>Ga0068855_100003548_pt1 | contig 19078 bp, 16 predicted proteins | sample KBSCornC52_FD_66592 | JGI IMG/M metagenome (GOLD analysis project Ga0068855, IMG submission 66592) | Corn rhizosphere microbial communities from Kellogg Biological Station, Michigan, USA - KBS Corn C5-2 | ecosystem: Host-associated > Plants > Roots > Rhizosphere > Soil ...
ATCTCCGCCGGAATGGAGATGCTGTTGACCGAAGCTTCCGCCACGCGGTTGAGGGCCGCTGCCCATGTCTGATCGGCGTGTCCGGTTCGGCGTCCTGCTCGTGTGGCTTGCCCTCGGAACGGCGAGCGGCCAGAGTTCAGATCCGAATGATCGAGCTCGCCATCCGCCTCGAGATATCAAGCCGGCAAGTATCACCTGGGAAGACGTGCCCTATCCCTGGACGGTGTCCTATCTTTCCCTCACCGTCTATGGTCAGGACGTTCGAATGGCTTACATGGACGTTCCGCCTGCCGGGCAGCCCAACGGCCGGACCGTCGTTCTGCTGCATGGCATGAATTTCGGTGGATTTTATTGGGGTGGGCCCATTGAACTGCTTCGCAGCCACGGCTTTCGCGTGATTGTGCCGGATCAGATCGGGTTCGCACGCTCGTCGAAACCGATCATTCCCTACAACTTCCACGATATGGCCCTGAACACCCGTACGCTGCTGCAATCGCTGGGTATCTCAAAAGTCGCCGTCGTCGGACATTCCATGGGCGGGATGCTGGCTGCGCGGTTCGCGGCCTCTTACCCGGACATCACCGATCGCGTCGTTCTCTACGATCCCATCGGCTTGACCGACGTGCGCTGGACCCAACCGTGGCACAGCGCCGAGGATGCTTACAAAGCGCTCATCGCCAGATCCCGGGACGAAGCCTGGCAGGCCGCATACGCCACCGTCCAGCGCTACTTCCCGGGCGCGTGGAAGCCGGAATACGAGCGATTTGTCCGCATCCTCTACGCCCCCACTCTCAGCGGCGATTGGCCCCGCCTCGCCATGGTCCAGTCCATTTACCGCCAGATCACCTATCTCGATCCCGTCGTCTACGATTGGGCCCATATCAAAGTGAAGGCAATGGTGCTGGGCGGCGAAAAAGACGGGCAGAACTTTCCCGTTCTGGCGAAGCACATCGCCGAAACGATCCCTGGAGCAAAGCTGGTGATTATTCCGGGCGTTGGCCACGTACCCCACGTTCAGGTCCCGGACATCTTCAATAAGGAACTGCTCGCCTTCCTCGAGAACTGACGCCCGTACGAAAGTACTATCGGGGACGTACCGTTACCCGGGTATTAGTGCTCCTGTACAGAAATCGGCCCCCTCTGCCGATTTGCTGTCAGGTCCCGGAATGAAACATAAACCAAAATTCAGCGGTCGTGCTCTTGCAGGCGCTGTGCTGCGCCTCGCTTTCCGGCCGTCGCTCGCGCTTACGGCTCTCACGACCGCAGTATCCCTCGTCGCTGGAACGGTGTCGCCCCAGCTCGCCACGATGGATCGCAATCAATCCGTGCAGGTGATCGTCACCCACACCTCCACTTCTCTAACTTCGCTTCTTAATGGACTGCTGTCGCCGGTGTGCGGTGTCCTGAACCTGGTCGAAATCCTTCCGCTGGGCGAGCTGTGCACCATGACGGTGAATGACGCTCTTAATCTCGCGAACGATCCCACCGTCGCGCATATCTCGGTAAACAACACCCTGATGGCGAACGGCCCCGGCGTTCCCGTTTACGACTACACCCCGCAGACTCTGCAGCCTTCCTCTACAACTGCGGGTACGCCGAATACCGCCTATGGCAAAAACATCGGAGTCGCCGTTATCGATAGCGGCATTCACGTCAATTCCGATCTGATGTCGCCCGGCCTGCTGGGCCTCCAGTTCCCTCGGGTGGTCTATTCCCAAAGCTTCGTACCCGGCGAAGGCCCCGATGACTACTATGGTCACGGCACCCACATCGCGGGCCTCATCGCCGGGGATGGCACCAACTCCCTGGGATCCGCTTATCTCCACACGGTCTACGGAATCGCTCCGGGCGCTAAGCTACTGAATCTTAAGGTTCTCGATCGCGACGGCCAGTCCACCGACGCTGAAGTCATCAAAGCCATCGAAAAGGCCATCGCGCTGAAAACTATCTACGGCATTCGCGTCATCAATCTTTCGCTCGGCCGTCCCATTTACGAGAGCTACAAAACCGACCCCCTGTGCCAGGAAGTCGAAAAGGCGTGGAGGAACGGCATCACCGTCGTTGTCGCCGCGGGCAATAACGGCCGCGATAACTCCGCAGGCAACCAGGGCTACGGCACCATCGCCGCTCCGGGCAACGACCCGCTCGTCCTCACCGTCGGCGCCATGAACACCAAAGGCACGGCACAGCGCGGAGACGATGTGATGACCACCTACAGTTCCAAAGGCCCCAGCCTTGGCGATCACATCGCGAAGCCCGATATCGTCGCGCCCGGCAACCAGCTCTTCTCCATGCTCGCGCCCGGCTCCACACTGGCCGACGAACCCGGGAACGTCGCTCCCCTCGCGTCTTATGTCAAGTCTCCGGGCTACGGACAGGCGTCGAACTACCTCGTCCTGAACGGCACCAGCATGGCGGCGGGCGTCGCCAGTGGCGCGGTCGCCGCCCTGCTGAGCACGAAAAATCTCACGCCGGATCAGGTCAAAGCCCGGCTCATGAAAACTGCGACCAAAACTTTCCCGCGGAGTTCGCAAATCACCGATCCCACCACGGGACAGACATTCTCGATTCAGTACGACCTTTTCACCGTCGGTGCAGGCTACCTGAACCTTGATGCGGCGCTCGCTTACCCGGGCGGCGACATCCCGTCCAACGAGAACGCCGCCAGCCCGGTCGCTGTCCTCGGATCCGGCAATCCTGCGCCCGTCTACCTGGTGAACGATTCTTCCGAAACCACCGTCTGGGGTTCCACCACTGTTTGGGGATCTACCACCGTCTGGGGGTCGACCACAGTGTGGGGCTCGTCCGTGTGGACTGGCAACTCAACCACCTGGGGCTCGACCACCGTTTGGGGTTCGAATGCTCCATGGGCTTCCACCACGGTCTGGGGGTCCACAACGGTCTGGGGTTCGACCACAGTCTGGGGATCCACCACGGTCTGGGGCAGCTCCGATCTCAACGGCGACCCAACGAACTAAGTAAAAACAGGCGCGGCGCGATGGCAGTTTCCATCGCGCTGCGCCCAGTCTCAACGCCGCTTGTAAACCACGCTTCCCCCCGTCCTCCCCACTTCCCTGTACCCCGCGATCCAGTCCCTTAGTTCCGGATACTTCGTCATCGCCAGCGCCGGATTGTAAAGACCCAGCCCATCGATCACAATTTCCGGCGTTGAACGGGCCAGATCCTCACGCGCCTCCCGCGTGCCGGACGTCAACACCACGCCCGACTGCGTCAGGTGCCGGTCCGCAGGAACGCCGGTCATCGCCTGGGAATCCAGAAACTTCGTTGCCGGCCGCATCTGCGTATAGACGTACATTTCGGGTCGATATCCCCATACAAAAAGCGTCGCGTTCGGCGTCGCATTCTCGACCGCCATCTTCGATGCCGCGCGGCTATCACGATCGAGCGCCAGATCGTTCCAGTTCTTCAGGTTCACGTACCGCGGGCCGAACCGTACCGCCGGCACGCACAAGGCGCCGATCACGAGCGCGGCGCAAATACGTGAACGAAGCAGAGCAAGCCCGCGCGCCGCCGCAATTGCCATCGGCGGCAGCAGCAAAAAGAAGTAGCGCGGAAAAAATCTCCACCCCAGAACCACTCCCGCGTAGCACAAAGCCGTCCACGCGATGAATCGCCATTTCCGCTCCCGCCACCAGAACAAAATCGCGCCGACGGCAATCGCTGCATGGAATCCCAGCCAGTTCACAGTTCGCACTACGCCGTTCCACACCGGATCCGATACCACCGGGCTCCCCGCGTACTGCGCAGGCCACCGCCACACCTGGTCCACATACCCCGGAAGCGCGCCCGTGATTCCCAGCCAGGCCAGCCCCACCATATTCGGCAAAATGAAGCCCGCCGCCAGCGGCACAATGGCCGGCCATGCAAATAACGCGCACGCCGCCAGCACCAGCACGGCTTTTGCGTTGAACAGAAATCCGATTCCCGCCGCCACGCCTGCCTCGAAGGCCCTGCCGCGCAGCGCCAGACAGATCGCCGCCAGATGTGGAACCAGCAGCAGCAAATCCGCCGCCAGCGGCAGCACGGCCGAATGTGTATCGAACGTAAGAAAAAACGCTATCAGCGCGGCCGCAAAATATCCCTCCCGCCGCGACCACAATCGCGTACCGATCGCATACGCCAGCAGGCTCGCCCCAAGCGCGTAGATCGCCCCGGCCAGGCGCAGCAGCCAGCCAATCTTCACGCCCCACAACAAATAGATCGCGGGCACCAGCGGCGGCTTGTCAAACCACACGTCGCGATAAATCACCGCCCCGTGTTTCATCTGGAGCGCTACCGCAAGCGGCAGGTCTTCCTCCGCCCACAGCACCCCCGAATGCGCGAGGTGCGCAGCCAGCAGGATCCCGAATATCGCAGAGAAGAAAAGGATTCGGCGCAGAACTCCTTAGTATATTGGACAGAGCGGTAGGCGAACGAACGGCGAAAACATGAATATCCGCGAAGAACTCGACCATCTCCGCCGCACCATCGCCCGCATTGACCGCAAATACGCGCAACCGTCCCCCGCGCCGCCACCCCCGCCCGCGCCCACTCTCAACCCGTACGATTTCGTCGAAGACCTCATCTCCGGCGAAGTACTCGAAACGCCGCTCGGAAAACACTTCGAAACCGAAAGGCTATTCCCGCGCGGCAAGCGCCACGGCAGCTACGACATCGCCGATCTGCGCGACCTCCCGCCCGACCTCCTCGCCCCGCTCTCGGATGGCGCGATCTCGAACGTTCCTCCCGCCCGCTGGGCCTTTCTCGATACCGAAACCACCGGTCTCGCCGGCGGCTCCGGTACCTGCGCTTTTCTCGTCGGAGTCGGCGCCATTACGTCCGAGGGCTTCCGCGTCCGCCAGTTCTTCATGCGCGATTTCGCCGAAGAGCCCTCCATGCTCCACTCGCTCTCCGCGCATCTTGAAAACTTCGACGTCCTCGTTACTTATAACGGCAAAGCCTACGACCAGCCTTTGCTCGAAACCCGCTACCGCATGTGCCGCGCCCGGCACCCTTTCACCCGCATTGAGCACCTCGACCTTCTCTTCGGCGCTCGCCGCATCTTCAAACTGCGTCTCGAAAACTGCCGCCTCGTCAATCTCGAGCAGCGCATCCTGGGCCTCGAGCGCCAGGGCGATCTCCCCGGCGAAATGATCCCTTACGTCTACTTCGAATACCTCCGCACCCAGCGCGCCTGGCGCCTCGCGCCGCTGTTCCACCACAACGTGATGGACATCGTCACCCTCGCCTGCCTCACCGGCCTTATCCCCGCAGCCTTCCGGGACGCTGCCGCAATCCCCTCGCGCCATGGACTCGATTTGATCGGCATCGCCCGGTGGCTGCAAATGTCCGGACGGCTGGAAGAGGCGCACGCGCTCATGCGCCGCGCCGTCGATCTCGGCCTGCCCGATCAACACCTCTTCCGAACCCTCTTCGATTGCGCGGCTCTCGAAAAAAAGCTCGGCCGCGAGCACGCCGTCGTGGCCACCCTGACGGATCTCACGCTGTCGCCGAATCCCTACCGCGCCCGCGCCTGGGAGGAACTTGGCAAGTATTATGAGCGCCGCGAACGCAACTTCACCATGGCGCTCGAATGCGTGCGCGAAGCCCGTAGACTGGAGGACTCCGAAACGCTCGAGTCCCGCCACCAGCGCCTGGAAGCCCGCCTGGCCAAAGCCACCCGCCAGCCGCGCCTCAATCTGAAACCCCGGCCCCGGATCGCGCCTTAGTTCTTCGCTACGGAGATTCCCGCCATGCTGACGCAAAAGCCTGGCTTGGCGTACCTGGGCATGTAGCAGGATCCGCCCGCAAACATGCCGTGGACTCGCGAATTGAGTGAAGGAGTGCGACGGCCGTTTGCTGACCTTCGGCGCGAACCTCTGAATTACCAGACCACCCGAAGCCCTTCGTATCTCCTGAATTCGCGATCCTTCGCGACAATCGCAACATCTTCCACAAGCGCCGTCGCAATCAGCATTCGATCGAACGGGTCGCTATGATGAGCGGGCAGCCCAAACAGCTTCAGGGAATGCTCTGCCGTTAATGGCAAAACGGTCAAACTCAGGTCAAAAATGAGTTGCTCGACCTGTTCCCGCGTCAATGGAGTCAGACCCTTATTCGCCTTGATTGCGATTTCGTTAAATGAGATCGGACTGACCAGCCGCGCCGTTTCCGGGTCTTCCAGCAGATGCCGAACCTTCGGGGTAAACGAGGCGCCGGAACCGTTTGCGGCTACATACAGCGCCGTCGTATCGAGAAGAACGCGCAATCAATAGCGCCCTTCGAGGAAGGCGTCGACCTCTTCATCCGTCATCGGCCGCGTCAACTCGTGAAACTGCTCGGGCGTCATCTTTAAGACGTCTTTCAGGGTTCCGAACTTCGGCTTTCGTTTTCCGGATGGCTTCACGATTTCCGCAATCGGGCGACCATGACGTTCGATCGTCACCCGCTCGCCCCTTTCGACCGCCGCCAAAAGCTGAGTCAGCTTGTTCTTCGCTTCTGTCACGCTCACGGTCATATCTATATTCTGGCCATTCTCTATCTACTTTTCAAGGGGCGTTGTGCGCGATTAAACTGTAATCTTGAACGCCGTCGAATTCGAGCATGTCTCGAAGCGCTACGCCATCTACAACTCGCCCGCCGATCGCCTGAAGGAATTCGCAACCTTCACCCGCCGTAGCTTCCATCGCGATTTTGAAGCCCTCCGCGACGTCACCTTCGAAATCCGCCGCGGCGAAGTCTTCTGCATCATCGGCGAAAACGGCTCAGGCAAAAGCACTTCCCTTCAGCTCATGGCCGGCATCCTGCAGCCGAGCGCCGGCGAAGTGCGCGTCAACGGCCGCGTCGCCGCTCTCCTCGAACTCGGCGCAGGCTTCAACCCCGAATTCACCGGCCGCGAAAACGCGCGCCTCTACTGCTCCATCCTCGGCCTCACCGCGCGCCAGATCGCCGAACGCGCGGGCGCCATCGAAGCCTTCGCCGAGATCAACCCATTCATTGACCACCCCGTCCGCACCTATTCGAGCGGCATGCTGGTCCGCCTCGCCTTCGCCTGCGCCATCCACACCAATCCCGAAATCCTCATCGTCGATGAAGCGCTCGCCGTCGGCGATGCCCGTTTTCGCCAGAAATGCATGCGCCGCGTCCAGGAGCTCCGTTCAAGTGGCGTCACCATCATCTTCGTCTCCCATGCCATTGCGGAAGTCAAATCCATCGGCGAGCGCGTCCTCTGGCTCGATCGCGGCCAAATCGCGGCCCTTGGCGACCCGGATTCCGTCATCTCCGCCTACACCGCAGCCATGTCCGATCGCGATCGGCGTTACGAATCAGCGGCCCACCCGCGCCAGCAGCAACACGAAACCGAAGTCGTCCATGGCCTCCCCAACATCGATCACCGCGAAGGCGATGGCCGCGCCGAAATCCTCGGCATTGAAGTCAATGACGCGTTCGGCGATCGTCTCCACCTCATGACGCCCGATAGCCGCATCGCCGTCCGCATCAGCGCCCGCGCCAATGCCGACATCGCCCGCCCCGATCTCGGCTTCACTCTTCGCAACCATCTCGGACTCGAATTCGCCCGCGTCACCCTCGCCCAGGAAAGCCGCCGACTCGCGCCCATGAAGCCAGGCGACACCGTAACCGCCTCATTTCACGTCGAGATCCCCGAACTCTACCCGGGCTCTTTCTCTTTTTCGCCCTGGGTCTCCGATGGCTCGCTCGCAAATCCCGTCTTCTGCGATTTCGTGGAGAACGCCATCACCATTCCCATGGCGCGCGGCGAGCGCATCGTTTATGGCTACCTCCACGTTCCCTGTCGCGTCGAGCAGCCGCCCACTCCCCAACGCGCGCAGGAGCCTTCGCTTGCATGAATTCACCGGCGAGCGGGTCATCCCCGGTCTCGTCGATGCCGACCTTTTCAACGAGCACCTTTCCCGCTACCGCTTCGCCGCTCAGTTCGCAACGCCCGAAATGGCCGTTCTCGACGCCGGCTGCGGAACCGGCTACGGCAGCGCCGAATTCAACGCGCGCGCCATCGCCGGCGTCGATCTCTCGCCCGAAGCCGTTGCCCATGCCGCCGCCCACTACGCCCGGCCCAATACTTTCTTCGCCGCCGCCACGTGCGCTGCCCTTCCGTTCGCAGACGCTGCCTTCGATCTCCTCGTCTCCTTCGAAGTGATCGAGCACCTTCCCGATTACAGGGCCCTGCTCTCGGAGGCTCGCCGCGTGCTCAAATTCGGCGGCGTATTTCTCGTCTCCACGCCCAATCGCGCGTATTACGCCGAATCCCGCGCCCAGGCCGGTCCCAATCCCTTCCACGTCCGCGAATTCGACTACGCCGAATTCACAGGGATCCTCTCCGCTTTTTTCCCTCACGTCGAAATCTGGACGCAGAACCACTCGGATTCGATCGTCTTCGCGCCAGCCTCGCCCACTGTTTCCACGCTCGAAGCGGCAGGCGCATCCGACCCGCAGACCGCGCACTTTTTCCTCGCCGCCTGCAGCAATGCCCCCATAGCGCCCCGCCCTCTGTTCGCCTGGATCCCCTCCGCCGCGAACACACTGCGCGAGCGGGAACTCCACATCGCGCGCCTCTCATCCGAACTTGCCACCAAAGATTCCTGGCTCAAGGACGCGCTCGCCCGCCACGAATCCCTCCACGGCGCCCATCAGGACCTGCAGGCTGAACTCGAACGCCGCAACCAGTGGGCCGAGCACCTGAACAGCGAAATCGCTCAGCGCGACGCCCGCATCGGCGAACTTCAGGACGAAGCCGCCGTCCGCCTCAACTGGATTCGCGATCTCGAAACCCAGATCGCCCGCGGCCGCGCTCAAATCGAAAATCTGGAAGCCGAACTCGCCTCACGTAGCGAATGGGCGCAGTCTCTCGATGCCGAACTCGCACACTGCCGGGCCGAGCTCGAAGCGTTCCTCCACTCCCGCTGGGTGCGACTCGGAAAGAAACTGCACGTCGGTCCCGAAATCATTGGTCCCGGCGAATCAGCCGAATGAAGCAGACTCTCGCGCGTTTCCTCCGCGCCCTTCCGCTACTGCTCCTCGCACCCTTTCTTCTCCTGATTGCCGCGCTCGCGCTCGCCCTCGCGGATCTCATCGCCCTCTTCGTCCCGCGCATCCCGCACTCGAATCGCAAACCCTCCACCCGCGCGGCGTCCCTGGTCATTCCAAACTGGAACGGCCGCGATCTTCTCGAAAAATTCCTCCCCTCCTGGCTCGCCGCAATCGAATCCCATCCTGGAAGCGAAGTCCTCGTCGTCGATAACGGTTCCACCGACGGCAGCGCCGACTGGATCCGCGTCAATTACCCGCAGATCCACCTCCTGGCTCTCGACCGCAATCTCGGCTTCGGCGGTGGTTCCAACGCCGGCTTCCGTGCCGCCGCCAACGACATCGTCGTCCTCCTCAACAGCGACATGCGCGTCGAGCCGGATTTCCTCGGGCCTCTCCTCGGCGGTTTTACCGACGAATCCGTCTTCGCTGTATCCTGCCAGATCTTCCTCGGCGATAAATCAAAGCGCCGCGAGGAGACCGGCCTCACCGAAGGCTGGTGGCAGGATGGCGGCCTGCGCGTCAGCCATCGCGAAGACCCGGAAGTCGATACGCTCTTCCCCTGCTTCTACGGCGGCGGCGGCTCCTGCGCCTTCGACCGCGCCAAATTCCTCGAGCTCGGCGGCTTCGATGAACTGCTCGCGCCCTTCTACCTCGAAGACACCGATATCGGCTTTCAGGCCTGGAAGCGCGGCTGGAAGGTCCTCTACCAGCCCGCCAGCATCGTCCATCACGAACACCGCGGCACCATTGGCAAAAAGTTCAGCCCTGCTTACATTCAATCGGTTCTCCGCAAGAACTACGCGCTCTTCTGTTGGAAAAACATCCACGAGTGGCGTCGTCTCGCCTCCCATCTCTTCGGCTCTTTCGGAGGCGCCGTCCTGACCGCCCTCTATGGCGATTCTTCGACCCGCGCCAGCGCCCCCGGAATCGCCCGCGCCTTCCTTCATCTCCCCGCGGCCATGCGCTCCCGCATCCGCGCCCGCCGCCTCGCTTCGATCTCGGATTCCGAAGCCTTCCGCCGCTCCCGGCCCGCGTACTTCCACGACCGCTTCGGGCACTTCCAACCGAACCCCGCGCGCCCCCGCGTCCTGTTCGTCTCGCCTTATCCCATCTGCCCGCCCGTACACGGCGGCGGCGTCTTCATGTATGGCGCCATCCGCGAACTTTCGCGCCACGCGGATGTCCACGCCATTGTCATGCTCGATTACGAAAAGGATCTCGAACCGAATCGCGACCTCCTGCGATACTGCCGCACCGCCGAATTCCTCGTCCGTCGCAACAAGCGTTCCGCCCATCCGGCTTCGATCGAGCCGCATGCCGCCTGGGAATTTCAGGATCCCGATTTCGAATGGCTCATCCAGCGTGAAGCCCTGCGCCACTCAATCGACGTCATCCAGCTCGAATACACGCCGCTCGCGCAATACGCCCGCCGCTTCGATCGCATCGTCTGCGCTCTCTTCGAGCACGACGTCTACTTCCAGTCGATCGCCCGCGCCCTGCCCTTCATGCGCAGCCCTCTCGAACGCACCCGCGCCCGTTTCGAATACCTCCGCGCTCTCCGCTTCGAAACCCGCTCGCTCGCGCCCTGCGATGAAATCCAGGTCTGCACCGAAGAAAACCGGCGCTACCTCGCGAGCTTCATCCCGAAGCTCGCGCCCCATATCGATTCCGGTCTGCGCGCCGGCATCGACGTCTCTCAATACGATTTCCCCGGCGGCCCGCGCGAGCCTTTCACCATGCTCTTCCTCGGCAGCTTCCGCCACGTGCCGAATCAGATCGCAATCTCCTGGTTTACCCGCGAAGTCCTCCCGTTGGTCCTGGAGCGCATCCCTCAGGCGAAGCTGATCATCGCCGGTTCCGACCCGCCTCCGCCTCACGCCATCCCATACCTTCCCGGCGCCATCGAACTCGCGGGCTTCGTCGAAGATATCCGTCCCCTGTTCTCGCGCTGTGCTCTCTTCGTTTGCCCTATCCGCAGCGGCTCGGGTATTCGCGTGAAACTCCTCGAAGCCTTTGCCAGCGGCATCCCGGTCGTCTCGACGCGCATCGGCGCCGAAGGCCTCGCCCGTCAGGATGGTGAATTCTGCGCCCTCGCCGATGACCCACGCGCATTCGCCGATCACGTCATTGGCTTACTGAATGACCCCGCCCGCGCCATTGCTCTCGCCGCCCGCGCCCGCCGTCATGTCGAATCCGAGTGGGACATGCGCGCCGTCATCGGCCGCCTCGTGGCGCGCTATAAGGAACTGCTCGCTGAAAAACGCGGCTCGAGTCATTGAAGTCCCGGCGCCACGCGGACGGCCAGGCAGAAATGCTGCGGCCGCCCTTACCTCTCCCGCACCGCCGCCGCGATCCCGCGCACGAGCCCCGCGCCAAACTCCTCGCGATCGGACACCTCCGCGCAGCGTCCCAGCTTCGAATTGAACTGAACCATCTGTTCCATCAGGAAAGCCGGCAGCTTACGCTCGTGATACAACCCCTGATCCACCTGCATGCGACCCGGCTTGCCTGGCGTGGTTGTCGCCTCCATCTCACGCAACGGAATCGTGGGATGGAATGTCGTCGTCTGCACCAGAATTTTGAACAACCGCTCGCCCAGCGCCTTGTACTGCGCCGGCCCTTCCAGATATTCCCCGGATTCGGTATTGTGCAGCGACAGAAACAGATCGAAGCGATGCCCGGAATCCGCCCAGTCCAGCATGGTTTTGCGCTGGGCCGTAATTTCCGGCATCATCTTCGGATCCATCGTGTCCCAGTTCCGGTTCAGATCGAAGCCATTCTTGTTAAACCGCACCATGCCCGCCGCCACCCCATCCGGATCGGCCATCGGAAAAATTTTGAAGATATTCTCATCGCGTATCCGCCGCGCATTCGAATCATCTGACAGCAGAAAGCGAATCGAGCCGTCGCACACCCAGGACGATCCCGACTCCCACGCATGCTGCCGGAACATCAGCCAGATCACCTTCTTGTTCGCTTCCGGAATCTTCGGATTGGTAATCGTCAGCAACGGCATTTCACGATTTTCAACAGTCCGTCCGATCACCTTCTTCTCGAGATACGGACTCCCATGGAATGAATCAATCAACGCCGCGAGATCCCTGTTCGTGTACGGCGGTGTGTGAGCAATCCAGACATGATCGCTGTTCGGCGTGAACCGCACGGTCAGATGCGGCTCCTTCTCCTCCCAGGAAACCTGATCGTCAGTGAAATGCAACCAGTTCACCCGGTCATAGCTGTAGACCGGACGCGTCTGCTTGTTTACCGCATACGCAGGAGACTTATAGTTGTACTCACCCGCGATATTGACCAGGTCGACTGCGACCTGTTCGCGCGGAAGCCCGGTCAGCTCAAAGTAATACCAGCTCGCCTGCCGGTTCCGGTGGTCCTGATCCGCCTGCCCTTCGACCGCGCAGCGCAGATGAGTTGGCGAGACCTGCTCGACCTTGCCAATGTTTCCGCCTTCAAAATTGCTCGTGACCCCAATACCCGCAAACATCAGCAATGCCGCAAGCATCAGAAATGCGCCTTCGCGCTTAACCGGCCGTCCATCTCGTGTTTGTAACACAGGTTCCTCGAGGCCGCCAGATTGGCCGCAAATCACCATGACCGCCGCGCGCAACCACCAGCGAGCACGCGTTCTATGGCCCCATTTGCAACGGAATCAGGCACATAACGTTTGGCGCGCTGCATGCCTTTGCATATCGCGTAAGAAAGGAGCAGGCAGATGAAAAAGGCAATTCTGGCAATGGCGCTTGTGGCTGGTTCCGCGCTGGCGGGGCCGCGCATTTCGGTAGGTATCGGATTCGGAGCCCCTGCGCCGGTTGCGTTCGTGCGTCCCGCCTGTCCGGGCCCCGGCTATGTCTGGGTCGATGGATATTACGGTCCGCGGCGCGCGTGGGTGCCGGGCTACTGGAGAGCGCCCGTTGCGGTTGCTCCACGGGTTATCGTGCAGCCTCATCGCGACTACTACGACCGGGACCACGACCGGGACTTCCGGCGGGATTTCCGTCAGGACTTCCACCGCGATTTCCGCCGGTAAGTCATCAACCATATATTTCAGCGAAGGGCAGCGGTTCGCCGCTGCCTTTCTTGCTTTCTGAGCCACAGAGCATGGTATGTTCATGATGTTTCGGATCGCCTCGACAAGCAGATGCGCGGTCGAGATAGCGGTCCGGATAAAGCTGTCGCAGGTGAATCACTTGCCGAAGCGGCAGAAGCTGAGGCCCGCCGGGCGAAACTACGCAGATCCAGGGAGAAATGATGAGACAGTCGGTACAGATCGCCGCAATCTGCGCGGCATTGTTGACAATGATCGCGCCTGCCGCGCAGCCCGGTCCGCTGCAGGCGAAGACCGATCCGGATACTGCGGAGCTGGCAAACTACAAGCTCTCTGCCGCCACCCTGAAGAAGATTGGTACGGCCATGCACGCATTCGTGCAGGCACTGCAGAACGATCCGAAATTCAAGGGAGCAATGGCAGCCGGGCGCGAACTGGAAGCGCTTCAAAGCAAGGACCCGCGGACGCCGGCCGAGGATCGCCGTATCGAAGAACTCCAGAAGCAGGTTGATGAGGCGGAGAAGCAGATGCAGGCGCTGACCGGATCGGACAATAACGATGACTCTGCGACGTTATCCGACATGGCGCGGAAGCTGTCGGCTATTCCGCATATGGACGAAGCCCTCAGAAGCGCAGGCCTCACCGCGCACGACTTCGCCTTGTTCGAAGCCTCGCTGCTGCAGGCGGGTATGGTGGCGGGCTTCAAAAAGTCCGGTAATCTGCAGCAGATACCGCCCGGAGTCCCACCGGAGAACGTGCAGTTCGTCCTCGACCACGAGGCGGAAATTCAGCAGCTCCAGAAAGAGATGTCCAGCTTTGGAGGCAATGGTTCGGGAAGCGCCAAATAAAGTGGCGCAAGATTCACGCCGACCTCTGCTCGCTTTCGCCCGCGAATGTGGGTATATACTGCCAGCCGATGAGACTATGCACGCTCCGGGCAACGATCTGCTGCTCTATTCTGATCCTCTCCGCTGCCAGCAGCGCATTCTCCCAACTCGACCAGCTTCCAGCCGACAAGTACATCCAGAGGATGGACGATCCTTCGAGGGATCTGAAAGTTTCCGAAGTGATTACGAAGCTCCGGCTCAAGCCGGGGAATGTCGTTGCCGATATCGGCTCAGGTTCCGGAGCCTTTTCGATTCCCATGGCAAAAGCCATCGCCCCGAACGGCATACTCTACGCCGTGGACATCGATCAGAAGATGCTCGATTTTGTCGCGGACCGCGCCCGCAAGAGCGGCGTGACGAACCTACGTACCGTGCTCGGCTCGAACGATGATCCGAAGCTGCCGGTCAAAAATCTCGATGTGGCGTTCTTTCATCGCGTGCTGCACATGATCGAGCACCGGCAGGCATACCTGAACTCCACCGCAACCTATATGAAACCGGACGGGCGCATTGTCGTCATTGATAAGAATCCGGAACAATCGCCCGAAAGCTGGATGTGGCTCAGGCAATCCGATGTCGATACGTGGATGGCCGCAATCGCCTTCTATCCTGCGGAAAAGTTCGATATCTTCAACGACCGTTATTTCGTCAGCTACCAGCGCCCGTACGGCAACAGCATCCTGCTTCACAAGAAAAACACGGCCGAAAAGTAACGGAATCCCTCGGCGAATGCCGGGTACTCGAAGCTGCCGCCCGAAACTAATGAACCCCGCTGGCGTGAAGAACCGGCGCGGGAGCCCGGCTCACGCGCCGGTCCGCGGCGCGCCTTGCCACAAGCCAGAGAACGCCCAGCGCTGATGTGACGATGATTGCGTCTTGCCATGGGGCGAAACGAACATCGGGTCCAGGTTCAAGGCCGAGAAAAAGAAAGCAGAGGAGAACGTGGGCGGAGAAGACCTCGAGCGAAGCCCGTCCGAGAACGCCGAAGTTTCGGCCCAATCGGGAATCGGCGAGGGGCGAGCCGAAGCGCAGGAGTAAAACGCCAAGGGCGGCGGCATTCACCAGCCGCAGAATGCTGAGTCGCCACTTATTCACGAGAACATCGAAGAGCGCAGGCCCGGTGACGTCTGCGAACGCGGTGTGGCGGCAGATGAAAAGCGTCGCCGCGACAACCCCGCATAGCCCGACAATCCACTTCGGCCAGGACGCTGGGAAGCGCGCTTCCCCAAGGGCCAACCCGCCGATCCACAAAAATTGCCAGCCAAAGAGATCAAACGCGCCAAGCTCGTTCAGTGGAATCGGGAATCCCCATCGCGCGACACCAGAATAGATCCAGGCGCGCACGTCGAATTGCGCGAGCAGCCAGATCGTCGCGCTCACAAACAGCACCGGAGCCCAGCCGCGGCGCGCCGAAGCCCGAAGAATCAGCGGCGTCAGCAATATGAAAACAACGTACATCGGAAGGATGTCGAGCAGCGGCGGATTGTAAAGCAGCACCGGCGCTGCAGCGAGGGCGATTTTCGGCCTGGCGATAAAGAAATCCAGCAGGTACTGCAGCGGTTCCCGGTGAAGGTACACCGCAACTGCCGCACAGATCCCGAACGCCACGGCCAGCAACCCGAGGTGGTAGGCGTAGACTCGGAACCCGCGCTGGAGCAGCTTCCTGAGCGCGATGCGCGGCCCATACTTCTGCGTCGCGTGCCGCTGAATCCGCCCGGTCAGCACCGCTGCCAGAAGAATGAAGCCTTCGGCCGCAGACACATACCCGAGCGCCTGGTTCGAGTATGCGCTAACCCGCGTAGGCAGATGAGTCAGCGTCATCCACACAAGCAGAAATCCGCGCAGGCTGTCGAGTGCCGGGATTCTTCCCGTCCGACCAATCGGAACCGTGACCTCCGGCTGGACGGCGACACAGTCCATGATGTTGAGATTTGCGGAACTCGCCGGCGGTTTCATGAAACGGCAGGGTGGAGCGGGTAACGCCCGCTCCGGTACGGTGCGATACTCCCCAGGGCATGCCGGGGCCAGGCCAGGGAGTTGCAACATCAATTCCCCTGCCGGCGAGAACAGGCCGCTGAATCGTAACCGCTTTCCGGAACCAGCATTGTTCACTGTGGCGGGACGCGTATTTCGAGTCCGGCTCTCGCCTGTCTCTCGCCGCGAAGGGACAAATGATCTCGTTGAATTTGCGCACAGAGCGCAAGGATAGCGGCGTTTCGGCTTCCCTCACCCTGAAAACTAAGTCACAAACGTTCGTAACTCAATCTCCCTTGTTTTCAACGCGCCCGTACGCTGTCTCTATGCACGCCTGCCACAGTGTAATCGAGCCTTCTTGGCCATGCCCGATTTCAACCTGTCGCTCAACCCGCTCTCGCTTAACCCGGAAGATCCGCTCATTAAGCACGCCTTCCGTGGTACTTCCTTCGCCGTCGTGCGCCTCGAAGAACTCAATGAGATCGTCAATCTCAAAACCGACGCCGTCGCCTGCTACCGGCCCGCGAATTCCCAGGAACTCTTCGCCGTCGAGCGCATCGCGCTTTCCCAGCAGGCCATCTTCCGCGGCTATCGTCTTGAAGCCGGCCTCTTCACCACCGCTCTCGATTACTGCCTCGAGGGGTCCGGCCGAACTTTCCGCCCCATGCAGCCCGACATGGTCGGCGATGGCGATATCGAAATCACTCGCGCCCAAAACCGCAACTATGCCGCGGGCGAAGGCTTCCGCACCATGTCGATCGAATCGGACGTCTGGCAGCTTCTGATCCGCTATCAGGTGAATGCCGATCGCCAGTACCGCCGGGCCATCGAAGACTACGAGCGCGTCAAACGCCTGCGTCCGGAAATGCCGAATCAGCCGGCCGATCCCAAACTCGCCCCGAAACCCGAAAACATCGAGGACGATCTCGCGTCATTCACCGAACTCGGCCACTCATACCTGGACCATCAGCCGCCTGTTACCCCCGAACCGCCGCCGCCCTCGGGCCACTCGCAGACACCGCCGGCCCCGGCCATACCGGGACTGCCGCCTTTCACCACACCTTCGCTGGATTTCAACCCCACTGCGTACATTCGCCGCGCCGCGGCCGCCCCCGAAACCTCGCGTTTCAACGTAAACCTTCAACCGCTTCCGGCGAGCGTAGTTCGCAAGTTCCCTTCATCGAAAAGCGCTACAGCGCGTCAGCCCGAGACGCCGCGCGGCCGCGCTTCCGCGCACGCATGTAAACAGCATTCGGCCAGTCGAATTAGCCCGGCGGACGCGGGCTCTCGTTCTCCATCGGCGTTTATCGGCCTATATCTGCGGCCAAATCAACTGCATGATCCAGACCGGAATCCAGCGGAAAATAACTGCGATGATAGCGGTTCGTAGAGGCAGAGCTCGAAGCGGGCGCCTCGACGTACAACTGCTCGTCGCATGCTGCCTCGCGCTGAAGGCGGTTCGCTTCTTACGCCGTCAGTCCCACCAGCATCTCAGGCCGAAAGTCCGAGTAACCGCGACGCGTTCCCCTGGTAGACCTTCCGCAGAATCGTCTCCGGCAATCCAATGCCGGAAATCCGCCACCGGCCTTGCGGCGGAACGGGCGCGGGCGCGTAATCGAAGTACTCGTCTTCGGTTTCGAGAAATCGGTAGTAGATCTCGTACATCGCGTCGCCAAAGGTCTGCTGCGGCGTCGCCGTTCCTCCGCTCGCATCCGTGCCGAACACGACACGATCCTGATACTTGTCGAAGAACTTCCGCGCCGCTCGCGGCTGCCGCCCGAGTTCGCCGATTCGCGCCGCAATATCCACATTCATGTTCGGATGCTGGTCCAGACATTGCGATACAAACCCGAGGTCTTCCGCTTCCGCCACATGCAGACACACAAACTGCGTTCGCGGATGGCGCTTCATCACCGTCAGCCGCTCCTCCTGCAGTTCCTTGTTGCTCGGAAAATCCTTTCCGTAAAAGGACCAGTCGGGATGCGCATGAAGCTCCTCCCAGCGCTCGTTGTATCGGTCGATGGGAAGGAAAAACGCCAGCGGATCGGAAGTGTGAATCGCAATCGGCATCTTGAGCGCTCCCGCCGTTTCCCACATCGGGTCGAATCGCGGGTCATCCAGCCGGACCAGTTTGTGGTTACTCGTCTCGCGCAGAAAAAGTCCAAGCGTCTTGAGAACCTTGATTCCCTTCGCGCCGGCCTTGTGCGCATCCTGAATCAGGTCCGCCTGGCGTTTTGCGTAATCGGGATCGGATGCAAAGGGCCACGCGGGCTCTGTGAAAACGATAAACCGGCCAGGATGCGCTTCCGGCAACTTCTGGATCGCCTCCCGCAGAGCCGAGCCATAGCCGCCCGTCAGGTCCACCATCGTTTTGATGTTTTTCCGGTTCATCACCGCGAGGCATTTCTCGGGCTCGATGCCGAAACGAAGAACCGGTTCCCGGGAATTGCCCCGCACGCCGGTGATGTGCGTGTGAAAGTCGATCAGCGGAAACCGGGCCCTCGCCACGTGGGTCTCGTGCACCTGGAGCATGCTTTTCGGCACATACTCCCTGAGCGGCAAGTCCTGCGACGACTGCGCGCCGCCGGCGCCCGTCGTCTGCGCACTGATTTTCTTACGGCCGGCCAGCATCCAGGCGGAACACAACCCAATCCAGTCTCTGCGATTCATTTTTCGGCTCCATCCGTCGGCGACGGCAATGCGGAATACGTGAATTCATCCGGCAGGACGCGTGGCCGCCGGATAAAGTCACCGGATAAAAACGCTCCAGTCTATCTGGCTATCGTTTATATGTCAATTCGCTTGTCTTTGATTTCGTTTCTGAATGAAGCGCACAGCCCGCTACTCGAGCGGGCGTTGTGCGCGATGAGAAATGAAGCGCACAGCCCGCTACTCGAGCGGGCGTTGTGCGCGATGAGAAATGAAGCGCACAGCCGGCTACTCGAGCGGGCGTTGTGCGCGATGAGAAATGAAGCGCACAGCCGGCTACTCGAGCGGGCGTTGTGCGCGATGAGAAATGAAGCGCACAGCCCGCTACTCGAGCGGGCGTTGTGCGCGATGAGAAATGAAGCGCACAGCCGGCTACTCGAGC
>Ga0068855_100003550_pt1 | contig 19078 bp, 21 predicted proteins | sample KBSCornC52_FD_66592 | JGI IMG/M metagenome (GOLD analysis project Ga0068855, IMG submission 66592) | Corn rhizosphere microbial communities from Kellogg Biological Station, Michigan, USA - KBS Corn C5-2 | ecosystem: Host-associated > Plants > Roots > Rhizosphere > Soil ...
GATGTTAGGCAAAAAGAACACATTCACGGATTTCATAGCAGCGGCGGAGCACCTAATCGCCCAGAAATATACCTCCGCGGACCGGTTGGCGATCATGGGCGGCAGCGCCGGCGGATTGCTAATGGGCGCGGTCACCAACCTCCGCCCGGATCTTTTCGCCGTGGTGGTTGCCAACGTCCCGTTCGTGGACGCCCTGAATACCGAGCTGGACGCGACGCTGCCCCTGACCGTCGGCGAGTGGGAGGAGTGGGGCAATCCCGCCCAGAAAGAGTACTACGACTACATCAAGTCTTACGCCCCATACGAGAATGTCGAGGCCAAGGAGTACCCGAAAATCCTGGTCACAGCGGGGTTAAACGATCCGCGCGTCTCCTACTGGGAGCCCGCGAAATGGGTGGCCAAACTCCGGGCACTAAAGAAAGACCAACGCATTCTCCTGCTGAAGACGCAGATGGGCAGCGGGCACTTTGGAGCCTCCGGCCGGTATGAGCGCTGGCAGGAGACCGCCTTCAATTACGCCTTCATCCTGCACGCCCTCGGTGTCGAATAAGCGGTCATCGAATAGGCGATCATAGTAACAATTCCCCTAAAGAACATCAGAAATGCAGCCGATCCCTTTCGAAGGAGGATTCATGCGCTCCCTTAGGACTTTCGCACTCGTTTCTTTTCTAACGGTATCCGCCGCGTTCGCCCAAGTTTCTCAGGTGCCTGCGCAGGACTGGCGATTCGCACACCCGGGCGCGACGATGGTGGGCGGCTTCCGCGTGCAGGCCACGCTTGAATCGCCGCTGGTCAACGCGCTGATCGCCCAAGCCATCGCTAAGAATCCATCCGCTGGACCCATGATCCAAATGGCGAAGGGCGTCTTAGGCGGAGTGACCGAAGTGCGGTTTTCGGTTCGCGATATGGGCAAGGGCAAAGATCCCGATGTCCTGGCATTGGTCAGCGGCGTATTGAACGATGCCGCGGCCGGCGCGCTGACGCAGGGTAAGTCGAAAACCAGCGTTCACCGCATCGACGCGAACACGCTGCTGATTGGCGAAGGACAATCGCTCGAAGACGCTGTGGATCGCATGAGCAAGCCCGCAGTCGGCCTCCAGGCGCGCGCTGTGACCCACAGTAAGGATCTATCTAAAAACGATCTGTGGATCGCGGGCGCTCTTCCCGAGCTTCCCATGACGCTTCCGGTGCTCGACTCGTTGCGCGGAATCGCTCTGGGCATCAGCGCGCAAGCCGATCTGCGTATTGAGATCGCACTCGAAACCAACAGCCCGAAGGCAGCCGAAGAACTGGTAAGCTCGGCCCGGCGGTCCCAGGCACAACAGCCCGGGCTTGGCGCGGCACTGCAATCTGAAGTGGATGGATCCACGGCGCGTTTCCGATTCGTGATGGAAGGGAACCAGGTGATCCAGGCGGTGCAGCAGGCGATAGAAAATCAGAGCGCTCCATCAGCAATCACTGGACTGCTGGGTCAACCGGCCCCGGTGTTCCAGTCCAACGAACCGGCGAAGAGCGACAAGCCGAAGCGTGACACCATCGTGATTTACGGCCTGGAAGGCGGGCCTCGCGAGATCAAGAACACTCCTGCGCAATAGGCCGGCACGGGTTCAGCGTAGTATGCTGAGAAGCGCATGAACCCACAACAAGCACCTGCGAAAATTCAACTGACTAACACTCCCGATTATCGGGAAGCCTACGCCAACAGCGTCCAGGTGCGCGTCAGCTTGTGGGACTTTTTCCTGCTTTTTGGCACGGTTACGCAGAGCACGCCCGAAAGTGTTTCCATTCAGAACTATCAGGGTGTGTTCTTGAGCCCGCAGCAGGCCAAGGCGCTGGCGAATGTGCTGAACCAGAACGTCAGCCAGTATGAAGCCACCTTCGGCGAGATTCGTCTCGAACCGAAGCCTCCGTCGTCCATCCAGTAGGCTGTGTGGTTTCCCGGCGTTCGTCCCAGCTAATCTTTTTCTTCGCCTTCGCGGCGCTGCTGCTGGCGATGCACCTGCCGTTTCTGACACTCCCGTTCCATTGGGACGAGCTGGGGCAATTCGTTCCCGCTGCGCTGGATCTCTATCACGATGGCGCATGGGTTCCGCACTCCACGCCTCCGAACGTGCATCCGCCTGGCGTCATGGCGCTTCTGGCGCTGGTCTGGCACCTGTTCGGCTACTCGATCTTGTCCGCCCGGCTGACCATGCTGGCGATCGCAGCCGTCGGTGTGTTCCTCTCGTTTCTGCTGGCGGTTCGCTTGTCGCGCAAAGCCCCAGGAGCGCCGGCCTTCGCGGCGGTCGCGTTCCTGTTGGTCGCGCCGATGTTCTACACCCAGTCGATGATGGTGCTGCTCGACATGCCCGCCATGATGCTGACGGTTCTGGCGCTGTTGCTGTTTTTCGATGAACGTTACGCCGCCTGCGCCGCTGCCGCGACTGCGCTAGTTCTGGTCAAGGAGACAGCCATCACGACGCCGCTGGTTTTCGCGGCGTGGCTCTGGTTTCGCGAAAGACGTCGGAAGGAGGCATTCTATTTTCTGGCGCCAGCGGCTGCGCTGGGGCTGTGGTTGGTGGAGCTGCACCACGTAACCGGTCATTGGCTGGGCAACGAGGAGTTCGCGCAGTTCAACGTGAACCAATCTCTCGGATTCAGCCACGTCGCCTACGCGTTCGGGCGCCGGATTTACATGCTCTTCATTAGCGATGGCCACTTTCTGGGGACCGCTGCTCTGATCGCCGGATGGCGCTGGCTGCGCGGCAGGGAGTGGACCATCGCGGGCCTGATCGCTGCGTCGCAGGCCATCGTCGTTACGATTCTGGGCGGCGCGGTTCTGGATCGCTACATGCTTCCTGTGTTGCCGATTCTGTACGCGGCATTTGCCGTCGCCGCCTCCGCCTGGTCGCGGCCCATACGGCTGATCACACAAGGTGCGATGGGGACGCTGTTCATCGTCGGATGGTTCTGGAACCCGCCTGTGCCGTTCCCGTACGAGAACAATCTCGCCATGGTGGATTTCGTCCGCCTGCAGCAGGATGCGGCGCAGTATCTGGAGGACCACGAGGGGAATAAGCGCATCGCTACCGCCTGGCCCTTCAGCGAGGCGATTGCAAATCCCGAATTCGGATACGTTCGGCACCCTCTCAATCGGACCGTCCATGCCAGCGGAATGCGTCAATCGGATCTGGCCAAACTCAATATCAAGGATTTTGACTTGCTGGTATTGTATTCGCGGGATTGGCCCGTCGATCCCCGGCTGCTGAACATCCAACCGGTTCGGTCACTCCTGGCAACCTTTCTGGAATTGGATTTCAACGCGACCTCCGATGAGGTCCGCTCGACGCTGGGGTTTGTGCCGGTGATCCGCTGGACCCGCGGCGGCCAGTGGATCGAAATCTATGTTCCCGACAAGTAGTTAGGTGTTCAGCGTCTCCCGTACTTTCTCCAATAACGCAGCCAATGTAAACGGCTTCGCGAGGAACGCCGCGCCTGGAGGAATGATCGCCGATCCCGTGTGCCCGGATATGAACAGCGCCTTTAGCCGAGGAGCAGCCTGCTGCATGCGGCGCGCCAGCTCCGGTCCGTTGATCCCAGGCAGCATGACGTCGGTAATCAGCAGATCGATCTGTTGCCCGCGGGCGGCCGCCTGAGCTTCCTCCGCGCTTCCGGCTTCCAGCACGCGATAGCGTTCGCGGCTCAGGATCTTGCGGATCAGCTCACGGATTCCTGCTTCATCGTCCACTACCAGAATCGTCTCGCGGTCGCCGCTGGCCCGCTCGCGGACAGCGGGACGGACCACCGCCGCCGGGGCCGCACCCTCGGGCTCGATGTACGGCAGATAGACCGTGAACGTCGAACCTTTACCGGCTTCGCTGGCGAATGCGATGTCGCCTCCCCATTCATGAACCACGCTATATGCGCGCGCCAGAGCCAGCCCAGGTTGGCCCGCGGCGGGATCCATTGACTTGCTGAGAACCGGATCGAAGACTCCGGCCACATGCTCGGCATCCACACCGCGTCCGTCATCGCGAATGGTGATAGTTGCGTATTTGCCGGCGGCCAACGCAGTCGGCGATAAGCGCTCTGCCACTGTCTCGACGTCCCACTCAATGGTGATGCGCGTCCGCTCCGCAGAGCTCTCGCGAGTTCCTGCGATCACCGCTGAAAGAACTTCGCCGAGCTGATCGGGATCCGCCATCGCCATGACCGGACTCCGATTGACGGCGAGCTCCACCGCCACCCGCGCTCCTGCGGCCGTAGTGATTTTGGAACGCAGGTTCAGAATCGCGTCCCCCAGGTTCACCCGCGAGGCCGGCTTGCCCTGTCGCCGGACGAATTCGCTCAGTTGGGCTGCCAGTGCTCCGATGCGGCGCGCTGCTCCCAGGATCTCGCCTGCTTCGCTGCGCAGCGGATCGCCAGGGTTCAGAGCCTGCATCAGTTCCTCGGCATAACCGGTCACGATCATCAGCGGATTGTTGATCTCGTGCGCCAGGCGCCCGGCGAACCCGTAAAGGGCCTCGAAGCGTCCTGCTGAGAGGAGTTGCTGTTCGAGTTGCTTGCGGCCGCTGATGTTGGTGATGACGCCGGTTACGGCGGCGCCTGAAACTCGAATCGTTTCCCGGCACCAGACGGCTTCGCCGGAAGCTGACATGGCCCGGTACTCGGCGCTGACTTCCCCGCCGGAGGCCAACACGCCACGGTAGAGCGCCATGACCGCGGCGCGGTCGTCAGAATGGATGCGCTCTTCAAAAAACTCCCGGCGGCCGAGCCACTGCGATCGGGGATACCCCAGTATCTCCTCCACACTGCCTTCGACCGATTGGAACTGAAGCGTGGCTGCGTCTGCTTGCCAAAGAATCGCGGGCAACTCGTGACGCAGCTCGTGAGGAACTGCAACGGCCGCGGTCGCAGCTTCCTGGGAAACGCCGAAAACCAGGAGCGTCTCGGTCTGATCTTCATCGTGCCAGGCGCGTATGGGGATCTCGGCGAATCCTGTCGTGGGCAGGTCTCTGAATCGGCTCCGGAAGGCCCGATTGGTCCAGACCACGGCGCGGTCCTTCGAGACAATCGCCAGAGGAATGGGCAGAATGGCCGCGATTTCACGGAAATAGCCCAGTTCCGCTTCCAGTAAGGCGCGAAGGCGTGCGACATCCTTGACAGACCAATGGTGGAAGTCGGCGCTCTCCGGCACACCCTAAGTTTGGGGCGGGAATAAGAAAAGTAACAGTGTACCGGCGACGATCCGGTCATGGTACTTGTAACCCGGACTCTAGCCCTTCGTTCCTAGTACAGGCGCACGCCGCGGTTTCCGGGCTCCCGGAACATGTGCACGGTATCGACAAAACGCACCTGCCGCGACTGGTAGGTCATGGCCAGCGTATGAGTCCTGCATCCGTCGCCGAAGAAGCGCACGCCGTGCAGCAGCGCGCCGTCCGTAACGCCGCAAGCGGCGAAAATTATCTGATTGCCGGGAGCCAGATCCCGCGCTGTGTAGACACGCTTGGCGTCGCTGATGCCCATGCGCTCCACGCGTTCTTCCAGCTCTTTCGTATTCACCACCAGCCTCGCAACCATTTCACCCGAAAGGCAGCGCAGCGCGGCTGCGGTCAGCACGCCTTCCGGCGCTCCTCCGGTGCCGAACACTGCATGGACGCCCGCGCCCCGCACTGCCGCCGCGATACCCGCTGAGAGATCTCCATCTTCAATCAAACGGATGCGCGCGCCAGCGGCGCGAATCTGCGCGATGAGCTCCTCATGCCGGGGCCGGTCCAGCACAATGATGACCAGATCCTTGACGTGACGGTCCAGGCAATGCGCGATGGCCTTGAGGTTATATTTGACCGGCGCGTCGATATCCAGCGCATCGCGGCATGCGGGCCCCGCGATGATCTTTTGCATGTAACAATCGGGCGCGTGCAGCAAGCCGCCCGGCTCGGACGCAGCCAATACGCAGATTGAATTGGGCGTGCCACGAGCGCACAGGTTGGTTCCTTCCAGCGGATCCACTGCGATGTCCACCCGAGGATACTCGACGCCGTCGGGCGGCTTCGCTCCCACCGCCTCGCCGATATACAGCATGGGGGCCTTGTCGCGCTCGCCTTCACCGATGACGATGTTACCCGCCATGTGAATCCCTTCGAAGGCTTGCCGCATGGCGTGCACGGCGGCTTGATCGGAGGCCTTGGGATCGCCTTGCCCCATGGTGCGCGTGGAGGCAATCGCGGCCTCTTCCACCACGTGAACGAAATCGCCGAGTAAGTCTCGTTCCACGCTGATGGGTGTGACGACCTGCTTAATAGCGCTCATAAAACCGGGCCGTCTCCGGCCCCGCCCATCTTATCAAAGTAATTTCGAACCGTTATGCGTGGCAGGATTGAATCCTGCGCGCAAGTTGAAAACCTGCCCCACATGGGATGCTCTATCGATCTGGAGTGGGTATTTGCGCGACGCTGCCGCCCATATTGGCGTATGTGTCACGCACCCGGATGACCTTCGCGCCGCCGAACGTCACGAAAATCACTCGACCCGGAGGCTCGCCATACTGCCAGGTTTCCTGTTCGATGTCGTCCTTAGTCTCGCGAGTCTTGCGCAAGGGCCGCCCCAGAGCCAGGATAACGGCCTCTTGGTCCATCCCTTCAATCGCTTTCTTCTCTTTGATGGCTGCTTGGGTCTCGGGCGGCAGCGTGTCGATGAAGTGCTCCGACGAACTGTGTTTGTCGAAATCCAGCACCGGAGCAAGTATCTTCTTCACCTGCGCGGAAGTGATGTCGCCGATAGAGTCTTTGAACTTGAGAACGATAGCGGTGCCGTTGTTGGGCTGATTCGACGCCTGCGGATTCGCAGGACCCGTCGTCGCGCCGCCCATGCTGATCTGCACGCGGTCGCGCCACGAGCCTTTCTTCTTGAGCCCGTCGTTTAACTGGAGCGTGATGGCGTCATCATCGACGTCGACCTTAGTGACTTGGACCATGTCGCCGGCGCGCGCAGCCGGACCCTCTTTACGGACGGCGTTCTCCCAGGTCTTTTTGTCCCAGGTTCCGTTCTCCTCGAAAGGCAAGGCCTTGCGCGAGCGCGGGAGCATGATTTTGGCGGTGGCGAATTCCGCAGACAGCCCCCGCACCAGCTCGATGCGTTGATCCAGACTCAGCTTCTTGGTATCGCCGTGAAGACTTGCTACGGCCAGGAATGCCGCTAGCACTCGCGGAGATATGCGGGAAACAGACATATCAACTCTCCGTCGCATCCGCCGGCGGGATCAACTTTTGAATCCCGAAAAACAGCGCCACCACAATCAACGTCGTGAGTGCGCTACCTTCCACTCCGTAGTTGCCGCCGCTCCAAAATACATTCACGTTCCACTGCAGGGTGTATCCGGTCACCCCCATTGTAAACCCGCTCAGGTTGCTGCCGAGCAGGGGAAGAGCCACGTTCCATCCGAAGTGCAAGCCGATCGAGAGCCACAACGCCCCGGTTCGCCACACCGCGTATCCGAACAGGATTCCAAAAGCCACCGTGTTGATAATTCCCAGGACCGAGACGCCTGGATTCGCGGAGTGCATCAGTCCGAACATCAGACTGGTGGGGAGGATAGTCGCGAACGGACCCAAGGTGCGGATCAGCAATTGAAACGCATATCCCCGAAAGAGGAGTTCTTCGCCCATGACGCCGAAAAGAAGTGCTCCGCAGCCGAATGCGAATGCCGCCCAGGGATGCTCTACCACGACCTTCTCCCGCTGGAGGCTCACTATTCTTAACGCCAGAGGAACTAAGACCACAACCATCGCAGCAGCAGCCCCTAACCCGGTGCCGGTCAAAAACTCACGTCCGGAAAGTAGGCTCCAGGCCAATCCGACGTCTGCCAGGCGTCCTCGCTCGTAGACTCGGACCACAATTGCGTTCGCCACCGCCGCGGCCGCAAAGCTCGAAAGCGTCGAGGTCAGGACAATCCCCGCCAGCGGCTGCATGATGGCGGGAAAAATCAGCAAGCCTAGGACTGCGAAAAGAATATACAACCCTACCCGGAGGAGTATTCCTTGTTTATCGGGCAGAGCCATATCATTCATGCTGTTTCACTTCCCCTGGATCCAGACAGCGTGGCGGTCAACCCCAGGAAGCAAAGGATTGAAGCGGCCAGCCCCACCGCCGCCCCGCGCAGCGCGATAGCCGGGAGCCAACCCGAACGAAAGTAAAAGGCCGCCACCAAGCCCAGGAATATCAACCGGACCACGCCCCTGGAAAAGGTTGGGGAGAATCGTACCGAGAGCCACACGGCGGCTGTGGTCAGGGCCAGGGACAGCATGAAGCCAAACACCAGACATTCCGACAGAGACTGTAAATTCGGACCGACCACGATCCGTCCTCCATTCGATACGTAAACGGTAATTATCCCCAGCAGTAGCATTGTCACAGCCAGCAGCTCGCCATAAAACACCGAGATCACAACCCGCGCCCCAGCTTTCCAAATGGTGGGGCGGCCATCAAACGGCGAGGCGGCGGACGGTGCCGCGAAGACGACCCCCAGGCAGGCATAGGCCCCCAGGATCACCGCATCCAGGAAACTCCGACCACGTTGCCACGGCAGGAATATTCCGAAGATACCGATCAAAAACAGGTAAATGGGGACGGCCCGGATCCAGGCTGCACCCTGAAAGCCCAGACGACCGATCAGGCCGGACGCTTCTTCTGCCAGAACAGCCCTCATTTGCGAAATCCTGTCCAGACATGGTACCAATCGTCTGAAGGCTAGGGCGTCGCCTTACACGGTGTTAGGGCGATTTTCCCGGTCCCAGCGCTAATCGACCGCCGGTTGTTGTCCGATAAAACCTGTAGATTATGATGGATCGCCGTGTCGAACCCCGAATGCTGTGTGCGGACCTGGTTGACGTTGACTGGAAGGACCAAAATGGCCGTACCCGCCATGGCGTGGCAAATCTGGAAGACATCTCGCTTTCAGGGGCATGTTTGCAGGTAGATCGCCCGATTCCGCTCGGCACGCCAATCCACATTTCCTATCCCGGTGGGGAGCTCACCGGAAAAGTTAAGTACTGTGTATTCCGCGAGATCGGCTATTTTCTCGGGGTCGAATTCAATGACGGCTGCCGTTGGTCGCAGCGCAGCTTCCGCCCGCAGCATCTGTTGGACCCGCGCCGTCTGGTTACCCGGACTCTGACTCGCCTGAAGGCCGAAGGCGGAATTCCTCCTTCGTCCGTTCACTAAGATCACCGCAATTCTTAGTCCTGTGCCTTAGGGCGCCCGTACTGGTCCTACAGGGAGATTTGCCGCGACCCATCACGAGGTATGCTGGATGTGGCGCTGGTCCAATGGCTACGTTAGCGGATAAATTACCGGAGCAATCCCCCGCGAAGGTCCGGATGATTTCTTGGGCGGCCATCGCCTGGTTCGGGATTCTCCTCATCGCGGCGTATTTCACGATTCTAGTCAAGCTGGTTAACCAGTGGAGCACTGACGACGACGTGAGTCACGGCTTCTTTGTACCCATCGTGGCCGCGTACATTGCCTGGACCAGGCGCGACGCGCTGCTGCGCATCCAGTGGAAACCCGCCTGGTGGGGTCTCGGCCTCCTGCTGTGGGCCGCCGTGCAAGCTTACCTGGGGCTGCTGGGCGCCGAACTGTTTTTGCAGCGCACGGCGTTTTTGATGTCCCTTCTGGGGCTGCTTCTGGTCCTGGGCGGGACGGCATTGGTCCGGGAGCTGCTGTTCCCCTTGCTGCTACTGCCGTTTATGATCCCGCTGCCAACTGTGATCTACAACCAGATCACCTTTCCGCTGCAATTGTTCGCCAGCACGGTAGCGGAAAAGTCCCTGGAAATATTGAATGTTCCCGTAATACGCGACGGCAACATCTTGGAACTGGCGAGCCAGAAACTATCGGTGGCCGAAGCTTGCAGCGGCATCCGCAGCTTGCTGTCGCTTTCGTTCCTGTCCCAGGTATACGCTTACTTTTTCGACCGTAAGGTCTGGATGCGCTGGGTGCTTTTGATTGCTACCGTTCCCATCGCAATCATTGCCAACTCCGCTCGCGTGACAATCACCGGTCTCTTCAGTGAAATTGATCCCTCGTTGGCTGAGGGATTCTTTCACGAGGCTGAGGGTTGGGTCATTTTCGTGGTCGCGCTCGCCATGCTGGTGGTGGTGCACTTGCTGATCAACTTCGTTTACTCCCGCCTGCACAAGGAGCCGATCGCTCCTAAGGAGCAAAGTCTTGCTTAAATTCCTGAAATCGCCGGCCGCGCGTATCGTCACGGTTCTCTTAATCCTGCAGACTGCATTTTTATACAGCGCCGTCCGGCCTGAATTCATCCCTCCCAGCCGACCGCTGGAAGGAATGCCGGCTACGCTGGGGACCTGGCAACTCGCCCAGACCGGGGTAATCGAGCAGGAAGTGCTGGATGTTCTCAAGGCGGACGATATTCTGAACCGTGTGTACTGCCCTGCTGCATCTCTGGATTGCTCGAAAACCGGACGGGGCTCCGCTGGTTTATTTGTGGCGGCCTTCCGCACGCAGCGTACCGGCAAGGCCCCCCACTCGCCCAAGAACTGCCTGCCCGGTTCCGGATGGGTGAAGTTATCCTCGGGTGAGCTTCCCATCGACGTCGGCCGCGGCACACCCATCTCCGTGAATCGTTATGTAGTGGCCTACGGGAGTCAACGCGACATGGTTCTGTATTGGTACCAGTCTCGCGACCGGGTGGTCGCCGACGAGTTCAAGGCCAAGTTCTGGGTGATGCGCGATGCAATCCGCCTGAATCGTACGGACACCGCGCTCGTGCGGGTGATCGTTCCCATCGCGAATCGGGACGAAGCGCAAGCCGAGGCAACGGCTTCCGACTTCGTTAAATCCTTCTACTCGACTCTGCTCGGCTACCTGCCAAGCTAAAGCCGTAGTCTAAGAATCAATTTCCCGCGGATGCTCCGCTTTGGGCCATGGCGCTGGCAGCGGCACGTTTCTTCTGGCGTTCCAGCCGCATCAGCTCCCGCCGCCGGCGAACTTTGACTCCCTCATCCACTTTGCGCCAGAACTTCGCGAAATAGCCGACCGCGGAGGCGAAGCCGAACACCACTACAGCCCACATTGCGAACCGGCCATACTCGACCAGTTGCGGCCAGCGTATGCCTCCGATCACCAGGGCGATTGCGGCGACCTGTGTCACCATTTTCGTTTTTCCCAGATCGCTGGCGTGGATCGTGTAGCCCGATGCCGCCGCGATGGACCGCAGTCCTGTTACGGCAAATTCACGTCCGATGATGAGGATTACCATCCAGGCCGGCACTCGCTGAATCTCCACTAAAGAAATCAGCGCCGCCGAGATCAGTAGCTTATCGGCAATCGGATCGAGCAGCGTACCGACTGTAGTTACTTGTTTCCAACGCCGCGCGAAGTATCCGTCAATCAGATCGGTTGCCGCCGCCACCAGGAAAATACCCAGGGCGAAGAGCTCCGGCGAAACGGGCACCAGCCGTGCCCAGTTGACTCCCAGATCCTGGCCGAGCAACGCGGCCACCAGCAGCGGAACGAAAAAGATCCGCAGCAAGGTCAGTAAATTCGGCAGGTTCATCCGATGTTTACGATCATACACCGGCTGTCCGCTTACCGCTTGGAGTGTCGGATTTCTATATACTTGCAGGCAAGAAGATCATCATGCTGGCGCGCCGCACATTGCTCTTGAGCGTTCTCTGCCTCCCCCGAATGGGCCTAGCGCAAGGCGATAGCGCCGCTAAGTCCTTCGTGGTGACCGGCAGAGTCAAGAATCCGGGTAAATATGAACTGCGCGAAGGAATGCGGGTAGTTGACGCCCTGAAGATAGCTGGCGATCTTCTTGAGGATGCTGAGCTTGCCGGCATCAAGATTGTTCGCCGCGCCCAGCGTAAGAGTTTCAACTACGCCCAGTTCGCAATCGGCAAGCGCACCGAACAGAACATCCTTCTGGAAAACGGCGATGTGATTGTGGTCCCTTAAGCCCTGCCGCTTGAAACCGCAAAATCTCTCAGCCGCCGCCGGATCGAGGCCGGGACGATCGCTTCCACGTAGCAATAATCATTATCGTACCGGGTGGTCAGCACGCGAGCATGCTCATGCAGCAGGTGCAGCGGCCCGCCTTCGCCCACGGGGAAACGGAACGCGCATTCTTCTAAAGGATCCAGGGACAGCGTCTGGTCGATTTTCTGAAGCAGATCTTCAAATCCTTGGCCGGTTGCTGCCGAGATGGCCACCGCGCCTGCCGGCAGTTTCTCAGGATCGCTTAGAATGCGCCGCGCGAGTGCGGAAGTGTCCGGTTCTCCCGGCACCAGGTCGATCTTATTCAATACCAGGATCTGGGGAGTCTCTCCTGCGCCGATTTCGTTCAGTGTCGCCAACACGTGCGCGGTTTGCTCTTCCGCGGCGGGCGAGCTCGCGTCCACTACATGCAAGAGCAACTCTGCTTCGATCACTTCTTCGAGCGTGGCGCGAAACGCGCGGATCAGAGTGATCGGCAGATTGCGAATGAATCCGACGGTATCGCTTACCAGCACGTGCCGCTTGGATGGCAGAACGATATGGCGAACCGTGGGATCCAGCGTGGCGAACATCTTGGCATCGGCCAGAACGCCTGCGCCCGTCAGCCGGTTAAACAATGTGGACTTGCCGGCGTTGGTGTAACCGACCAATCCCAAGGTCGCCAGCGGAACGGCCTGCCGTTGCTGGCGTTGCGTGGTGCGGCCGCCGCGCACGCGCTCCAGATCGCGCTCGATGGCCTGAATGCGCTGATGAATCCGCCGGCGGTCCGTTTCGAGCTTGGTTTCGCCGGGTCCGCGAGTACCGATGCCGCCGCCTAGTCTGGACATCGCCGCGCCGTGCCCGGTCAGCCTGGGTAGCAGGTAGTTTAGCTGCGCCAGCTCCACTTGTAACTTACCCTCGCGAGTCCGTGCGCGCCTCGCGAAAATATCCAGAATCAGCTGGGTGCGATCGAGGACTTTGACGTCCAGGGCACGCTCCAGATTTCGCTGTTGGGTGGGGCTGAGCTCCTGGTCGAACATCACGACCGAAGCATCGTGAAACTGCACCTGCGTTTTGAGCAGATCGACCTTGCCTGAGCCGATGAGCGTGGCGGAATCGGCGCGCGCGCGTGTTTGGATGGAGCGATCCGCGACTGTCGCGCCGGCCGTGGCCGCCAGGACCGCGAGTTCTTCAAGAGATTCTTCCGCGCTGATGGAAGATGTTCCGGAACGAGAACTCCGCCCGCTCAACTTCAGACCGACGAGCAGCGCGATTTCTATGGCCAAATGCCCGTTTCCCAGCTACGAAGTGGGTTCGACCGGAGTTCCGGGCGCGGAGTGTGAACTCGCTGCCGCGCTGGAGTGGGCTCCGGAATGGAACGGCCGCGAGACAACCACGGTGGAGATGGCGTGCTTGAAAATGAGTTGTTCCTGGTTGTTGGTTTCAAGCACCACCGAGTACTTATCGAAGCTCTTGATTTTACCCGAGAGCTTCACGCCGCTCATTAAGTAGATGGTTAGGAAAGTTTTGTCTTTGCGCGCGTTGTTTAGAAATGCTTCTTGTATGTTTTGCGCTTGCTTTTCCATGGGGAGCTGCTCCTTTGGTCCCAAAAAAGAACCCCGCGCGGCTCCGATCAACAACCCCGCACGGGCGTCGGACCGTTTCCATCATAACGCGGAATCGCGATTCGCCGCCTCCGGCTCTTCAATCTGCACCAGGTCTCCGCGTATCGGCGCGAGCAGCGTTCGGGGCAGCTTGCGGCTATAAATCAGCCGTTCCACCATGGGCATCGCGTGCCGGACCCATTTGCCGTGGACCAGCAGACTGGCGGCCACCAGAAGCGGATGCGGGATGGGCGTGGAGCAGCGCGCGCACATGTCAATCTCGGCTGCGCGGCCCTGGATGTGCGCCCGGCGCAATCGTCGCATCTCCTCGGAGTTGAAGATTTCTTCCAGAGGCTGCTCCCGCAGATCGCCCACCGGAGCTCCATCCAGCGAATAGCTTTGGCAGCAGGGAAACACGCGTCCGTCCTGCTTCACGTACATCGCCCCGCGCCACAGGTAATGGCAGCGCCGGACAATTTTAGTAACGCCCGATGTGGCGCGCGATAGTTTCTCGGGCTGCACCAGATTCGTTTCGTCTTCCTTGACGCGAACCTGGTCCACGCCTTCGATTCCGCTCCAGAAGCGCCGAAACTCGTCGGCTTCATGCGCGTTGCCCGGCATGCGAACCATCTGCACCACGATCTGCAGCTTGGCGCCGCGAGCATGTTTCATGCGGCAAAAACGAACGAAATTGTCGCGGACTTTTTCGAACTTGGCGCCCTTCCGATAGTGCTCGAAGGTTTCTTTCGACGCGCCGTCGAAGCTAAGCGTGATGTGGCGCAGCCGCGAATCCAGCAGCCGCGTGGCCAGCGCCTCATCCAGGAACGTCCCGTTGGTCGAAAGCAAAGTCGCGACGCCATGTTTCTCGCAGAATTCGATGCGGTCGAAAATCTTGCGATCCATGAAGGGCTCGCCCAGGCCGATCAGCATCATGTGCTCGCCGGTCTCAGCCGCGCCTTCCACCAGCCGCTCGAAGATCTGGTCGGACATGTCTTCTTTGGGCTGCTTGTGGGTTTCGCGCGGGCACATCGGGCAATAGAGATTGCACTTCGCCGTGGTCTCGACGATGTACTCCACTGGCAGACCAGGCACGCGTTCGGCGCCCCGGAGGAAACTCCACAGAACTTTCGCGCGATTGGTCCAGCGCATGAGAGAGATGCTGGACTTCATCTTCTCACGGCGGCGAGAGGCGAGCCTCGCGATGCCGGTCAAACCACCATGCCCACAATGGAATCAGCCAGATCCCCATGCTGAACTTCGCCAAGAACTCCGCACTCGGGGGTGGCGAGCCGAACGCGTTGGCGAAGTAAGTGACGATCATAAAGGCCACAAAAACCCAGAACCCGTAGGATCCGGTCCGATCACGCGCGCTTGTCGAGGATGCGTAAATCCACACCGCGGCCCCGAACATGACGCTCTCTACGGCGATGGTTCCAGCTACCGAATTCCAGAGTCCCAGCCCCAGGCGCTCAGTTCCACCTGGGAACAGCGGCAAATCCGGCCGGTGCGTGACAAAGTCCAGGATCCAGTGACTGACCACGCCCGCCGCGATGACCAGCGCTCCAGCGATATAGCGCGTCACGGCCCAGTAGATAAGCGCAAAAAGCACGGCCCATAGACTCGACATCGCCAGACTGTGGGTATATGGATACGAAACGAAATCCAGTGGTGTGAAAGCAGTGTTGCCGGGATCGATCTGAACTTGTTCCCAACCCGCCAGGAGGAACAGAGGCCACAACAAGTCGAGAGCCATGGGCGCCGCCATCAGAACGCCCATCGACGCTCGCGGTGCCAGACGCTTCGATGCGAATCCCACCGCCATATGTCCGATGAACATCAGCGCTCCCTCCGTCCCGTGAGCCGTGCGACTCTATATACGTTACCGGAATGAACGTTGCCATCACCGGAGCGTCTGGGTTTATCGGAAGCTCTCTCGCCGAGCATCTTCGGAGATCCGGTCATATCGTTCGGGCTATTTCGCTGCGCGCCGCGCTTCCGCCCGATGCACTTGCCGGTGTCAATGCCGTCATCAATCTGGCGGGAGAACCCGTCGCACAGCGCTGGACGATATCCGCACGCGACAGAATCCTGCGCAGCCGCATCGAGGGCACGCAGGCTTTGGTAGCGGCCATGCGTACGCAGCCTCCTCAGGTCTTGATCAGCGCTTCTGCCGTGGGATATTACGGTTCGCGCGGGGACGAAATCCTCACCGAGTCGGCGCCTCCCGCACGGGATTTTCTCGGCCGGGTTGCGGTTGCATGGGAAGAAGTGGCGCAGGCAGCCGAGCCTCTGGGCGTCCGCGTCGCGCGGATTCGTATCGGCGTGGTCCTGGGAAAAGGCGGAGGCGCACTGTCCAAAATGATCCTTCCGTTTCGGCTAGGCGTGGGCGGTCAGCTGGGCAGCGGAAAACAGTGGATGTCGTGGATCCACATCGACGACCTCATGGAGCTGATCGCTTTCCTGATGAAGGAATCCACCGTGCGGGGCGTTTTCAACGCGACGTCGCCTTTCCCTGTGACCAATCGTGAATTCACGCAGGCCTTGGCGGAAGCCGTCCACCGGCCTGCGATCATCCCTGTACCGGCCTTCGCCCTGCGATTGGCGTTGGGCGAGATGGCCGAGATAGTGCTCGCCAGCCAGCGGGCAATTCCCGATGCTGCACAGCGCGCCGGATTCGTCTTTGAGCATCCGGATATCTACGCGGCGTTAGCCCAGATCGCCAGGTGATAAAGTCTACTCATGTTCAAGAGCTTCTTTCTCTTGTGTGTGCTCGTGCAGGCGCAGGACGCCCCGCGGCTGACGCTTGAACAAGTTCCGCTGAACTCGGTTGGAACCGTGTCCTCGGTTGCGATCGACCGCACTGGTGTCATCTACGTCCTCCAGCGTGGCGACAAGGCCGATCCTGTGATCGCGGTGGACAAAGAAGGCAAGACGCTGCGCTCCTTTGGCAAAGGGATGTTCACCATCCCGCACAGCGTTCGCATCGACGGCGACGGCAACGTCTGGACCGTGGACGCGGGAAGCTCCACGATTCTGAAATTTACCCCGCAAGGCAAGAAACTTCAACAGATCGACGTCGGCGAGATCGCGGTCGGTGATAAATGCGCTTTTCCGACTCTCTGCGGCACGACGGATTTGACCTTCGGTCCCAACGGCCGGCTGTTCATATCGGATGGCTACGGCAACGCGCGCATTCTCGAATACACGGCGGAAGGTAAGCGCCTGAAGGTGTGGGGCGGCGCCGGAACCGGTCCCGGACAATTTAACATTCCGCACGGGATCGCCTATCAGGGAAACACTGTCTATGTCGCAGATCGAGGGAACTCTCGCGTGCAGCGTTTCGACCTGGACGGTCGTTATCTCGGCGAATGGACCAATCTTGGCCGTCCGTTTGCGCTGAAAGTATCCGGCGGCGCGCTATGGGTTTCGAGCATGCTAACAAAGCCCACGATACTCAAAGTCGATCTGGTCAACGGGAAAATCCTCGGCCAGATCGAGGCGCCCGGCCCGCACTCTATCGACGTGAGCGACTCCGGCGAAGTGGTCGCCAGCGGATGTTGCGGCGGGTCGAATCCCAACGGCTATTCGTGGTTTAGAAAGAACTAGTCTTTCTGACCGGACGCGGCTTGATTCGGCTCCCACAATACTTCCGGCACACCCAGCACGTGATTCGCCCAGCGGCTCCAAACGAATAGCGCATCGCTCAAACGATTCAGGTACCGGACCGCTTCGGGCGGCGTTTCCTCCACGCGCGTCAGCGCCACCGTCAGTCGTTCCGCGCGACGGCAAATGGTCCGTGCGGCGTGCAGCTCAGCATTGAGCCTGGTTCCGCCAGGCAGCACGAAACTACGCAACGTCGGAAGCTCCTCATTCATCGCGTCGATCTCGTGCTCCAGTTGCTCGATTTCGGCCGAAGTAATGCGGGCCTGCTTAGGATGGAGATCTTTCGGCAGCGTCGAAAGCTGCGATCCGAGGTTGAACAGCTCATGCTGCACCCGGCGCAGGATATCCGTAAGTTTGCCCAATCTTCCGGCCTGTGGCGTATCCTCATGGCAGGTTACGCAGGCCAACCCGATGAAAGCGTTCAGCTCGTCCACGGTTCCGTATGCTTCGATGCGCACTGAATCCTTCGGAACGCGTTGCCCCCCGGCCAGAGCGGTCTCGCCTTTATCGCCGCCCTTGGTGTAGATGCGGTTGAGTGCGATACGAGGATTATCAAACGGTTCCGGCACGCTTCCATAGTACCTGCGTTAGCATGAGGAAGTTCTGGACATCTCGCTCTTTTCCTGGATCATTCTTCTAGCTGCCGCTACGGCTGCCGGCGTCGTCAATGCTCTTGCGGGCGGAGGCACCTTCATGCTGTTTCCGGCGCTGGTGTTCGCCGGAATCGATCCCGTCGTGGCGAATGCCACTTCCTCAATGATCACCGTGCCCGGCGGAATTGCTTCCGCGATGGTGTACCGACGCGGGATGACCGTGAGCGGCAAATTGTTCTGGACGCTGATCGCGATCGCCGTCGCCGGTGGTGTGATCGGCAGCCAGCTCCTGCTGCACACACCCAGCGACCGATTCGCCAGGCTGGTTCCCTATTTGATGATCGGCGCGGCGCTGGTCTTCACGTTTTCCGACCAGCTGCGGCGGTTCGCCAGCACGCATACGTCCGGCAACCAGCAGAAGCGACCTTTGCTGTACATCGGCACGCTGGCGATCTCGATTTACGGAGGCTACTTCGGCGCGGGGATGGGCGTGTTGATGATCGTTCTGTTTTTGATCGCCGCGCACATCGGCGTGCAGGAATCAGCGGGCCTGCGGATGTGGTGCGCCACCGGCATCAACACGCTGGCCGTGGCGACGTTCATCGCAAAGGGCATTATCGTGTGGCGTGTGGCGATTCCCATGCTGATTTGCACGCTCATCGGCGGTTACTGGGGAGCCCACGCAGTGCAGAAACTGAAGGCGGAAACGGCGCGGCGAACCGTGCTCATTTTCGCCTGGACCTTGAGCCTGTGGCTGCTGGTTCGGTCGTGGAAATGAGTTCAGCGTCAGGGTGCCGGCGTAAGGCCGTGCCGCCGCATCACCGCGGCCAGCGCCACGGCGTCGGGAGGGCCGCCGGCCGCTGCCTTGACGAGTGCGGCGATTTCGCGGAAGTAGTCCGGGCCGAGGATGCCAGGACTGACGATCGCCAGCATCTTCGTGTCGGTGCCGCGGACGTTGTCGAAGCGGTGCACTGCGCCGCGGGGTATGCACACCACCTGGCCTGGGCCGACATCGGTCGGTCGTCCTTCCACTGTAAAAGTCAGCACCCCCTCGAGCCCGTAGATCGTTTCCTCATAGCTGTCATGGCTATGCGCGATCGGCACTTTGGCTCCGGCCGGGACGTCGAACTCGAAGACCGCGACAGAGCCTCCCGACGCCTTACCCTCAAGTAGGAATCGGATCGCCAACTGCCCAATCCTGATCTCTTCAGTTGCGCCCGCCACCATGATGTTCCCCCG
>Ga0068855_100003551_pt1 | contig 19077 bp, 20 predicted proteins | sample KBSCornC52_FD_66592 | JGI IMG/M metagenome (GOLD analysis project Ga0068855, IMG submission 66592) | Corn rhizosphere microbial communities from Kellogg Biological Station, Michigan, USA - KBS Corn C5-2 | ecosystem: Host-associated > Plants > Roots > Rhizosphere > Soil ...
GAACAGAAAGCGACGTGACAACCTTCCTGCGCCAACGTACGCACGATGGCGGCACCGATCCCCGCGGTCCCGCCGGTGACCAACGCAGTAAGCCCGTTCAACTGTAGGTCCATGACGTCTCCTGTGCGCTGCGAGTCGCAATCAAAGCGCCTTGCGGCCCGTGACATCGTCATGCAACACGAGTGGCCGAATGCGATCCGGCAACGCGCGGCGTTGCTCCGCGAATCTCACCGACGAAACTCTCGTGCAACGATCGCACCGAGGGAAGCGCAGCAGCTTGCATAATTCCCTTGTTAAGCCGTTGCAGGCTGACGACCTTGCAGCTTGACCGTGTAGGTGTCGCGCCCCGACCTAATCACGGTTCCGGGCCTTGCCGGCATCAGCGCACCATCGCGCACGATCGTTTTTCCATTCACGATCACATGCGGAATGCCGAGTGCATCTGCATAGAGACGCCCTTCACGCGTACCGGGCAAGTCGAATTTCGTATAGACCGGCCCACAACCCACCGTCGCGGGATCGAAGACGACAACGTCCGCATGCCAGCCGACTCGCAACTCACCACGTTCGCGCAATCCGGCGAGACGTGCCGGAACCGACGTCAGTTGGCGCACGGCCTCCTCGATCGGTATCAATTCGAGCTGCCGGGACTTGCCGAGCAGCTGAGTGGAGAACGCGAAGGTATCGATCATGTCCATGTGCGCGCCGGCATCGGAAGCACCCACTACGGTGCGATTGTCTGTCCAAAGTTTGGCGCGCAACCGATAGGTGTCGTCGTCTTCGCCCCCCGCGGGCGGCATGAAAGACGTTTTGAGTTCGTCCGCGAGCGCAATATCGATCAACGCATCGATGGGACGTTTGTTTTGTGCTTTGGCGATATCGCCCACCGTTTTGCCCACGAAGTCGCGATTCGCCGCCGAGTGAACTTCCACGATGCGGAACGTTTCCCAGCACGCGAGACGCCCGAACGTTCCTTGTGAGGTCTTGGCCGACTCGTCGAGCTGCGTGCGATAGGCCGAATCTCGCAATCGCTGCATGCGCTCTGCCAACGGCAGCCGAAAAAGCGGCGCCCATCCGTTGAGTGCATCGAAGACGAAGCCGCTCACGAGATTGATGCGTATCGTCGGCGCACCGGCGAACGTGAGCGCGATGACTTCCGCGCCGCGCGCACGTGCATAGTCCGTCGCAGCGAGTTGCTTCTTGGCGCGTGCGACGCTTGCCTCGTCCGAACCGCCGAGCGCGAGCACATTCCAATTCACAGGCCGCGCACCGGCAAGTGAGAAGTCAGTAAGGAGCTCAGCCGTTCCTTCGTCGAAATTCAAATTGGGCAGCAGCTCCAGCATGGTGCCTTCGAAATCTTTCACGAGACTTGCGAGCGCCAACAGCTCTTCGCGCGTTGCGTGCCGCGACGGCACCGGACGTCCTTCCGCATCATTGTGCGTCGGCGACACCGTGGTCGAGAACCCAAGGGCGCCTTCTTTGAGCGAACGAGTGACGAGCGATTTCATCCGCTCCATATCGTCGGCGTTCGCTTGCTCACCCGTAGCTCGCTCGCCCATCGCGACGCGCCGTACGGCCGAATGGCCCACCATGAAACCCGCGTTGACTGCGATGCGGTTTTCGATCCTGCCGAGATAGTCACCGAACGACTGCCAGTCCCACGGAACACCGGCCTTCAGTGTTTCCTGAGGCATGCCTTCGACTCGCGCCAGCATGGGAAGCAGATAGTTGCCCGCCTCGGGATTGAGCGGCGCGATGGAGAAGCCGCAGTTGCCGCCGATCACGGTCGTCACGCCGTGATAACACGATGGACTCAGCGTCGGATCCCAGAACACCTGCGCGTCATAGTGTGTGTGCACATCGACGAATCCAGGTGCGACGATTTTGCCCTCCGCGGAGAGTGTCTCGCGCGCCGCGCCCAGAGCAGGCCCGATGTCGACGATACGGCCCTCTCGGATGCCGACGTCGGCCACCTGGCCTCGCGCACCACTGCCGTCGAGAACGGTCCCCCCGCTGATTTTCAAGTCGTACATAGTTTAGTTGCTCACAGTAAGACGACTTCCTTAAGCATTCTCTTCGGGGCGGCGGCTGTCAATTCTTTCTCTAGGCGTCAGCTCAACAAAATTCGCACAGGGGAGTAAGCTAACCCGACAAATTACGGGGGGTTGTATGGCTGCGCGCATTCCGCAGGGAGCTTCTGCTCCCTTTCCCGGCCTCTACCAAGTGGCTTACGTCACCAACGATTTCGAACGTGCGTTGCGGCAATTCGGTGTCACACACCGCATCGGCGAATTCATGAAGCTGCCGGAGATGCACTACAACACCGGTCCGGATCGCGAAGCGGTTTGCAATGTCGCACTCGCCTATTCGGGTGCCCTGGAAATCGAAGTCATTCAGCCCCTCTCGGGCGACGTGCAGTTCTATAAAGATTATCTGCCCACGGACGGCGCGTTCACGGTTCGCTTTCATCACTTGAGCCGTCTGTTCGAGAGCAAAGCGGAACTCGAACAACAAGTCGCGGAGTACCGCAAAGCAGGTCGTGCACTGCCGGTCGACGGCTACTCACCGGGAACGGCGCGTTATTTTTATGCCGACTTCCGGGCCGAGGCAGGACACTACATGGAAGGTATCTACTTCGAGCCCGAAGCCCAAGCATGGTTGGCTTCCATTCCTAGGTTCTAGTGACCTATGTCGTTACAAGGCAAAGTACTTTTGATGTGCGGCGCTGGTCCCGGCGTCGGCCGTGCAGTTGCGATGAAAGCTGCCGAACGGGGCGCCGATATCGCGCTCCTCGCGCGCACATCTAAAACACTGGAAGAGACAGCTGCAGTGCTGAAGAGCAAAGGCTCGCGCGCATTGTGCGTGCAGGCTGACGTTGCCGATCCGCAAGCAGCGCGCGCTGCCGTGAATACGACTCTCCAACACTATGGCCGCATCGATATTCTCGTGCACAGCATTTTGCCGCCGCATTTGCTCAAACCTGTGCTCGACCTCACGGATGAAGACTTACCGGACTGGAGAAATTCCGTGAGCACGAGCATTTTCGGCGCGCTCACAGTCAGTCGAACGGTTGCGCACGCCATGGTCTCTCGAGGCGGCGGCGCGATAGTGTTCATTACAGCAACGTCGGCGCTGCAGGGATATCCAACGGTAAGTGCACACGCAGCAGGCAAGGCCGGTATTCACTCACTCGCTCAATGTCTTGCCAGCGAACTCGGGCCGCGCGGTATACGCGTGAACTGCGTTGCTCCCGGTGTCATCGAGGGCGCCACTGTGCATGCCTCCTTTCCCGATCCACAGCGACGCGCTGATTTCGTCGCAAGCCAGGCTGCACTGAACGCTACACGTCGCATGCCGACGGATGCGGACGTAGCTGAAGCTGCGCTGTTTCTCGGGTCCGATGCCGCAGCCGGCACTACCGGTCAAATACTCGCGGTAGACGGCGGCCGGTTTTTCCACTGAGACTACCGCAGCACTGCCAAGCGGAGCGACTTCATGCAAACCAGCGCAATCCTCTTCACCGGTGGAGATATCTGGGACGGACGCAGCGAGCGCCGTTATCGTGGCGAGATACGCATCGAAGGCAACCGAATTCGCGCTGTTGCAAAAGGCTCAGGCGAATTGCCACGCGATGGCGCCACGACCATCGACTGCACTGGTGCGACGCTCATGCCCGGGCTCATCGAAGCGCACGGACATCTACCCTTTCCCGCGGGCCAAACGTATTTCACGCAGCTCGAAGATACGCCTATCGAAGAATTGGTTCTGGCCACCGTCTATAACGCCAAACTCATGTTGGACTGCGGGTTCACCGGCGTGATCGGTGCAGGCTCGCCGCGCTTGCGTGTCGAACTCGCGGTGCGTAACGAAATCAACGCAGGACGTCTGGCGGGTCCGCGCATTCTCGCGTCATCGCCGACGTTGACCACCACGGGGGGTCTGAACGACACCGCACAACTTCATCAGGGTCGCAGCCCTTGCGCCATGGTGATCGACGGTCCCGTCGAGGCGCGCCGTGCAGTGCGCACGAGCTATCGCGAAGGCGTGGACGTCATCAAGGTCAATATCTCAGGCGACGACTTAGTGGGACGCCCACCGGGACGCACGGTGACCATGGCCGAAGATGAAGTCGCTGCCATTGCGCAAACCGCGCGCATGCTCGGACTCAAACTCGTCACGCACGCCCGTGCAACGGAATCCATCAAATCGGCACTGCGCAATGGATTCGACATCATTCATCACGCCGACTTCTGCGACAGTGAAGCATTCGACATGTTCGAAGCCCGTAAGGCGTCGGTCTTCACCTCGCCGAGCCTCGGATTCCTACACAACTTGCGCTACGAAGCCGCAGCCTTCGGCTTTACAAAAGAAGCGATCGAACACATGGGAGTGCCGGCGCACATGGAATCCACCATCGCGTCGCATCGTGAACTGCGCCACCGCGGCGTACGCACGTTGATCGGCGGCGATTACGGTATTCCTTGGCAACCCCACGGCACCAATGCGCGCGACATCGAACATCTGGTGAAATATTTGGACTACTCGCCTGTAGAAGCATTGCGCTGCGCGACTCAGTACGGCGCACAAGCGATGGGACAAGGTCACGAACTCGGATTGATCGAGGCAGGCTATCTCGCAGATCTACTCGTCGTCGAAAAAGATCCCACGACCGATGTCACGCTGCTGCAAGATGCGAAGAATTTGCGAGCGATCGTGAAAGACGGACAGGTGCATAAGGCAGCAAAAGGAGTTGGGAGTTAGGAACTGAGCACGTCAACTTATGAGCACGTCTTTACAACCTCTCCTCCGCCGCTTCAACTTTTTTCAAACCGCTTACGCGGTCTCGGATATCGACGCTGCCGTGGACGCAGCGTCGCGGTTGTACGGTATTTCGAACTTCCAGATAAATCGAGACACACAGATCCAAACGCCGCTGATGCACTATCTGTATGCCGACACGCGCGAAGTGCTGGGACACCATCTCGAGTTCATGTATCAGACACCTGCAGGCGAAAGTTTGTTTGCACAAGTCCCGCGCCACCGCGCCTGAATAGATAAGGGGGAACGACGTGAAGACAGCCCGCACACAGCTCACCGACCTCATTCACGGCGGCGCGTACGACCAGCCGTATGCCCATGTTCTAGAACTGCAGCGAGCCGCCGCAGACGAGCTGTTCCAATTGCAACGCCCTCGCATCGGCATCTTGGACCAGCGTGCTCGCGACGCGGGCATCGAGCGTATCGGCTCGCTGCGCGATATCGTTCCCCTGCTCTTCTCGCATACGACTTACAAATCCTATCCGCAAAGCTTCGTCGACAAAGGCCAATGGGACAAGATGCTGCGTTGGCTGGGTACGTTGATGCCCATCCCCATCGATCACATCGATGTGAGCAGCGTGCGCAATGTCGACGATTGGGTCAATTGCCTTCGCGATGCGGGCGTACGCCTATATGCATCGAGCGGCACGAGCGGTCGCTGCTCATTCGTACCCGTCACGGCGAGCGATCGCGACAAAATGCAACAGATCGTCGCGTCCTACACGGCGTGGCCGAACACGCCCAAAGCCGATCGCAGCCGCCGCTTGTATCAACTCGGCGCAGGTGCGGGACCGGCTCGGCAAATCGATAACGTACAAATGCTAGCGGCGTCCTTCGCCAAGCCCGGCGACCTGCATTACTTGTCCGACGAGCCGCTCAGCATTGCATTCGTCAATCGGCACGCCGCCATGCGCCGAGCCATTGCCGAAGGTACAGCGACGCCGGATTCCATCGCTGCCTATGAACGTGAATCGGCCGACCGCGCGGAGCGCATGCAACGCGCGTTGGATGCTATTGCAGAAGATATCTATCAACATCGTGCCGAGCCGCTGCTGCTGACGGGTCCGCCCGTGCAGCACTGGTATTTGTTACAACGGCTGCGCGCGAAAGGCATGAAAGACGGCACACTGAATCCGAATACAGTGGTGTCGACCGGCGGCGGCTTGAAAGGCGCCGCAGTGCCCGATGACGCCACCGATCAAGTGATGCGCTTCTATACCGGCGTCTACTCGCACTTGGGCTACGGCATGTCCGAGCTTTCGTCGCCGTTCCCGCGTTGCGAAGCGGGCCGTTATCACTGCCCGCCGTGGATCGTGATCCTACTGCTCGATCGCAACGGCGAAACGTTGCTCAATGCAGCGTCAGGCATCGTCGAAGGTCGAGCGGCTTTCTTGGATTTGCTCTACGAAGGCCGTTGGGGCGGCCTCATCAGCGGCGACAAATTGCGCATCGATTTCTCGGCACGTTGCGAATGCGGCCGTCCGGGCCCGTCGATTCTGGACGGTATCACGCGTTACACCGACGTCGGCGACGACAAGATCACGTGTGCAGACACCATCGACGCCTACATCAGAGGAGCGGTCGAAGCATGAGCGCCCAACTCGATCCATCCACTCTCCAGACACCCATCGCGGTGCCCCACTTCATTCAGGGACAGTTGCTCACGCAGACGTCCACAACTTACCGACCCGCGCACGGCGTGCCGTTCTCGACGCCGGCCTTGGATCTCGGCAAGCTCGTCTGGTCGCGCCAGCAACCCTGCCCGGCGTTGCACACACCGCTCAACGAGATCTATGACGTCCTGGTCGCAACCGGTGATCTGTTGAAGCGCGACTCGCACGGCTATCTGGCACAGGCGCTCGACAGCATGGCGCTCGCGAGCCCGCTGCCGCGACCGATTCTCGATTTTTGTTATGGCAATCTTTGGCGCATGTTCGAGCGCACCAAGCTCGAATTCCAAGTCGACAAAGAAGTCGGCGGTGCTGATGTCATCGATGGCTGGCGTGAAATCATGCGCCCCGACGGCCGTGCAGCGTATGTGCGCGCATTTGCACCTCGGCTCATCCACGTAGTCGCAGGCAACACACCGGAAGTCGCTGCGATGTCCATCGTCATGGGCGCATTGAGCAAAGGCGTGCATTTATTGAAATTGCCATCCAACGATCTCTACACCGCGACCGCGATCTTGCGCACCATGGCCGCCGTCGCTCCCGGACATCCCGTCGTGCAGTCTTTCTCGACGGCCTATTGGCGGGGCGGCGACGAAAAAATAGAAAGTGCGCTCTTCCGTCCGCAGTATTTCGACAAGGTGGTGGCCTGGGGCGGCGAAGCGACCATTCGCAGCGTAGGGCGTTACATCGGGCCGGGACTCGAATTGGTCGGCTTCGATCCGAAAACATCGATTTCGATGGTCGGCCGCGAGGCATTCGCTCAGCAAGTGGATCTACACGAAGTAGCGGCAGCAGCGGCACACGATGTAACTCTGTACAACCAGTCTGCCTGCGTCTGTTCGCGATTCATCTTCATCGAGGCCGACGATGCACAAGCCGACCGCTTCTGTGCCGAGCTGGCACGCGAGTTGAATGTCGATCGCGACATCGCCACCGCGATCGGACCGAAAACGCCCGCGGATCTGCGCGAGCAGATCGACGTTCTGAAACTTATGACGCCCGATTATCGCGTGTGGGGCGGCTACGACGGACAAGGCGTGGTGATTCGCTCGCACGAACCCGTCGATTTTCATCCCGACGGAAAAGTCATCAACGTCGTCATCACGCCTTCTCTTGCCGCAGCCGTCTGCCACGCCAACGTCGCGACGCAAACGGTTGGCGTGTATCCATCCAGCCGCAAAAAGGAACTTCGCGACGCGCTCGCGGGCGCTGGAGTGCAACGCATCGTCGAGCTCGGCGCCACCATGCGCGGTTGTCGTGGACTTCCGCACGACGGCTTTTATCCGCTGCACCGCCTGATGCGCTGGGTGAAAGAAGAGGACTAGCCCGTCGTCCCCGCTGCATGCGATCCACCGAGCGTGCATACTGCATGCTTTGCAGCGGGGAACACGACGGCAATGAAGACTCTCGGCGAAATCATCGAACGCAACGCGGCCTGCCATCCGGATAAGGAAGGAATCGTTTTTGCAGCCAAGCGCGTACGCTTCGCGGATTATGCCGTGCGCTGCCAGCAACTCGCGGCATCGCTCTATGCAGAAGGCGTGCGTCGATCGGACCGCGTTGCGGTGCTGTCGATGAATCGCGTCGAAATCCTGGAAGTCTACGGCGCCTGCGAGCTGAGCGGATTTCTGCCCTGCCCCATCAATTTCCGTCTGGCGAGCGAGGAAATCGCATACATTCTCGCGGACAGCGCCCCGGCCGTGCTGCTGTTCGAGGACCAATACGCGCCGATGATCGAGGCGTTGCGCCCGCGGTTCCCGAACATTCGGCTCTTCATCAGTATCGGCACACCGGTCGCGGGCACGATCGCCTATGAAGATTTTCTGGCCTCGGGTGCGCAACGCTCCACCCCGATTCGCTCACGTCCCAGCGATTACGCCCATCTCATTTATACGAGCGGCACGACCGGCCGGCCCAAGGGCGCTGTGCGCACGCATGCGAACGCAATCGGCTACTCTCAGCTCCTCGCAACCAATTGTGAAATGAGTTTCGACGGCCGCGCGCTGCTCGTCACGCCTCTTTTTCACATCGGCGCCAAGTCGCAGCAGTTCGCCCAACATTGGCTGGGCGGCACGATCGTCGTGCACCGTCAATTCGATCCTCGTGCCGTGCTGGAAGCCATGCAGAACGAACACATCACTTTCATGACGCTGGTGCCGACTATCGTGCAAGCACTCATCGATGTGCCTACGGTCAAATCATTCGACCTGTCGTCCATCCGTGTGTTGAATACGGCCGGCGCGCCGATCACGCCGGTGCTACTGCAACGAGCTATCGAAGTCTTCGGCCGCGTCTTCATGCAACAGTACGGCATGACCGAAGGCTTGGCGACGGTGATGTTTTCTTCCGAGATGCGGCCGAACGGCAGCGCGGACGACGTCAAGCGCATCGGTTCGGTGGGACACGCCATGATCGGTGTCGAAGTGCGTGTGGTGGACGAACACGACAACGACTGTCCGATCGGTGTGGTGGGTGAAGTGTTGAACCGCTCGCCGGCATTGTTCGATCACTATTGGAACAATTCCGCCGCCACACTCGAAGCCATGCGCGACGGCTGGTATCACTCGGGCGACATGGGATATTTCGACGAAAAGAACTATCTGTATCTGGTCGACCGCAAGAAAGACATGATCATTTCCGGCGGCGAAAACATTTACAGCCGCGAAGTGGAAATTGCGCTCGCCCGGCACCCGAACGTGAAAGATGCCGCAGTGATCGGCATCCCCGATCCTTATTGGGGCGAAACAGTGCGCGCCATCGTGGCAGCTGTCCCAGGAACGACACCCTCCGAGCCGGAGCTGATAGAGCACTGCCGCAGCCTCATTGCGCACTACAAATGTCCCAAGAGCGTGATATTCGTCGAGGCCCTGCCCGTACTGCCTACGGGCAAGGTGAACAAGGTGCTGCTGCGTGAGCAGCACGGCCAACGCGCGAAATTATCTAAAGACTCGAAGAGCACTCAACCCGTGCGCTAACTCTCACACGAGGTATTGACGCGATGAACGCCGCCGAACCCATCTTGGAACCGGATCTGCCCATCATCGATCCGCACCATCATTTATGGACGGAAACACACGGCACGCGTTACATGACCGAGGAGTTCCTAGCGGACGCCACCGACGGCCATAACATCGTCGCCACGATATTCGCCGAGTGCGCATCGCATTATCGCGAGGACGGACCCGAGCACCTGCGCTGCGTCGGTGAAACCGAGTTCGCGGATCGCATCGCCCGCGAGTCTCTGGGTTCGAATGCCGGGCCGAAATTGTGCGCCGGCATCGTCGCCAAGGCAGACCTCATGCTGGGCGGCGCCAAAGTTGCCGAGATACTCGACGCCCATCGCGCCGCTTCGCCAACGCGCTTTCGCGGCATTCGCCGCATGACAGCGTGGGACGAAGATCCGCAACTGAATTTTCCGATCGTAGAAACCCGCGCCGGCATGATGAGCGATGCACAATTTCGCGCCGGCTTCGCCGAGCTACAGAAACGCGGACTCGTCTTCGACGCCTGGCTCTATCACCCTCAGCTCGGCGAACTCGAAGCGCTGGCGCGTGCATTTCCGCAGACCACTATCGTGCTCGATCATATCGGCACGCCACTCAGGATGGTCCGCTTCGCCGCCGACAAAAACGCGGTGTTTGCGGATTGGAAAGCCGGCATACAGCGCCTCGCCGCGTGTCCCAACATCGTCGTGAAACTCGGCGGCCTCGGCATGGCGTTCTGCGCGCCGGATTGGGTCGGCAGCAGCAACGATCGCCTGTTGTCCGAGCGCATGGCCGAATCGACGCGCAATTATTATTTGTCCGTGATCGATCTCTTTACGCCCACGCGCTGCATGTTCGAAAGCAATTTTCCGGTCGATAAAGAATCCACCACGTACCGCGCCGTGTGGAATTCGTTCAAACGCATCACCGCGGGATTCTCGGCCCACGAGCGTGCACAGTTGTTTTACGGCACAGCGGCTCGCATCTATTCGATCGATCTACCCAAGTAAGCGCCTATGAAACTCGGTATCTGGCTTCCCATCGTCCATCGAACTCCTCCATATGTCGCACCGGAATGGGAGTTGCGCGGCGGCATCGAAGATATTGTAGCAGTGGCGTCAGCTGTCGAATCCTACGGCTATGAATATCTGTGTGCGCCCGAACACATTGCGATGCCGCTCGCAAAGAAAGATACGCGCGGTGAAGTGTATTGGGACCCGATTTCGACTCTGGGTTATCTCGCCGCACGCACGAGCAAGATCAAGCTCGTACCGCTCGTGTTCGTCGCGAGTTATCACCATCCGCTCGAAATCGCCAAACGCATGGGCACGCTCGATCGCATCAGCGGCGGACGCATCATCATCGGCATGGGCGTGGGCTCGCTCACCGAAGAGTTCGAATTGCTCGGTGCGAATATGAGAGAGCGCGGCCGCCGCACCGACGACAGCCTGCGTGCCCTCAAAGCTGCGTGCGGAGTCCGCATGCCCACGTACGAAGGCGAGTTCTATCGTTTCTCGAACATGATCGTCGATCCGGGCCTGCGTGCCGACACGCCATTCTGGATCGGCGGCCTGTCGGACAAATCGGTGTATCGCGCCATTGAATTCGGCGATGGCTGGAGCCCCACGCGCATGCCGCTCGACCAAATCGCGGCAATCATGGCGAGAGCCGATGTCAAAGAACGCCTTGCACGGCGCGAACGTCCGCTCGATGTTTGCTACGTCATGGGCGATGACTCGCCGCTCGACGTGTTGCGTCAACCGGCAGCCGTCCGCGAGTACTTGCAACAGCTCAAACGCGCCGGCGTCAACATCTTCGTGCCGTCACTCGTGAATACGACACGCGAGCTTTACATCTCGCAATTGCACGCGTTGGCCGATCTCGCGCAGAGCTATTGAGCGCTCTGTGCGCTCATGCAGATCGGAAATTCAGCTCCACCATGATGCCGTTGGGATCTTCGACGAATATTTGCTTGAGGCCGATGGCAGTCACCTCGTTGGTACGTATCGCGTGCCCGCGGCGCTCGAGTTGTTTGAGCATGGCGCCATAATCCACGCAGTCGAAAGCCACGTGATGCACGGCGCCGCTGCCTCGTTCGGCGGCGGTGCCCTCCTTCCCATCCCCGTAGGGTGCGTTGATACCGGCGACATGCACCACAGGCCGTTGCTGCTGATCGCATAACCAGCCTCCCATCTCAGTATCGTTGCGGCCGGGCGGCGCGGTCAGCGTCAGTCCGAGCAATTCCGCGTAGAACGCGTAGGTTTCTCGAAGCTGCGCCGTTCGAATGTTCACGTGGTCGAGAGTTCTAATCGGCATGGAGCGCTCCCAATTGCATTTGCCCGGCGATGAGTTGCAGCGAAGAGTAGCAAACGCACTTGACCCTGCAAGTACTCATACGGCAATAGGCCACCTTCCTCACCGAGTGCATACTAGTCACGACCGCCACTGTGGTTCGACACGCGCGAACGCAGTATTCGCGTCATTGGGGGAAGCCGTGGCACAGCGAAAAAAAGTCTTGATCGCAGGCGCTTCCGGAATCGTCGGAACAGCGGCGATGCGCAGGTTTGCACGCGATAGCGATTGGGAAGTTCTAGCCGCATCGCGCCATCCGCCGCCGCAGTTGCCGCCAAGAACTACCCATCTGGCATTGGACCTCAGTCAGCCCATCGACGAGAAAACGGCTGCGAACGCATTCGCGGACGTTACGCATTTGGTGTATGCGGCTGTTGCAGAAGGCGCTACGGGACTCATTGCAGGCTGGCACGACGAAGAACGCATGCAATTGAACCTCCGCATGCTGCGTCACGTTCTCGATCCGCTCTGCCGTCATGCGCACGGTCTGCGCCACGTGAGCCTGATGCAGGGCACGAAGGCTTATGGCGCACATCTGCCCGGCGCGAAGTTATCAGTGCCGCTGCGAGAAAGTTTGCCCCGACATCCGCATGCGAATTTCTATTGGCTGCATCAGGATTACCTGAGTGAACGACAAGCCGGAACGGAATGGTCGTGGACCATTTTCCGCCCGCCGATGATCGTCGGCGAAGCCATGGGCAGCAGTACGAACGTGCTGCTCGCTCTCGGAATTTATGCAGCGCTGCAACGTGAAACGCATGCTCCCTTCGCCTATCCCGGCGCGCGCTCGCCGCTGGCGCAGGCCCTCGATGCGAACCTATTAGGCGATGCACTCGTGTGGGCAGCCGAGGCGCCGGCGGCTCGCAACGAAATTTTCAATCTCGAGAACGGTGAGATCTTCGCTTGGCGCGATTTGTGGACTGTCATCGGCCGCGAGTTTGGTTTGACAGCTATGGACGGCGGCCCGGCCACATTGAGCGAAGCCGTGAAAAAGCGAGGCGATGAGTGGGGCGCAATTGTGAAAAAGTATGGATTGACGAGTTCACCCGATCTGACCCATTTCGCGGGCGGCTCTTTCGAGTTGGCAGATCTTTGTCTGGGCGCCCTCGTCGAGTTGCCACCCAGTTTCATCAGCACGATCAAATTGCGTCGCGCCGGTTTCACAAGCTATGTGGATACCGAGGAAATGGTCGTGAGCTGGTTGCGCCGCTATCGCGAAATGCGCTGGCTACCTTGAATCGCACCCGTCCCGAGATCAAAGGTGAAACGATGACCGTACTCAAGCAAGACGCTGCGCTCGATCGCATCGTAGCGCCTGCCGCACGCGTGGAAGTTCTCGTCGAAGGACTCGCCTCTGCGGAAGGTCCGGTGTGGATCGCAGAAGAAAAGTGTCTGCTCTTCAGCGAAGTCGGCCTCAAACCGGTGGGTGGCGACTTCAAACCCGTGCACCACGGACGTCGTTATAAATGGGACCCGGCAAGTCGCCGCAGCTCTGTAGTACACGAACCCACAAACATGACCAATGGCATGACGCGCGACCCGCAAGGCCGCCTGCTCATGTGCGAATACGCAAGCCGTCGCGTCACTCGGCTCGAACCCGACGGCAGCATCACGGTGGTTGCGAGTGAATATCGCGGCCTGCGCCTGAGCGGCCCCAACGATATCGTGGCGAAGTCCGACGGCAGTATTTACTTCACCGACACGGGCGGTGTTCAAGCTGGATTGGATATCGACTACTCGGCTGTATTTCGCGTCTCTGCGGATCTGCGTTCGATCAATCTCGTTGCGCGCGATTTTCAGCTCGTCAACGGCCTAGCTTTTTCCCCGGATGAAAGCATTCTCTATATCAACGACTCGCAAGGTGTGTATGCACACCCGGACACGTTCAAGAGCCAAGGCACGATTCGCGCTTACGATGTGAGGCCGAGCGGCATGCTCGCCAACAGTCGCTTGTTTTGCGAGCTTCGCGGCAGTGAGTCGGGTATGCCGGATGGCATGAAGACGGATGTGGAAGGCAACGTTTACTGCACCGGTCCGGGTGGCGTGTGGATCATGAACGCTGCCGGCAAACACCTGGGCACTATCCTCACCGACGTCCGTCACAACGTGAACAACACCACCAACATGGCGTGGGGCGGTGAGGATTGGAAGACGCTCTTTATCACGACATCGAGTTCGCTTTTGTCGATTCGGTTGCAGATCGCTGGCGTGCCGGTTTTGTGCTGCTAATGGTTGCAGCTTACGATGGCAGCGCTCGTTCGAGGCTGTGAGTCTGCCGCCGGGAAGGCTCGGCGCGACCGGCGTGAATACGTCCCTGTAGCCTGGCCAAAAACATCCCTGTTTTTGAGCCTCGCGCCGAGCCTTCCCGGCGGCAGACTCTACGTAGAGTTAAGGCTGAGGCGCTCGATATCTCTTCTTCCGCTCTTCTCTCATCTCTTCACGAGTGTCACGTGCGCCACGTAAGGGTCGGTCGTCGGGAGCTGTTTTCCCGACTGTCAAAAACAGGGATGTTTTTGCCAGAGCCCCCAGGAGGGGTTCACGGCGGTCGGGAAAACAGCTCCCGACGACTGACCCTGGGCTCAACGCCACTACCGACCTATTCGAGCGCTTCCGCTACGCGCGTATGATGTCGCACTGTCGTGACTTCGGAGTTCGTGATGCCTTCTGCCATCGAAGAAATACATGCCGACTACGTGGCTCGCTACGGAACGCCACGCATCGAAGCGGTCGAAGCCGGACGTGTGCGCGACTACCTGCTCGCGCTCAACGAACCTGCGGATCCGGCACCGAACATCCCTGTGCCACCCTTGTTTTTGCTGACACTCGGACGCACTCGCCGCCCGCAACCCTCGCGTGGCTCGGCAGTGAATGCCGGCGATGAATACGAGTTCCTGGCGCCGGTTTACATCGGCGACACGATCACGGTCGAACGCCGCGTACTCGGCATCGATGAGAAAGAAGGCAAGCAAGGCAAAATGTATTTGACCCGTGCCGAAGCTGCTTACACGAATCAACACGGCACGCTGGTCGCGCGCGCCAAACTCAATACGCTGCGCTGGGGATGGTGATGTCGTTTCTCGAAACATTGCAAGTCGGTCAGGAAATTCCGGCACTCGGCAAAGGTCCCGTCACGCGTCAAATGCTGGTGGAATGGTGTGCGGCCGAGAACGACTATTACACCTTGCACTATGACGAGCGCGTCGCTGCTGCCATGAAGCTGCCCGGCACGCCGATTCAAGGCACTTATAAATACGCGTTGATGGGTCAGGCCGTGCAACACTGGCTCGCCGGCCGCGGCACGTTGAACAAACTGAGCGCACGGTATCGCGGACTCAACCTCGAAGGCGAGCACATCACGGCGCGGGGTCGCATCTCGCAAATCGAAGCGGACGGACGCGTCACGTTGGAAGTGTGGATCGAGGGCGCTAACGGCGAACGCAGCACCGAAGGCGTCGCCGTCGTGACGGTGAGCAAACAACGCTGAGCAATATCATTCGCTAGAACTCAGGAGAGTGCGATGGACTTGGTTGAAAAAAAAGATTGCTATTGTCGACGCGGCAGCCGTGCGAGCTACGTTTCGGGCGAAACGATTAGAGTGGATGGCGGTTACAGTCACAGCCTGTTCTGATATCGACATCCGGCGCATGTCCGAGAACATGCACCGGAGACACCTCACCGCAAGGATCACATCATGATTGAATTGTATGGAATGGCCAGTCCCAACGTGATCAAGATCTCGTTGATGCTGACGGAAACCGCTCTACCCTATCGCTTCCACTACGTGAACGTGTTTGCCGAAGAGCAGTTCAAACCCGAATTCCTGCGCGCGAATCCCAATCACAAAGTGCCGGTGCTCGTCGATACAGACGGTCCGCAAGGCGAATCGCTGACGCTTTTCGAATCGGGCGCGATGCTAATCTATCTGGCGGAAAAAACCGGCAAGCTGTTGCCTCAGTCCGGCATCGCTCGTTACGAAGTTCTCAAGTGGCTCATGATTCAACTCACGGGCTTCGGTCCGATGTGCGGACAGTATGTTCACTTCAGTCGCTACGCGCCGGCGGGTAACGATTATGCGAAGCAGCGCTATTACAACGAAGTGATGCGTTTGTATGGTGTGTTGAATAGTCGTCTCGCAGAGAGTCCTTATCTCGGCGGTGAGGACTATTCGATCGCAGATATCACGATGTATCCCTGGGCGGCCTTACATGAATATCAAAAGCTTCCTTGGGACGAGTTCCCTCATTTGCAACGGTGGTTCGATCTCATTACGGCACGTCCTGCCGTGCAAAAGGTGATGACGAGCGAACTGCCCGGGCTCGTGCAACGGGGCACGGAAAATATGGCGAATGCTTCGGAAAAAAGCATGGCTCGCTTCTTCAATCGTACCGTGCCTGCATAACCCTCGTCATTTATCGCGAGGACTTGCTGATTTGCTCTGCATCCACGCGTTGACTGCAACACCCGCGCGAGCAAGATTTTCCTGATGCTCGCGCGGTAGATCGGCAGGAAAGACGCCATCGACGCCCGCGGTGTTGGAAAAGATTTCTGCCGAGAGCACTCCGAGTGGACCTGCGGTATGCGGCCCATACGCTTCGCCGGGCGCAGAGGTTCGAACATCGCCCGGGTTCAGCCACATTCCATCTTCGGTAAGCATCGAACCTTGTACGATGACTTCGACGCGGTGGCATTCGTGCGCATGTCGCGGCAACACTGCCCCGGGCGGCATGTACAACATGACCACGACGGGCGCGTCTTTGACGTCATCGCTTCCCATTCGCAGGATGGCGTTGCGATAGCCCATCGCTTCAGCACCGACCTGGGCGTATTTGAGGGCTTGCGGGGACAGCGTGAAATACGTCGGATCTTTCGCTAGATAAGTGTTTCCCATGCGCGGTTCTCTTATAGATGTGGGTGACGCCGAGCTGTTTCAGTGCGTTCGCCGTTTCGATAGATCGACCGTTTCCGTATCTCTGCCGGAACGCAGCACTGTGCCGGGGAAGCGTCCGGTCGGTTGCTGTCCATTCACGACTTCGACGCCGTTGACGAGCACATGGGCGATACCGTCCGCTTCGGCATAGATGCGGCCCGCGCCGCCGGGCAGATCGAATTGCATGTGAATCGGACGACAGCCGATGTGCTTGGGATCGAAGATCACGATGTCGGCTTGCCATCCCTCGGCAATTCGGCCACGGCCGCGCAATCCATACAACCGCGCGGGCAAGTCGGACAACTGCCGCACGGCTTCTTCCAGCGACAACAAGCCGTGCTGACGTACGCCCTTCTGCAACACGCGCGTGGGAATGGCGAACGTGTCGATCATATCGAGATGGGCGCCGGCATCGGATGCGCCGATCAATGTGCGATCGTCGAGCCACACCGATCCTTTGGCTTTCCAAGTGGCGGCCGAGTCGTCGCCCGTGCCTTCGATGTTCGGCCCGAACGATGTGCGTAGCTCATCCGCCAACGCGATCTCACAGAAGAGATCGAACGGATCTTTGCCGCTCTCTTGAGCAACCTCGCCCACAACTTTGTCCGCGTAGGCGCGATTGGCAGGCGCAAACGTTTCTTCGACGCGCATGCGCGAGAAATTGCTGATTTGGCGACCGAGATGCGAAGTATCGGCGCGGGCACTTTCATACAGGCGCCGCCGCCCCTGCGGGTCCGCCAAGCGACGGCGACGCTCTTCGAGCGGCACTCTGAAGAACTCGGCCCAGCCGTTCACCATGTCGAACAGAAAACCTGAGATGAGATTGATACGCAGCGTCGTCGAATCGGGCACGGTGAGTGCAATCACCTCGGCACCGCGTGCCCGAGCGTAGTCGGTTGCCGACAACTGAGCGGCAACATAGCTGCCGTTGCTTGCGGTGACGCCGATTGCATTCCAGTTGAGCGGCCGATTCGCAGCCAACGAAAGATCCGTCATCAACTGCTTCTTGGTGTCGTCGAACAGTTCGGGACCCGGTAGGAATTCGAGCGCCGTGCCGGGAAATTCGCGCACGACGCCGGCCAGCGTCAGCAATTCTTCGCGACTCGCATGCCGTGACGGCACCGGATTACCGTCCGCATCGTTGTGGGAACTGGAGATGGTCGAGGAAAAGCCCATGCCGCCTTCGCTGAGCGATTGGCGAAGCAGCGATGTCATTGCGGACAGTTCGGCAGACGTGGCTTCGTGCCCCACTGCACGTTCGTTCATCACCACACGTCGCAGAGCCGAGTGGCCCACCATGAAACCGGCATTGATGGCGACTTTACCGTCGAGCAGGTGTAAGTAATCAGCAAAGCTGCGCCAGTTCCAGGGCACGCCTCGCTGCAGACTCTCGAGCGGCATTCCTTCCACCCTGGCCAACATCGGCATCAAATAGGCGCCGGCTTCCGGTGTTAATGGTGCAATGCTGAAGCCACAATTGCCGCCTATTACGGTGGTGACGCCATGATTGCTCGACGGCGTGAGATTCGGGTCCCAGAACACCTGCGCATCGTAGTGAGTGTGGATGTCCACGAACCCGGGCGCGACGACGAGGCCGGCAGCATCCAATGTCTGTTTGGCCGCGACGTCGCACTTGCCTAAGACACGAATCTTACCGTTGGCGATGCCGATGTCCGCGCTGCACTGCGGCGCGCCCGTCCCGTCCACCACGATGCCGTTCTTGATAATGAGATCCAGCATGACTTTCTCCCCCGCACATCGGGATAGTACAGTTCGATTGCACCTCGCAAGCATAAGAGCTAGGGTCGATCGATCACAATAACGGTTCCCCTCCTATGGAGCACATATGAAAGACGGCCTGAAAGTATTCGACGCCGACAGTCACGTGCGCTATCCAGCCGACTTGTGGGAGCGCTTTCTCGAGCCGCGCTTCCGCTCTCGAGTCGGACGACGGCAACCCTTCCCGGATTTCGAGGTGTACAACCCGACGACAGTAGACGGCGCGCATGTGCATCACGAGAAATACATCAGCGGCTCGCCACGCCTCACGAAGATCATCAAGTGGACGCGCGAGGATCTCGTAAAAAATATGCGCGCGTTGGGCGACGATCACATCGTTTACGAAACCGATTTCCCGCATCCGGATTCCAAGTTCCCGCACGCAACGGAATATTTTCTGTCCTTGGCGCCGGACCGGATCAGCCGCGACAGCAAGCGGAAAATTCTCTGGGACAATGCCATCGATCTGTATCGGTTTCCGCGTGAGTGTTATCCGCAGTCCGTCGCAACGGTCAATTAGCGGCTGCGAAAGACAGTCGGAGGGGAA
>Ga0068855_100003552_pt1 | contig 19069 bp, 16 predicted proteins | sample KBSCornC52_FD_66592 | JGI IMG/M metagenome (GOLD analysis project Ga0068855, IMG submission 66592) | Corn rhizosphere microbial communities from Kellogg Biological Station, Michigan, USA - KBS Corn C5-2 | ecosystem: Host-associated > Plants > Roots > Rhizosphere > Soil ...
GGACCGCTGTCAAGGGCATCCGCCCTTGACAGCTTCTCGGTCGCGCCCATACGACCAGGTATGACCGCTCCCTTCAGTCCTTGCGCTGCTCGGTTCGCAGCCGCCCAGGACCCACAGGGCGTGGAATCAATCATCTGGCGGTACGCGACGGCGGGGGCGGCCTCACCGCTCCCGCCGTCGCGTCCCCGGAACGTGGTATTCCACAAACGGCCCGTCTTGGGGAGGCAGGTTGCGCCGATCCGGCCATGGCCGGGTCGGCCTCGTTCATCGACCATCAGGGCATGCACCTACGACTGCCCCTCCTGATCGCCGCCGGCCTGCTGGCAATGGCCGTGGCCGCGATCGCTCCCCGCTCCGCCGCCGCCGCCACCGCGCCGCCGCCGCGCACCGCCCTCCTCTACGAGATCAACCAGATCCGCGTCGGACACGGCCTCGACCGCGTCTACCCCTCCCTGCGCCTGCAGCACGCGGCCGCGCACCACTCCGACGACATGATGGTGCGCGACTACTTCGCCCATACGAGCCCGACCGGGTCGAGCGTCTACTCTCGCATCGTGAACAGCGGCTTCGTCTCGGGGTACACGTGGCTCGGCGGCGAGACCCTGGCGTGGGGCAACGGCTCGCTGGCGACGCCCGTCTCGACGGTGCACGCCTGGCTCGAGAGCCCCGAGCACCGCGCCATCATGCTCTCGCCGCAGTTCCACTGGATCGGGATCAGCCGCACGTGCGGCAACTATCGCAGCCAGCCGTCGACGTGTGTGTGGACGGCCGACTGGGTCAAGCGCTGGTAGCCGCGCCCGCCGGATGCCGGCCGGGCCGGCGCATGGCGCACGCGCAGGGGGTCGGCTAGCCTTTCAGCACGTCCCGGCGGCTCGTCGCGACGATCCAGGCAGCCGTGATCGAGTTCCAGCACCTCGTCTACTTCGTTGCCGTCGCCGAGGAGGGCAGCATTCGCGCGGCGGCCCACCGGCTGCATCTGACGCAGCCCCCGCTCAGCCGCCACATCCGCGCGCTCGAGAAGCGCCTCGGCGTCCAGCTCTTCACGCGCACGCCGCGAGGCGTGCTGCTCACCCCGGCCGGCGACGTGCTCCTGGTCGAGGCGCGCGACATGATCAGCCGGCTCGAGCACTCGCTGGAGCGGGTGCAGCGGGCCGCCGACGGGGTGCGCCGGATCCGCTTCGGCTACGCCGGCACGGCCGGCGCGGACCTGATCCCGGGCGTCATCGCGGCCCTGTCCCGGCACACGCCGGCGATCGACGTGGAGCTCGCCGAGCTGCCGGCCGAGAAGACGCTTCTGGCGTTCGCCCGGCTGGCGTGCGATGCGGCGTTCGTTCGCCGCTCGATCGGCGGAGTGCCCGCGGCGGACGGCGCCGGCGGCATCCAGTGCGAGACGCTGCGGCACGAGCGCACGGTCATGGTCACGCCGCTCTCGCACCGGCGCGCGGCGGCCGCGGCGGTCGGCCTCGATGCCTTCGCAGGCGAGAACCTGATCGTCACGCGCGGCGCCCGCGAGACCATCGTCGAGGCCGACGAGCGCCTCGATCTCGGCATCCGCTCGGTGGCCGAGGCGCCCACGATCCCCGCCGTGCTCGGCCTGATCGCATCCGGGCGCGGGGTCGGCTGGATGGCCGAGACGACGCCGGTGCTGCACCACCACGACGTGGTCTCGATCCCGGTGAACGGCTACGCGTCGCCGCTCGCGCTCGCCTGGTCGCCGGCCCTGGCCGAGAGCGTCCGCGGGCTGATCCGCGCGGCGGCCGCCGCGCTGAGCGCCCCGGACGAGCCGGGCAGCATCGCCCACGCCTGACGGGCTGTCCCCGGCTCGATCGCCCGGCTACACTCTCATGGTTTGGGCAAGGGCGCCCCGGTCAGGGTGCCACCTCGCCGGTCGAGTGGTGCGCCGGAGGTGACATACATGGAGCAGGTTCGCGACGGCGAAGGGGCACCCCGGTCGTGGCGCGGTGGGCGTCTCCTGCCGGCTGCGGTGTTCGCCGTGCTCACGCTCGCCGCGATCGTCGCCTTCGTCGTCGTCCGCAGCAACGTCGACAACCAGACCCGGCGCCTGCTGCGCGAACGGACCGGCGAGGTTGCGCTGCTCGTCCAGTCGGCCGCCGGCGACCTCCCCACGTCGCTTCAGCCGCTCGGCGTCGCCCAGCGGCTCGGAGGGACACAGGCGTTCCTGAAGGAGGCGAACGCGCAGGCCGCGAAGGCCCGGACGGAGACGATCGCGCTGGTGCGCACCACGGGCGCGGCGCCGACCGTCATCGCCGCCGCCGCGGCGCTCGCGCCGGTGTTCCCGAACGGCACGGCGCTGACGGGTGTTCCCGCGAGGGCGATCGCCTCGGCGGCGAACGGCAAGCCCACCGCGACGCCGGTCTTCCGCTTCGGGCAGACCCGCCTGATCGGCTTCGCGGTCGGATCGCCGACGACCGCTCCGGGCCGGGCCATCCTCATCGTGGTGCCGATCCACCCCAGTCCCACCGCCACCCACACGGTGACCCGGCAGCGGCCCTTCGACGAGCTCGACGTCGCGGTCTACGCGGTGCCGCGGCCGGACCAGTCGCAGCTCGTGCTGACGACGACGAAGACGCCCCTGACCGGAGAGGTCGCATACCGCCGCATCCCGGTCGGCGACACGCGCTGGCTGCTCGCGGCGACGGCGCGGAGCCCGCTCGGCGGATCCTTCCCGGGTGCCGTCCCGTGGATCGTGCTCGCCGTGGGCCTCTTCGGCGCAGCCGTCGCAACCGGGGTCGTCTTGAGCTTCCAGCGCCGCCGCAACTACGCGATGGCGCTCGTCGACGCCCGCACCGCCCAGCTGAACGCCTCGCTCGAGGAGCTCTCCGAGACACAGGCTCGGCTCGTGTTCCAGGAGCGGCTGGCGGCGATCGGGCAGGTGGCCGCGGCGGTCGGCCACGAGCTGCGAAATCCGCTCGGCGTCCTCACGAACTCGCTCTACCTGATCCGCACCGCCCTTCCCAGCGGAGACGCGGAACGGATCGAGCGCCACCTGGCCACCGCCGACCGTGAGATCGGCGCCGCGGTCGTCATCGTCGAGGGGCTGCTCGACTTCGCCCGCCAGAGCGAGCCGGAACTCGACGAGTTCGACCTCGACGACCTGGTGGACGAGGCGCTCGGCGTCGCCGCCCCGCCGGCCGGGATCGACGTGGCCCGGCGCAGGCTCGACGACGTCGGCGGCGTGCGCGGTGACCGCCGGCAGCTGCGCCAGGTGCTCCTGAACCTGCTGACGAACGCCTATGCGGCGATGGACGGGGAGGGCGTGGTCATGGTCGACGCCGTCGCCGACGGGAAGCGGGTCGAGATCCGTGTCTCGGACACCGGTGTCGGCATGGACGAGGACACGCTGAACCACATCTTCGAGCCGTTCTACACGCGGAAGGCGAAGGGGATCGGCCTGGGCCTGGCGGTGTCACGGCGGATCGTCGAGGCCCACGGTGGCACGATTGCGGTGCGGTCGGCGCCCGGCGAGGGGACGACGTTCGCGGTCGAGCTGCCCGGCGCGCTCGTGCCGAAGGCGGAGGCGCCCGCATGAGCGCGGTACTCGTCGCCGACGACGAGGCCGGGATGCGCGAGACGCTCGCCGACATCCTGGCTGCGTGCGGCTACGGCGTGACGTCCGCAGCAGACGGCGACGCGGCGCTCGACGCCATCAGGAACAACCCGTTCGACGTCGTCGTGATGGACATCCGCATGCCGGGCCGCGACGGCGTCTCCGTCCTGCGCGAGGTGGGCAAGCCGCCGCCCCGGGTGATCCTGATGACGGCCTACGCCAAGGATCGGCACCTCAAGGAGGCCCGCGAGAAGGCGTTCGCCGTCGTCAACAAGCCCTTCCCGGTGCCGCAGCTGCTCGACCTGGTGGCGTCCGCGGCGAGAGCGGCCACGTGAGCAGCCTGGTGGATTCGAAGACCCGACCCGAGCAGGCCACCACGCCCGTGCTGGTCGTCGACGACGACGAGGCCATGCGCGACACGGCGGTCGAGATCCTCGGCGAGAGCGGCATCGACGCGGTCGGGGCGGCGTCGGCTGCCCAGGCGCTCGCCCTGCTGCCGGGGCTCGTGCCGGGAGTCGCGCTGATCGACCAGCGCCTGCCCGACGCCTCCGGCGTGCGCCTCGGCGCCGACCTGAAGGAGCAGGACGGTGACATGACGGTGCTGCTGGTGACCGGCTACGCCAGCCTCGAGAACGCCATCGCGGCCGTCGGCCAGTTCGACGGCTACCTGACCAAACCGGTGCCGCCGGCCGAGCTCGTGCGCGTCGTCCGCTCCGGCCTCGAGCATGCCCGCCTTCGGCGCGAGAACCGCGCCCTGGTCGCCAAGCTGCGCGAGGCGAACCTGCGCCTGGAGCGCAGCGTCGCGGAGCGCACCGGCGAGCTGACCGGCCTCGTGCGCCTGTCCGAGGCGCTGTCCGGCTCGAGCGATCTCGAGACGGTGATCCAGGCCTGCCTGAACACGGCCTCCGACGTCACGGACGCCCTCTACGCCGGGCTGTACCTGGCCGACGACGAGACCACGGCGGCGCTCACACTGCGGGCGAGCACGACCGGGTCGAGCCTGCCCGAGCGGCTCGACTGCATCCCCCACAACCTCTCCGACCGGCGCGAGGCGGGCGCCGACCGCCCGGGCGAGCGCTTCGGCGACGCGGTGCCGCTGACGGCAGGGGGCGAGGAGGTCGGCGCGCTCGTCTTCGGCGGGGCGACGCGGCGCCACCCGATGTTCCTCTCCACGCTGGCCGCGTCCACGGCTGTCGCGATCCAGAACGCCCACCGGTTCGAGCGCGAGCGCGAGACGGTCGCGCAGCTGTCCGAGCTCTCGCGGATGAAGTCCACGTTCCTCGCGACCGTGTCGCACGAGCTCCGCACGCCGCTCGCGGCGGTGCTCGGGCTGGCCGAGCTGCTGGGCCGGCCGGAGAGCGGCGTCACCCCCGAGCGGCGGGCGCAGATGACGGCCCAGATCCTCGAGCAGGCCCAGCTTCTGAGCGCGATGATCGAGGACCTGCTCGACGCCACCCGCGTCGAGTTCGGCGGCCTGCGGGTGCGGAACGAGCCGATCGACGTCGTCCGCATCGCCGAGCGCGTGCATGACACGTTCCACGCCCGCGGCCACGCCCTGCGCACGCGGATCGGGCTCGACGTTCCGGCGGCGCTCGGCGACGAGGCCCGGCTCGTACAGGTGCTGACGAACCTGGCGGGAAACGCGTTCAAGCACACCCGCCCGGGAACAACCGTCGAGCTCGAGGTCGGCGCCGGCGACGGGCGGGTGGACATCGCCGTCGTCGACCACGGCGACGGGATCGAGCCGGAGTTCCTCGCCCGCATCTTCCAGCCCTTCACCCAGGCCGCCTCGAGCAGCTCCCGGCAGGAGGGGCTCGGGCTGGGGCTCTACATCGTCCACGGCCTCGTCGGCGCCATGGGCGGCACCGTCGAGGCGACCAGCACGGTGGGCGAGGGCAGCCGCTTCACCGTCCGCCTGCCGCGGGCACCTGGGCCGTAGCGAGCGGCTGCACCTCGATCGGCTCGGTCGGGAGCGTCCGCAGGTGCGGCAGCGGCGAGGGCACGAGCCAGAGCGCGCTCAGCGCCCCGCCGACGGTGGCGATCCAGAGCGTGTCGTGGATGCCGATCACCGTGGCCGCCGCCCCGGCGGCCAGCGCCCCGAGCGGGCGGACGCCGTAGTTCACGATGCTGAACGCGCCCGCGACCCGGGCGCGCAGCCGGCCGGGAACGACCGACGCGTTGATCGACCCGGCGGTGATGTCGAGGAGCATGACGCCGACGCCCGACCCGAACTCGGCCAGGAACAGGCAGGCGAGCACCAGGGCGTGCGGCCCGCCGGCCAGCGGCACCAGGATCAGCGGCGCCGGGAAGAGCACGATCCCCACGCAGAACGCCGGGCCGACGCCGATCCGCCCGGCGATCCGCCCGGTCACGAAGGCGCCGATCAGGCTGCCCACCGCCGCGGCGCCGAGGACGACGCCGAGCGTGCCCGCGCGCACGTGCAGCTCGCGGGTGGCGTAGAGCAGGAAGATCGCGAAGAACGCGAAATTGAAGAAGTTCACCATCGCGCACGACGCCAGCTCGTAGAAGACGATCGGCGATCCGCGCACGTAGCGGATGCCCGCCGTGACGTGCCCCGGCTCGGGCGGCTGCGGCGGCGGCTCGGCGGGGGCGATGCGGCCCAGGAATCCGGCCGACCCCAGGAACGAGACGGCGTCGACGAGCAGCGCCGCCGGAGCGGTGACGGCCTGCGTGAGGATGCCTCCGAGGCTCGGTCCGGCCATGAAGGTCGCGGCCCGGCTGCCGTAGACGAGCGAGTTCGCGGCCATGAATTCGTCCCGCTCGACGACACACATGAAGAGCGTCGCGTCCGAGACGTTGAAGAACACGCTCAGGGTGCCGACGGCGAACGCGACGGCGTAGAGCTGGGCCATCGTCAGCACGTCCATCCAGGCGGCGGCCGGAACGCTCACGAGCAGGAGGGCCCGGGCCAGGTCGCTCGCGATCATCACCCGGCGGCGGCGGCCGAGCCGGTCGGCGAGCGCGCCCGCGTGCACGGCGAAGACGAGGTTCGGGGCCCAGACGAGCGCGGTCAGGACGCCCATCTCGGCCGGCGACGCGTGCAGGGTGAGCACGCCGACGAGCGGCAGCGCGAGCGCCGAGACCTGGTCTCCGAGCATCGAGATGCTCTGGGCCGACCAGTAGTTGCGGAAGACCCGCTGGCGGAGCAGCGGCGGCACCCGCCAGAGAGCGCGCATCAGGCGTCGCCGTACCGGTGCCACGCGCACGCGGCGAGCGAGACGGCGGCGAGCGCCGCCGCGACGATGCCGACCGCGACGGCCAGGGAGAGGCGCGTGTCGACCAGGCCGACCGTGATCACCGAGCCGGCCACCGCGACGTAGATGCAGGTGATGAAGGCCGCCGTGACCTCACCGCGGCGGTCTGCCGGGGCGATCCGGTTGAGGTCGTCCTGGGCATACAGGAACCCTATTCCGTGACCGGTGCCCGTCAGCACGGCAGCGGCCAGCAGGAGGGCGAGCGATCCGACGGGCGATGCGACGACGAGGCCGGCCAGCCCGAGCGCGAGCAGGACGAGCCCGGCCTGCTGCGCCCGCCGCGACGCCATCCCGCGATGCGCGACGACCTGGGCGGCGCACGAGGCCGCCAGCATGACCGCCGTGATCACCCCGAGCAGCGCCAGGTTCGACGTCTGGAGCAGCTTCGCGGCGTACGACGGCACGATCGAGAGAAACATCGCGACGGCGGCCCACAGCACCGCCGCGGTGAGCGCGACGCGTGCGAACGGGCGGCGGATCCCGGCCGGGACGGCCGGGCGGGTGATCTGCCAGCTCACCGTGCGTCCGCGCAGCGGCTCGGGAATGCGCAGCGCGAGCAGCGCCACGGCGCCGGTGGCGGCCAGGAGCAAGAGGTAGGGCAGGCGCAGCGGATCCGGCGCCCACTGGGCCAGCAGGCCCGCGACCAGCGGGCCCGCGCCGCTGCCTCCGGCCTGCGCCAGTCCCGCCAGCAGCGCGGGCCGGCGGGCGTCGCGGTTCGGCTCGAGCTCGACCAGCGCCGCCGTCGCCGCGCTCGACGCCATGCCGACGGCGAGGCCCTGGAGCGCGCGCCCGGCGAAGAGCCAGGCCGTGTCCTTCGCGAACGCGAAGACGACCAGGCCGGCGGCGCCCGCGCCGAGACCCATCAGCAGCACGATCCGCCGGCCCAGCCGGTCGGAGAGCTGGCCGAAGAGCATGAGCGCCGGCACGAGCACGAAGGCGTAGAGCGCGAAGACGGCCGTCAGGACTGCGCTCGAGAACCCGAACCGCTGGCTGTAGACGGCGTAGAGCGGTGTCGGCAGGTTCACCCCCGCCATCAGCACCACCCAGGCGATCCAGACCACCGCCATCGCGCGCACCGAGCCGCCGGAGCGGGCACGCGGCTGCGCAGCCCTTCGTGCCGGCCGTCGTGTCACGGTCGAGGGCATCCGCCGTCCCTACCCCGCTGCGCACGCGGCAGAACATCGCAACAGACGTCGCGTTATCGCGTGCGCGCGGCGGTGCTGCGGGCGCGCAGGGCGGCCAGCGCCGCCTCGAGGTCGCCGGCCCGCTCCTCCACCTCGGCCAGCGTCTCCCAGACCCGGTCGGCGTAGCGCGGGGTGGCCGTCCCTTCGAGCAGCTCGACCGCCCGGCGGCACAGGAACCGGGCCTGGTCGAGGCCGCCGCGGGCGAGCTCGACCTCGGCCATCAGCCCGTAGGCGACGCCGGCGTGCCCCGGCTCGGTCGACTCGGTGCGCTCGAGCGCCCGGCGCAGATGCCCCTCTGCCTCGTCGAAGTCGCCGCGGGCCAGGGCGATCCGGGCGCGGTCGAGCGAGAGCACCGTGAGCTCGACCTCGGGCGCCGACGCGAGCAGCCGCTCCGTTTCGTCGAGGTTGGCCGCGGCCTCGTCCAGCCGGCCCTGGTCGGCGAGGACGCGGGCCAGCAGCAGCCGGGCCTGGCCGGTGAGCTCCTCGTGCTCGGCGGCGTCGATGCGGGCGAGGACGCGGCGGACGTAGGTCTCGGCGATCGCCAGCCGGCCCTGCTCGATGTAGGTGCGCGCGATCGCCCACTCCAGCCGCAGCACGTTGCCCGGCGCCAGGTCGGGCTCGTGGCGGACGACCCGGGAGAGCGTCGCCTCGGCCTCGCCGAACAGGCCGGCGTCGGTGTAGGCGTTGGCCAGGAACGTGCCGAAGAGGGTCATGAGCGCGGGATCGGGCGGCTCGGCGGCCGCGTCGTCGAAGGCGGCGCCCAGGACGGCGATCGACCGGCTCAGGTCGCCCATCCCGGCGTAGGCGCGACCGAGCGCCCGGTGCAGCGCGGGCCGCGCCCGCGGGCCGGTGGGCACGTCGACGTCGACCGCCGCCTGGAGCAGCGTCGCAGCGCGCTCGTCGCTGCGGCGCTCGAGCTCGATCAGGCCCAGCGCCTCGAGGATCCGGCTGCGCGCCCGCAGGTCGTTGCGGGCGTTCGCCTCGGCGAGCAGCGCCTCGAGCTCGACCGGCGCGCCGGGGTCGCCCAGCCGTGCCCCGATCTCGGCGGCCGCCAGCCGGGTCGCGTCGACGCCGTGGCCGAGCGCCCGTCCCAGCAGGTCCTCCGGGTCGACGCCCAGCCTGGCGGCGAGCGCCGAGACGACGGCCGGCGAGGGCACCCGCAGACCGGCCTCGACCCGGGACAGGTACGACGCCGTGCACCCGGGGAACGCCGCCTCGCGCAGCGACATCCCCCGCTCGATGCGGGTTTGGCGGACACGGGCGCCGAACGCGCGGGGATCGCTGATGTGCGCAGGCGCCTGGCGTCCCATGTCTTCGGATCGTACCGGAGGTTGCCAGCTGGCAAAGCCTGCTTGACTGGGAATCACTTCCTCCTTAGTGTTGTCTTTTGGCAACGCATTGAAGGAGGTGACCATGCGCCGCTTCGTGCGCCCCTCGATCGCTCTGGCGGTGGCGATCGGCCTGTCTGCCCTGTTGGGTGCGGGCACCAACTGGGGTCCCTGAGGCCCGAGGTTGTGGCCCGGCCGTCGCCGCCCCTCGGCGCCGGCGGCCGGCGCCGCACCCGCCGCGTTGCCCATCCTTGTTGACGGATCGTCTGCGATGCGCTTAGTTGAGTTCATCACCACCAACGTCCCCATCCCAGGTGGCGGTGAGCGATGAACGGCCCGCACCGTGAGCGGTTCACGCGGTCGGCGGGCACGGCCCTCGGAGCGGCGATCGAACGGCGATCGGCGCCCAGTGCCTGGCCCACCTACGTCGCACGCCAGCCCGTCTATGACCGCGACCGCAACGTCGTCGCCTACGAGCTCCTGTTCCGGGGCGCCGAGGACGCGACCACGGCGTCGGTGGTCGACGCCCAGGCGGCGACCGGCGAGGCCGCGCTCACCGCGATGGCCGACATCGGCCTCGACGCGCTGGTCGGCGGCCGCCGGGCGCTCGTGAACGTCTCCCGCAGCTTCCTGCTCGGCGAGCAGGTGCTCGCGCTCCCGCCCGGGCGTGTCGGCCTGGAGGTGCTCGAGTCGGTCGAGCCCGACGCCGAGGTCATGGCCCGCCTGCGCGAGCTGGCCGGCCGCGGCTACCAGATCCTGCTCGACGACTTCGTGCTCACACGGGCGACGCGGCCGCTGCTCGACGTGGCCGGCTTCCTGAAGCTCGACGTCCGCTACGGCGCCGACATCGCGCTCGGCCGCGTGCGGTCGCACCTCGACGGCGTCGACATGCGCATGATCGCCGAGAAGGTCGAGTCCCCGGAGGGCGTCACGGCCTGCCGCGACCTGGGGTTCCACTACTTCCAGGGCTTCGTCTTCGGCGTCCCCCAGCTGCTCTCCGGGAAGCGCATCCGGCCCAGCCGGGTCACGGTGCTGAATTTGATGAACGCCCTCTCCCGGAAGGATGCCTCGATCGCCCAGCTGGAGTCGATCATCGTCCAGGACGTCGGCCTGAGCGTGACGCTACTGCGTTACCTGAACTCCGCCGCCGTCGGCCTAAATCGTAGGGTGAGCTCGATTCGGGAGGCGATCGTCTACCTGGGCATGGAGACGATCCGCTCGTTTGCGTATCTCGTCAGCCTGACCGCGCATTCGCAGGAGCCCGCCGAGCTCGCCCGGATCGGCATGATCCGCGGCCGGATGATGGAGATGCTCGCGAGCGCGCACGGTCACGACGACCCGCCGGCGCACTTCACGGTCGGCCTGCTCTCCGTCGCCGACGCGCTGCTCTCCACGCCGATGGACGTGCTGCTCGACGAGCTGGACGAGCTCGACGATTCGGTGAAGCGCGCGCTCATCGCCCGCGAGGGCGATCTGGGCGACCGGCTGCGGCTGGTGGAGAGCTACGAGCTCTGCCGGTTCGACCATCTCGCGACGGCCGGCGTGAACCTGCATCTCGTCCGCGACGCCTACCTGCGCGCGGTCGAGTGGGCGGACGAGACCTCGTCGTGCCTGATCCCGCTGGACGCGCGGGTCGGCGGCGGGCGCGACCCGCTGCGCCGCGCGGCGTAGCTTCCCTACCCGGGCAGGACCGGCCGCAGCCGGCGGCTCTCGACCCGCTCCCGCAGCTCCGCCGCGGGGCGCAACCGGCCGTCGACGGCGAACCTGTCCGGCGAGAGCGCGGCGGCGAGCGGCGCCGGCCGCCCCAGGAGGCCGTCCGCCAGCAGGCCGCCGCACACGAACCCCTGCACGTTCCCCACGCCGCTGTACCCGCAGGACACGTGCAACCCCGCCGTTCCCGGCAGCTCGCCGGCGACGGGGAGCAGGTCGGCCGAGAAGCCCATCGTCCCCGCCCAGCGGTGCTCGACGCGCACGCCGGCGAGGCCCATCCGCTCGCCGATGAACCGCTCGAGCGCCGCCTGCACGGTCGGCGTCGGCCGCGCGTCGTCGGTGTATTCGGCGGCGAGGTCGGCCGACCGGCAGCCGCCGATCGCGAGCCGCCCGTCCGCCGTCGGCCGGGCGTAGACGAAGCCGTGGTCGGAGTGGGTCGGCAGCGTGATGACCGTATCGGGCAGCGGCGCCGTGGCGAGCATCTGGCCGCGGACCGGGTACACGATGCCGGCGAGGGCGGGGACGAGCCGCGGGGTGCGCCCGTCGCAGGCGACGACGACCGACCGGGCGCCCACCTCGCCCGCAGGCGTGCGGACACGCCAGCCGCCCGCGGCCGGCTCGATCGCGGCGACCGGGGAGCGCTCGTGGATTCGCGCGCCTCCCGCGGCGGCCGCGCCGGCGAGCGCGCGCACGAACCTGGCCGGATCCATCCGGCAGTCGCGCGGGAAGAGAGCGGCGTGCGGGTAGCGCTCGCGCATGGGCGCCGGCACGAGCTCCGCCGCCTCGCGGCAGTCGACCCCGATGCCGCGAAGACGGGCGACGGCGACGTGCAGGTCGTCCGCCTCGTCGGGGGCGGCGATCCACAGGCTGCCGGTGCGCTCGACCGCGCCGGGATCGCCCCTCTCGCCCGCGAGGACACGCATCTCGTCGAGCGCCGCATCGGTCGCGCGCAGCAGCGCGAGCGCGGACGGCTCGCCGATGAGCGCTGCTGCGTCCTCGAGCCCGAGGCCGGTGCCCGCCGAGGCGAACCCGCCGTTTCGGCCGCTCGCGCCCGCAGCCACCTGGGCGGCGTCGAGCAGGGCCACGGTCGCACCGCCCGCGGCCAGCCGCAGGGCGCAGGCGCACCCGGTGACGCCCGCGCCGACGACCGCGACGTCGGCGTCGATCCGGCCCTCCAGCGGCGGATGCCCGCCCCAGTCGTGCTGGGCCTGCCACAGCGACGGCGGCGTATGCTGGTGCTCCGCGTTCACGTCGAGGTCGTGGTGAAGCGCGCGGCGAGCGCCGCCGCCTGGTCGCGCAGCTCGGGGATCGCGAGCGACTCCCACAGCTCGCCGCGCCGCAGCCAGCCGATCGTGTAGAGCGTCTCGGAAGGGCGCCCGTCTGCGCCGAGGACGGCGCCCCCGCGCCCGGTGTCGATGCCGAGCCCGAGCGGGTGCGGCCGGGCCAGGCCGGCCTCGCGCAGGTTGCGGTAGAGCGGCGAGTCGGCCCGGAAGGGCGAGTCGGACGGGCCGGCGCCGTTCACGATCGCGTCGACGTGCAGGATCTCGAGCTTCCCGCCGCCGCGCGGGCGCAGGCCGACGCCCAGCCGGCCGCCCTCGTCGTCGACCGAGACGACCGCGGCGGCGGCGACCCGCAGGCGGCCCTCGCGCCGCAGCTCCTCGATCCAGCCCGAGGCGGCCGGCGCCATCCGGCTGCGGTTGATCAGCCAGTAGCGGGCGTAGCGGCGCAGGAACCGCCTGCGGTCGGCCTCCGCGAGTCCCTGCCAGACCGCCGAGGTGTACGGGCGCATGGCGTCGACCACATCGCGCATGTCGGCGCCCTTCTCGCGGAGGGCGAGCGTCGCCGACCGGAACGCGCGCGCCTGCTCCCGCAGCGTGGTCCCGGGAGGCGGCGGCCGGTAGCCGACGTCGATCGCCCCCTCCGGCCAGCGGTGCGTCACCGGCATGAGGCCGGTGCGGGAGACGGCGATGAGCCGGGCCGCGGGACGCAGCTCCGCGAGCCGCAGGGCGACATCGACCGTCGTCAGCCCGACGCCGAGCAGGAGGACGTCGTCGCCGGCCAGCCCCTCGAGCGCGCCGGGCTCCCAGGGATCGGTCAGGTACCGGGCCGGATCGGCGGGCCAGCGGCCCGACGCGAGCGGCAGGTCGGTGGCCGGCGGCGTGCCGGTGGCGAGGACGACCCGGCCGGCGTCGAGCTCGGCGCCGCTCGCGAGGGCGACCCGCAGCCGGCCGCCGTCCTCGGTCACGGCGACCGCCTCGTCGCGCAGCTCGAGCGGCGCCACCGGCGCGGCGGCGATCGCGTCGCGCAGCAGCGCGACGAGGTAGCGGCCGAAGAGCGGCCGGCCCACGAACGCCCGCCCGTCGACCGGCTCGCCCTGCTCGGCGCACCACTCGGCCAGATGGCCCGGGCGGCCCGAAAGCGCGCCGAGCGTCGACGCGGGCACGTTCATGAGGTGCCGGGGGTTCGTGGTGCTGTAGGCGACGCCGCGGCCGAGGCGGTCGGTCCGCTCGACGATCGCGATCCCCACCGGCACGCCGGTGCGCAGCAGGTGGACGGCGGTGAGCGTCCCCGCCGCGCCGCCGCCGATGATCGCGACGTCGACCGTCTCCGAGGCTGCCATGACCGGGATCAGACCACAGCCGAGGCCGTCTGTGCCATGAGCCGGGCGTACACGGCCACGGCGGCGGCGACCTCGGTGGGGTCGACGCTCTCGTCCGTGACGTGGGCCTCGGTCGGCTCGCCCGGGCCGAGCAGGACGGTGTCGATGCCGGCCGCGTCCAGCCACGACGAGTCGTTCGCGGCGCTGTCCATCCCGAACGCCGGCTCCCGCCCGGACGCCCGTACGGCGGCCGCGGCCGCCTGCGCGACCGGGCTGCCGGGGTCGATCGCATAGGGCGGCCAGCGCCGGGCGACGGCGATCCCGGCCGCGAACGGCGGTCGCACCGTCGCCGCGACGACACGCTCGATCTCGGCGAGGACGGCGTCGGGATCCTCACCCGGCAGCAGCCGGCGGTCGAGGCCGAGCGCGACGCTGTCGGGGACGACGTTGCGGCCGCCGGCGTCGGCCTGGACGCGGGTGAGCGTCAGCGTCGGCCGCGGCGGGTCGAAGCGCTCGTCGCGCGCCGTCAGCGGGGCCGCGTTCAGGGCGTCGATCAGCGCGGCCGCCGCGTCGATCGGATTGGCGAGCGCGTGGGCCATCCCGGCGTGGCCGCCGCGGCCGGTGACGACGATGTCCGCCCAGACGAGCCCGCGGTTGCCGAGGAAGACGCCGAGCCCGGTCGGCTCGCAGCAGATCGCCGACCGTCCGGTGATCCAGCCGCCGGCCAGGAGCGCCCGGGTGCCGTGCTCGCTCCCGACCTCCTCGTCGCCGGTGAGCGCGAGCTCGACCGAGATCTCGGCCAGCGGGCCGAGCTCGGCGACGACGCGCGCGGCCTCCACGGCCGCGGCGACGCCGGCCTTCATGTCGCAGGTGCCGCGGCCGTGCAGCCTGCCGGCACGCTCCGTGAGCCGGAAGGGCGGCGACCGCCAGCCGCCGGAGGCCGCGACGACGTCGACGTGGCCGGAGAACGTCAGCCGGCGCGATGGATCGCCCGCGCCGATGCGGGCGACGAGGGCCGGCACGCCGTCGAAGTCGAGCCGCTCGACGGTCGCGGCGATGCCGCCGAGCCGCTCGGCGACGATGTCGAGGCACGCGCCGATGGCGGCCGACCCCTCGACGGACTCCTCGCCGACCAGCCGCCCGAGCAGGTCGAGCACGTCGGCCTCGTGCGCGGCGGCGCGCTCGTCGATCGCGGCGACGGTCATCCGCGCGAGCATACGGGGGCGCGCCGGAGAACACGACGAATGGCGGCCGGTCGCCCGTGGGTAGTTCGTCGACGTGTCTGCGACTGCTGAGAACCCCCGCGAGGCGGCGAAGGAGGCCGGCCTGCGCTATTCGAGCGACGACCGGCCCGGCATCCGCCGGCGCCGGCGCGGCCGGGGGTTCCAGTACCTGGACGCGCACGGCCGGACGATCACCGACCGCGAGGAGCGGGCGCGGATCGACGCGCTCGCCGTTCCGCCGGCCTGGACGGACGTGTGGATCTGCCCGTCGCCGAACGGGCACCTCCAGGCCACGGGCCGCGACGCCCGCGGGCGCAAGCAGTACCGCTACCACCCGCGCTGGCGGGAGCTGCGCGACGAGGCCAAGTACGACCGCATGCTCGCGTTCGCCGCGGCGCTGCCGCGGATCCGGCGGCGGGTCGACCGCGACATCGCCCGCAAAGCGCTCAGCAAGCCCCGGGTCGTGGCGACGATCGTCCGCCTGCTGGACGAGACCGGCATCCGCGTCGGCAACGACGAGTACGCGCGCGAGAACGGGTCGTTCGGCCTGACGACGATGCGCAAGCGCCATGCCGAGGTCGAGGGTTCAAGCGTCGCCTTCCGGTTCCGGGGCAAGAGCGGCAAGACGACCGACGTCGACGTCACCGACCCGCGGGTGGCGCGGGTGCTGCGCCGCTGCGAGGGGCTGCCGGGGCAGCACCTCTTCCAGTACGTCGACGAGGACGGCGAGCCGGTCGACGTCGACTCGGACGACGTCAACGCCTACCTCCGGGAGGTGGCCGGCGGCGACTTCACCGCCAAGGACTTCCGCACGTGGACAGGCACGGTACTGGCCGCCTGGGCACTCGAGGAGCTCGGCGAGGCCGGCTCGCAAACGCAGGCGACGCGCCAGGTCGTGCGGGCGGTCGAGTCGGTGGCGAAGGAGCTCGGGAACACCCCCGCGGTCTGCCGGAGCGCCTACATCCATCCCCAGGTGATCGAGACGCATCTCGAAGGGAACCTGGCCCAGCTGCTCGGCCGCGAAGCGGACCGGCGCGTGGCGCAGGGCATGCGCGGCCTGACCGCACACGAGGCGGCCGTGCTCGCCCTGCTTCGCCGCCGCCTCGAGTCCGAGACGCGCTCCTGAAACCCGCGTTTGCCCCGGGCGCCGACGCGGGTAGACGGCAACCTCATCCCAATACCAGAAAGGGAGGGGACCATGGAGCTGAAGACGCTCGACGATGTGCTCGAGACAGAGCTGAAGGATCTCTACAGCGCTGAGAAGCAGCTCGTGGAGGCGCTCCCCGACATCGCCCAGGCGGCCTCGTCGAAGGATCTCACGAAGGCCATCGACGAGCATCTCGAGGAGACCCGCGGACACGTGAAGCGGCTCGAAGAGGTGTTCGAGGCGATCGGCATCGAGCCCGAGAGCGAGCACTGCGACGGCATGGAGGGCCTGATCAGCGAGGGCTCTGAGGTCGCGGAGGCCGGCGGCGACGGCGACGCACGCGACGCCGCCCTGATCGGCGCGGCCCAGCGGGTCGAGCACTACGAGATCGCGGCCTACGGCACCGCGCGGACGCTGGCCCGGCAGCTGGGGCACACCGACGCGGCGAGGCTCCTCAACCAGACCCTCGACGAGGAGTCGGCGGCCGACGAGAAGCTGACCAAGATCGCCGAGAAGTCGGTCAACCCGGCAGCTGCTCGCTAATCGCGGCGACATCGGGGACAGTCCCCACATGGGGGCTGTCCCCAGGCCGTCGAACGAGGAGATCGCCGCGGCGCTCGCCGAGTACGCGACGCTGCTCGAGCTGTCCGACGCGAGCGGGCACGCGGTGCGCGCCTTCCGGCGCGGCGCCGAGCTCGTTCGCAGCACGCCGCTCCCCATCGTCGACCTCGTCCGCGCGGGGCGGGTGAAGGAGCTTCGCGGCGTCGGGCCGGGGCTCGAGCGGCGCATGCGCGAGCTCGTCGAGACGGGACACATCGCCGAGCTCGACGAGCTGCGGCAGACGATCTCGCCCGAGCTGGCCGCGTTCGGGCGGATGCACGGACTCCCGCCGGGCCGGCTCGTCGCGGTGGGCGCCGCGCTCGGCGTGAGGACCGTGGCGGAGCTGCGCGCAGCCGCGGCCGGGGGCCGCCTGCAGGCCGTGCCGGGCGTCGGCCCGCAAACGGAAGAGCGGATCGCCGCGGCGCTTGCAGCCCCGCCGGCACGGCCGCCGACGGGCCTCATGCTCGACCGGGCCCGGGCGCTCTGCGACGCGGTCGCGGGGGCGCTCGGAGGCATTGTCGCGGGCGACGTGCGCCGGTGGGTGGACCGGCCGGAGCGGCTGGCGGTCGTCGTGGCGACCGCGAGCCCGGATACGGCAAGGGCACGCTTCGCCGCGCTCCCCGAGATCGTGGCGATGCTCGGGCCGGACATCGGCGTCAGCCTCGACGGCGTGCCCGTCGAGCTGGCGGCCGCGGCACCGGAGCGGCTCGGAACGGCGCTGGTCGAGGCGACCGGCTCGGGCGCGTATGTCTCCGCACTCGGCCCGCTGCCGGACGCCGCCACGGAGGACGAGGTCTACGCGCGCCTCGGCCTCGATCCCGTCCCCGTCGAACTGCGCGAGGCGGACGCTCCCCCGCCACGGGCGGATCTCCTCGCCGGCTCCCGGATCCGCGGCGACCTGCATTGCCACACCACGTGGTCGGACGGCCGCGCGAGCGTCCGCGAGATGGCCGAGGCCGCCGTCGCCCGCGGCTACGACTACCTGGCCATCTGCGACCACACCCGCGGCGTGCAGGTCGTTCCCGGCCTCGATGCCGACGACCTGCGCCGCCAGGCGGTCGAGATCGAGGCGGCGAACGCGGCGCTGCACCCGTTCCGCGTCCTGCGCGGGATCGAATGCGACATCCGCCCGGACGGGAACCTCGACCTGCCGGACGACATCCTCGCCGAGCTCGAGTGGTTGCAGATCTCGCTCCACGCCGGCCAGCGGGCGAAGCGCGCCGACATCACGGCCCGCGTCGTCCACGCGATGCACCACCCCGCCGCCCGCTGCCTCAGCCACCCGAAGGGGCGCATCATCGGCCACCGGGCCGAGAACGCCCTCGACCTCGACCGCACCTTCGCAGCGGCGCTCGAGACCGGAGTGGCGCTCGAGGTGAACGGCCTCGTGAGCCGGCTCGACCTGTCGGCGACGCACGTGCGGGAGGCGCTCGCCGCCGGCGTTCGCCTCACCTGCGCCAGCGACGCCCACTCCGCCGCGGGGCTCGCCGGCCTGACGAACGCCGTGCACACCGCGCGGCGGGGCGGCGCACCGGCATCGGCGGTCGTGAACGCGCTTCCACTCGAGGCCGTTCTCACCCGCGCCTGACGCGTGTTTCGGTCCGCCATCGGCCGGGCACCGGCGAAATATCGTATCACGATATTCGTGATGGCAGGCGCGGAAACGCTGACGAAAGGACGAGCATGGCCGACACCGTCTCCGATGCGCTGCTGGCGCGGCTGATCGACTGGGGCGTCGACACGATCTTCGGGATCCCCGGCGACGGCATCAACGGGTTCATGGAGGCGCTGCGCAAACGGCGCCACGAGGTCCGGTTCGTCCACACCCGCCACGAGGAGACGGCCGCGCTCGCCGCCTGCGCCTACGCCAAGTTCACCGGCCGGCTCGGGGTGTGCCTGTCGACGGCGGCGCCCGGCGCGATCCACCTCCTGAACGGCCTCTACGACGCCATGGTCGACCAGGCGCCGGTGCTCGCGATCACCGGGATGACCTACCACGACCTCATCGGCACGCGGTACCTGCAGGATCTGAACCACGACTACCTGTTCGCGGACGTGGCCTCGTTCAACCAGCGCCTGATGGGGCCTGGGCACGTCGAGAACGTCGCCAACCTGGCCTGCCGCAGCGCGCTCGCCAACCGCAGCGTCAGCCACATCTGCATCCCGATCGACTTCCAGGTGATGGAGATGGACGAGAGCGACCGCTTCGCGCGCAACGTCCCCGGCCACACCGCCGGGCCGGAGGGGTTCGTGCCGCCGCGGCCCGTGCCGCCCCGGCCCCACCTCGAGCGCGCGGCCGAGATCCTGGGCGGGAAGACGAAGGTGGCGATCCTGGCGGGAGCGGGCGCCCGCGGCGCCGGCGCGGAGCTCGAGGAGCTGGCCGAGAAGCTCGGCGCCGTGATCGTGAAGGCCCTGCTCGGCAAGGAGTGCGTGCC
>Ga0068855_100003553_pt1 | contig 19058 bp, 20 predicted proteins | sample KBSCornC52_FD_66592 | JGI IMG/M metagenome (GOLD analysis project Ga0068855, IMG submission 66592) | Corn rhizosphere microbial communities from Kellogg Biological Station, Michigan, USA - KBS Corn C5-2 | ecosystem: Host-associated > Plants > Roots > Rhizosphere > Soil ...
GTGGGTTTCGCCCGGGTCGGCGTCCGGGTTGTCCCAGCGCGGCAGCCATTCGGGCGCGTGGCTCGGGACCTCCTTGTGCCAGAAGCCCTTGCCCTGCGCGCCGTTCGGGTAGCGGTGCATGTTCAGGGCGCGCCGCTGTAGGTAGGGCAGTAGCACCGGCGCGATCTGCGCGCTGTACCGGATGAGATCGCGCTTGGTCACCGGCTTGTCCCGCTTGGTGCGCGGCGGGAACAGCACCTTGTCGAGGTTGGTGACCCGCAACTCGCGGCCGAAGACGGCCCACTCGCCGGCCAGTGGCAGCGCGTCGAGGGCGGCGAGCTCGTCGGCAGAGGGGCCGGGGACGGCGTCCGGCTTGAGCAGGATCGCCGCCCGCGCGGCGGGCAGGTCCGAGCGCCACAGCCGGTCGGGGTCGGCCTTGACCTCGTCGTTGGTGCGGCCGCTGAGCACCGACTGCGGGAACTTCTCGGCGTCCCATCCGGTGACGGCGAAGTCGTCGTTCTTGTGCAGCAGCAGCCACTCCTCCTTGTCCGAGGGCGGGCCGGTGCGCACGAGCACGAACCGTCCCTTGATCTTGTGGCCGTGCAGCTCGAGGTGCAGCTCGCCGTCGCGGACGGCCCGGCCCGGGTCGGTGGTCTTCACCGGCTCCCACGTGCCGGCGTCCCACACGATCACGTCGCCGCCGCCGTACTCGCCCTTCGGGATGACGCCTTCGAAGTCGAAGTACTCCAGCGGGTGGTCCTCGACGTGGAACGCGGCGCGGCGCACCTTCGGGTCGAGGCTAGGCCCCTTCGGCACCGCCCAGCTGACCAGCACGCTGTCGATCTCGAGCCGGAAGTCGTAGTGCAGCCGGGTGGCGCGGTGCCGCTGGACGACGAAGCGCGGTTGGTCGGTGCCGGCGCCCGGCACGCCGCGGCCGGCTGGCTCCGGGGTGCGGTGGAAGTCGCGCTTGCGGCGGTAGCTGGTCAGCTTCTTCTCGGCCGACCTGGGTGCGCGCGTCGACGTGGCCACGTCGGCAGTCTCCCCGCCTCGTCCCGCCCTTTGTCAGGTGCTCGACCGGTGCAGGGCGTGGGCGCCGTCCGGGTGTGGATCTTCCTGCGGTGGTGGACGCGGGGCGACAGAAACGCAGGAAGATCGCTGCGCCGCGAGCCGATCAGCCGGTGATCAGCCGGTCGGCGACGGACTGCAGCTCCCGGGTGAGCGTGCGCAGCGACACCCGCCGCTCGCGCGACCACCACCGCACCTGCTCGGCGGTGAGGGCCGCGAGCAGGACGTCGGCCCGGGTGAGCGGGTCCGGTGCGCCGGCGCTCTCGAAGAGGTGGACGAGGTGGGCCCGCCAGAACCGGTGCGCCCCGGTGTCGAAGCGCGCGCCGGGACGGGCCTGCTGGCTGGCGGCGACGACGTCGACATTGGCGCCGACGTAGGTCAGGTAGGCGGCCACGAACGCGGCGAGGCGCTCGGCCGGCTCGGCGTTCGGGCCGAGCGGCGGCGGTCCGGACAGGATCGCCGCCTGCAACGCGCGCTCCCGGTCGTCGAGCAGGGCAGTGGCCAGGCCGCTCTTGTCACCGAAGCGGCGGTAGAGGGTGCCCTTGCCGACGCCGGCCGCGGCGACGATGTCGTCCATCGACACGGCCTCCACGCCGCGCTCGGCGAACAGCGCGGCCGCGGCGTCGAGCACGCGGCGCCGGTTGCGGGCGGCGTCCGCCCGCTCGGCCGGGGGAGCGGCCGGCAGCACTGGCAACTCGGTACGGCGTCGGGCCACGTGTAACGCCTCCTCGGAATAACCGGACTGCAGTCCACATTAGTGTCATGCGTAAGCGGACTACGGTCCGGTTAGCCCCTCGAAAGGAATCACGATCATGACCCGCCTGCTTCACGTCTCGGCCAGCCCGCGCGGCACCGCCTCCGAGTCGCTCCGCATCGCCGACGTCTTCCTCGAGACGTACCGCGAAACCCACCCCGACGTCGAGATCGAGCACTGGGATCTCTGGGACGGCACGCTGCCCGAGTTCGGTCCGGCCGCCGTGGCCGCCAAGATGGCGATCTTCGGCGGGGCCACCCCCGAGGGTGACGCGGCCGTGGCGTGGCGCGCCGCGCTCGATGCCTTCGCCCGCTTCGACGCGGCCGACCACCTGCTGTTCAGCGTCCCGATGTGGAACGCCGGGATCCCGTACGTCCTCAAGCAGTTCATCGACGTCGTCTCCCAGCCCGGCGCGATCTTCGGGGTCGACGTGGTCACCGGCTACCAGCACCTGCTTGCCGGCCGCGGCAAGAAGGTCGCCGCGGTCTACACCAGCGCGGTGTACGCGCCGCAGCTCGGCCCCAACTTCGGGAACAACTTCCAGTCGACCTACTTCGCCGACTGGCTGCGCTGGACCGGCATCGACGACATCGCCGAGATCCACTACCACCCGACGCTCACCGGGGATGTCGAACTGGAGCGCAAGCGCGCCGACGAGCGGGCCCGCGCGATCGCGGCGGAGTTCTAGTACCGGCCCGCAACCAACTGCTCACCTTGCCTGCGTAGGGTGCGAAGGGAGCAGCTGGCGGCGGAAGGACGACGAATGACTGGTGCGGCGACCGCGTTGGACCGGGCGACCGTGGAGGCCGCGCTCGCCGTGGCCGTGCGCGCCCCGTCGATCCACAACACGCAGCCCTGGCGGTGGCGCTTGGCTGGGGGCGTCCTCGATCTGCGGGCCGACCGGTCCCGGCAGCTCAGCGTCGCCGATCCGGATTCGCACTCGCTGCTGATCAGCTGCGGCGCCGCGGCCGAGCTCACCGCGCTCGGGCTGCGGGCCGCGGGCCGTCCGGTCACGGCGCAGCTGTTACCCGAACCGGGCGATCACGACCTGCTCGTGCGCTTCACGCCCGGCGAGCCGGCCGCGCCCGACGACGCGACGCTGGCGGCGGCCGAGGCGGCCGAGCACCGGCGCAGCGACCGCCGGCCGTTCGCCCGCACCGAGGTGCCGGAGGACGTGGTCGAGCGGCTCCGCGCGGCGAGCAGCGATCCGGATGCGTGGGTCGACTTCCCGATCCAGGAGGACCAGCGCATCGACCTCGCGGTTGCCGTCAGCTGGGCCGACCGGGTCGAGCGCAACGACGAGGCCTACATCGCCGAGATGAACCGGTGGCTGCGCGACCCCGACGTGCACGCGCACGCCGACGGCGTCCCGCTCGACGCCGTGCCGCACGTGCCGGCCGACCAGCCGCGACGGGTGGACGTCCCGTTGCGGGACTTCGAACTGGGGATGAGCGGCCGGCAGATCATCGAGCGCGACGTGGACGAGCGGCCGCTCATCGCGGTGGCCTTCACGCACTTCGACGGCGCTCTGGACCATCTCCGGGCCGGTCAGGCGATGATGCGCCTGATGCTCGAGGCGGACCTCGCCGGGCTGGTCACCTGCCCGTTGAGCCAAGCCGTCGACTTCGCCGCGTTCCGGACCCGTGTGCAGGGGTTGATGGGCTGGATCGGGTACCCGCAGATCATGCTTCGAGTCGGCTACCCCGGCGGGCCCACGAGCGAGCTCGTGCGTACGCCGCGGCGCGAGCCGGGGGCCGTCCTCGACGTGGAGTGATGGTCAGGGCGTGCGCTCGGCGGCGACGACCGCGCGGTTGTACGCCCGGTGCGCCGGCGTGATGCGAGCCAGCCGGGCCCGGTTCGCCTCGGCCAGGTCGTGGTAGTAGCGCTCGCGCAGCTTGGCGACGGTCTCGGCGTACTCGACCTCCGCCTCGTACGTCGCTTCCTTACGCACGTGCTCGGCGTCCAGCAGCGCCCGGTTGCGCAGGGCGCGCTCGTCGTCGGTCAGGGCGGCGTCAATGGTTGCGGTCATCTCGCGCTCCTTCGCCTGTCAATCCGTCCACTTCGACGGTATGGACGGCGCGGGTGGGCGAGCAGGGCCGAAAGACGCAGCGGGGGCGGGTGGAGCGTCCCGGAGCACGGGCGACGGAAGAACCGGGTCAGCGCGGACCTGGAGCGGGCACACTGGTAGCAGCCTCCCCTGGATGCGTAGTCGGACACAATCCGGCGAGAAACGGAAACAGCCGCCCTATCCGGGCAGGCACTCGGCAGTACAGCATGGGCGATGGCGGGGGTTCGATTCCCCCGCGGGGCACCGAGCTCGGGTGACTGAACCGACGGCGCCGCAACCGGTAAGACAAGGTGTGGAGATGATCCGCCCCGGGCGCGCGCGCCCGCCCGCAGGCGAGGCGCCCGCGGACGAGCTGCCCTTCGCGCAGTGGGTGGCCCCGCACTGGCCGCAGATGCGCCGGCTCGCCGAGCGCCTCGCCGGCCCCGTCGAGCGGGACGACGTCCTGCAGGAGGCGCTTGCCGCGGCCTGGCGCGCCCGCTCCCGGTTCGACCCGGAACGCGGTCCGTTGCGCGCGTGGCTGCTCGCCATCACCGCGAACCACGCCAAGAAGGCCTTGCGTTCGGCCCGCCGGCCCGAACCGTTGGTCGACCGGCCCCACGACGACCCGCCCGGCACCCGCCTCGACCTCGAACGCGCCATCCACGACCTGCCCGCCCGCCAGCGCCTGGCCGTCGAGCTGTGCTACTTCGTCGGCCTACCGATCGGTGAAGCGGCGGCGGTGATGGGCTGCGCCGACGGCACGGTGAAGTCGACGCTCTCGGCCGCGCGGGCGAACCTGCGCCGCGCCCTCGGGGAGGACTACGCATGACCGACCCACTCCACGACGTGCTCACCGACGAGGGCCGCCGCTGGCGGGACGCCCTCGGACCCGACCCCGATATCGTCGCCCTGCTCGGCGATCCCCGACGCCGCCGACGACGCCCGATACTGCTCGCGGTGGCCGCCGCGGTCGTCATCGTCGCCGCGGGGATCATGCTGGCCGTCTCGCCTTCCCACGACTCCACCCCCCGGGAAGGGCCCGGCCGGGCGGCCGACCACGCGGCGTCGTGTGTCGGGCCCCTGCTGACCGTGACGAAGGACGGCCGGGAGGTCGGCCCGGGACGCCGTCCCACGCTGGGCACGGTGACCGCTGGTCAGCAGGTGACCGTCTACGGGCGGTGGTACTTCGCGGGGCCGTGCCAGGACACCTGGACGAGCGGCGCCGGGCCGACCCCGGCCGGACGGATGGCGGTCGTGCGCCTTTCACTCACGGCGTCCGACCACCGGCAGCGCGTGCTGGCGACCGTCCACCCGGATCGGTCGGCCGCGTTCGTCGCGACGCTCACCATCCCGGCCGACGCGGCGCCCGGGCCGGCGACGATCGACGACGGAGCGGGCAACCTCATCGACCTGGTCGTCGCCGGCTGAAGACCGGCTGACCGGCTCAGGCGTCGACCGCGGCGAGGAACTGCGCGATCAACCGGGTGATCGTCTCCGGCTGCTCGACCGTGCTGCTGTGCCCGCACCGGGGCACGGTCTCGAACCGGGCGCCCGGAATGCGCTCGGCGATGCGACGGCCCTTCTCGGGTGGGGTGGGCCGGTCGTCGGCGCCGGTCACGACGAGGGCCGGCACCCGCACGGCGGCGAGTTCCTCGTACACCGGCTTGCGGGTCGCCACCGCGATGATGGCGTGCCGCATGCCGCCGCGGTCGCAGCGCTCGAGCCGTTCGAGGAAACCGTCGATCGTCGGCCGGTTGGCCGGCTCGGCGAGGAACGTCGGCCCGAACATGAGCTTGAGGACGGCGCCCTGTAACGGCCGGGTGCCGACCAGCCGGTAGACGTTGGCCATCGCGAGGTCCTTGACGGCCGAAACGACCGACTCGCGGTCGGGGCTGGTGTCCAACAGCGTCAGCGAGCGCAGCAGTTCGCCGCGGCGGGCCGCGATGCGCTGGCCGACGAACCCGCCCATCGACAGCCCGACGTAGTGCACCGGCGCGGTGCCGAGGTGCTCGATGAGGGCGACCGCGTCGGTGAACAGCGTGTCCATCTCGTAGTCGCCGCCGCGCGTCGGCGGCGAGTCACCCTGTCCCCGCCAGTCGACGGTCACGCAGCGGTAGCGGTCGGACAGCGCCGCCACCTGCGGGTGGAACATCCACCCCGAGAACAGCAGCCCGTGCCCGAACACGACGGTCGGCGCATCCGGGTGGCCGGGCGGCGGGCCGCCGTCCTCGTAGGCGATCGTCGCGCCGGGCACCTCGAGCGTGGGCATGGTGCTTGCTTACCAGCCGCCGCAGTCGCGGTCGCGGCGAGCGCGTCAGAACTCGTCGACGCTGCTGATGGCCTCGGCGACGGTGATCTCCGGGGGCACGCTGGTGTCGGCGCCGATCGAGCCGACGAACGCCTGCATGTCCGGGTCGCCGAAGAACTTCTCGAACTGCTCGACGCTCTCCCACTCGTCGATGACGAGCACGTACCCGTCCCCGATGCCGAAGCGGTGGTGAATCGCGCCGCTCTCGCGGCCGTGTTCGCCGATCTTCTCGAATTCGCCGGCCCGATCGACCAGCGCCTTGCGGAACGCGGCGACGTCGCCCTTGATCTTGGCGGTGATGAGAACGCTCATGGTGGACCTCCCGAACTGGTGGCGTTTGCGCGAGTGATTCGCCCGGCGGGCGCGGCCGGATCACCGGCGCGCTCCAAGGGTTGTCAGTTGCCGCCACCGGGGGCGCCCGCCTAGCGTCGCGGCGATGAGCACGGTCGGCGGTACCCGGGTGCCGGTCGGGCGCGAGGATTTGCTGGCCACGCTGGCCGGCCACGCGGCCGCAGCCGCCGGCGGCACCGGTCGGCTGGTGTTCCTCGGCGGCGAGGCCGGCGTCGGCAAGACGACGGTCGCCGCCGCACTCATGGCGCAGGCGGATGCCGAGCTGCGGGTCCGCCGCGGCCACTGCGACAGCGTGACGACGCCGGCCCCGCTCGGCCCGCTCGCCGATGCCGTGCCCGAGCTCGCCGACCTGCTCGAGGACACCGAACTCGATCCGGTGCGGCTGTTCCGCCGGCTGCGCGCCGAGCTGATCGGCGCGCCCACGCTGCTCGTGCTCGAGGACGTCCACTGGGCCGACGAGGCGACGCTGGATCTGTTGCGCTTCCTGGCCCGCCGGCTCGTGGACGTGCCGTTGCTGATCGTCGCGACCTACCGGGACGACGAGGCAGGCGGTGACCACCCGCTCGTCCGGTTGCGCGGTGACCTGGCCACGGTGCCCTCCGTGGAGCAGGTGGCGGTCGAGCCGTTGCCGGTCGAGGCGGTGGCCGAGGTACTGGCCGGGGCCGGCGCCGACCTCGACCCGGTCACCGTGCACCGCAGCACCGGCGGCAACCCGTTCTTCGTGACCGAACTGCTCGCGGTGGGTGGTGACCGGCTGCCGGCGACCGTCCGTGACGCCGTCCTGGCCCGCGCGGCGCGCCTGTCGAGTGACGCCCGGCGGGTGCTCGACGCCGCCGCCGTCCTCGGCCCGCGCACCCGGCTGCCGCTGCTGCTCACGGTCAGCGGCCAGGCCGGCCGAGCCGTCGACGAGTGCGTCGCCCGCGGGATGCTCGTCGCGGACGGCACCGGCCTGTCCTTCCGGCACGAGTTGGCCCGGCGCGCGATCGAAGAGGCGATCGCGCCGGCCGCGCGGTCGGACCTGCACGCCGCCGCGCTGGTCGCGGGGTCGGGCGGCGAGCTCGACGACCGCCGCCTCGCGCACCACGCCGTCGCCTGCGGCGATCGCGCGGCCGGCCGGGCCTACGCCATCCGCGCGGCCACCCGCGCCGCGCGGCTCGGCGCCCACCGGGAAGCCGTGCAGCTGTACCGGGTCGCCATCGACGCCGCCGCCGAGAGCGACGACGCGGCCACCGCCAGCCTGCGTGGAATGCTCGCCTACGAGTGCTACCTGACCGACCGCACGGCCGAGGCGCACGCCGAGCACCTGGCTGCCCTCGCGGTCTGGCAGCGGCTGGACGATCGCGCCGCGATGGGTCGAACCCGGCGCTGGCTGTCCCGGCTGTCGTGGTTCCTCGGCCGCAACGACGAGGCGGAGGAGCACGGCGCCGAGGCCGTGCGGGTGCTGGAGCCGCTCGGTCCGTCCGCCGACCTCGCGATGGCCTACAGCAACCTGGCCCAACTGCGCATGCTCGCCAACGACCTCGCCGGCACGCTCGAGTGGGGTGAGCGGGCAATCGCGCTGGCCCGCTCGATCGGCGCGCGCGAGGCCGAGATGCACGCCCTGAACAACGTCGGGACGGTCTTGTGGGCCGATGCCGAGCGGCCCGAGGGGCGCACCCAGCTCGTCCGCAGCCTCGAGCTGGCCGTGGCCGCCGACGCGCACGAGCACGCGGCCCGGGCCTACACGAACCTCGCGGCGACCGCCGTCCTCAACCGCCAGTACGCCGAGGCCGACGTGCAGCTGCGGGCCGGCATCGCGTACTGCGACGAGCGGGACCTCGACTCGTGGCGGACCTACCTGTCGGCCTGGCGGGCCCGCTCGGCCGCCGAACAGGGACGCATCCTCGAGGCGCAGGAGAGCGCGGAGCTGGTGCTGCGCCAGCCGCAGGCCTCGCCGGTCGCGCGCATCCCGGCGCAGGTCGTGGTGGCCGAGCTGGCGGCCCGCCGGGGCGAGGACGCCGCCGCCCGGCTCGACGAGGTCGCCCGGCTGGCCGTGGCGAGCGGCGAGCTGCAGCGCCTGGCACCGGTCGCGGCGGCCCGGGCCGAGGTGGCGTGGCTGACCGGGCGCCCGACCGCCGCGATCGAGGCGGCCGTCGACGAAGCCTGGCCGGCCGCGCTCGTCCATCCGCGGCGCTGGGTGCTCGGCGAGCTCGCCTGGTGGCTGGCGCTGGCCGGCCGGCCGCGGGATCCGGGCGTCCCCATCGCCGAGCCGTTCGAACTGATGGTGGACGGGCGTTTCGCCGATGCCGCGGACGCGTGGGCGCGCCTGGGCAGCCCCTTGTGGCGGGCGCGCGCGCTCGGCCTCGTGCCCGACCTGGCGGCGGCTCGGGACGCCTTCGAACTGGCCGACCGCATCGAGGCGCCGGCGCTGCGGGCGGCGTTGATCCGCGAGCGGTTCGCCCGCGGCCTGCCGGTTCCGCGACCTCAGCGGGCGAGCACGCAGGCGAACGCCTACGGGCTCACCGCCCGCGAGCTGGACGTGCTGGCCCTGGTGGCCGAAGGGCTGACCAACGCCGAGGTCGCGCAGCGGCTCTACCTCTCGGAGAAGACCGTCGGCCACCACGTCTCCGCCGTGCTGCGCAAGACCGGCGAGTCGACCCGCGCCCGCGCCGCCGCGGCGTTCCGCAACGGCGCCGGGGGCCCAACATAGGGAGCCGCTCCCGATGTCCCGTGGGCCTGGTTCCGATTGGCTGGCCCGCGGCCGGGCGAACGAGCGCCCGCGCCGATCCGAAGGGAATCACGATGGCTCTGTTCATGGACGTCCACAACCTGGGCGAGGTCGCCCTCGGTGACGTCGAGAAGGCGCACGCGGCGGACTTGGAGAAGCAGGACGAGCACGGCGTGCACTACCTGCGGTACTGGGTGGACGAGAAGCACGGCAAGATCTTCTGCCTCGTCGACGCCCCCGACGCCGAGGCGGCCAACACCGTCCACCGCGACGCGCACGGCCTCGTGGCCGACGAGATCTACCCGGTGACCGAGGGCAGCTGAGCGGCCTCGCCACTGGCCGCTATGCCGGCGGTCCCTCTGCGGTGACGAACCGGGACCTTCGCCCACGAATCTCAGTGATCGATGCCCGTACGGTTCGGCCGTCCGGTGATCGAACCGGCGAGGGACGGAAGTCACGGATGCATCGACGAGCCGGCACGATCCTGATCGCGGCGATGCTGGGAATGGCCGGCGCCGTACTTGCCGCCGCGCCGGCCGGCGCCGCCGGCGTGAGCACGACGATCGCGGTGACACCGTCGTCCGTCGAGGTCGGTGACAGCGCCCGCATACACGGGCGGGTCACGCCGAACCTCGCCGGACGGACGGTGCTGCTCCAGCGTCGTTCGGGCGGTGTGTGGCGGACGATCGCCCGGCGGCAGCTCTCCAGCCGGTCGCGCTACTCGTTCACCGTGCGGCCGGCGCATACCGGCCGCAAGGCGTACCGCGTCGTCAAGCCGCGCTCGCGCAGTGGGACGCCGCGGTCGGTGTCGGCCGTCGTCTGGCTGACCGCGCATGCCGTGGCCAGCAGCGACTGCACACCGGGGTACTCGCCGTGCATCCCGCCGGGTTCGGACGTCGACTGCGCCGGTGGTTCTGGCAACGGCCCGAGGTACGTGGACGGGCCCGTGTACGTCACCGGCAGCGACCCGTACGGTCTCGACGCCGACGGTGACGGCGTCGCCTGCGAGACCTGAGCCGGTCGAGGGCCGCCGGCCGCTACCGTTGCCGGTCGTGGGGGGACGCGCGGCGGTAGTGCTGGTGCTGTTCGTGTCGGCGTGCGCCGGGCGGGCGGGCACCGAACCGTCACCGTCACCGTCACCGCCGTCGGCGCCGGCCGGCCCGGCCCTCGCGGTGCTGGCCACGCTGCCGGTCAAGGGCCGAGCCCCGATGACCGGGTACTCCCGCGCGCAGTTCGGCCCGGCGTGGACGGACGGCACGAGTGCCCCCGGCGGCCACAACGGCTGCGACACCCGTGACGACGTCCTGCGCCGGGACCTGCGCGCTCTGATGTTGCGCCGCGGCACGCACGGCTGCGTCGTCGTGCGCGGCACGCTGACCGACCCGTACACCGGCCGGACGATCCCCTTCGTCCGCGGTGAGCGCACGTCGGCCGCGGTGCAGATCGACCACGTCGTCGCCCTCGGCGACGCGTGGCAGACCGGCGCGCAGCGGCTGGACGCCGCGACGCGGGCCCGGCTGGCCAACGACCCGCTCGAGCTGCTCGCGGTCGACGGCCCGACCAACCAGGCCAAGGGGGACGGCGACGCTGCGACGTGGTTGCCGCCGAACAAGGCGTTCCGCTGCGCCTACGTCGCCCGCCAGGTCGCGGTCAAGCAGGCCTACCGGCTGTGGGTGACTCCGGCCGAGGCGGCGGCGATGCGCCGCGTGCTGACCACCTGCCCGGAGCAGCCGATGCCCACCGCCGTCGGCGTGCCCGCGCCGGCCTAGCGCGGAGGTCGTTCGGGGCCGAACGTATACTGCGGTCCGTGGCCCGCCCGCTGATCGCCGTTCCCGGCCGGTTCTCCGCCTCGGCCTCCGCGCTGCGGTACGGCGCCGTGGTCAATGCACGCAAGCTCTTGGCCGCGGTACATCGCGCCGGCGGGGAGCCGCTGACGGTCCTGCCGGCCGGCGGTGACGTGGACGAGCGGCTCCGGTGGGCCGACGGCCTGCTGCTGCCCGGTGGCGGCGACCTCGACCCGGCGCGGTACGGCCAGCAACCGGCCTCGGCCGAGATCTACGACGTCGACGTCGAGCAGGACGCCTTCGACCTCGCCGCGGCCGGCTGGGCGGCCGAGCACGGCGTCCCGGTGCTGGCGATCTGCCGCGGCCTGCACGTCGTCAACGTCGCGCGGGGCGGCGACCTCGAACAGCACATGGACGTCCCACACCGCCACGTCACCCAGCCGGTACACGCGACGCACCCGGCTCTCGGCGGCGTTCTCGGCCCGGGCGAGGTCGTGATCTCCTGCTACCACCACCAGCGCGTGGCCCGGCTGGCGCCGGGCCTGCGGCCGGCGGCGATGGCGGCCGACGGCACGGTTGAGGCGGCGGTCGAGGCCGAACCGGCCGGCTGGTTCGTCGGCGTCCAGTGGCACCCCGAGGACACCGCCGAGACCGATCCGGCCCAGCAGGGGTTGTTCACCGCGTTCGTGGCTGCCGCGCGGGAGTTCGCCGGGGCGCGGGTCTGACTACGCCTCGCTCTCCAGCGCCATCACGATCTTGCGCAGGGCGGAGGAGAGCGCCCGGGTTTCCTGCGCGGTGAGCGGCGCGGTCACCGCCTTCTCCTCGGCGTTGAACTTGGGGAACAGCGACTTCATCAGCCGCCGGCCCTTGGGGGTCAGTGACAGCAGGACGCGCCGGCCGTCCTGCGGATGGGTGCGGCGCACCAGCAGGCCGCGGTTCTCCATGGTCGTCGCCACCCCGGTCAGGGTGCCCTTCGAGATGCCGGCCTCGGCGGCGACGTGCCGGGCCTCGATCTCGTCCCAGATCCACACGACCCAGAGCACCACCCAGGCCGTCCAGGTCAGGTCGTGCGGGGCAAGAGCGGTGCGCTCGAAGTGGCCGCGCAGGGCGCTGGCCGCGCGGTAGACGTTGCTCACCGCGGCCATCGCCTCGGTGTCGATCGGGATGGCCGAAAGCCGCTCGCTGATGGCGCGCTCGGTCTCGGTGAGCGTCCGTTGGCCGGCCATCGCGTCGTTCCCTCCCGCCACCGCGCGGGTGACGCGGCTGATCGTGCAAGCTCCGTCCAGGCAGGGGCAGCTCTGCGGCACGCAGGGGGCGTCCCCGCCCGGTTGATCGGTCGGTGCCGGCCGGGCGACCGACGTGCTCACCCTAATGCCTGAGCGGTGGGCGTCCCGGTGATCGACGCGGTGCCGGCGACCTGATCGAGGAACCGCCCGACCAGCTCGTCGGCCCGCGCGCTCGCCTCGACTGCGTGGCGGGCCGTCTCGGCCACCAGCTCGTCGGGGTCGAGGCCCAGCTCGCGCGCGTGCTCGGCGCCGCCGTTGGCCAGCCAGCCGGCCAGCATCGCCTCGGTGATCTCGGGATGGAACTGCACCCCCAGTGAGCGGCGGCAGGTGAAGGCCTGCTCGGCGACGGCCGTCCGGGCGATGGCCGCCAGACCGGCCGGCAGCTCCCAGCGGTCGCCGTGCCACTCGAACCACGGCCCGGCCGCGATGAGTTCGGGGCGCTCGGTCACGACGGACGTCCAGCCGACCTCGGGCTGCTCGGCGCGCACGACGCGTCCGCCGAGCGCGGCGGCGAGGGCCTGGCCGCCGAAGCAGATGCCGAGGATCGGGACTCCCGCCTCGTGTGCGGCGCTCAGGAACGTGATCTCGTCGAGGACCCACGACCCGATGCGGTCATGGTCGTACACCGACCACGGGGCGCCCATCGGGACGATCGCGTCGTACCGGGTCGGATCGGGAAAGCGGACGGTCACCGAGGGGGAGTGGAAGCGATCGGCGGGGACGACCAGCAGTTCGTCGACGCGGAACCCGCGGTCGGCGAAGGCGTCGCCGACCGGGCCGAGCGGCGACACGTGATCCTGCTGAACGAACAGGGCGCGCATGGAGCCTCCGATCGCGAATTGTTCCGGTCCGAACTATCCCACAGGACATCGATTGCCGGCAGGGTTCACCAGTCCCGAGTCGACCTCTTGTGTGACCCCTCACCGGACGTTATGGTTTGGACCCAAACGAGTTTGCGGAGTGGCCTTGAACACCAGCGAGCCCGACGTCAGCGAGATCGTCGACCAGCTGCGCCGCCGTGGCGTGGACGTCGTCCGGGTCTCGTACAGCGACCTGATCGGCGTCGACCGCGGTCGCGACGTCCTGCTGGACGAGCTGACCCGGGCGGCCAGCCACGGGCTCGCGTTCTGCCGGGCGATCTACCACACGTCACCGCGCGGCGACGTCGTCCCGGTGCAGGGCGGCCTCGCCGACGGCCTGCCGGACATCAACGTCCGCCCGGATTTCTCGACGCTCACTCCGATCCCGTGGGAACCGAATGCCATGTGGTGCATCGGGGACGCCTACGACCACGAGGGCGGAGTCGCCGGCGAGTCACCGCGGGCGGTGGTCCAGCAGGTGTCGGGGCTGCTCGGGACGCTGGGGCTCAGCGCGACGGTCGGCCCGGAGTTGGAGTACTTCGTCTGCGAGCCCGACCCCATGCGGTCCGGGATGTACCGGCGCTACGCCGACGCGCCCGGCAACGTGTACGTCGTCGGTCGCAAGGGCGACCCGAAGGGCATCCTGCTCAAGACGCTGCGCTTCCTGCGCGACGCCGAACTGCGGGTGACCGCGGCCAACCACGAGTTCTCCGGCGGCCAGTTCGAGATCAACCTCGACCACTCGGAGCTGGTCGACGCCGCCGACCGCGCGTTCCGCCTGAAATCGGCCGTCCAGGAGATCGCGCGGCACGAGGACATGCTGGCGACCTTCATGGCCAAGCCGTTCAACGACGAGGGCGGATCGGGCTTCCACCTGCACCTGTCGCTCACGGACCCGGACGGCGTGAACGTCTTCGGTGACCCGGTGGGCGAGCACGGCCTCTCCGACGTGGGCCGGGCCGCCGTGGCCGGCGTCCTCGCCCACGCGCCGGCGCTGGCGGCGATCCTGAACCCGACCATCAACTCCTACAAGCGGTTCGGGCCGGACACGCTCGCCCCGTGGCTGATCGACTGGGGACTCGACAACCGCAGCGCGATGGTGCGCATCCCGCCCGAGCGCGGCCCCGGCGCGCGCATGGAGGTGCGCCTCGGCGACGCGACGGCCAACCCGTACCTGGCGATGGCGGCGATCGGGGCGGCGGTGTACCTCGGCGTGCGCGACAAGCTCGAGCCGCCGGCGCCGCTCGAGGGGTACGGCTACGACCCGGAGCGGGCGCCGCGCCTGCCCCAGCGGCTACCGGACGCCCTCGACGCTCTGGCCGCCGACGAGGCGCTGACCGCCGCCCTCGGCCCGTTCTTCGTCGACTCCTTCTTGGCGTACAAGCGCAACGAGGTCGAGCGCTTCGAGCGGTACGTCACCGATTGGGAGTTCCTCGAGTACGCCTACCACCTCTGACCTGACCGCAAGGAGCACTCTCGATGAACCCGACCCCGGTCCCCCTGGCCGACGTCGACCTCGCCGACCTGGACGTCTTCGAGCGCAACGACGCCTGGGGCATGTTCGACACCCTGCGCCGCGAGGCGCCGGTGCACTGGAACCCCGAGCCGGACGGCAACGCCGGCTTCTGGTCGATCACCCGCTACGCCGACATCGAGCAGGTGGACAAGGACCCGGAGACGTTCACGTCCACCCGGTTCACCAACCTCGAGGAGCCGCCGGCGGAGTACCAGGACCGCCGCCGCTCGATGCTGGAGACGGACGGCCCGCGACACCAGGCCTTGCGCAAGCTGTTGCAGCGCGACTTCAGCGTGCCGACGCTGCGCCGCTACGAGGACTTCCTGCGCGGACTGGCGCAGCTGACCGTGGACGCCGCGCTCCAACAGGAGGAGTTCGACTTCGTCGACGCCGTCGCCGCCGACTACCCGATCCAGGTGCTGGCCCGGTTGCTGGACGTGCCGGAGGACGTCACGCCACAGCTCATCTCGTGGGGCAACGAGATCGTGGGCGCCACCGACCCGGACTACGCCCGCGTCCTGATCAACAGCCCGGAGGCCGAGCAGTACAAGCACCTGCCCTTCCGCTCGCCGGCGTCGCTGGAGATCTTCGAGTACGGTCGCAAGCTTGCCGCCGAGCGGCGCGGCACCGACCGGGAGGACCTGATCAGCAAGCTGGTCAACCGCATCCCCGAGGACGGCGTCCCGCTCACGGACACCGACTTCGACAACTACTTCCTCCTGCTCGTGGTCGCCGGCAACGAGACGACCCGCCAGGCCATCAGCCACGCCATGAAGGCGCTGATGGACTTCCCGGACCAGCTCCAGTACTTCCTCGACCACCCGGAGAAGTCCCAGGTCGCGGTCGAGGAACTCATCCGGTACGCCTCCCCGGTCTACCACTTCCGGCGCACCGCGACCCGCGACGTCCAGCTGCACGGGCAGACGATCAAGGAGGGCGACAAGGTCGTCATGTGGTTCGCCTCGGGCAACCGCGACGAGGACGTCTTCGCCGACCCGTACCGGCTCGACCTGACGCGCTACCCGAACGAGCACATGACCTTCGGCAAGGGCCCGCACAACTGCCTCGGCTCGAATCTGGCTCGGCTCGAGATGCGGATCATGTTCGAGACGCTGTTGCCGCGGCTGGCCTCGATCGAACCGGCCGGCGACATCGTCCGCATCCGCAGCAACTTCGTCAACGGCATCAAGCGGTTCCCGGTGCGGGTGAAGGTGAAGTAGTGACCGAGGCCCGCACCACGCTGCGCGAGCACGAGGGCGAGCTGGTCGTCGAGTCGGTGACGGCCGTGGCCGCCGACGTCGTCGCGCTGAGTCTTACGGACCCGGCCGGGGCGGCGTTGCCGCCCTGGACGCCCGGCGCGCACGTCGACCTGATCATGGGGGACGAGCTCGTTCGGCAGTACTCGCTGTGCGGCGACCCCGCCGACGCCCGCCGTATCCGCATCGCGGTGCTGCGCGAGCCGAACAGTCGCGGCGGGTCGGTCTTCGTGCACGAGAAGCTGACGCCGGGGACGACCGTCCGGGTGCGCGGGCCGCGGAATCACTTCGCTCTCGTCGGCGCACCGCGCTACCGGTTCGTCGCCGGCGGGATCGGCATCACCCCGTTGCTGCCGATGATCGCCGAGGCCGACGCGGCCGGCGCGGACTGGACGCTGCTGTACGGCGGCCGCACCCGCGCCTCGATGGCGTTCGTCGACGAGCTGGCCCGCTACGGCGCGCGGGTCACCCTGGCGCCGCAGGACGAGGTCGGGCTGCTCGACCTGGACGGCCTGCTCGGCGCGCCCGCGGCGGGCACCCTCGTGTACTGCTGCGGCCCGGAACCGTTGCTCGCGGCCGTCGAGGCCCGGTGCGCTTCGTGGCCGTCCGGCGCGTTGCACTTGGAGCGGTTCGCGGCGAAGGAAGCCGCGGCGCCGGCGGCGGGTGAGCGGGCGTTCGAGCTCGTGCTGGCCCGGTCGGGGCTGACGCTGACCGTGCCGCCGGAGCGGACCGTGTTCGACGTGATCCAGGACGCGGGTGTGAGCATCCTGGGCTCGTGCCACGAAGGGATCTGCGGCACCTGCGAGCAGGTCGTCCTCGAGGGGGACGTCGACCATCGCGACTCGATCCTCAGCGAGGACGAGCAGGCGGCGAACGAGACGATGATGGTCTGCGTCTCGCGGTGCCGCTCCGACCGGCTCACGCTGGACCTGTGACGGAGGGCGTGCGATGACCCGGGTTCCGGTCGACTGCTGGTACGCCGTCGCGTTCTGTTCGGACGTCTCCGACGCCCTGCTCCCGGTGCAGGCCGCCGGGTGTTCCGCCGTCCTCTACCGCACCGCGGCCGGTTCGGTCGCCGCGCTCGACGACTGCTGCATCCACCGCCCCTACCCGCTCTCCCTCGGCTCGCTGGCTCGCGACGTCGTGCGCTGCGGGCTGTGCGGGTTCGAGTACGACGCGACCGGCCGGTGTGTGCGCGTGCCGACCCAGCCGCGGGTGCCGGTGGGCGCGGCCGTGCGGGCCTACCCGGTGCGCGAGGAGCACGGCCTGGTGTGGCTCTGGCTCGGCGAACCGGGCCGCGCGGTGCGGCACCGGGTGCCGTCGCTGCCGTGGCTGTCCGATCCGTCCTGGGCTTCGGTGAGCGGTGCTCTCACCGTCGCCGCGTCGTTCCTCCTCTTGCACGAGAGCTTCGCCGACGTCACGAAGATCCCGGTGCTCGCACCGGAGATCGCCCCGGACGTTCTCGCCGCCGCGCCTCCGCCGCTCGACGTCGTCGTCTCGGAGACGACCGTCGCGCTGCGCCGCTCGTTTCCAGCGGCCCGGTTGCCGTCGTGGCAGGCCCGCGCGCTCGGCGCCGGTGCCGACGCCCCGTTCGAGCACGACCAGTACGGCGAGTTCGCGTCGCCGGCGGCGTGGGTCGACCACTGGGACGTCTCGGGCGGCGGTCGCGTTGCGCGGATGCGGTTCGTCCAGCTGGTCACGCCCATCTCGGCGGCCGAGTCGCGGCTGACGTGGATAGTTTCGCGGGACTTCGCGTTGGACGACGACGAGACCGGCAAGCACCTCGCCGGCATGTTCGAGTCGTACTACCCGCGGCTCGCGCAGGCGCTGGAGATCACGCAAACGTTGCAGTCGCAGGGGCGCAGCGGTTCGGTCAACGTCGCCGCCGACGTCGCCGCCCTCAAGGTGCGCGAGATCGTCCGGGCGTTGCTCGCCGAGGAACTCGGCCGCTGACTCGACTCGCCCAACCGGGGCGCAGCTACACGCTCGAGCGCACCCGCTTCGGCCAGTCGCCACCCATCGCCGTCGAGAGCACCTCGTCGCTCTCGGTCGGCTGCGCGCCGCAGTCCGACCGCACCGGCACCGGCCCGGACACGATGTGGTTGGTCAGCGTGCCCAGCCCGTCCACCGAGACCGACACGACGTCGCCGGGGTACACGGTGCGCGAGTTCGCCGGCGTGCCCGAAAGCAGCACGTCGCCGGGCAGCAACGTGATCGTGCGGGCGATGTCGGCGACGAGGTAGTGCATGTCCCACTCCATCTCGTCGGTCGAGGCCTCCTGCTTCACCTCGCCGTTCACGATGGTGCGGATCGTCTTGCCGTGGAAGTCCCAGTCGTCGACCAGGCCGGGGCCGAGCGGGCACAGCGTGTCCGAGCCCTTGACCCGCAGCATCGAGCCGGCGTCGGTGTCGCGGAAGTCGTGCAGCCCGTAGTCGTTCGCGATCGTGTAGCCCGCGATGTAGTCACCCGCGTCGAACGGCGTCACGTTGCGGCACGTCCGGCCGATGACGATCGCGATCTCGCCCTCGTAGTTGAGCCACTTGCACCGCTCCGGCCGCACGACCGCGCCGTTGTGTGCGGTGAGCGCCGTCGTCGGCTTGTGGAAGTACGTGGGGGCGGACGGCAGGCGGGTGCCGAACTCGTCGACCCGGCTGCGGTAGTTGAGGTGGACGGCCACGATCTTGGACGGCTCGACCGGCGGCAGGTGCACCGCGTCGTCCACCCCGACCGACCGCCCGTCGGCGGCCCGCAGCACGGAGCCGTCGCGCACCACCTGCACGGCCGCGCCGTCGAGCAGGATGCGGCGGTACTCGGTCATGCCGTCCAGCCCGCGGCCGGCCGGTCGAACCAGAGGTGCACCTGGCCGGTGCCGACCGAGTTCTCGTACTCGCTGTACTGGCGGGCCGGCGCAGTGACGCGTCCCTCGCCCAGCGCGGCCACCATCATCAGGTAGTGGGCGAACATCGCCTCGGGCCGGACGCGCAGGAACTCGGGCATCGTGTCGAGCACCCGGGCGTGGTCGCCGGCCTTGAACCACTCGATGCGGTCCAGGTCGGCCGCCCGGGCCTCGGGCGTGCGGATGTGGATCGGGTCGCTCGCCTCGTGGTCCCGCAACTCGCGCAGCTTCCAGAACGTGTGTGACAAC
>Ga0068855_100003556_pt1 | contig 19054 bp, 15 predicted proteins | sample KBSCornC52_FD_66592 | JGI IMG/M metagenome (GOLD analysis project Ga0068855, IMG submission 66592) | Corn rhizosphere microbial communities from Kellogg Biological Station, Michigan, USA - KBS Corn C5-2 | ecosystem: Host-associated > Plants > Roots > Rhizosphere > Soil ...
CTCTTTTGCATACACGTTGCCGGCACAGAGCATCGTCTCGTTCGTCACGTCCGGGAGTAGCGCAACGTGCGCGAGCGCACCGAGCGCTCCGGGAGGTCTGCTGGCTTCATCCGCCTCGAGCAGCGGCATCAATCTGAGTTGGACGGCAGTCGCGCCGCCCGCCAACTGCTCGATCAGTTCCTACAAAGTCTATCGCAGTACGGTCAGTGGCTTCACACCGTCTGCGAGCACCCAGGTGGGGACCGCCTCCGGGACCAGCTTTAGCGACTCCGGGCTGAGCGCCGCAACAACCTATTACTACGTGGTGGAGTCGGTAGATGGTGCGGGATCCTCCGGACCCTCCTCCCAGGCCACCGCGACGACTCAATCTGGTGGAGGAGCCTGCACCAGCGTGCCCGGCGCGCCCAGCGGCCTGTCGGCCGCTGCGACGTCCTCCAGCAGTATCAACCTGAGCTGGAATGCGGTTACCCCGCCCGCCGACTGCTCCATCAGTTCCTATAAGGTATATCGCGCCACGACGAGCGGCTTTACGCCTTCTTCGGGCAACCAGGTGGGTACCACCTCCGGGGTGAGCTTCTCGGACTCGAGGCTGACCGCCTCAACCACTTATTACTACGTGGTGGAGGCGGTGGATGGCGCGGGATCCTCTGCAGCGTCCTCGCAGGCCAGTGCGACGACCCAGGTTGCGACCCGTAAAATCAATACCAGCGCGTGGTATCACATCACGACGACCTTCAACGGCGCAGGTCTGTGTCTGGATGACGCAAACGGCTCGACGGCAAATGGGGCGGTCCTCCAACAGTACCCGTGCGGCAACGGCCAGTACAACCAGGAATGGCAGTTCCGCCCCGCCGCAGCGAATGGCGACTATGCGGTGTTCAACCGGTACGCAAGCTCACTGGTGTGGGATGATGCGGGCGGCTCGACCGCGAACGGCAACAAGATCCAGCTGTACACGTACGTTTCCGGTGACGCCAATCAGGAGTGGCGAGCCGTCTCGCTGGGAAACAATCTCTGGAAATTCGTGAACCTCGCTACCGGCTTGTGCCTGGATAGCACGACGTCGACGAACAACGCAGTCCAGTTGCAGCAATACCAGTGTGTATCGGGAGATTCAGCTCAGGTATTCCAGCTGACTCCGGAGCCGTAGAAGACGACGGCAATGGAAACCTTGGAAGAAATCAATTGATGCCCGGTGAGATCATTGGGTTGCCTGGGTCGTTGCCGTCCCTGCAGATAGGCGGGTGAGGCACACACGCCGAGGGTTGGGGGATGTTGCCGAGCATTTACGAGGCTTTCAACAACGCAGCCTGGGAGGCTCCTTTCGGCTGAATGAAATGCTGGGCTGGGAACGTCACGGAATCGCGACCTGGCAATTCGTCGATGTCCAGGGGCAGGCGGGCTTCTGGGGATATGATGTGGTGGGCTATGACGATCAGGGCCGTATCGAGAGCATTCTGCTGTTTTCTCATGTTGAAAAGCAGATGTTGAAGTAGCGGCAGCGATCGCCATACTCGCGGTGGTCAAGCCGGTGTGAGTTGAGCTGGCCGGTCGGGCCCCGGGTCCCTTGGTGCCTGCAGGCAAAACGTCAGCCCTGCTTGACACCCTCGCCCTGGACCAACGTCGTCCAGTGGACATTGTCTGTGGACAGCTCGATACGGACGCTCACTCGGGAAGATGAGGCGTATCGGTAGGTGACGCGATAGGTCTTCTTATCGGCGTGGCCGTAGTTGATCCACATATTGCCCGCCAGGGTCATGCGTGAGATGAAAGGATCGGCGCCGCTCCCGTCGGAGTCGAACATTTCGTAATGCCAGTAGCTCTTGTCGGCAAAGTTGTAAGTGCTTACCGCCAACGACTTTACGATCTTATCGGGCCAGTGCATGATGAAGCTGCAAGCCACGAACGCCCGGTTTGGCGACCAGCCGCAGTCCTCACTCCAGGACCATGTCCCCGGCTTTTGATCGGGAGTCGCAATGCTCTGTCCGTGGTACTCCCATTTGCCGACGGTGATGTCCAAGGCCTGAAGCTGCGGAGGAAGGATTGATTCATCCGCTGCTACTCCCGACACGGCCGCGGTTGAAGCGCTCAGGACACCTGCGGCAATCCATTTTTTCCAATTCATTGACAGTCTCGTCGCTGCTGGCTGTTGATGCGATGATTGACGGCCCCGACCCCGTGGTGCAACATCATTCAGCCCTCTTTTTCTGCCAAGTCGATGCCCGCCTATAAAATCATTGCGTTCGTACTCTTCGAGGATGCGCTTGCCCTGAACATAGCCGGGCCCGCTGAAGTGTTTGGCAGCGCCAATCGGCTGTCCGACAAAGGGGCGCAACTTTACGTGTTGATGTATCTATCGACACAGGGCGGTTTGGTGCGAACCTCATCCGGCGTTTCGATTCAAACCCAATCCATCGCATCAGTCGACCTCCACGCGCTGGATACTGTCATCGTCGTCGGCGGGGTCACGGTCGTCCAGGCTATGCGCGATGCGGCGCTGATCGATTGGATCGCGCGTGCGGCCGACTGCGTTCGACGTACCTGTAGTGTGTGTACAGGCGCTTTCCTGTTGGCCGCCGCGAACCTGCTCGATGGACGTCGCGCCGTTACTCACTGGGCATCCGTCGACGATCTCGCAGCGCAGTTTCCGGCCGTACATGTGCAGCGCGATCCGATTTACGTCAACGACGGCAACCTCTGGACGTCCGCTGGTATTTCGGCCGGCATCGATCTGGCGCTCACCCTTGTGGAAGCCGATCACGATCGCCGGCTCAGCCTCGCCATCGCCAAGGATCTCGTCGTCTTCCTGCATCGTCCGGCAGGCCAAGCCCAATTCAGTCGTGCTCTGGCGGCGCAGGACCGCCAGAGCACGCGAAGTATCAAGTCACGGCTGGAATCATTGCATTGCTGGATAGTCGAACATCTCGATGAGGATCTCGGCGTCGAGCACCTGGCCGTGCGAATGAAAATGACACCACGTACCTTTGCGCGCAAGTTTGTCGACTGGTACGGACGTACGCCGGCCAAGCTGGTCGAAGATCTGCGGTTGGAAGCGGCCTGTCGGTACCTCGAGGATGTCCACATACCCATCAAACAGATCATTGATCTATGCGGCTTCGGCGACGAAGAGCGCATGAGAAGAACATTCATGCGCCGCCTGCGCGTTTCCCCGACCAGTTATCGAGAGCAGTTTGCGATCCAATCAGCTGCCGCTGTGCGAGCGCCTTGAACAGTCCGTTGGCCGCCATGTGCAATCCCCCGCCGAATTTTACATCTCTAACAATATTGTCGTTTCAGCGCATTGCATCCGACGCTACACTCCGCGTGTTGCCAGTTGGTGCTATAGGACCTCCGGAGTACATTGCTGCCGGTTGGACACTGCCGCGCCGAGGGGATGTGCATGGTTCTGCAATCGCTGTACCGGGTTGTCTGCCTCAGTCACTGGTTGTTGAGACCGTGGCGTGCGGTCCTGTTCGGGCTTGCGGGAGTCGTCATGACGACGAGCTCGAGCGCTCAGGTGTATGCGACGGCCATCTCCAGAAACCAGGGTAACGGCAGAGCCATCGTATTTCGCTACATTCACGACTTCGGTCCGGGGTTCGATCGGGCAACGCTGCCCGATCGGGTCATCCTCGTATGGAAATATCAGTCTGCCGGAGGCATGCCGGCAGTCGAAGAACGGCAGAGGATGGACGCCCTGGAAGAAGCGGTCGACCCGGTTGTGTCGCGTGATCGGTTCGCGGCGCTGGTTCTCGTATCTACCGGGGAAAATCTGCGGGAATGGATTTTCTACACCCGATCACAGGATGAATTCCTGAATCGTCTGAATCGTGCTCTCGCGGGCAGGCCCGCGTTTCCAATCGAGATTCACAGCGCCGCCGATCCGCAATGGACCACCTTCGAAAAATTCAAGGCGGGGGTGAAGAATGACAACGCGATACAGCCTGGCCCGCCGGGTACTCTCCATTAGCCTACAAACTTGTAACCGCGCGGTGTGATCCCACAATCCTTATTGCATCGCAAAAAATACCTCGGTGAGTGGTCGATCACCCAAAGGTCATGTTGCGACGCATCACGTTCGGGCCGCTTTCGGAGCAAGAGGCCGTGACCGATACCGCTGATGAGAGTTGGCTACAAAGGCTATCTGAATAAGCGCACAATTCTTTTGGTGTCCGTCGGAGCGCGTGGAGTCGACGGGACGGACCAAGCGGAGCCGCCGACGAGCGGCTTCAGCGGCTGCCGATCTCGTGAATCGAGAGCGTAGAGATGACAGACGATACTGCACAGTCAGCGACTCGTGCGGCGGCGGAGCTCGAGCGCGGACGCACAATAGCGGGGCTCGCCCGAACCAACCGCGCCCTGCGGATGCTCAGCAGTTCCAACCTGGCATTGAGCCGGATCGCGGACGAAGACACCTTGTTGCAGGAGATTTGCCGCATCGCTGTCGATGAAGGCGGTCATCGCCTGGCGTTGGTGTCGTTTGCGGAACACGATGACGCGAAGACATGGCGGGAGTCGGCCCGCGCCGGTGTCGATCCCTCGGTAGTACGATTGGAAAAAACAACGTGGTCGGCGGACAGCCCGATTGGCCGGGGACCAGGCGGCATCGCGGTGCGCACCGGACAACCAAGAGTTATCCGTGACATTCTCAGTGACCCGGCCGCCTCCGCTTGGCGCGAGGAGGCTACACGGTGTGGCTATCGATCCGTCGTGGCAGTGCCATTGAAGAGCAAGGACCTGACTTTCGCAGTGCTGGTCATCTATTCCATCGAAGCGGATGCTTTCGATGCCGAGGAAGTGGCCATTCTCAACGAATTGGCTGGCAATCTGGCATTCGCCATCATGACCTTGCGCGAGCGCAAGCGAGTTGATGCGGAGTGTCATACGCAGCAGATCGCCGAGATCGCGGCCCAGTCCAAGTATGCGTTCCTGACACAGACGAGCCATGAATTGCGCACTCCACTCAACGCCATCGTGGGGTTCACTCAGGTCCTGCAACGCGACAAGGCACTGACCGAGCGACACGGCAGGGCGCTCAAGATGATCCAGGAGAGCGGACTGCATCTGCTCGCGTTGATCAACGACATCCTTGATCTGGCGTGCATCGACGCGGCCAAGCTCCAACTGTTTCCGCACGATGTTGACTTAGCCGCATTTTTGCGGCTTGTTGGCGACATAATCCGAGTCAAAGCGGATGAGAAGAGCGTGCTATTTGCTTATCACGGCGACTCCGATCTCCCTGGCACTGTCCGTGCGGACGAGAAGCGTCTGCGGCAAGTCTTGCTCAACCTTTTGTCGAATGCGGTGACGTTCACGGACGCGGGCCAGGTGACGCTGCGGGTGATGCGTCTGGCCACGCTGGCGGTCGGCAGCGTGGCTCGGCTGCGTTTCGAAATCGAGGACCAAGGCATCGGTATGAGCGGGGCGCAAGTAGCCGAGGTCAGGCGGTGCGAGGGCGGCACTGGGGTTGGTTTGGCGCTGAGCCGCCAGCTGCTCCGGCTGATGGGCGGAGACATCGAGGTGCACAGTCGGGCGGGTGAGGGCTGCGTGTTCGCATTCGAGATCGAGCTGCCCGTGTCGCGGGCGCCCGTCGGGGATTTGCCGACCGGGACAGCGCCGCAGGAGGCCGCAAACGACGACGGCACTGGGGTGAGTTGAGCGCCATTGCCAGAATGATCGACCATTGCAGCAGTCCCGGGGGTCCGACGCATACGCAGGTGCCCGTATTAAATTGGCGCAGCTTGCAACAACACTGAATGGCCGAGACCGTAGCGGCAAGTCGCGGCGCCGTGGGTGGTTGGCTTCGATTTGGCAAGTCCCGGCGGGCGGTATCGCGACCGCGGTACTACTGCGTGTGTTACTTTTCAGCACGCTGGTCACGTTGGTCCTGAGCGTCCTGCAGCTGTCCCTGAGTTACCGGAGCGAGAGGCAGGGCCTCGAGAGCCGGTTCAGAGAGATCGATCAAGCGACCTCGCGCAGCCTGAGCGAAAGTCTTTGGGCGCTCGACACGCAGCTGATCCAGACGCAACTTGAAGGCATATTGCGCCTGCCCTCCATGCGCGCGGCGGAGGTCCGGGAGATTCCCTCATCGGCACATGCTCTGACGATTTTCCGTGGCGAGCGGCAAACGGCTCGGGCCGTCGTCAAAGAGTTTCCGCTAGCCTGCTGCGGTGAACACCCGGAGGTTATTGGCTTGCTTCATATCGAGGCGACTCTGTCCGACATCTACCGCGATGTGGCGGCGCAAGCCGTCGTCATTCTCCTCAGCAATGCAGCCACGACTTTTCTGGTCGCAATGTTCATCCTGTTCATCGTGCATCGGCTGGTTACCCGTCACCTGCTGGACATTGCCGCCGCGTTAGGCAACGAGTCCCCGGATACAGAAGCTGCGCCGTTGCAATTGCAGCGAACACGGGGCAAAGGCGATGAGCTCGACACACTGGTAGACGCCCTTAACGCGAAGCGCGCGAGGCTGCGGCAACATGCGGTGGAAATAGGAAACGCAAATGCGCGGATGGCAACAATCCTGGATAACATCCCGGACCTCGCGTGGGTGAAAGACGCCAACGGCCACTTCGTCGCCGTCAATCGGGCCTTCGCGGTCGCGAAAGGAGTCACTGACGCGAGTTGCATGATCGGCAAGACTGATCTCGAGGTTCACCCACAGGAACTGGCCGAGAGCTATCGGCGTGACGACGCCGAAGTCATGGCATCGGGTGGATCCAAACGGATCGAGGAGCGCCACGTCACTGCCGATGGCGACGACACCCTGATCGAGACCATCAAGACTGCGCTCCGTGGTGCCGACGGCCGTGTGATCGGTACGGTCGGTATCGCTCGGGACATCACCGCTCGCGCTCAGGCCGAGGCGGATCGGAAGGCGCGGGAGGTCGCCGAGGCCGCCAACCAGGCCAAGAGCGCGTTCGTCGCCAACATGAGCCATGAGATTCGCACTCCGATGAACGCGATCCTCGGCATGACCGCTCTGGCGCTGCGTGGTTCCCTCGAGCCGCGACAGAGAAACTATCTCCAAAAGGCGCATGCGTCGGCCGAGTTACTGCTGCAAATCATCAATGACATTCTTGACTTTGCGAAGATCGAGGCGGGCAGGATTGAAGTGGAATCGATCCCGTTCTCACTCGATGACGTGTTGAGCAACATCGTCAATATCTTGAGTGTGAAGGCAGAGGCTGCGGGGGTGGAACTGTTGCTCGCCATGCCGCCGAAGCTGCCCTCGGCCCTCGTGGGCGATCCGTCGCGACTGGGACAGGTCTTGCTCAATCTCGCCAACAATGCGGTCAAATTCACCGAGCGGGGCGAGGTGATCGTAGCGATAAAGATAGTCGAGCAGTGCGCTCAGTCGGTGAATCTGCGGTTCGAAGTGCGTGACACCGGCATCGGCATGAGCCCCGAAGAGCAACAGCGTCTATTTCAGCCGTTCTCGCAGGTTGACGCCTCGATTAGCCGTCGCTATGGAGGCACTGGGCTAGGGCTGGCGATCAGTGGCAATCTCGTGCAACTGATGGGCGGCGAGCTTCAGGTCACCAGCGCACCGGGTGCTGGTAGCCGTTTTTACTTCACTCTACCTTTCAGGTTGCAGGCGGACGTGGCCGCGACTACGTGCCGCTCTGCCGCGGCCGCGCTGCGTGGCGGCCGCGTGCTCGTCGTCGACGACAACGCCGCCGCGCGGGTTGTGCTTGCCGAAATGTGCGCGGACCTGGGATTCCAGGTTGACGTGGCCGTGGACGGTAATCAGGCTCTCCACCTCGTGACGCTGGCCGACACGCAGGATATTCCCTACCGGTTGGTGCTGCTCGATTGGAAGATGCCCGGGATGGATGGCGTTGGATGCGCCCGCGCGCTCGGCGAGCGGCACCTTCGGCATCCGGCACCCGTCATCCTTATGGTGACGGCATACTCGCTCGATGAAGCGACAAAGCGGCTGTCGGAGCGGCGGGTCACAGTTGACGCGTTGCTCAACAAGCCCGTCACCCCATCGACCCTTCTTGATGCGTGCACTGCGGCGCTCGCTAAAGTGGCACCGCCCCCCTCACTTTTGGCGGTACCACGGAACGGCCAAACACCTGAGTTGGGTCGCCCCGGTGGCTTGGAGGGTGCCCGCATTCTGTTAGTGGAAGACAATGAGATCAACGCGGAGCTCGCCGTCGAGTTATTGACTGACGCCGGTATGCGGGTCAGCGTGGCCCGCAATGGAAAGGAGGCGCTCGACTCCCTTGCGGTCGGCCATTTCGACGTGGTGTTGATGGATTGTCAGATGCCGGTGATGGACGGCTACACTGCCACTCGCGCGTTGCGCCAAGAGAAGAGCCTGCACGACCTTCCTGTCATCGCTATGACGGCTAACGCCATGATGGGCGACCGTGAGGCCGCACTCGCAGCCGGCATGAACGATCACATTACGAAGCCGATTGTGATAGACGAGATGTACGCCACGCTGGCTCGCTGGTTGCCCGCAGCTTCTCGGCGTGCGTAGAAGGGCTGCGAAGCTCAATTCAACGCCCGCGTCTGAAGTCATACCAGAGCTCAGGTCGATTGGCAGGCGTCTCGGGTGTCAGCCATGGGTTTTGCAACTCGATCACCGTGCGCGTTTCCAGGTGTGCCTTGCGAATCTGCTCACCGAAATTTTGCTGAAAGAGCTTGTCGAACGAGCCGTCGCGAATCGCCCGTTCGAGGCCATCGCGGATAGCTTGCGCAAGCCTCGTGTTTTTGCGGTTCACCATAAAGTAGGCATCCTGGTAATAATGCAGGGCAAGGTGGGGCTCGACGACCAGCGTATCTGCGTGATTCGCCTGCTCATCCCAGATTTCCATGGGATCGCGCGGAAAATAGTCAAAGCGCTTGGCTTCGAGCATCTTGAACAGCCCTTCGTATGTCGGGGTGGTGATCACACTGATGCCGTTAGCCTGGAGGATCTTGGTGTCCGGCCAATCCGGGCCCTGCGCGAGACGCACGCCCTTTAGATCCCGCAGCGTATTGACGCGCGCGAGCAGTTCCTGATCGCCTTTGCGGATCAGGCCGATACGCCAGCCCATCGCACCCTTATAAAGTGGAATGCGAATCGGCAGCAGGCGCGCCTCGCGTTCGGCAGAGAAGGGGAGCGGGGCGACGTCGACCGTTCGTCCTGCCTCGATTTCCAGGACCCCGCGGTCCTGGTTCATGGCGACCTGGGCTGTCTGGATCCGATATTCGGTGCCCGTCTTCGACAACGCGAGTTGCAGCAACTGAAATGCATAATTTTCGCGGCGATCGCCCTCGGACTCGGGCTTCGGGAAGCGGACGACTTCTGCACCGACGGCGGCCACGTGCCACGCAACTAGCAGGCAGGCCAACAGGCGAGACATCATCGAGCTGATCCTCTCGGCGCCGGACGCCGTAGTGGCGGTGGCTGGAGGCGTGCCACTGCAAGCCAACCATGACACCCGCGATAATACTGATGGGTTAGACATGAGCGGTCACGAGCGAACTATACGAGGGAGTTCGACAGGCTGGAAGACGCGCAATTCTGACGTGATGCCAGGCCATCGGTTGAGCTCAATAGCCCGTCCGGGAGCCGGGCGCGCTCGTCGGGTGTGCTTCGATAGGTTTCTAGGGCGCCTTGCGATCGTAGTAGGTTGAGTCCGCGGCAATGTGGCCGCCACGGATGGTGTACACCGACAAGATCGGCAGCCGGACGGGCTTGTCCGTCGCGCCCAGCCAGTGACCAGTGAGCAGGAACTGCGCATAGACTCTGTCACCGCAGACATCGAGACGCTGCAGCTCGTCGCGGGCGTCGGGAATGGCTTTGAACAGGCGCTGGTACGTCTCGGCAATCGGCGTGTTACCCTGTAACACAGGATAGTCCGGGCTGTGCAGGACCGCATCCGCGGCGTACAAGCTCTCAATGGCAGAAACGTCATGCCGGTCAAAGGCAGCAAATTTCTGGCGAACAGGATCGGAGCGGTTGGCTGTCGTAACGCAGGCTGTGAGGCCGGTCAGGCTCAATGCGATGCAGACCGTTGCAAATCGACTTGCCTTCTTCATGTTACGCGTGACGCTCCCGTGCACTGAACTCTCTGACGACCGCGATTGCAGCGCGACGCCGACTCGAATGATTGGAAATATGCGACACGCCCGCACGAGCGGCGCCACCGCCTCACACGAGGTTCGCCCTGACGAGCTTGCTCTCGACTGCGGCGTGCTGAGGCATGCGGCTACGCCGGGCACATACCGACACGTTCGTTACCCGCCGTGCGAATCACTCAAGCATTGGGTACGGCACTTCTGGGTGGAAAGCTGGGATTTGTGCGACAACTCCTCCCAACTGCGGGAGGTGCTGCCGCACCCCTGTGTCCATTTGGTGCTGGCTCGCGGCCGCTCACGCGTTTACGGCGTGCAACTCAAGCGGATGGCGCGTGTGCTCAAGGGGCGCGATTGCATTGTCGGCGTGAAGTTTCGTCCGGGAGTGTTCTATCCGTTTCTGGGCCGCCCCGTCAGCTCCCTCGCCAATGGGTCAGTACCGGCGAACGACCTGTTGCGTGGCGCTGAAGGCGCGGAGCAAGCGGTGCAGGAATGTTGCGACCATCAATCGATGGTGCAGGCCGCTTCGCGGCTGCTGCTGGCCAATCTGCCGCCAATCGATTCCAGGATGCAGCTCGCGGGCGCGCTGGTGGAGGAAATTGCACACGACCGTCAGGTAAGGCGGGTAGAGCATCTCGTTGCCAGACATAACTTGTCTGAAAGGACTCTGCAGCGTCTGTTCTCCCGCTATGTTGGCGCGAGTGCGCGCTGGGTCATCAAGCGTTATCGGATATATGAGGCGCTGGAGCACCTCGCCGCGGGTCGGCGCGTCGAGCCCTTCGCAGCGCTGGCCCAGGATCTGGGCTATTACGACCAGGCGCACTTCAATAACGAGTTCAAGAGGCTGGTTGGCCACTCACCGTCGGCGTATCTGAAGATTTAGAACAGTTTCCGCTACAGCCGGGATCCCCGTGCCATGACGATCCGGCTCCATACCTCGTAGCTGAGCGATGAAGTTGGCCGCGAAGTAGCTCCAACGCAGTCTGGGATTGCCCGGGGGCCGTCTTGGGTTGCCTCAGACGATTGTTTCCGCCCTGTGTTGCACGCGAGTGGCAGCCTAACCGCTAACTCACGGTCGCGACCAAGGCCCGTCAGCGGTCGTCGAAGACCCCGCCTGCGCAACTTCCGTCGACTCATAGGACGAAAGCGATTTTGCCGCGGACGTGACCCGTTTCCATGGTGCGATGGGCTTCGCTCGCTTGTTCCAACCTGTAGGTTGCCTGGATCGGCACGCGCATCTTGCCGGCAGCGCAAAGCCTCGTTAGTTCGCCCAGGCGAGTCGCGGAACGCTCTGTGCTGATGCGAGCGATGCCCAGCTTGTCCGCGAGTGGCTGGAAGGCGACAGTCCCCACGCGAGCGCGATCGCGAACGACCTCGAGTGAGGTGCGCAGAGCCTCTTCCGAGCCCACAGCAATGAGGGCTGCGTCGACACCGCGCGGAGCCAGAGCGCGCACGCGCTCAACAAGCCCGTCTCCGTAGTTCACGGGCGTAGCTCCAAGCCCACGAAGATAGTCGTGGTTGCGCTCGCTTGCAGTCCCAATGACAAGCGCACCTCGAATTTTCGCGAGTTGCACGGCGATGCTCCCGACGCCGCCAGCAGCGGCGTGGACGAGGACCGTGTCTCCCTCCGCAACGCGAAGTCGGTCGAGCGCCGTGGATGCTGTCTGGCCGGATGCGGCAAGGGCACCCGCTTCGGGCCATGTCATCGTCGCGGGTTTTGCGACAACGTCGGTCTCGGGTACGACGATGTGTTCGGCGGTCGAAGCGAGCATGGCCCAGCCAAGGACTGCGTCGCCCACGGAGAACATGGCCGCTTCGCCTACTTCCTCGACGACGCCGGCGAATTCGTTGCCGATCCGCTGAGGAAATGTTGCGGGCACCCATTGCTTGGCAGCGCCGCTTCGGAACAGGCAATCGAACGGTTGGATTCCAGCCGCCTTTGTGCGTATGCGAAGTTGCCCGTAACCAGGGGGCGGGAGATGCATCTCTATTGTCTTGAGCACCTCTGGACCGCCGTACTCCGCGAAAATCAGCGCTCTACTCATGGCTCAGCCCGCTCCTTGTGGTTCACTGAAACTGATGGAGGTAGTCGAGCCTGTAGCTCCTGTGACAATGATCATGATTATAAATTATAGTTGATAGAAGTTTTCTGTCAATGTAAATTATGGGCATGATGATCGATGACCTGGGACTTCGCGAGCGTAAGAAGCGAGAGACTCGACGGCTGCTTGCGGAGGTGGCAACACGTCTGTTCGCGGAGCGGGGGTTCGAGATAGTCACGGTTTCTGACATCGCCTCGGAGGTGAATGTCTCGGAGAAAACGGTCTTCAACTACTTCGAGACAAAGGAGGACCTTGTGCTCGAAGGGCGCTTGGAGGTGGAGGCCGATCTCCTGCGGGCCGTGCGAGAGCGTCGGGCAGGCGAGCCGATGATCGAGGCAGTTCGCCGTCATACTCTCGCCGTTGCGGCGCGCATGAATGCGCTTCCTGCCGAGCGCCGTAATGCTTTCCGCAAGATCCTGGCGAATACGCCGAGCGTGCACGCTCGCATGCGCGAGCTGTCGCAACGTAGCGAGAATGAACTCGCGCGGCTGCTCGCAGAAGAAACCGCGAAGGGCGAATCGGACCCCGTTGCCAGCACGGTGGCAAGCGTGCTTTGTGTCCTCACGCGACTGGCCTTCGGATTTGTTGGGGGCGAGTGCAAACGGTGGAAGCACTCCGACGTGGTCTCCCGCATCAACGAAAGCTTCGATCTGCTCGCGCGTGGTCTTGCGGACTACGGCACTGGCTTTCCGGCGCAAAAATGACGTGCTCTCCGCATTCCCAAACTCGCCGTGAGTCATTGAAGGCCGCGAAACGTATTGCTGCGCTCTCGTAAAGCAGTGCGGGTGTCTTCGTTTACCAGCGATGGACCATCGATGTTCTGACTGTCATAGACCCTGAGAAAATGCCAGGACAATTTGCTCGATCCTGGTCGTACGAGATTGCACGGACTGAGCGGAAGAGGGCGATTGCCGCGCGTCACAACGGTAGCGAAACAACGAAAGTCGCGGATTTTGACTAGCTGCGGTGTCAATACCGCCGTTGGTGTGAAGCCGATTCAACCGGACCTGATGCGTGTGACCCTTGAGTAGCTTTGGTGGGCCTTCGAGGTCCGTTTGAGGGTATTTGAAGGGGCACGGCCGTCATGTATGCTCCTTGACATGCATGTTAAAATCGAGAGGCGCATCCGTCGCGCCCATGATGGATGATGTCGAGAGTCGAGCCCTTATTTCAGAGAATCAGGGACCTGCCCCACGTCCACTTAGGGCTCGAGTCCATTTTGTGTCCATTCCCCAATCAACCGCGAGCGTTGTGTCATGGAGGATCAGGCGGCGTGTAGCGAATGACCTTGGCTCGCGAAAATACAGGTCGAAAGCGGACAGCTCACGCCGTGGCCGGGGACTGTCTAACGAGGGTCTTGCGATAGACGCACCCGATCTCAGTCAAAAGCGTGTTCTGGCCGCGATGCTATCGGGATGTACTGGCCAACCCGAGAGGCCCGGGGGCGCCGCGTCGGCCGTGTCATTCTATACCCTAGAGGACATAGAGCCTGAGGCCGCCAATGATTCCAGGCAGATGCCTCACCTGCTTGGCAAGCGCTACCTTTTCTTAACGATTGCTTTATAGTTTTGGCAGCCAGCCAGCCCCGCGGATCGTGCTTAAGGGCCAGGTTGAGCCATGGGCATGAAACCCTCAACGCGGCCGGTTTCCATCTAGCATGTCCGCTCGCTGCTCAAGAAGTCCGCACGAGATATGAAGATGCGGCCACGCCAGGACTCTCTTCCGAGCGTCTGTTCACCATCTCCAGCCTTAAACCCAGTGTGCGGTATTATCTGGCATATGGTTACTCCTGAATCCTCGAGCACCAGGGCGTCTCTATGATTGACCGTATCGTGCAGGAATGGCGCACGCGTGGCATCGGTGTGCTCATCGTCGGTGGGCAGGTCATGCTTGCCAGCGGTCTCCGGGAGCAAACGAAAGATCTCGATGCCTGTCTGGCTGCCAGTCAGTGTCCGACTATGCTCGAGTGGTTGGGAGAAAAACAACTTCAAGGCGCAACTGTGGAGATCCGGGCGGGTTCTGCACCGCTACACCCAGACTGGATGAGCCGTGGATGGACCTGCCATGTCGAAATTGACGGTAAGGATCGTCTGGATTTCTTTGGCATACCGCTGCGTGCGCCCAATCGGTTGGTGCAGCGTTTCTTTGAGAGCCCAGCTGAGACGTCTTTGGCTTCGTTGACAGAGCTTGGCTATCTGAAGCGTACCGAGCGCGCGCAATACTGGGCAGACATCGACCTGATCGTGGGGCGCTTGCGCGAACATGGGGATCTCGATGCCGGTACGGAACATCTGTTCGGCAATGCGCTTGTCGAGGAGTTGTTGGCGAATCGGCAGAGCTCCGAATATCGCGAGGCGTTGTTGCGAGGGCAGCAAACCGACGGGAGGCCTATCTTGCGGCTAGGTCTGACGGCCCCTGTGGATGAGCTTCGTGCAATGGCTCGCGCCGAGCAGCGCTTTTGGGAAGTAGCCGGTGCGCTGAGATCCGACGAGATCCGCGATACATTGAAGGCATTCTGGCGCAAACACGCCGGAGCCATTCGGGCAGGCAAGGATTTCCGGGAGCGGCACTCGGCTTTGCTTGTGGCGGCTCAGTCAGACCTACCCGTGAGCCCGATAAGAGACCCGCTCGCGCTGATCAATAGGGCGCGCGCGGAATCGGGAGCCGACCGTTGGGCGCAATTGTTGCCAGCGACTCCCGCCCTTGCAGCGCAGTATTTTCCTGAACGAAGAATGCACCTCGCTGCTCGCTTGCAACAGGAGCCCTCAACATGAATTCGAATGAAAAGCGACCTTTCACTGAGTACCTCTCACCTGAAGCTCGCGAGAGGTTGGCTCGTTCTCGCGACGAGGTATTGAAGGAACACTGGGGGCCGGATCGGTTCGAGGCTTATCGGGCGCGTTTCAAGCCGCCGGCGTGGCTGGCGGCCATTCCACAGCTTCCAGAGCGGGACGATAACGGGCGGCTCCCAGGGCTAACCTGACAGTTTGCGTTTGCCGGCTTACGACGGTCTTGCGAGTTCAATATCAGCTGCTTCGCTCTCAGGATGCGCCGTTTTGTGATGTGTACGGCCGGCGGTTCTCCAAAGCTCTCGCGGAACGCCGACCGATGGCGAGTGCTGCCCGACCAGTGGTTAGCAACGGAATCGGCGGCGGGGCTCAATGACCGGGCCCGCTTCTGTCGGCCACTCATTGCCCTCTGCCACGATCGACGCTTGGCGGTGTTGTGCTCGAACACTTCCGGATGGACGAATTATCTCGGCACTGCTGAGATGATTGCCATGGACTCACCCTGACAGCAAGGGACTATCGCGTGTCATACTTCGCCACCGAGCTCGCTCAACTGCTGAAAGGCGTCCGGCGTCCCGGCGATTTTTACGCCATCGGCACCTGCGAGGTTTTCGCGCCCGGTCTAGAGGTTGAGGGTATCGGTCCCATCGCCCTGCCGCTCTTGCCAACTCAGGCGGAGCAACTGATCGCGGTCGCCAAACACGCGCCTTTCGGCCGCGGCGAGCAAACACTGGTCGATACCGACGTGCGCCGAACCTGGCAGATCGATGCGGGGCGAGTCCGAATCCATGGCCAGGGCTGGGCGAGAAGTCTGGCGGGCATTGTCGAGCGTGTAGCAGGCGGTCTCGGTGTGATCGGTCCGGTCGCCGCCGAACTGTACAAGCTTCTCGTGTATGACGAGGGCAGCTTCTTCGTGAGCCATCGCGATACCGAGAAGATGGATGGAATGTTCGCCACCCTGGTCGTCGTGCTTCCCTCGCATTACACGGGCGGCGAGCTGTTGGTCCGTCACCAGGGCCGCGAAGTCCGTTTCGATTTGCGCTGCCCCGACCCGTCGCAGGTCGCCTTCGCCGCCTTCTATGCTGACTGCGTGCACGAGGTGTTGCCGGTGACCTCAGGCTGCCGGCTAACGCTGATTTACACTCTGTCGCGCCAAGAGCCGGGCGACCGGCCCGCGCCACCAAATTATGCGACCGAAGGAGATCAGCTGACGGCGCTTCTGCGTCACTGGGCGCAAGCCGAGGACCGAACCCAGGGGCGGACGGACAAGCTGATTTTTCCTCTGGAACACGCCTATAGCCAGGTCAGCTTGTCGTTTGATGCACTGAAGGGGGCAGACGCTGCCAGGGCGGCCACGCTCCTGGCCGCTACGCGCGCGGCGGACTGCGATCTGTACCTGGCGCTCCTGTTGGTCGATGAGAGTGGTAGCGCCGAATATACCGGCGATTATCGGTCGTATCGACGCGGGCGTTCCGATGAAGCAGACGGGTTCGAAGTGCTCGAAGTCATCGGTCGAAGTGAGACCCTGTCCGACTGGCGCCGGCCCGACGGCGGCACGCCGGGACTGGGTGTTTTGCCCTTCGATCCGGAGGAAATATCGCCGCCCGAAGCGCTGGAGGACTGGGCTCCCGACGACCAAAGCTTCCGCGAGGCGACCGGCAATGGAAGGGGCCTCGTTCGAACGCAGCTACCGCAAGGCGGCCTTGGTGCTCTGGCCGCGCCGTTGGCGGCTCGCCGTCATTAACCACGGAGGCTTGCCGGCCACACTGCCGTATCTCGGCGATCTGGTCGAGCAATGGACCGAGAGCGGCGAGGATGACCGGGGGCCCCTATGGGCTCAGGCGCACGAGCTCTCCGGCCACATGTTAGCTTCCTGGTCGATCCGTCCCCGGAGGTTCTGGCACAGATTGAGGACCGTTCATAAGACTCGGTGTTATGGCCTGAGGCGCTGCCTGCCGTGCTCGCGGCAGCACTCCACGTACCGAGCGTCGATACGCGCTGCTGCCCGCCAGCCTTCGAGCCACTCCGTCGTGTTCACTAGAAACAATTGCACAACAACGTTGTGTCTGGCATTGTCAGGGACACAACGGAGGTTCCCATGCCATATGTCCGTACCCGCGGTAACCAGCTGGCGATTGTTCACGGCGAGCGCGAGCCTGGCAGCGGCAGGGTGCAGCAAAGAATCCTGTTTACTGTCTACTCAAAGGCGGAGGCACGCGAAATCCTCGGTCGCGGCAGCTCCGGAGGCCGTCCTCGCTTCCAGGCTCTATTGCAGGAGCAGTTCCCGGAACTCGAGTTCAACTGGAGAAAAATCGGTGGCGACATCGAGAAGAATCTCGCGGCCCTGCCGGAGCAGTACGAGTACGATGGGGCGCGGTTGGAGCACCGATTCCGCAAAGATCTTTGTGCCTTCACCCGACAGCTCATCCAGGCCGATCCCCAGGAGTTGCTTCCGGCGGCCCATGTCATTCAACAGCACCGGCACGAACTCGAATATCTCGCCGACCTCATCCACTGGCGCCTTAAGCTGCGCGATCAGAAACCGACCGAGTGGAACGCCGACAATCCGTTTTACTGGCGATTCGCGCTCCAGGGGCGAGACGTCCCCCCGGATACCGAGGAGCACGCGGCAGGTTTCTACGAGCGTCGGGAGTACGAGAAGGCCGAAGCCATTTTCCGACTCTTGATTGACTGCTACGGCGAGTACGCCGATGGTTACAACTATCTTGGGCTGATTGCCTATCAACAGCGCAAACTCGATCAGGCCATCTCTCACTTCGAGAAGACTATAGAGTTAGGACGCAGGCTGTTTCCCGCTCGCATCGCCAAGAAGCGCTTCTGGTCCGACCCTCATACGCGCCCGTATATGCGCGGCCTGCGCAATCTGACCATGGCATTGAACGAGGCGGCTCGTTTCGACGAGGCATTGAAGCTCTGCGACCGTCTCGTGGACGAGTGTGGGGATGATTACACCGCAGCCCACTATCGAGCGAACGTTTTCCTCAACACCGGCAAATGGCAGTCGGCCGCGCAGGCTGCACAGGGGGCCGGTGGTGAAATGAGCCCGGCGGAGGGGTTTCTCGAAGCCTTCGCGTTGTTTGAGCTTGGCCGGACAGTTGACGTATTGCCCGCTTTTCTGCGCGCCGCGCTGCGCTACCCGCGGGCGGCGCGAATGCTCGTGGGATTACGCACACCAGAACCGAAGTCGTCCAAAGAAGCTGACGACCACAATACCGGTGTCGATATGCTCCGAAGTCTGCACGCTTACTTGAAAACGCAGTCTCGCCGCTCCAGGAAGTTCTTCAACAGCGTGGTCCATGACGCTCGCGTAGTCCGACTCCTGGACGAAAGCATTTCCACTGTCCGCCGGTGGCACGAGGACCGTAGCAGCGACCGGACGGCCTTCGACAGGATGAAGCTGATTCACTCGCGGGAGTTTGCGCGCAGCGAATCCAATAAACTACGCGACTTGCTCGCGCCTCCCGGTGACCACCGCCGGTCGCTGCAATGACGGCGGATTCTGTGCCATCGTTCGGGCATGATTTCGTGGGCGACAGTTGATTCAGGAGGCGTACGAGATCCTGCTTCGTTTTGAGTTCCTGCTTCGTTTTGCCGAACGGCATCGGTTGATCTCCGTCGGCAATGCCGCCAATACACAGTCGGAATTGATTCGTCTGTCGCGGTACGCTTGCAAAGGAGCCTGGGAGCGCCGCTGCTCCTGTGGATTTGCAGCTCCTCTTTTGATCCAGCTGCACCGGTTTTCTCGCAGCTGTTTTGTGGCCACACGTACGGACCTTTTTGAGTTCAGCGGCGAAGAGCCGCTTGCGCTGAATTTTGAAATGCCTATTGAATCAATTACCTACGACATCACGGTATTGTTAGGATTGTTGGGTCGGTCCAATACATGACGAAATCAAGGTTTGATAAAATTCCGCTAAAAGTGAATGGTTTAGACCGCCGCATTTCCGTCGCGCCCATGATGGACTGGACCGACCGCCACTGCCGCTACTTCCTGCGCGGCTTCGCCCCGCACGCGCTTCTCTACACGGAAATGATCACCGCGGCGGCCATCATTCGCGGCGACCG
>Ga0068855_100003557_pt1 | contig 19051 bp, 13 predicted proteins | sample KBSCornC52_FD_66592 | JGI IMG/M metagenome (GOLD analysis project Ga0068855, IMG submission 66592) | Corn rhizosphere microbial communities from Kellogg Biological Station, Michigan, USA - KBS Corn C5-2 | ecosystem: Host-associated > Plants > Roots > Rhizosphere > Soil ...
AAGTATCGGTACGCAAGCCCCAGCGAGCATCCGGCTTCGCGCGCAATGTCGCGCATGGTCGCCGCCTGGTAACCTTTCTCCGCAAAGAGGCGCAGGGCCGTGTCGAGGATTATCCCGCGGGTCTGCTCTCCCTTTGAAACTCTGGCCTTTACGTTCGTCATGCCATCTCTCCCGAAAAAAGTTGAACGTGTTCACATTTTCTATTGACATTGTGGATCGCGCGTGCTATCATACTCAAAAGTGAACATGTTCAGTTTACCACACACAAGGAGAAACCGATGATCGTCACCATGTATTCGCTCTACCTCTTGCTCAGCATCGTACTCACGGTCTGGGTCGCCAACACGCTCTACAGGAACGGCCACGTCTTTCTGGTCGACGTGTTCGACGGCGACGAGACGATGGCGCACTCCGTCAACCACCTGCTCGTCGTCGGCTTCTACCTCATCAACCTCGGATTCATCTGCCTGGCGCTCAAGACCGCTGCCGATGTCGTTACGCCCAGAGAATGCATCGAAGCGCTCGCCTCGAAGATGGGTCTCGTGCTCCTCGCGCTAGGCGGCATGCACTTCCTCAACCTGGCGATCTTCAGCAAGATTCGTTCGCGGGCTGCGCAGCCGCCATTCATTGTCTCCGGCATGGTCCCCGGCCGGCACCAGATGTAGGGTGTGTCCGATGCAGTCTCAGCGGAGCGGCGGAATGCGCCGGTCCGCTGAGATTCGGCCGGTGTGAACCCCCTCCGGCTTATCGGTAACCAACTTGCAGGAAGGGTAACAATCCTATTCTGCTTGAGGAGGCCGCGATGATACGAGAGTCGACGATGGTGTTTGTTTGTGGCGCACTCACCGTGTTCCTGGCGGCCGCCGCGGCCGCGGTGCCGGTTGATGCCGATTGGGGAAAGTCCGAGGGCGGAGTGCGGATACGCGCCAGGGTCGAGAAGCAGGTCTGGAGCATGGACGAAGAGCCAGCCCTGACCATCGATCTCTCGAGCGACAGGCCAGCCCATCTGTCGGTACCGCGGATTCCGTATTGTGAGGTACAGGTAGACGCGATATGGTACGTTTCGCGAAACCTCCAGCCTGTGGCGGGATATATCGAAAGCGGTCCGGGTATCGACTGGGAACGGTGGACAACGGTGAAGCTGGACGGCGCGGTCTGGGTGGTGAAGCGGAAGGACTACAAGCGCGGCCGACCGATCCGGGGGGCGGAGACGACGAAACAGCTCCATCTCTCGGCCGGCCGGCACACGATTCGGGTCGCTTGTCGTATCGAGAAGCTCGAACCCATCAGCAACCAGGTCTCAATCGAGGTGCGGTGAATCAATGAGGGCGCACACCTTTGCCGGGCGCGCGCCCATTGCGGATATGACCGGCTAGCCGCGGCCGGTCGATTCATACGCGATTCGGAGCCAGCGCAGAAACTCGTCGTCCACGTTCCGAGCGTCGCGCAGTGTGACCTTGTGCGAGATGGACCCGCTGCCAAACCCCGGAGATTCCGTCAGGCGGCTCCCCGTCGGGTGGCCTTTCAGCTTGAGCCCGACATCGAGGCGCCCGCCCGCGCCGGGCGAAAGGAGCGCAAACTGCTTTCCGCGTGCCAGCGCGACGTACGTCTTGCGCGTCGACATCTCTACGTCATTGCCGAGCTTTCGCGCCGCTGCAACAACCTGGTCATGAATCGGCCGCGCACCAGCCTTCGATCCCGCGAACATGCCAGCAAGAAGCTCCGCGTCCGTCGGCTGCTCGCGGCCCGTTCGCCTGAACTTGAAGGCGGACCACGAATCGTTCACAGCGATGAGATTTACGCTATCCAGGCCCTTGCCTTCGAGCGCGTCCCATCCGACGTCACGCGTCAGGTCGCGCGGCTCCTTCGTCTTGCCCTTCGGGTAGCAGACCCAGAGATGTCCGCCCTCGGCCACCTGCTCCAGTGCATGCGCAAGACCCGCTTCGAGGTCCGCCTTCCGTTCGCAGAAGAGCATGACTGCTTCCGCCGGACCGCTGCCCACCACGTCAGCCAGCGCGGGCAGTGGCAGCAGCTCATCTATGAATCCCGCGGGCGCGTTCACCAGAAGCAGGCGTGCCGACGGCTTGATCCCCATCTTCTTCGAGAGCGCGCTCTGCAGCATCAGTCTCCCTCCACCCTTGCCACAGTCGTCGCTAATTCACCTTCACTTCACTAAGCCTGCCGGTCCGGACATCATAAATGAACCCTCGGACGGGAATGGACGTGGGAAGCCAGGGATGTGTTCGGAGCTTCTGCACCTGCTCACGCACATTCTCCTCGAGGTCCCTGAACATGAAAAAGTGTGCAGGCGACACCGCCGCCGTACCCGACTGCCGCTTCAGCCGGTCCTTCATGTCGTCCTCGGTAATCATCATCAGGCCGCAGTCCGTGTGATTCATCACCAGGAACTCCTGCGTCCCGAGCAGATGATGCGAGAGGATGAGCGACCGCAAGGCGTCGTCCGTCACAACGCCGCCCGCATTCCGGACCACGTGCGCGTCTCCCGAATCGAGGCCCAGAATCTCGAACACGTCGATTCGCGAATCCATGCACGTCAAGATGGCGAGCTTCTTCTTCGGCTGGACCGGTTTCATCCCGCCTGTAAAGCTCTGGTAATACTTCTCGTTTGCCTTCACCACGTCATCGATTACACTCACAAGCAACCCCCAGATTCATGAATTACGCAAAGTCGCAACGAAGGTCAAAGGCAAGATTCACCACAGAGGCACAGAGGCGCAGAGAACGGCAGGAGAATCAGGATTCCTATTCGCGACCATTCGCGTTATTCGCGGTAAGAGAAGCCGTTTCCGCACTTTTCCGCGTCTTCCGCGGTTGGAATCCCGCCGTTTTCCGTGGTTCACTTTCCCATTCGCGGTGGTGCGATGAGGCCGTAGTATCGGCCCATCCAGTAGGCGAGGAGCCAGTCGGTGGGCTTATCTTCGCGGTCGCCGCCTCGCCCCAGCACGGCTTTGTACGGCTCCTGGTCCCACATGCAGATTCCCATCTCGCTCCGCGGAACGATGCGCGTCAGACGGCCGGGCTCGTACCCTGGCGTCCTGTCGAATTGTACGTCTTCGCGGCGTGAGTTGTCTACGGTCCACTCCACCAAATCGAGCGGCCAGTCACGGAGCGTTTCGATCCCGGGCCCGAGCGGGACGCGGCTGCCGGAGAAGCGGTTGTAAGAGAAGTCGTAGAACGGGATGCCATCCGCGGCGCAGGAGAGATGCCAGAGCCGCATCGAGCGCCGGCCGGTTTCGCGGACCTGCGGCAGGATGGGGTGGGTGAGCAGGTCGGGGTAGACCATCGAGAGAAGCTCGTCGTTGATGTGGGTGCGCTCGGAGGGCGTGTCGTAACGAGTCATCAGCATGTTGTGGAGGTAGCCGTGGTGCTCGATGAGCTGCCTCGCCGCCGCGACATACTTCGGCTTGCCGGTCACGTGATACGCGATTCCGAGGTGGGCGAGAATCTCTACGCTGTTGCCGGGCCGCTCCTCATGCCAGGTCGGGTCGCCGTTCAGGCTTGCGGGCGACCAGTTTCCCCATCGCGTCGCACGGCCGTCGATGTCCTGGAGCACGAACCCGTGGTCGACGATCCCGCCTACGATTCGGTCGACCTGATCGGCAACCAGTTTCCGCTCGCCCGCGTCCGCAGCCAAATCGTAGTAGGTTGCATACCCGAACAGATGGCCGTCGATCTCATCGGAGCTCGCGTCCCGCTTCCAGAGCCACTTGCCGTCGGCGGTCGGAACCCATCGCTTCTCGATTATCTTCTCGCGCGGGTCGTCCCGCAGGGTCTCCGCGATCTCCTGCTTCGTCCACGTGCGATCGACCTCGTGCCGCGGAGGCGTGCCGATGGGAAGCACGGAGCGGGCGATGAAGTGTCGCGTACCGGTCGCCCGCTGGAGAACCATCAGTGCGTGGAAGGCCGCTTTGGCGTTCTCTCGAGCATCCGGCGCATGGGTGACGGCGTACCGCATCGACTCCATCGCGCAGTACATGCCGGTGTGCTCGCCGTCATTGTCGTCATCCTCGATAAAGCTCTTCGAGAGGTCGCCGGGCTTATCGAGGACGGCCGGGCCGACCAGTCCGGGCGGGCGTATATGCCGCGCGCGGAGCAGTCGCAGGAGGTAGTCCGCCTTTTCCGCCAGCGTCATCCGCTTCCGTCGTATCGCGTCCACCCCATGCGACGTTGCCACCCAGGCGGTTCCGTCCGGACCGACGGCGATGTCCCGAACGTCGTCGCTCTGTAGCCAGCGCCGGCTGTGGCGCAGCGACCATTTCCCGGCATCGTACCGCACGACGCCCATGTCGGTCGCGATCCAGAGCCGCCCGGATCCGTCCTCCGCGACCGCCCGCGCGTTACGCACCGGCACCCCCTCACCGACGGAGAGCGAGCGGACGCGCCGGGTTCCGCGATAGAAGTCGAGCCCGCCGGTCGAATCGACGCACAGGGTGCCGTCGCGAAGCCGCGTCAGCCCGTTGATGGCGCTGCTCAGGAGGACGTTCGGCCGCGTCAACTGGAGCGTCGCGTTGGAATCTCGGCAAAAAAGGCCGCTCGTGGTCCCCACCCAGAATCGCTCCGGCCCATCCGGCTGAATCGACCGAACGCCGCGGTGCCATGTGACCGGCAGCTTCTCCCAGCGATCGTGCCTCCTTCGCCATGCCCCGGCCGGCCCGGCCGCCACGATAACGGTGTCGCCATCCTTCGTGCGGACGGCCCGAATCGAGGTGACCGGCGTCCCGGCGACGCCAACCGGCTTCAGGTAAGTCGTCGTGGAGTGATAGATGCCGTTGAAGGTGGCGATCCAGACGCCCTCGCGCGGGTCGGCGCAGAGCGCCCAGGACGGGCCGAGGGTGGTCAGGCCGGGCGCGGCGTCCCATCTGCCGTTTCGGAGGAATCGCACTCCTTCGGCGGTCGCGGCCCACACAATGCCGGCCCGATCGACCGCGATCGCCCGCACGTCGTTCTCGCCCGGAGTGGAGAGGGGGTACGCTTCGTGGTAGTCCTGCCAGAAGGGAGTGTCGGCGACGGGCGCGGTGTTCGCCACCGCCGCACCGCACGCGAGCGCGAACACCAGGGCGAGCCCGGCCCTTACCATCGAAGCATCGCGGGGAAGTACTCGGAGATGAGCTCCTGATAGTACGGCTTCAGCGCCTCGACGTCCGGTCGCACGGTCGTCTTGGAGTAGAGGTCGTATGGGTTGAACGCCTTGACTGCCGCAAGCAGCTCGCGGTCGCGCTCGACCGTCAGGTGCATGTAAGCGCCCTCTTTGTGCCACGGGTAGAACGAGTGGAACCGGATCATGGCGAGCGCCTCGTCGGGCAGATAGTCCTTCACCACGTGGTAGAGGTATTCGTCGTGTCCCCACGAGAGATCGACGCCGTCGAGACCGCAGCCCTCCTCATAAACGCCGCATGTAGTCTGATAATCCTGCACTCGGCTGTCCGGGTTGTCGGCAAAGAGCTCGCGGAAAACGATCTTGTCGGACCAGGCGCACCCCACCGGGAACGTGTCGCCGACCACCGCCCACTGTGGCTCGCCCCAGAGGCAGAGAATTTTGCCGAGGTCGTGTATGAGGCCCGTGAGAATCATCCAGCGCGGGTGGCCGTCCGCGCGAATCGCCTCTGCCGTCTGCAAAAGGTGTTCGATCTGCGTGAGGTCTGTGTCGGGGTCGCTGTCGTCCACCAGCGTGTTCAGGAACTCCGTCGCCTCCCATATCGACATCCGCCGTCGGTCGAGCGCGAGGTATTCGGCTTTCTTCGCCCGCACGAAGTCGCGCGTCTGGTGCGTGTGATTCAGCCGATAGAATTCGCGCACGGTCGGCCGCGCGTCCGCCGCGTAGTCGCGGTACGCCTCCTTCGGCTTCTCCGCGCCCGCTTCAGGATAGCGCTCCTTCAGCGACTCCTCCCACGCCTCCAGCATATCCGTCGAGCTCATATCCGCCCTCCCAGCGATCCTCGATCCTCGCGCACGTCCGCCGCGCCGCGCCATTGTAGCGCAGCAGGAGGCGCCTGTCAAACCGAAAGCACCATTCCATCATGCCACGGGACAGGGGCGGCGCGCGCCGCCCCTGTCCCGTGGATTATCCGGGCCACAGCCGGTAGTTGCGGAACCACCTGCGCGCACTTCGCGGGACCGGCTCAGAGCACAGGGCCGTATGACCCATCGGACCCGTTCCAGGACCGGTTTGATCCGGCTCGTGGAACCGGATAGTTCCGATGCCTGCCTGGGCGCAGCGCTCCAGGGCGGCGAGCCCGGCCTTATCAGACACCGCCAGCAGCACCAGCCCGCACCCAGGAGGCACAGGCCATTTCGCACCGGCCGCCTGCGCGGCGTGAGCGGCCTGGACCATCTGGTCGGCAAGAGGGAGGTCGGTCCGCACCCAGAGGTACGTGACCATATCTCCGGGCTATCCCTCGTCCTCGTTTCCCACCTCTACATCTGCATAGGCGTCGATCACGTCGAGGTCCGCCTGCCACGACCAGTGCTCGCCCTTCGGCACGGCCGCCCGAATCACGGCAGGCGGACACAACACTATGTACAGCTTGACCACACGTTCGTGGGGTGTTACCCAACATACTATCCGGCGATTCAATTATCGCATTCGTCTTCTTTTGGATCCTTGGCCACGACGTGGACATCAAGACCAGCATGGCGATTGAACGGTCGGGCAAGTTCTGCTGGTACTTAAGATTCTGGTCCGTCGTAATGAGCACATCGTAATCCGCAGCCTCTGCTTCGCGGATGAGATCGCCATTTGATAGTTGGGACGAGCCCATCTCAAACGCAGTGCGCACCTCGTGGCCCGCCAGCAACCGGCGAAGCGGAACAGTCGTACCCTGGTCAAATAGAATCCTCACGAACGGAATGACCCCGCCCGGGCGGCTTCGGCGTTCAGCACAGTCTCTCCCTGATCGCGCGTCACGCCTGGAAACCACTCCAGAAACTCATCCACCGTCGCGCCATCCCGGAGATTCTCGAAGAGTGCCGCAACGGGAACACGCGTGCCACGAAACACCCAGGCGCCGCTGACCAGGTCCGGCCGTCGCTCCACTGCGCCGCTTTGTTGCCAGGAAACCATAGTACTCCCCCTTCGTCAATCTGTCGCCACGTCAATATCATACCAAAGTGCTCAAGTTACACGAGTCCGTCTATCTTCACAACTCGAATCCGACCACGTTTTTCACATTCGGGCAGCGTCATGCCCGCTTCGCTCGCGTCCGGTACGCACTCACCGTTCATGTACTCTTCCGGCCGGTACGTCAGAAATCGACCGAAACAGCCATCTTCCGGGTTGTGTATTCGCCGTAGGGCTGGACGGCGATGGAGCGGAGGCCGGCAGGCTGAGCGCCGTCGCGGATGGCGACGGCGACGATGTTCGGGTTGCCGCCGGTATGCAGCCAGGGCTCGGGAAGGTAGAATTCGGTCTGCGGACCGCGATCCGAATATCGTCCAACCGGATAGCCGTTGACGTAGATGAGCGCCTCTCCACCCGCGTCCATCTTCAGCTTCCACGGCCCGATGAACTTCGTCGTTTGGGCGGCGGGCAGGCGGAAGGAGGTGCGGTACCAGCGGACGGTGTTGGACCGGTCGGTTCGGCGGTCGGGCAGGTAAGCGTGCGGCCAGGAGGGTCCCGGGACGGAGGAATTGACCCACCCTTTCAACTGGCCCTGGAGGCGGTCAGCCATCTCCCATCCCGTTAGCTGCTCGCCTCCATTCGTAGTTCCGAGCGACGCCGACTTAAGCCCCTTGCGCTCCCAGATCGACTTGTCGCCGAAATTGGGCCGGCCGGCGTTCTCGTACAGGACCTCGACCCGGTTGATTCCCTGGCGCGCGACCCGCGAAATGTCGGCGCGCAAGCTGGATGGTCCAGCCGATTCAGTCGGCACCGGCGTCCCGTTCACCGCGAGCAGGATGGGGTCATTCGCATATTGGGCCAGCACGAGATCCTTCTCACCCCTCCAGGTGAAGAGCGTACGGTAGCGGGTGTATCCGTTGTCAAGCACGCCCAACTCGTCGAGCGGGCGGAGGGTTACCGGTTTCCAACCCGACCCGCCGCCCCACATCTCCTTCGACTGCTTCACCGGCCCCAGGTGGAGCGGTGGAATGTCCGGCAGCCCAGGATCGACCTGGAACCGGACCATCCCGTCCTGACCCATCGTGAAGGGAACGTCCGCTCCGTTCACGCGAATCCGGCTCGCGTTGCGCGGAAGGGGGATAGAGACGTCGTATTTGCCGGCGGTCACCTCCGCGTCGAAGGTCATGCGGTCGTCGGTCGCGCCGGAATCGGCCAGCCGGTAGAAGCCGCCGCAGACCGGCCACTCGGTGCCGCGATCCGATTTCACCTCGCTGATGCGGGCGGCGCGGGCGGACGTGGTGAAGAGCACGAGCGTGCCATACGGTCCCTCCACCATCTGGTCGGGATTCGCGAGCGGGTCCGCCGGGAGGGTCGCGCTGACGCCCGGCCCCAGGGCTCTTCCGCTACCGAATGTAGCCTGAATCGTCTCTCCGGGGTCGCCTGCGAGCACGATCAGCGGCTTCGTGCCGACCCGGTAGTATCCCGCAACCTCGGCGTTCGTCCGCTGAATAAGCGTGCTTCCGACTTTCGCATTGATGGGCAGGATCTTCGCGCCGCGCGCCTCCAGGTGGACCGCGATGTCGAATGGCCGCCCGGAAGCGGGGTCGACCGCCGTCACGAGGCCGCTCCGAGGCTGCTCGGCGTCGCTGCGCAAGAAGAGGAATCCCGTCGATCCGTTCGCCCGCTCGATTACGGAGACGCCAGGCATGTCGGTATAGGGACCTTCCGTAACCACGGTCGCACGGGCAAGCACGGCGCCGAAGAGCTCCGCGAACTTTCCGGCGGCGCGAACCACGTAATACTTGTCCCACAGCCCGCCCGGCTCGCGAATCGGCGCGCCATAGTCGTAGGTGGTCGTGATTCCCTTGCCGCCCCAGTAACCGAAGTTCGTGCCGCCGAAGAGCATGTAGTAGTTGACTGCCGTCGCGCCGCCCGACCAGACCGTCTTCGTTATCGCGTTCTGCTGCTCCGGCGTGATTCCGGGCTGGTCGATGGAGAGTGGCCCGCCGATCTGCGAGAACCAGCCGCCCTGGAGCTCCGTCACGACGCGGGGCGCGTCCGGCTGCTGCCGTCCGAGCTGGTCGAGCTGCGGCAGGACCGATTTCACGTCCGACCGCGGATAGAAGTTGTCGCAATCGATGATGTGGCGCATGTCTGGATCGGTGCGGTCCCGCACCTGCCGGGTCCAGCAGGTGATAAATGGCACGTCGATCCCGTCGTCCTTCGCAATCTTGTAGAGCGTCCGGATATACGCCTTCTTCTCCGTGTCGTTCGCGCCGGGGTAGTAGTCGTACTCGTTCTCGAGCTGCACCATGATGACCGTGCCGCCGTGCCCGAGCTGGTGGCGGCGGATGACCGGCAGCACCTGGTCGAACCAGTAGCGCGACCATCTGACGCTGTCGGGGCTGTTGTCCCGGAGCGAGGCGGTCCTGCCCGGCAGCCACGTTGGGAAGCCGCCGGCATCCCATTCGGCGCAGATGTAGGGGCCGGGCCGCGCGATGACGTAGAAGCCCACCCGCTCCGCGAGCTTCAGGTAGTCCTCGAAATCGCGAAGGTTCGTCTGGCCCTGCCGCCGCTCGTGCCAGTTCCACGGGACGACTGTCTCGATGGTGTTGAAGTGCGCCTCTTTAATCTTCTGGAGGCGGTCGCGCCAGAGCGGCTTCGGGCAGCGAAAGTAGTGGAACGCCCCGCTGTAGATGAAAACCGGTTTCCCGTCAATGAGAAAGCTCCGGCCGTCATAGCTGACCGAGCCGGGCCGCGCGGTTTGCTGAAGGGTTGCGCTCGCGGAAACCGATGTCGCGAGCGCGCAGAGAAGGATCAGGGTTCGAATCATGGGCTGCTGAGCTGATCTGTGGCCGTGTGGATTTCGGGGGAACGGCCTCACGGTATGTACCTTGCAAGCCTGCTCATTTCCTGCGCGGCACATGGCTGATTGCGGTGGGGAGAGGCGATACAGGCCGGTGGAGGAGGTAGACCGAAGGGCAGGCAGTATGAGCGAGTGGCGCGAATCCGGGGTTGAAAACCCCTCTCAACGAAACAAATGCCACCTTCGTGGCTTAATCATTGATCGCGGCCGGTGGCCGTCCGGCCGCGGGCCGGCGAGACATGCATTGTACATGCATCGTTGTCCGTGCTGCATGGTGACCCGCAGGCGCGCCGTCAGTGGTTGAAGATGAACTCCTTGCTGTTAAGCAGGGCCCAGTAGATGTCCTCCAGCGTCTGTTTGCGGTCGCGCGCCTTTGCGTCGGGCACGCGATCGAACTTGTGCGGCTGGAGCCAGTACCAGGGCTTCGCCGGGACGAAACCTGGCCGGTCCACGACCGACTTGAGCAGGCCCTCCGCCTTATAAGCTTCGTCGGGGCGTGGCGGCCGGCCGAGCGCGGTGTAATAAAACGCCTGGAGAATCTCGGGGTCGCTCTTCTTCTCGGCGAGGAGCTTCGCGGGAAGCGCGTTTCCATCCTGCACCTTCCGGTTCAGCATCTCCCCCATCATCAGGTGGAGCGCCTGGCTCATGTTCGGCTCGGGGGCGCGCTCGCACTCGCAGGCGATGATGCGCGGGGCGCGGCCAAACGTGTCGAGGAAGTAGGAGCTGACATTTGGGTCAGGAAGCTGTATGGCGCGCGTGCCGAGCGGCAGGTCGCTGAACTTCTCCTGCGTGCCGGTTGCGATGTTGACCGCGTCGAAGAGCGATTCGGCGGGAAGGCGCTTTACGGTGTAGTGCGTGTAGAAGCTGGTGTCTGGTAGATTCGCGACGGTTGGCTCCGAGCTGAGCTGGTAGGCGCGCGAATTGCAAATGGCCCGCAGGATGTGCTTCACGTCGTACTTGTGGTCGACCAGGTCCTTCGCGAGCGCGTCGAGGAGCTCCGGATTCGTAGGCGGGTTCGTGATTCGCTGGTCGTCGATCGGCTCGACGAGGCCGCGCCCCATCAGGTATCCCCAGTAGCGGTTCACTATGTTGCGGGCGAAGAGCGGGTTGTCCTGCGTTATCCAGTCGGCGAGGACTGCGCGGCGGTCGCCACCTGAATCGGGATCCGGGTCGATGAGCGCGGCGGTCTTCGTGTCGTGCACGCGCATCCGCTCCGGGTAGCCGCCGAGGGGTGTCGGGACCATCTTCTGACCGCTCTTCGGGTGGTAGACCTCGCCGCCCTTGTTGATGCGGACCACCTGCTCGTTCCCGAAAATGCCGAATTCCTGGCTGCCCTTCTGCCCCACGCGTGCGAAATAGGCTGCGAACTGGTAGTAGTCCTGCTGACTCCACTTCTCGAACGGGTGATGGTGGCACTTCACGCACTGAAGTCGCATGCCGAGGAAGACCTGCGCGGTCGTCTCGGCGAGGTCCTGCGGGTTGCTGGCGACGCGGTAGTAGTTCGCCGGGCCGTTCGTGAAGGTGGACCCCTGCGCGGTGATGAGGTCGTGGGCGAACTGGTCCATCGGCCGGTTGTCGCGCAGCTCGCCGCGAATCCAGTTCGTCAGGGACCACATGCCCTTGGGGCTGAGCGTGTTGCGGTTGGACCGGAGCAGGTCGCCCCACTTGAGCGTCCAGTAGTCGGCGTACTCCGGCCGGTCGAGGACGCGGTCGATGAGCTTCGCGCGCTTGTCCGGCGAGGTGTCCGCGAGGAACGCCTTCACCTCTTCCATGGTCGGCGGCGTGCCGATGAGGTCGAAGTAGAGCCGCCGCATGAACGTGGCGTCGTCGCACGGCTCCGAGGGAATCAGGCCGAGCGTCCGCCACTTCTTCATCACGAGCTCGTCAACGTAGTTGGCGGTCCTGACCGTAGGGTACGCGGCGATTCGGGCGAAGGGCACGGACATGCGCGCCACGGTCGCCTGCCCGCCGAAACGGACCATGATGGAGGTCTCGCCCCGCCCGACCGCCTTTACCGCGCCCTCCGGCGTCACCGAGGCGACCGCGTCGTTCAGCGTGCCGAAACGAGTCCAGGAGGTTACGTCGCGCGTCACGCCGTCGCTGTAGGTGGCGACCACGACGAGCCGCTGCGGCAGCTTGCTGCCGGGCGTGAAGACGCGCTGGCTCGGGTAGACGTCGATGCGGGTAACGCCGGGGTCTTTGGGAGTCGGTCCCGGAGCGCCCTGCCGAAGCCACTCCGCCATGCGGCGGTAGTCGGGGGAATCCGGTGGGAGCCGCAGTCCGCCCTGATGCGCGACCTTGAGAGATGGCTTCCGGAGGACGAGGCTTTTGTACGGGTCGGTCGGGAGGGCGCGGCGACCGCCGGACTGCTTCACGATGGCGAAGTAATCCACATCGGGGTCGAAGCCGGAGAGTGAGACCTTGAACCCGCCCTTGCCGTACTGCGAGCCGTGGCACGCGCCCTGGTTGCAGCCCGCGCGGGTGAGAATCGGCACGATCTCGCGGGCAAACTCAATCGGCTTCTCCGCATTCGCGTCCTTCACATGGACGATCGCCCGCGCCGCTTTTCCGCCGAGCGTGGCGGTCAGCTTTGCGTCGCCGTCCGACGTTGGCAGGAGAGCACGATCCGCTGTTAGGCGAGCCACCTTCACATTCGTGGAGACGGCACAGGCGGTGGTTACGTCCTCGCGGGTGCCGTCGGCGCGGTCCGCCGTCACGACGAAGTGCGCCTCGGCGCGCGGGCCGGTCAGCGAGATGTCCGGGGGCTCGATTCGGAGGGAGACAATGCGGGCGAGCGGGGCAGCCGGCTTCGGCGGCTTCGGCGATGGCCCGTGCACGGCGGGGCCTGCGCTTGCCGCGACGGCGAGCGCAGTAAGTACCGAACACCCCAGGACTGACGACGATCGCAACGGTGCCATCATAACGCCTGAATCCCCGGTCGGACGGGCCGGCCACATCCACAAGACAGCGCGGCAGCGACCCCGGTTCCAAAACCCCTCAATGTAGTATAAGGAATTCCCCGCCCGGCGTCAACAGGCCCGTGGATACGAGGCTCAGGGACATACGTCCCCGCCTGAGAAGGCGTCCTGCCGGACGATTGCAACGATCGTGCAATGGAACACCTGGCGGACGCGGGACATGCGCGCCAGTCCGAAGGACGTTCATCCCAGGCGGGGACATTCGTCCGTGAGCCTGGCGCCTTCCGCGCTCATGCACTCTCTGAGGATTCCCCGGCCGTTATGTTGCACCGATTTTTATCGCGATCACATGAAATATTCGCCGCTTATCGTGATTCGACAGTGTAGGACAGTACCTCCCTGTAAGAGCCGGATTCGCCGCGCTTCTTCGCGAAGAGCGTGACGCGGTAGGCGCCGGGCGCGATCCGCGTGAACGGGAAGATGTATCGGCCATCCTGCCGCTCGCTGGCGTTCACGCGGGAAACGAGGGCGCCGCCCTGACTGAGTGTTGCCGCCATGACGACGTCCTCCGGCGCGGTGATTCGGACGGTGACGGACCCATCCACGCGAAGCGAGCCGGTTCGGGGCGAATCGATCCCGAGGCCGAGCGTGAAGAACTCCGCGCGCGGATACGGGAGCCGCTTCTGCTCATCGAGCGAGAGCGGGCTGTCCGTGAGCTGCCACTTTGGGTCGAGGGGATAGTGGGTGAAGATCAACTGCTCGGGCGGGCAGAGGAAGTAGTGCGATTCGAGATGGACCAGCCCCTGCGCGCTTCCCGCCGTCGTGCCGTCCTGCCCGCGCACCGACCAGCCGCAGTCGATGAGCTTCCACTTCCCGTCGAGCTTCACCGCGTTCCACCAGTGGTTGAATCGCGCCGGGCTGGCTGCGTACTCATCCGCCGTCGCGGCGTCGGTACGCACATATCCCTGGATGGACGTGACCTCCAGTCCCGTCTTCCGCGCAAGCGCTTCGAAGAGCCGGGCATAACCGAGGCACTCGGCGGTCCTTCGCGAGAGCACGGCTTCCGGCCGCGCATCCATCGGCTGGCCCGGATTCACGCCATCCTCCGGTCCCCACCGGATGCGCCCCGCGACCCATCGATAGATCGATCGCGTCTTCTCAATGTCCGTGTGTGCTGTCTGCGTAAGATAAGCCGCGAGTGAATCGATCGACTGCTCGGCGTTCTCTGGCGCGGCGAGGGCGTGGGAATCTATCTCCGCCCAAGTTCCTGCGTTCGCGCCTGGCGTGGCAGTCGAGGTTCCGTTGGCGACGACCACGGGGACCTCTTCGCGGAAGGTTTCGCGGAAGGTCTTGCCGTCGGCCGGTATGCGGCGGACGATCTGGAGCATGCGCTTGCCGTCGGCAACAGTCCGCGTGTCCCACGCGAACGATGCCGGCGGATTCACGCGGCCGACGGACATGCCATCGACGAGAATCTCATAGATGACGCCGGCTGGCTGGAAGCTCGGGTCCACCCCGATCCTCACGTTTACAGTTCCCTTCACCGTGCTGTTCGGCGCGGGCGCCTCCTCAAATCGCAGCCTCCGCGGCGCCATTTGCGCCATTGCGGCGCACCACAACGTCGCGAATACCGCCGCCAGGATCACTGTTTTCATTCCGTGCACTTGCCGAATCCCCGCCGCCATGCGATCCTCGATAATCGTCCGCCCGTTGTTTGACAACGACTTCCCGCGCGGTCTATACTCGTTGATTCAGAGGCTGACTTGAATATGTCCTACGCCAAACTACTCTATACACTTCCGACTGCCCGCCTGCGGGAGATCGTCCAGCGGCGCGCGCGCACGATTCGGTCGATCCCGCGCTTCGACGACAAGCGCCACTTGTGCGAGTTTCTCGCCGAGGCTCTGTCCGCGCCCGCCTCGATTGGGGAGGCGCTGGAGTCGACGGATCGCCTCCAGCTCCAGATCTTGACGCTCGCCATCGTCGAGGGCGGCACCGTTACATTCGATGCGCTGGTCGCCCGGCTCGGCGAGGAGGCACGCGAGCGGGTCTGGACTGCCGTCAATGCGCTGGAATCCCTCGGGCTGGTCGTGCTGACGCACATCCTGGTAACATCGCACGCGCTGGGCAGCGACCGCGCGGTCTTCGTGCCTGCGCCAGTACGAACGCACATGCCGCTTCCGCTCCCGCTCCGCCGGATGCTGCCCTCCGCGCTCGAGAACTACGATGCGACGACCATCGGCGTAATATACCAGACGCTCGGCCTGCCGTCGTCCGAAGCGACGACCAGGGCGGCCCGGATCGAGCGAATAACAGAGCTGCTGACGGACACGGAGCGGCTTCGGGAGATCACTGCTTCACTCGGAGACGCCGAGACTTCCATGCTGGAATACGTGATGCAGCGCGGCGGCGCCGTCACGCTCTCGGAAATTGCGCTTCGCCTCGATTCGCGGCAGCGCAATCAGCTCTACAGCTACGACTGGGCGCGGCGGTGGTATCATGGCAAGCCGCGGAACGCCGTGGAAGAGCTGCTGGCGCGCGGAATCCTCGTCTTCGACGGAGCAGTGGGGTGGGGCTACGGCCACATCCTCGTGCCGGGCAATGTCCTTTCGGCGCTGACCGGCCGGCCGCTCTTTTCCGGCGGCGCGGTCGAGCTGCCGGCGTGGGAGAACCTTCCCGCCGAGGGCGCCGCGATTCACCGTCATGAGTCTCTGTGCCGCGACATCGCCTACCTGATGGGCTTCCTCGGCCGAACCGAGGCGACGCGGACCGCGAAGGGGACTATCCACCGGAACGTCCTCAAGAGCCTTGCGAAGGGGCTGACGGAACCGACGGTAGAGTACTCGTCCTTCGTCTATGCGCTGGCGAGAGAGGCGGACCTGATTGGGCCGCAGGGGCGCGGCGCGTTCTACGATGTCACCGAGCAGGGAATCGCGTGGCTCGACCTACCGCTCGACCAGCAGCTCCGCAGCCTCTATGAAGTGTGGCGCGGGCAGGCGGCGTGGTCGGAGAACTCGCCGGACCCGCTCAATGACTCGACGCCGTTCTATGCGGCGGACGATACGCGCGCCCTCCGCGAGTACGGTGTTGCGCTGATGCGGGAGCTTTATACGGAAAAGCCGGACGAGCTGGCGTCGATCCGGTCGCTCGCCGGACGGGCCGAGTTCCGGTGGTGGAGTCGATTCGAACCTGCGGAAACCGACGAGGACGAGACCGCGCAGGAATCGGGCGCGGCGGAGAACTACCTTTCGCGGCTGCTGGCCGGAAGTCTCTACTGGCTCGGATTGATCGAGAAGGCCGAGGCGAACGGGACCGTGTTCGTCCGGGCAACCGATCGCGGCGCTGTCACGCTCGGCTTCCGCGAACCAGGCCCGGCGCCCGAGCACCAGACAGTCGACCGATTCGTGCTCCAGCCCAACCTGGAGATCTACGCGCCGCCGAACCTCGCGCCGAACCTCCTCTACCGCCTGTTTCGAATTGCGGAGCCTTCCTCGCGCGCCGGGTCGCTCCTCACGCTCACCGCCGACACGCTGCGCCGAGCGTTCGACCGCGGGGAGACGGCCAAATCGATTCTCGACCTCTTCCGTACGCACTCCCAGACCGGCGTCCCGCAGAATGTGGAGTACCTGATCAACGAGGTGGGCGGAAAGCATGGCCACATCCACATTGGGCAGGCCGGGCTCTACATCCAGGTGACCGATCCGGTTATCCTCAAAGAGATCCAGGCACAGAAGAAGCTCAACATCCATATTCGGCGGCAGCTTACTGACACCGTCGCGCTCGTCACCGGCGACAGCGTGGATGCGATTCTCAGGCAGCTCCGGCAGGCGGGTTACCTGCCGGTTTCGGACGAGGAGCGGCACGCGCCTACAACGACGCCGGCGGCGAAGACGCGGACGTATAGTCCACCGACGGCGACCCGCAGGCAGGCGACCCAGTCCGAGCCGCGCATGGATTGGGACGCGATTGCATCCGAGGACGGACAGCCGTGGGACGACCCCGTCATGTCCTCGCCCGCGGAGAGAGCCTCCACCGAGCCCGAAACGCGCCAGCTCCTGAATCGGGCCGCGAAGGAGCGTCGCGTCCTCGCCGTCCGCTACCAGCCGGACGCCCGCGCCCCGTCCGACGAGCGGGAGATCGAGCCCATCGGCGTCGCCGGCTCGCTCCTCCGCGCATACGACCGCACGCGGAAGACGCCCGTCCTCTTCAACATACGCTACATCACCTCCGTCCGCACGACGGGAGAGCGGTTTGACACTGATTCATGATGAGGTGATGAGGTGATGAGGTGATTGGACTGACCACTGACAACTATGTACAATCCTGAGAACCCGCTGATAGTGCAATCGGACCGGACCCTGCTGCTGGAGGTTGACAACCAGCGCTCGGAGGCGTGCCGCGACCGCCTCTCCATCTTCTGCGACCTGGTGAAGAGCCCGGAGCACATCCATACCTACCGGATGTCGCCGTTGTCGCTCTGGAACGCGCGCGCGGCCGGCATGACCGCCGAGGAGATGGAGGAGACCCTCCGGAAGTTCGCCAAGTACGACATCCCCGGCAACGTGCTGGCGGACTTGCGGGATTACGTCGGGCGCTACGGCCGGCTGAAGCTGACCCGCGGCGAGGGCGCGTTGGTACTCCATTCCGACGACCCGATCCTCATGGTCGAGATACTCCATAACCGCGCGGTCCAGAAGTTCGTGCGGCGGCAGATCGACGACAGGACCATCGAGATTCCGCTGCTGGAGCGGGGCCGAATCAAGCAGGCGCTCATCAAGATCGGCTTCCCGGTCGAGGACCTGGCGGGCTACGTCGATGGCGACCATCTGGAGTTCCGCCTGCGCGACTTCACCTCGTCCGGCGCCCTCTTCCACGTCCGCAACTACCAGCGGGCGGCCGCGGACTCCTTCTGGGCGGGCGGCTCGGTGCAGGGCGGCAGCGGCGTGCTCGTCCTCCCCTGCGGCGCGGGCAAGACCATCATCGGAATCGAGACGATGGTCCGCGCGCAAATGCAGACGCTGATCATCGCGACCGGAATCACGGCGGCTCGACAGTGGAAGCAGGAGCTCCTCGACAAGACCACGCTCGCGCCCGATCAGATCGGCGAGTACAGCGGCGAGCGGAAGGAGATCCTGCCGGTGACCATAGCGACGTATCAGGTGCTTACGTCGAGGAAGAGCAGAGAAGGGAGGAAGGGAGGAGGGGAGGAAGGGGCGGAGCCCGCATCCGGCGATCTGGGGGAGGCGGAGGGGTTTGTCCATCTGAGCCTGTTCGACCGGCAGAATTGGGGGCTCATCATCTATGACGAGGTCCATCTCTTGCCCGCGCCAGTCTTCCGCGTCACGGCCGAGATTCAGGCGAAGCGGCGGCTCGGGCTCACGGCGACGCTCGTGCGGGAGGACGGCCGCGAAGACGACGTCTTCTCGCTCATCGGCCCGAAGAAGGCCGACATTCCGTGGAAGGAGCTGGAGAAGGAGGGGTGGATCGCGACGGCCGTCTGCACCGAGGTCCGCATCCCGATGGACGACCGGCCGCGGCTCGAATATGCGGTGGCGGAGAAGCGGGAGAAGTACCGAATCGCCTCGACCAACCCGCGCAAGGACAACGTCGTCTGGGCGCTGGTCCGCAAGCACCGACACGACAACGTGCTGGTGATCGGCCAATACCTGGACCAGCTCGACAAGCTCGCGCAGGCGCTCGGCGCTCCGCTCATCACCGGCAAGACGCCGCAGCGGGAGCGAGAGCAGCTCTACGGCCAGTTCAAGTCGGGCGTGATCAAGCGGCTGGTCGTCTCGAAGGTCGCGAACTTCTCCATCGACCTGCCGGACGCGAACGTCGCGATTCAGGTCTCTGGCACCTTCGGCTCGCGACAGGAGGAGGCCCAGCGTCTCGGCCGAATTCTCCGCCCCAAGTCCGACGGCTCCATCGCTCACTTCTACTCCCTGGTCACGCGCGACACGAACGACCAGGAGTTCGCGGTTCACCGCCAGCTCTTCCTCACCGAGCAGGGCTACCGCTACGAGATCGTGGACGAAGAGGACGCGCTGCGGTGGGGTAGTTGAATCAGTAACTCACCTTACGCAGACGGGCTCAACAGATTGGGTGCACTCCGCGGCGGACGGGAGGCTGCACCCTCCCGCTCTCATGCGCTTCGCGCCAACTCCGCACCTTCGTGCGCAGGACGCATGT
>Ga0068855_100003558_pt1 | contig 19048 bp, 18 predicted proteins | sample KBSCornC52_FD_66592 | JGI IMG/M metagenome (GOLD analysis project Ga0068855, IMG submission 66592) | Corn rhizosphere microbial communities from Kellogg Biological Station, Michigan, USA - KBS Corn C5-2 | ecosystem: Host-associated > Plants > Roots > Rhizosphere > Soil ...
CCAGCAAGTAGATCGCCGAGACGCGCCCGCGCAGCACGGGCGGGGTGAAGATCTGCAAGGCGGCGGCGGCAACGCCGGTGAACGGCATCAGCAATTGCTGGACGAACAGCAGCGCCACGCTGAGCGCGAAGCTGTGGGTGGTCATCGCGCCGGTCACGGCCGCAGCCTGGATCAGGATGGCGATCGCGTAGAAGATGAAGTGCGCGTCCTTGCGCCCACGGGCGTACCACCAGTCCACCACCAGCCCGAGGCCCACCGCGCCCGGCAGGCTGGCGACGAGGGCAATCGTGCCGGCGGTCAGCGCGGCCTGGCTCAGGGTCAGGCCGAAGTGGCGGATGAAGAAGGTCGGCATCCACGCGACGAGGCCGTAGCCGCACAGCGAAACGAGGCCGAAGCCCACGAAATGGCCGCAGAAGAAGCGCCGGTGAGCAAGGACATAGCCCCAGCCCGAACCTTCGCCGCCGCCCGCCTCGCGCGGCGGGGCCACCGGGCCCGACCCGCGCGGATCGCGCACGGTGAAGATGAATGGCGCCAGCAGCAGCCCGGGCAGGCCGGTCACCAGCAGGGCAAGCTGCCAGGCCTGGAAGTGGCCGAAGCCGGAAAAGGTCAGGCCTGTGGCGGGCAGGGCGGCGAGCAGCCCTCCGCCGATGAGCGTCGCCGCAGAAATGCCGAGCTTGTTGCCCGCGCCCATGACCGACATCGGCAGGGTCAGCCGGTCCTTGCGGAACAGGTCGCCCAACAGCGAATAGGATGCCGGAGCCAGGCTCGCCTCGCCGATGCCCACGGTCATCCGCGCCGCCAGCAGTTGGCCGTAGGTGCGGGCAAGTCCACAGGCTGAAGCGGCGATGGCCCACAGCGAAACTCCGGCGAAGATGATATGCCGGCGCGAATAGCGATCGATCAGCCAGCCCAGCGGCAGGCCGAAGGTGGCGTAGAACACGGCGAAGGCGAAGCCCTGGAGCAGGCTGACCTGGAAGTCGGAGATGCCCAGGTCCGCCCGCACCGGCACGACCAGCAGGTTGAGCATCTGCCGGTCGAGCTGGGAAACGATGGTAAGCACCAGAAAGACGGCAACCGCCCACCACCCGCTGCGTGCGGACGATGGCGCGGCGGCCTGGCCTGCCGGCAGGGCTTCGTTCACGTGCCGGGACCGAAGTGGTAGCGCACCTCGACGCCGAAGGTGCGGGGCGGGCCGTAGATCGCGCTGAGCATCCCGGTCGTGCCGTAGACCGCGACGCCGTGCACGATATAGGCCTTGTTGCCGATGTTCTTCATGAAGGTGGAGATATCAAACGCCGAGCCGCCGACCGAGTCCCAATTGGCACTGAGGTCGAAGGTGCTGTAGCCCGGGGCGATCCGGCCGAACTCGGTCAGGTTGTTGTCGGCGAAGGCGATCTTCGTCTGGTGGTACCAGCTGAACCGCAGGCTGGCCTCGCCGCCGTCGTTGGCCACCGGCAGGATCACCCGGGCACTGGCCGAGGCGGTGAATTCCGGCGTCTGCGAAAACTCGCTGGCGGAAAGGTCGGTGCCGTTCGAAATCCAGCTCTGGTAATGCGCGTCGGTCACCGCCATGGACCCGCGCAGTTCCAGCCAGGGCACCGGCAGCGCGGTCACTTCCAGCTCGCCGCCCTTGATGATCGCGTCGGCGGCGTTCGTGACCACCGTCTGCAACACCTGGGGTTCGGGCAGGGGCGGCAGGAAGTTCACGTTGCGCTGGATGTCCTTGTACCACTGGTTGTAGACCGCCGCGTTGATCCGCAGGCGCCTGTCGAGGAAATCGGCCTTCATGCCCAGTTCGATGTCGTAGACCGTCTCGGGGCGGAACGGCACCTGCTCGCGGAACAGGTTGGCGCGCAGGTTCCATCCGCCCGAACGATAACCGCGGCGGTGGGCCAGGTAGATCAGCGTGCCGTCGGTGGGCTTGTAGTCCAGGCTGACCAGCCAGCTCGGCGAACGGAAGGTCGTGTCGAACGGCAGTTCGCACGGCGATGGGGTCGCGCCGGTCGAGGTGCGCAGGCGGCAGGCACCGTTGAGCAGGTTGCGGTCGATGTTCCGGCGATTGTCGATGGTGTAGCGCAGGCCGCCGGTCAGCTTGAGCTTGTCGGTCAGGTGATAGCCGAGCTGGGTATAGGCGGAATAGCTGGTGTTGGTGCCCTCGCCATCGTTGACGCGGGTTCCGGTCAGGATCGAATTCTGCACGTCGCGGCCGTGTTCGCGGAAATAGTAGAGGCCGCCGATGTAGCTCAGCTTGCCGCCCAGGGTGTCGCCGTAGAGCTGAAGCTCCTCGCTGAACTGGGTGGCATTGAGCCGGTCTTCCGAATGGAACAGCGTGCCCGCCGTGCCGTCGTAGTCGAACCCGGTGTGGGTCTTGACCGAGCGGTAGCCGATGATGTTCTTCAGCGTCGCATCGCCCAGGGGCACAGTGGTCGTGTTGCTGACTGACCAGGCCTTGACCCAGGCGAACGGGGCGAAGTCGTTCTCGACATCGTGGACATCGGGATCGGCCTGCTCGCGGGCGAAGGAGGCCGCGACCCCCGGCGTATTGGCGGCGGTGCTGCCCGGGCGCAGACGCAGCAGGCGGAAGGCGATGCCGTTGTCGTTCTCGTGGAACAAGGTGCCGACCGTGTCGGAAACGATGCCCGAACCCGGCTCCCAGCGGATCGACAGGCGCCCGTTCTCGGTTCGCTCGTCGTCGGTCCGCTGTCCGGTCAGGGTGTTGAGCGTATAGCCGTCGCGGCGGGTGATGCGCCCCGCAGCGCGGACCTGAAGCGTGTTGCTCAACGGCACGTTGAGCATGCCGGTCCCGCTCCACGGGCCATAGTTGCCCAGCTGCACGGCGAGCGAGCCCTCAAGGTCCCTGGTCGGGCGCGCCGGGTTGATCAGGATCGCGCCGCCGGTCGTGCTGCGGCCGAACAGCGTGCCCTGCGGCCCTTTCAGCACTTCGACCGAAGCGAGATCGTATAGCCCCTGGTTGGTGCCGTGGGGTCGCAGCATGGCGAATTCGGCGAAGTAGACCACGACCGACGGGTCCTGCGTGATCAGCTGTTCCTGCTGGCGCTGGCCGCGGATGGTGAAGCCGGGCACCGCCGCGCCGAATGAGGAGGGCGAGATCTGCAACGAAGGCGCGATGAAGCGTAGCTGATCGACCGAACGGATGTTGTTCGCCTGCAACGCCTTCGCATCGATTGCGGTAACGGCCACGGGCACGTCCTGCATCCGCTCGTTGCGCCGCGTGGCGGTGACGACGATGTCGGCCAGGCCCTGCTCGCCCGCGCCCGACTGGGTGACGGACTGTCCCGCCTCGGTGCCGGCGGTTGCCTGGGCGAGCGCCGCCTGCGGGGCGTACAGCGGCAGCAGCAGGGCCGTCCCGGCCAGCAGGACGCGGCGGGTGGACAGCCCGGCCGGAAGGACGGGCAACGATGCCATCATGTCAGTGTTCTCCCCTGAATCGCACTTTTTCTTGAACCATCAGCATCGGCCATCCCGCCCGGGCCTGTAAAGCCGCCCCGGTCGTCTTTGAGTCTGACGAATGACCGCGATCAGATATGGAATGAGACAGGCGGTGGCGCGGATGGCTGCCCGCGATCCCCGGCGCGCCCCGACCGTAGCCCTTGTGAATGATATACGCTTGTGGCTACATGTAGCCCCCAAGGGAAGGACTGCCGATGCGCACCACCATCATCACCGGGGCGGGTTCGGGCATGGGCCGGGCCCTTGCCTCCCTGCTGCGCGCCCGGGGCGAGCGGGTGGTCGGCATCGATCTCGTCAACATCGATCCGGCTGGCGACGACATCGCCTGCGATCTGTCCGATCCGGCCGCGCGCGCGGCGCTGGTCGCCCGCCTGCTCGACGGGGAGGAGCGGATCGATGCCGTGGTGACCTGCGCCGGCGTGTCCGCGCCGGCCCCGGGCAGCCGGGTGATCGCGGTCAACTATTTCGCGACCGTGCGCCTGCTGGAAGGCCTCTTGCCGCGGTTGCAGCAATCGTCCGCGCCGCGCGCGCTGGCGGTCTCCTCGATCGCCTCGCTGCTGCCGTTCGATGCGGCGCTGGTCGGCCTGTGCCACGCCGGCGAGGAGGCCGCGGCCTGCGCCATGGGCGAGCTCGATGCGAGCCTGGCCTATCGCTCATCCAAGCGCGCGCTCACCGCCTGGGTGCGCCGCACGGCTTCCTCGCCGGAATGGGCCGGGCGCGGGGTCCTGCTCAACGGCGTCTCGCCCGGCACGGTGCGCACCCCGCTTGCCAACCATACCCTGGCCACGCCCGAAGGCCGCGCGGCGATCGCCCGCAACGTGCCGATCGCCCTTGCCGACTATGCCGAACCCGAGGACCTCGCGCCGATCATGGCCTTCATGGTCAGCGCGCAGAACCGCTACATGGTCGGCCAGGTGCCCTTCGTGGACGGGGGCAGCGACGTGCTGATGCGCGGCGACGGGCCGCTGTGACGGCCGGACCGGAGTAACCCGCGATGACCGAAACGACCGAACCGCGCTGGGCCGATTACGACCATCTCGCCTGGTCCGCGCTCGAAGACCCGGCCAAGGTGATCCACGCCTTGCGCGCGCACAACCCGATTGGCCGCAGCGAGCAGTTCGGTGGATTCTATGTGCTCACGCGCTACGCCGATTGCGTGGCCGCCGCGCTCCATCCGGCCTTCAGCAACTCGCCGGACAAGGGTCCCGGCGCGGGCTTTCCCACCACGCAAAAGCGTGCCGCCGTGCTGCGCGTGGCGATGCACACCGACGACGGGGATCGGCATCGCGACTTCCGGATGCAGATGCAGCGCATTCTCACCCCCAAATTCGCCCGTTCGCTGATGGGCGAAATCCGCGAAATCTGCGACGCCCTGATCGACGACTTCATCGAGACCGGGCGCGCCGATCTGGCCGACAGCTATTCGATCGAACTGCCCGCGATCCTGATCGCCCGCCTGCTCGATCTGCCACACGAGCGTCGGCGCGAGTTCCAGCGGTGGGCCACGGCTTCGGTCGCCACCGCCGACCCCGCTGCACTGCGCAGCATTGCGGACTACACCGCCGAACTTTACGAGTTGCGAAGTGCCGCACCCGGCAATGACGTGCCCAGCCAGATGCTGGCGTTCCAGATCGAAGGCCGGCCGATCACGCGCGACGAATGGCGCGGCCTTGTCATGCTGCTCGTGTTCGGCGGGCTCGATACGACGGCGAATGCCGGCGGCTACATTTTCCACATGATCGCGCGCGATCCCGCGCTGCGCGCCTGGCTGGTGGAGGACAAGAGCCGCATCGCCGGCGCCCTGCTGGAATTCATTCGCCTGATCAGCCCGGTGCCGCAGCATTCGCGCGGAGTGACCGAGGATGTCGCGATCGGCGGACACCGGTTCCGCAAGGGCGACGTCGTCCAGCTCAACTGGTTCGCAGCCAACCACGATCCCGCAGTCTACGCGGACCCTGATACTTTCAAGGCCGATCGCAACAACAGCAACCACCTCGGCTTCGGTTCAGGCCCGCATATGTGCCTGGGCAAGGCGCTGGCGCTGGCCGAACTGGAGATCATGGTCGAACGTGTGCTCACGCGGTTGCCGGATTACCAGCTGGTCGCGGGCGGGACCGAGCGGTTCGGCAGTCTCAATCGCGGGATGAAGCACCTTGCCGTGACTTTCATCCCCGGGCCCAGACTCGCCGCCGCAGGGCCCGGGGCGACGTGATGCGCGCCGGTCTCATTCGCGCCGACCTGGCCGAACGCACCCGGCAATATGCGGTGCGCTTCACCGCGCGAGATCGGGCCGGCTGGCTTGCCCTGTTCGCCGACGACCCTGAGGTCATCGAACCGGCCGATGCTACCCCGCAGCATGGCCGGGCCGTGCTGGAGCAGGCGTTCGACGGGATCGAGCGGCAAGGCCTTACGGTTCGGATCGAGCCGCACGAAATCATCGTCAACGGCCGCGAGGCCGCGATGTACCTGCACGCCTTCATCGCCCGGCCAGACGGTACGGTCACCTGCCGGGCTGCCATCGACCTGTTCACCTTCGACGAGGCGGGCCGCATCGCCCGGATGCGCGGTCATCTGGGGCCGGTGCAACCGGCCTGAACAACCTGCCGCATTGCGAAATTGCCGTTGACGACCGGCCATGGCGCTAGCATGACCATCGCGCCGGAAAACCGGCAGTGCCAGGGCTGCCGGTCGGCATGCAATGTCGCTTTTTCCGTGTCGCCCTGGTTGCCTTGGAAGCTTGCCGATGAACCGTTCCGCCGTCCGTCCCGCCACCGAAGCTCCCGCCGCCGCCCACACGAGCGACAAGGCTGCTGCCAAGTCTGCTCCGAAGTCTGCTCCCCCGTCCGGAACCCGCGCGGTCACCCGTCCGGTAAAGCAACGCTCGAACGCGCTGCGCACGGGCGAGCAACTGCTTGAGGCTGCCGTGCAGATCTGGGCGGATGAAGGGCTCGCCGCGGTCACGATCACATCGGTCGCGCAGCGGGCCAAACGCACCCGGCGCACGGTTTACCAGCACTTTCCCAGCCGCGAAATCCTCATAGAATCCGCGCGCGAACGGCTTGACGAGCAACTGGCCAAGCTGGCCACCGGCAATGCCGGCGTGTTCGACAATCCCTATTCGCTGGTCGCCGGCCTCGCGGCCGACGACCTGGATCTCGTGCGCACGCGGGTGTCAGACCTGCTGATGGGCGATGTGCGCAACAATCCGTTCATCGACGACGTGCGTGAGATGTTCCGCGGCTATTCCCGTCGCGGCGTGCTGAAGGACGGGATCGACCCCGATCATGCCGCAATGATGACCATCTCGATGTGGTTCGCCGCCACCATGGTCGTCTCGCTCGGCGACACTCCCGACGAGCGTCGCCAACAGGCGAGGGCCTTTGGCAACAGCTTCGCCGATATCATGGCCCGCGGTGCCTTCGTCGATGGCTACCGGGCCGGATCGCACGAACCGCCGGCTCCGCCGCGGGCCCGGCGTACACCGGCGGTTTCCTGAGCAGGGCCGGCGGCCACCGCGCCGCCGGTCTATCACATGCCTGATCAACGCCCGAGGGCCTTCGCCCGGCTTTCCCCCATCGGCCATTCATGACACCACGTCGCCCGGCGCCGGACCCGGTGCAGGATCGAGATCGCACGAAAGGTCGGCGCTTGCCCGAGATTACCATCGTGACCCGTGACGGTACGTCGAGGCGCGTGGCGGCGCGGCCAGGCCTCTCGCTGATGGAAGCGATCCGCGGTGCCGATATCGACGAGATGCTGGCCCTGTGCGGCGGCACGCGGTCCTGTGCGACCTGCCACGTCGTTCTTGCTGCGGACGACTACGCCCGGGCGGAAACGTGCTCGCCAATGACCATCGACGAGGGCTATCTGCTTGACTCGTCGTCCTATCGCAAACCAACTTCCAGGCTCGCCTGTCAGGTCACGATCGCCGACGACTTGGCTGGGCTGACGGCTACGATCGCGCCGGAAGATTGACGGGAGAATACCTGATGCCGCTCAATTCCTACCTTCAGCTTGGCCGCTCGGGCCTCAAGGTCAGCCCCTTCACCCTGGGCGCGATGACCTTCGGGAACGACCATGGATGGGGCGCCAGCGTGGCCGAGTCCGAAGCGATCCTGTCGGCCTATATCGCTGCTGGCGGCAACGTGATTGACACGGCCGATGGCTATACCAAGGGCCATTCGGAAAAGATCATCGGCGACTACTTGCGCGCCCGGCCGGGGCAGCGGGACCGGCTTGTCCTGTCGACCAAGGGCGGGATGACGATGTTCGGCGGCGACCCCAATGGCGGCGGCGCTAATCTCAAGACGATCATTTCGGCTTGCGAGCAATCGCTGCGCCGCCTGCAAACCGACTACATCGATATCTACTGGATGCACCAGCCCGATCCGTGGTGCCCGCTGGAGGAGACGATGCGGGCGCTCGACCGCCTCGTCGATGCGGGCAAGGTGCGTTACGTGGGCTTTTCCGACATGCCGGCGTGGAAGGTTGCCCGGGCCCACACCCTGGCCGAGCTGCGCGGGTGGACCCCGCTGTCGTGCCTTCAGTTCGAATATTCCCTGCTCGAACGCACGGTGGAGCACGAACTGATCCCGGCGGCTCAGGAACTCGGCCTCGGGGTCCTGCCGTGGGGCCCGCTCAAGGGCGGCATTCTCACCGGCAAGTACAACGACCCCGCCGCAACCGGCCGGGCCAAGCAGTGGGGCGTGCCGATTTCGTCGCAGCAGCAGGCGGTGATTGATGCCCTGCGCGAGATCGCGGACGAGCTCGGCTCAACTGCGGCTGCGGTCGCGCTGCACTGGCTGCACAAGCGGCCGGGCGTCAGCTCGGTCCTGCTCGGCGCGCGCACGGTCGGCCACCTCGAAGCCAACCTTGGCGCGCTCGACCTTGCGGTCCCGGCTGACCAGCTGACCCGCCTCGATGCGCTCTCGGCTCCGGAAGACACCTTCGCCACGCGCTTCCAGCACCTCGCCACCACCGTCATCTACGATGGCCTCACGATCAACGGCGTTGCCGTTCCCCGCTCGTTCGTAGCGCCCGGGCCGGACGATCCGACGTACTGAACCAATGGGAGAGAGGACAAACATGGCAAGTCAGGCGAACGATAGCGAACCGACCCTGATCGTCGGCGCGGCGAGCGGCATTGGCGCGGTCCTCGCGCATGCCCTGGCGGAAGCGGGCGAGCGGCTGATCCTGGCCGACCTGCGCGAGGCCGATCTTGGCGCCGTGGCTGCGGGCCTCGCTTCACAAGGCGCCGATGTCGTTGCTCACCAGGTCGATCTCGCGGATCCCGCCTCGATCGATAGCCTGCTCGGTCGGCTGCCCCCGCTGCGCCGGGCGGCGCTGGTCGCCGGCATCTGCGAGAAGGTCCCGGCGCTCGAGGCCACCCGTGCCCAGTTCGAACGGATGCTGTCGGTCAACTATCTCGGCACCTTCCAGCTTGCCCAGGGCCTGGCCGCGCGGATGGCGCAGCGCGGTGGCGGCGGATCGCTGGTTGCGGTCACATCCGGGGCGGCCAAGTACCCGATGCCGACGATCGCCGCCTATGCCGGCTCCAAGGCTGCCGTGACCGCGGCGCTCAAGGTTCTCGCCCTCGAAGTGGCACCGCGCGGGGTGCGCATCAATTTCGTGCTGCCCGGGCCGACCCGCACGCCCATGCTGTTCAGCGATCCGACCGCGCTCGCCGCCGCGATCCCGCTCGGCCGCATCAACGAGCCCGAGGACATCGCCAATGCCGTGGCATTCCTCCTCTCCGACAAGAGCGCGATGATGACCATGCGCGAGCTGTCCTCCGACGGAGGGCAGATGCTGGGAATGGGTTAGATCTGCCGGAACCGCGCGGCAGCATGCGCATCTGAGATAGCCACGAACACGGCCGGCCGCACCTGGCGGACCAGGCCATCGGGAGATACGATCCATGAAGCAACGGAGCATCGGCGCCACTGGTCTCAGGGGGTCGCAAGTCGGCCTGGGCTGCAACAATTTCAGCTGGACGATCGACGAGGCCCGTTCGCAGCAGGTCGTGGACAAGGCGATCGATCTTGGGGTGAACTTCTTCGACGTGGCCGAAGTCTATGGCGATCCGCGCGGTCGCGCGGAGGAAATTCTCGGGGCGGCCCTGGGCCAGCGGCGCAAGGACGTGATCATCGTCACCAAGTTCGGGATGAGCACCGATCGCTCGCGCGGTGGCCGGGATTCCTCGCGCCGAAGCGTGATCAGTTCCTGCGAAGGCAGCCTAAAGCGCCTCGGGACCGACTACATCGATATCTACATGCTGCACTGGGCCGATCCGGCCACGCCGATCGAGGAAACGTTGCGGGCACTTGACGATCTCGTCCACCAGGGCAAGGTCCGCTACATTGCCTGCTCCAACCTCAAGGGCTGGGAAGTGGTCGATGCGCTGGCCGTCTCGCAGGCGAAGAACCTCCACTCGTTCGTCGCCGCCCAGAACGAATACAGCTTGCTGATGCGAACGCCCGAGGCCGAACTGATCCCCGCGCTGAGCGCCAAGGGCATGTCGCTGCTGCCCTATTTCCCGCTGGCGAGCGGCATGCTCACGGGCAAGTTCAAGCGCGGTTCAACACCGGCCGATGCGCGCCTGGCCAGCAAGGCGAACCTTGGCGATCGTTTCCTCACCGAGGCCAACTATGCTGCGGTAGAGCGGCTCGAAGCCTTCGCCCGCGAGCGCGGCCATACCGTGCTGGAACTGGCCTTCTCATGGCTCGCCGCGCAGCCGGTGGTCGGTCCGATCATCGCCGGTGCCAGCAGGGCCGACCAGCTCGAACAGAACGTCAAGGCAGTGGACTGGGAGCTCTCGGCCGAGGACCTCGCCGCCATCGACCAGGCCTGTACCGGCTGACCCTCGGCGCAGCGCTCCGGGAACGGCAATGATCCGCGGAATCCATCACGTTTCGCTGACCACTGGCCAGCTCCGCCGGATGATCGCCTTCTACTGCGAGGCCTTCGGCTTCGACCTGGTCAAGCCGCCATTTGCCTGGGCACCGGGAATGGCCGGGCTCGACCGGGTGACCGGTATGGCCGGCACCTCGGGGCGCAACGCCATGCTGCGCAACATGAACGTTTACCTCGAGCTGTTCGAATACCTGACGCCGTCCGGTCGCCCCGCCGATCCGTCGCGCCGTCCCGTCGATGTGGGCATCACCCACCTGTGCTTCGACGTGACCGACATTCACGGGGAATATGCCCGGTTGCAGGGGCTGGGCGTGCAATTTACCTGCCCGCCCCAGTCGCTTGGCACGGTTATCGCCACCTACGGGCGCGATCCGGACGGGAATATCTTCGAACTTCAGGAAATTCTCGACCCGGACGGGCTCGGCTCTCCCTTTCCCATTCCGCACGGGTAACGTGCGCGGGGCGGGGGAGCTTGCGCCCTACCGGTAGATCATGCCGGTCGCCATGTCGCTCCCGTCGCGCCGCCCCCGCCTGAAGACATCCAGGGTGAGGGCCCGCGCGCCTTCCGGCACGGTCCCGTCGGGCTGGTTCTCGGTCCAGTCGATCAGCAGCGTGCGGTCCGCGATGCGCCACTCGCCGCCGCGCTTCTCGAACCGGTCGACATAACGCCCGCCGACCCGGTTGATTGCCGAGGGGGTCACGCCGGCCAGCTTGTGGGTGGCGAGAACATAGGTCTCCACCGCAGCGAGGTCCCCGTCGATCCGCATGGTCGATTGCGCGATCATGTGGGTCGTACCGTCATAGGCGGTCTTGAGCACGGGCATCACGAAATCGATAAACCCCTCGGCCGGGCCCGAATAGGTCCCGTGATCGTCCCCGGCACCCGGCCAGTAGCACGATTCCAGCAGATCGCGGTTGCACCGGTCGCAGGCATGGCAATAGCGTTCCAGCACCTTGCGGATGGCAAAATGGTCCAGCACCTCCTGGATCGTCGGGTCGGTCATCCTTTGTCCCTTCCGGCCACTGCATGGCCCTTGCCGGATCAGGCCACCTCGGGCCGGTAATAGCGGCCGGTCGGCTGGCACTGGTCAAGCGTTGCGCGTTGGGCGTGGCGCCGCATGCCCAGCGGATAGCCCCACGCCAGGTGCATGGTGCGCCGGTTGTCCCACAGGATCATGTCGCCCGGAGTCCACTTGTGGGTGTAGCGGTACTTTTCCTGGAAGGCGTGACGGCAGACCTGCTCGAACAGTTCGTCGGCCTCCTGCTGCGCCATGCCTTCGATCCCGACATAGCCAAGCGGACTGAGCAGCAGCGACTTGATTCCGGTTTCCTGGTGCGTGATCACCATCGGCTGAAGCACTTCGGGCATGATGGTCGGGGGCGGGATGGGAAACTCATCGGCGGGGGCCACACGCAGCGTCAGGCCCGGTTCGCCCCACGGTCTCACCGCCGCCTGGCGGTTCACCTGGATCATCTCCAGGCTTCCGAGCAATTCCTTCATGTCGGCGGGGAGGTCGTCGTAGGCCATGGCCGCATCGGTCCACGAAGTGTTCCCGCCGCGCTCGGGGCATTCGACCATGCGCAGCAGCGAGCCTTTGTTGATCTCGGGCACGTAGGCCATGTCGGAATGCCAGTAGATGAAGGCCTGGGTGACCTCGCCGTTCACATATTGCATCGGGATGGTGTTGTTTTCCGTGGCAAGCAGCATGAGGTTGGGGTCCTCCTTCAGCCGCACGCGCTCGACCGGATGAATCTGTAGGGGGCCGAAGCACTGGGCCAGGCGCAGGTGGGCGTCGCTGGTCTGGCCCATTTCCCGAAACAGCAGGATGCCATGCCTGAGCCACAGGTCATACATCTCCTGCCGGACGTCCTCGGGAATCTCGCGGGTCGGATCGATGCCGCGGATCTCCAGGCCGAAATGCTCAAGGGGAATTGCTTCGAACGTCATGCCGCCATCTCCCAGCCGTCGGCGTGCGCCTTGGCAGCGCTTGTGAATACACCCATGTTCACCTTAGTGCGGCTCGCGGCACGCTGCAACACGCTCTTTGCCATCGCACATCACCCTTGCGCGGCGGCCCGGCGCATGGTTGATGCCACGACAACAACAGGCGGGCCGAGCGCGCCGCCATTCAGGGAGAGACGAGCGTGGACCAGCCCGCGGGCCTTGGCAAAACCGCCGAAGAGGTGCCGAACGAGCCCGTAGTCACCGGCCGCTCATGGTGGACGGTTTCGGTCTTCTTCCTGTTCTATACGCTGGCCTATATCGACCGGCAGATCCTCAACTACCTGGTCGATCCGATCACCAGGTCGCTCGGTATCAGCGATTTCCAGTTCAGCCTGGCCAATGGCCTGGTCTTCGCGATGCTTTTTGCGGTTGCGGGTGTGCCGATCGGCTGGCTGGTCGATCGCCGGTCGCGCCGGGCCATAGTCGCCGCCGGCGTGGTGGCATGGTCGATCGGCGCGGCCATCTGCGGCATGGCCAAGGGCTACGGCCAGTTCCTGATCGGCCGGATTGGCCTTGCCGCCGGCGAGGCGACGCTGACCCCCGGTTCGTACTCGAGCGTGAGCGACCAGTTTCCCCCGGCCAGGCTGTCGATGCCGATGGCGGTGATGACCGCCGGCTCCACTTTCGGGTCCACCATGGCGGCGATCATCGCCGGCTGGGCCCTGACCCTCGTGCCGGATTCGGGCCTGGTCCTGCCGGTACTCGGCCACCTGTGGCCCTGGCAGGTCGCCATGATCGGCATTGCCATCCCGGGCATCCTCCTGATGCCGCTGCTGTTCACCATTCCCGAGCCGGCCCGCCAGCCGCGCCCAAAGTCCGCGTCGCGGCGCAATGAGGCCTTTGCCGAGATCCGCCGGTATCCTCGCTTCTACTCGGGCTATTTCGTCGGCTTCGGGTTCTACTCGTGCGCCAATTTCGCGATGACGTCGTGGCTTCCCACCTTCTTCATCCGCCACCACGGTTGGACCGTGGGCAAGGCCGCTTTCGCCGTCGGCCTGCTCCATGCCGGGGCGGCGATCCCGGGCACGCTGGTGATGGGGTGGATCGTCGATAAGTGGTTTTCTGGTGGCCGGCGCGATGCCCATGCGGTGTTCTTCGGCATCGCCGCGCTCATTCAGGCATCCTGCTTCGGCGCGGCCATGCTGGTCGGGAGCCCGTGGCTGGCGCTCGCCCTGCTTGTCCCCGTCAAGCTGTTGACCAACCATGCCGGCGTCGGCGGGGCGGGCTTGCAGATCGTTGCGCCGCCCCGCCTGCGCGGACAGCTTTCAGCCATCTACCTGATGGTTTTCAGCCTGCTGGGCGCAGGCATCGGCCCCTCGGTGACGGCGGTCTTCACCGATTTCGTGTTCAAGGACCCGCTGAAGATCGGTAGTGCACTGCTGGTCAGCTTCACATTCTGCGCGGTGATCGCCTCCGCCCTGCTGTTTTCTTCCGCCGCCACCATGCGGCGGATGCAGGGCGCGAAGGCCTGATGGACAACGGACCAGATGATCGTGCCAGTCTTTCTTTGAAATCAGTTCGATAAGTCTTGAATTACCATAGCCGTTGGACCGATGAACGGCCGACCGGCTCCGCGCCGGGGCTCCACCCGGATTTGCTCCGCCAGCAGGGATCTGCTCCTATGACTGCCCCACCCTACATGCTCACCACGTCTTTTCCGAACCTGCGTGAAGTCGCCGGTCTGCCGGGGCAGGGCGGCCGCCCCTTCGCCGCCGGGCGGCTCTACCGCTCGGAGATGGTCCTCCTGCCGCTCGACCATGAGGCCGAGGTCCTGCGCGGACTTGGCGTGCGCACCGTGTTCGATCTGCGTGGCCCCGATGAACGGGATCGTGCCCCGAACGACTGGTGGCGAGCCCAGGGCGTGCGGATCGACGAGGTCGATCTTGCCGCCGACGTGCGCAACAAGGGCGATCACCGCCGCGCCCTGCTGGAGGATCCCGAGGGCGACGGCGCAGAAAGGATGATGTTCGAAACCTACCGCAGCCTCCCGGGCGCGATTCTGCCTCATCTCGATCGTCTGTTCACCGATCTTACCGACGGGTCGGGCGCGGTCCTCGTCCATTGCACGGCCGGCAAGGACCGCACCGGGGTGGTCGTCGCCCTTGTCCTCGAAGCGGTCGGGGTCGATCGCGCGGAGATCATGGCCGACTATCTCGAAACCAGCCGGCGCGAAAACCCTCAGCTCGCCGCGACCATCCGCGCCATGTTGTCCGATCACTTCGATCGCCCCCCTGCCGAACGCGCGATCCGCGCCCTCGTCGGCGTCAATCCCGCCTATCTCGAAACGGCTTGGGCCGCGATCGACCAGGGCTGGGGCGGGGTCGAAGCCTATTTCGCCACGGCTGGTTGGGATGCCGGCCGGCGCCAGCAACTGACGAAGGTGCTCCTCGATGCTGCCTAAAACCCTCCCCGGCCTCTCGGCCGAGCTCTATCAGATCGGCGTCGTCGTGGCCGACATCGACCAGGGCATGCGGGACTACTCCGAACTGCTGGGCATTGGCCCGTTCTGGCGGTTGGATACCGATTACACGGCGCGCTATCGCGGGTGGACCGGCCGCGCAGCCAACAGGAACGCCTTCGCCCGGTGGGATTCGCTCTACCTCGAAATGATTGCCCCGGGTCAGGGCGATACCAATGCGCGCGAATGGCTTCGGATGCGCGGACCCGGGATCTTCCACCTTGGTTTTGCCACCGACGATATCACCCAGCGGCCGATGGGCGCCGAGGTCGTGTTCGAATCTCTGGATTCACAAGGCCGCCCTGCCGTCGTCCACCTCGATACGGTGGCCCAGCTCGGCTACTACGTCGAACTGGCTCCGCGAGCGATGGTGGAAAAGCTCTGCGCCCGGATCGACGCCGAAGTCGGCTGATCGGCCGCGGCGCCACAGTGCGGGCGATCAGGGGCATGGCGCTGTTATGCCGTTCGGCATAGCGCCATGCCACCCACTCAGTGGAAGAAGCGCCCCGCGTCGGTGACGAGGATCTGCCCGGTAATCCCTGAACTGGCTTCCGCGGCGAGGAACAGCACGGCGTCGGTCGCCTCGCGCTCGGTGATGTTGCGGTGCATCGCCCCGCCCGAGGCATCGCGCGCCCGCTTCATGTCGGCCTCGACCTGGGGATCGGGATTGGGCTTGCGCGACTTGGTCGTCGCGCCGGTGATCACCCCCACGGCTACGGCATTGGCGCGTACCCCCTGGTCGCCCAGCTCGCTCGCCAGGCACTGGACCAGCGCGTGAATCCCGGCCTTGCCGACCGCGTGGGCGCTGACCCCGGGATAGCCCTGCAAGGCCGAAGTCGCGGTGATGAACACCATCGAGCCGCCGCCAGCCGCAACCATGGCCGGAGCCACCGCCCAGGCCGAGACGACCGCCCCGTAAGTGCTGATCTCGACCGAGCGGCGCCACCCTTCCAGATCGGTGGCATCCATCGCCAGCAACCGGCGGAACAGGTGCGGGGGGAGCAGACTGTGGACCAGCACATCGATCCGCCCGAACCGCTCGACCGTCTGCTCGACCACGCGCTTCATCGCCGCCGCGTCGGTCGCATCGATCGCGTGGCACAGCGCCGTGCCGCCTTGCGCCTCTACCAGCGCGGCCGTTTCGTCCAGGGTTTCAGCGCTCCGCGCTACCAACGCCACGTTCATGCCCTGCGCCGTGGCCGCCAGCGCCAACGCCCGCCCCGTGCCCGGTCCGGCCCCGCAGATCAGCATCGTCCGCGCACCACTGGTCATCAATCGCTCTCCCATCACGGCCACTGTTCGCGGCTCCACCGGCCAAACCTGCGAGGATTTGGCCCGGGTGGCAATGGGAAGGATGGAGGATGGTGCCGTTTTTTCCGGATAGTCTGGCCGCCTGGCTCCTTCAGCCAGTTCCGCCGCGGTGCGCATGGGTGTGAGCGACCGGGAGACATTCACTCGCGGGGCAAAGCGCACCCGACCAGACGAGGTTCTGCCTGAAACCGCGGGGGCAGGCTGGGCGGGAGAGGGATCATCGAGTGGTCACGCCTGACGGCTCCCACTATCCCACAAGGCCAAATCTCTGAAAAGTGTGGTGGACGCACTAGGGCTCGAACCTAGGACACGCTGATTAAGAGTGCGCATGTCATACATATCGGGCGGTAACGATCGATCTCGGGTAGCCACACAAATTGTCTGAAATGCGGGGTTTTCTGAGTTTCGGCTAACGTAGGCTACGCCCGTCCCTCGGGAGGCGCGGTCTCTTTTGCTTTCATTTTGCGTTCACAGGGATTCCCTTTGCGTTCATCCGGAGCTATAACTCCTCTCAGCCCAACGCCGGGCGGGACCCACGAAGGGGGCTATGATGGCAAAGGATGTTCGCGCGATTGAGGAGATGCTGAGAGAGTGTCTCGACCGCCTCAAGCTAGAAGCAGGGATGGCGGTGGCGGTGGCGGCGGTGGGGGCAATCCCTGAGCCTAAGACCGCAGAGGAGCGCCGGGAGAAGGCTGAGCGGCGGCGCAAGCTTGACGTGGTAATCCGCAATATAGCCCGGCTCCAGGATGCCTTGCGGGAACTGCGGGAGGAGCGGGAGAAGGCCCTCCGTGCGAAGTTCGCCGGAACGTGGCCCCCGAGCGATCCACTCGCCTTGCTCGCCATGCGGGCTACCTTGATTGACGACTTTGATGAAATCCGCGCGATGGCCCCGAGCTACCTAGGCGAAGGAGACAACTTTGGCTCAGGGGAGGGGCCGATGGGGGCGGCGTTCGCGGATGTGAATGAGGCCCTCCACGCCCTCAGGTCTAAGACCCCTGAGGCGGCAACCGCTATCCATTTCGCTTGGAAGGAGGATGCGGCGTTGGCCTTAGATCACCAGTGGGCACCGCGACAGGTGCGGGCTGCGCGCAAGATCGCTTGGGCCGAGCTGCCTAAGTCTCGCTGAGGCGGCTTCCCCAGCTTGCCCCCTTAAAGCCCGTCTGCCCTTACGGTGGGCGGGTTTTTCATCCAGCTCTCTGCGCCAGAGGCCACCATGCCCAAGCTCTCCAGCATCAAGCTCACCAAGCGGGCCGTTGAGGCGGCTCTCCCCGGGCAGTGCCTCTCAGACAGCGAGGTGCGGGGCTTCCGCCTCATCGTATCGCCCTCAGGCACCCGCCGCTTTGTCGCCAGTTACAGGGTCCTCGGCAAGTCCAGCATGAAGGCCATCGGCACCTTCCCCAATCTCACTGTGGAGGAAGCGAGGGAGGCCGCGCGGGAGGTGCTGCGGACGGCCCGTTCGGGAACCGACCCCCAAGAGCAGGAGCGGGCACTGCGGAAGGCTGCGGAGGAGGTAAGGGGCGCGCCGACTGTGGCCGCCCTGGCCAAGGTGTACCTAGAGGACTACGCCGAGCAGCAAGCCCTCAGGCCCAACACGGTACGCCACTCCCGCCACCTCCTCGGCCTCGCCACGGCCTCCCTAGGGAAGCGGAAGGTGGCAGAGGTGACGATAACGGACGTGCGCAAGCTCCACGGGGACACACGGTCGAAGGGCATCGAAGTGGGCTCGAAGGGGGTCTATCAGGCCAACCGGCTCCTAGCGGTCCTCTCCAAAGCGTTCGGGCTGGCCATTGAGCGGGGGTGGCGGACAGATAATCCTTGCAAGGGCGTCCGCAAGTTCCCCGAGGATCAACGGTGGCGGAACCTAACCAATGACGAAGTGGGCAGGCTATTGCAGGCCTGTCGCGCGTATGAGGCAGGAGTGAGGCGGAGGGCTGAGCCCTTGAAGCAGGCGCAAGCCTACGGCCCTCCCTCTTTGTTGGAGCGGAAGGCAATGGATCGGGAAGCAGCCGATGCTATCCGCCTCCTCCTTCTCACGGGAGCCCGGCTCCAAGAGGTGCTCCGAGCGGAGTGGCCGCAGTTCAATTTAGACGAGGGTCTCTGGGAGAAGCCGTCTGCCCACACCAAGACGAAGCGCCAGCATCGCCTGGAGCTGGGAACTTGGGCCGCCCAGCAGGTGGAGGAAATGGCCACGCGCAAGAGTCACCCTGTCTATCTCTTCCCCGGCAAGCCCGAGCTGCGACGGAAGGGAGCTGCGGTTGATATCAAGACCGGGAAGCCCAAGGGCATCACTCCACGGGCGGACCTGAGACACCCTTGGGAGGAGGTGTGCCGGATGGCTGAGATTGAGGACGTGAAATTGCACGACCTTCGCCGCACCCTCGCTAGCTTCATGCTGTCGGGCGGCGCATCTCTTGCGGCTGTTGGCAAGGCACTCGGCCACACCCAAGCAGCCACCACACAGCGCTACGCAACCCTTGCCCCCTCAGTGCAGCGGGCGGGAATAGAAGAAGCGGGCAGGCGGATGTGGGAGGCAATGGCGGGTGCGGCTGGCGGAGGGCAAGTGCTGCCTTTCAAGGGCAAGGGGAGTGCTGAGGGATGATCCGGGGCGAGATTGGACCAGGATGGCTGGTGGCGGGGGCGATCCTCCTGATAGCGGCCTCTCCTCCATCCCACCCCTCATCCGCCCCCAAGCCGTGCGCCTCTGCCTCCTCCCGATCCGCCTCCAATGCTGAATGGTGGACGATGATGAAGGCCTCCCACCAGAATGGATATCAGGACGGCTTCATTGCAGGCCAGGAGTCAGTCACACCCATGCCGCCCATGGTGCTGGACCACCTCTATGCGCGCGACCAGAAGGCCCGGGAGTACGAGAAGTGCCTTGGCGATCTGCG
>Ga0068855_100003559_pt1 | contig 19046 bp, 15 predicted proteins | sample KBSCornC52_FD_66592 | JGI IMG/M metagenome (GOLD analysis project Ga0068855, IMG submission 66592) | Corn rhizosphere microbial communities from Kellogg Biological Station, Michigan, USA - KBS Corn C5-2 | ecosystem: Host-associated > Plants > Roots > Rhizosphere > Soil ...
AGTCCGTCCTGGATCGCCTTCTCGATCTTGGCGAGGATGTCGGCCGGCGTCTTTGCGGGCGCCAGAATGCCGATGTAGCTCGAGGCGGTGAAGTTCTTCACGCCGCCATCGATGAAGGTCCCGATGTCCGGCGCGAGCTTGGATCGCTGCACCGAGGCGATGCCGATGATGCGCGCCTTGCCGCCTTTGTGCAGGGGCAGTGCGGTCGAGAACTCGGTCATGGCCGACTGGACGCTGCCGCCCATCAAATCCGGCATCAGCGCGCCGCCGCTGCGGTAGGGCACGTGGGTGATGTCGGCGCCGGTCGCCGCCTTGAAACGTTCGAGCGTCATGTGCGTTGCGCTGCCGACGCCGCTCGAGGCCATGGTGATGGGCTGCTTCTTCGACTGCGCGATGAATTCGGGCAGCGTCTTCGCCGCGAGCGAATTGGTGACGATGATTGCGTGCGGCACGTAGCTCGTCAGCGCGATCGGCGCGAGATCCTTCAGCGGATCGTACTCCATGTGCGCCTGCACCAGCGGGTTGACGGTGAGCGGACCGTTCGAGCCGACCAGCAGCATGTAGCCGTCGGGAGTCGCGCGCGCGACGAAGGCCGCGCCGATGCTGCCGCCGGCGCCGCCGCGGTTCTCGACGACGACGGTCTGGCCGATGCCCTTGGAGATCTGGTCGCCGGCGAGGCGCCCGACGATGTCGGCATTGCCGCCGGCGGCGAACGGTACGATGAGATGCACCGGCCGCTCCGGCCATCCGGCGGCGAGCACCTCGCGCGGCAGCAGCGCGGCGGCGGGCAGGGCGCCCAAAGTGGCGATGAATGTGCGGCGTGAAACGGTCATTGCGAATCCTCCCTGATGAGCCGGCGGCGTCGAAGGCTCGCCGTAGCATGTCGTTGACCCGCCGTCGTGGCGGGCGGCGGGTGCGGCCAGACTAGGCAAGGGGCCAATATTCGCATAATCGATAATGAAAATGCGCGCTATTCACCACGCCAATGCCGCCGGGCCTCCCGCATGAACCTGAGCAGCCTCGATTTCAATCTCCTCAAGGTGCTCGACGCGTTGATCGCCGAGCGCAACGTCACGCGCGCGGGAAAGCGGCTCGGCCGCTCGCAGCCGGCCGTCAGCAATGCGCTGCAGCGGCTGCGGCATCTGACCGGCGACGAATTGCTGGTACGCGGGCCGAACGGTTTCGTGCTGACGCCGCGTGCCGAGGCGATGCGCGAGCCGCTGCGCGAGGCGATCGCGCTGGTGGAGAGCTGCGTCGCCGGCGTGCCGCGGCAGTTCGACCCTGCAAAGGCCGGCGGGGCTTTCCGCCTGTCGACGCCCGACAGGCTGAGCATCGCGGTCGTGCCGGCGCTGCTGGCGCGGTTGCAGAAGGCCGCGCCCGAGGCGGCGCTGCACGTCATCACCGCCGAGCGGCAGCGCGCGCTCGAACTGCTCGACGCCGACCGCATCGACTGTGCGCTCGGCTGGTTCGACGAGAAGCCCGCGCATTGCACCGCCGAACTGATGCTGGAAGAGAATTTGTTCTGCGTCTTCCGCCGCGATCATCCGATCCTCAAGCGTGGCCGAAGCTTCGACATCAAGGCCGTGCTGTCCTATCCGCACGTCGTGGTCTCGGCCAGCGGCCAGGGCTCGGCCATTTTCGACGAACTGCTCAGGCGCAACGGGCTCGCGCGCCGCGCGCTGGTCGCGGTGACCAACTTCACCGCGGTGCCGGCGCTGCTCGGCGGCAGCGACATGATCGGCGTCTTCACCAAGCTCGCCGCCGACGTGTTCCAGAAGTCGTTCGGGCTCACCAAGCGGCCGGTCCCGCTCGAAATCGGCAAGATCGCGACGCAGATGGTCTGGCCGCTGCGCTACGACCGCGACCCGCGGCACCTCTGGCTGCGGCAGCAGATCAAGGCCGTGTATCGGGAGTTTTGACGCTTACGCGTGCACGCGGGCGAGGAAGTCGAGCGTGCGGGCGCGCGCCGTGTCGGCGGCGGCGGGAACATAGGCCGGACGCACGTCGTTGGCGAAGGCGTGGCCCGCTTCGTAGAGATACGTCTCGGCGGTCGGATAAGCCGCTTTCACCTGCGCGATGATCTCCGGGGTCGAATTCGGATCGTTCTTGCCGAAATGGAATAGCAGTTGGCATTTCGGCTTGCAGGCGAGATAGGTCGGCAGGCGCGTGCCGTAGAAGGCGATAGCGCCCTTCAAGTCGATCTCGGCCGCCGCGCGCACGATGACGCCGCCACCCCAGCAGAAGCCCAGCACCGAGACGCCGTGCGGACCGCGCACCGTGGCGGCCACCGCGGCGATGTCGAGCATCACCGTGTCGAGCGCCAGAGCGTAGGCGAGATCGCGACCGCGATCCGGCTCGCTGAACGGCACGACGGTGCCGGGCGCGACCCGATCGTACAGCGCCGGGATGATCGTGTCGTAGCCGTCGCGGGCGTAGGAGCGAACGACGTTCTTTAGCTGATCGGTGATTCCGAAGATTTCCTGGAGAATGACGAGGCCGCCCTTCGGCGCGCCCGCCGGCTTGGCGCGGAATGCTTCGAGCGTGAAGCCGTCGGCCGCGGTGACGCTCGTCATGCCGTCAGTGATCTCGTTCGCCATCGTCGTGCTCTCCCGGTTCGCGCGCACGCTAGGGAGCGACGGCGCCATCCATCAAATCGATTGTCGATATAGCGTGCATTGGCAGGGTGAATGTCAGGCTATTGTGCGGCGGGTGAAGCCAAGCCGTTGCAGGCCGGCCGCGACTTCCGGGCAACTCATGAACAGTCGCCACAGAAGCGCCGAACGACAATTCTCGATCATCACCACGATCGGCCCCTGGTCGATGGCGAGATGGCTGTCGGCGACCCAGTTGGCGCTCGTGTTGAAGGAATCGGCGAAGCCAAGCTCGCGGAACAGCCTGTCGCCCATGTCGTCGTGGAAGTGGCGCAGTGCGGCCATCGCTTCCTGCGGCGCGTAGGGCATCGATGCGAGCGCCGCGGTCGGCGCGATGACGCCGCAGTCGTTGTCCGGCGCGAAGGCGTTGTAGCCGTCATCGCCGTCGCAGGCGGTCAGGCCCCAGCAGTTGGCGCCGTAGCCGGCAAAGCCGTGCGGATTGGTGATGCAGTGCGTGCGGTTGATGCGCACATGGGCGCAATTCTGCGCCCAGTAATCGGCGTAGGCGTCGCTGAGGCCGCGGGGATCGAGGCCGAGAAACGAGTAATGCGCAAAGAACAGCGGGCCGCCGCGATCGGGCCCGAGCGGCAGCGTCACTCCGTCATAGTCGCGCCCGTTGCGGAAGACGGGGCTGTCGGTCCAGCCGCGATGATAGACTCGCGGATCGATCGCGTGGGTCGGTGACGAAGCCGCGAGCACGTAAGCGATCAGGCACTCGTTCCAGCCGCGGATGGCATGGTTCATCGCCCAGGCGTGCCGCGGGCTCCAGTGCCAGTAGAGGACGTCTTCGCCGCGCGTGTGCCAGTGCCATTCGACCGCATGCCAGATGCCGTCAATGGCGGCGCAGAGCTTCGAGTCGCCAGCGAAATACTGGCGCGCACACAGCAAGCCGGCGATCAGGAACGCGGTCTCGACCAGGTCGCCGCCATCGTCCTTCGGCGAGAAGGGAATCGCCTTGCCGCTGCCGCCATGCAGAAAATGCGGAAACACTCCATGGAAGCGCTCGGCGCTTTCGAGATGATCGACGATCTGCGCGATGCGTGCGCGCACGTCGGTGCGCGAAAGAAAGCCGCGCTCGGCGCCCGCGATCATCGCCATGACGCCGAAGCCGGTGCCGCCCGTCGTCACCGTCTCGCGGTAATCGTAGCCGGGCACGGCATTGCTGCGCTCGCGCGCCATGCCGCTGACCGGATGTGCGAAGTCCCAGAAGTAGCGCAGCGTGTGCCGCTGGACGCGGTCGAGCAGGGCGTCGTCGGAGAGCGATGTCATGGCTCTCAGGAACGCCAGACGATGCGTTTTGTGCCGACCCTGTCGGACGCGCCGCCGACCTCGATGACGAACTCGCCCGGCTCGAAGGCAACTTCCGGCGTAGCGAGGGACTCGGCGCGGATGAAGGAGAGGTCGGAGGTCGTAACGCGGAACGAGACCGTGCGGCTCTCGCCAGGCGCGAGCGCGATCTTCTGAAAGCCTTTCAGCTCGCGCAGCGGCCGCGCGCGGCTGGCGACCGGATCGCCGATGTAGAGCTGCACGACCTCTTCGCCGGCGATCGCGCCGGCGTTGCGCACGGTGACGCTGGTGGAGAGCGCCGCGCCGTGGCCGCGCAATTCAGTGCGATCGACTCTAACGTCACCGTAGTCGAACCGCGTGAAGCTCAGCCCGTGGCCGAACGGATAGAGCGGTGTCGATGCGCCCTCGACGCGGCAGGCAGTGGTGAACTTGCGGAACACCGGACGCCCATGCGCGTCGCGTTCAGAATCGTTCGTTGTGTCGAGCCCGATGAGATGGCCCGGGCGGCCGGTCGGGGGCTCGGCATAGGTCATCGGCACCTGGCCTGAATCGCGCGGGAAGCTCATTGCCAGCTTGCCGCTCGGATTGGCGGCGCCGGTCAGCAGATCGGCGATGGCGTTGCCCGCTTCGCTGCCGGGAAACCAGGCATGCAGGATGGCATTGGCGTTCCGGTCTTCCCATTCGAGCGCGAGCGGGCGGCCGCTCATCGTCACCAGCACCAACGGCTTTCCGGTCGCCACCAGCGCTTCGAGCAACCTGCGCTGGCTGCCCGGCAGTTCGAGGTTCGTGCGCGTTGCGGCTTCGCCGGTGTGCTCGCGCGCCTCGCCCATGCAGGCGACAATGATATCGGCCTGCTTCGCCTGCGCGAGCGCTTCGGCGATCAGCGCCTCCGGCGGATCGATTGTGACAATTTCTCCGAACAGGTTGAGCCGTGCAGCGATGTTCGGATTGTCGACGATGTTGGCGCCCTTGGCGTAAAGCACATTGTCGAACGCCGCGCGCATGCCTTCGAGCACGGTGACGCTGTCCTGCGGTTGCGCCGCCACCGCCCAGGTGCCCTGCATGTTGCCGCGGCTGTCGGCGAGAGGTCCGACCAGCGCGATTGTTTGCGTGCGCTTGAGCGGCAGCACGCCGTCGTTCTTCAGCAGCACGCACGACTTCGCGCCAGCTTCACGCGCGAGCGCGCGCGTCTCGCGCGTCAGCGTCACGGCCACGCGCTTGTCTTCGTCGAGTTCGCGATAGGGATTGGCGAACAGCCCGAGCTTCACCTTGGCGGCGAGCACGCGGCGGCAGGCGGCGTCGATGTCGGCCTCGGCGATGCGGCCTTCGGCGACCAGCGCCGGCAGGAACCGGCTGTAACATTCGGCGACGAGATCGATATCGACGCCGGCGCGGAAAGCGAGATAGGCAGCCTCTTTCTCGTCGGCGGCAACGCCGTGGTTCACCAGTTCCATGATCGCCGTGTAGTCCGACACCAGGAGCCCGTCGAAGCCCCAGCGTTCGCGCAGCAGGCCGTGCAGCAGGTCGCGGTGCGCGGTGCAGGGAATGCCGGCAAGATCATGGAAGCCGACCATCACCGCGCCGACGCCCGCCTCGACCGCGGCCTTGAACGGCGGCAACACCACGTTGTGCATGCGCCACGGGCTGATGTCGGCGCCGTTATAGTCGCGACCCGCATCGGCGAAGCCGTAACCGGCGAAATGCTTGGCGCAGGCCATCATCGTGCCGGCACGCGTCAGATCGTCCTGCTGATAGCCTTCGATCATCGCCCGGGCGAAAACCGATCCGACGAAAGGATCCTCGCCGGGGCTCTCGGCGCAGCGGCCCCAGCGCGCGTCGCGCGACACGTCGAGCATCGGCGCCCAGGCGAGCGCGATGCCCGAGGCGGCACCCTCGAGCGCGGCGGCGCGCGCCGTGCGCTTGACGAGATCGGGATCGAACGACGAGGCCAGCGCCACCGGCAGCGGGAAGATGGTGCGGTGGCCGTGAATGACGTCGAGCGTGAAGATGAGCGGGATGCCGTGCGGCGACTGTTCGACAGCGATCTTTTGGAGTTCGGCAAGCCGCGGCAACGGCGCGCCCGCGGCGAGGCTGCCCGCTTCGCCGCGGGAAATGCGAGATTCGATATTCGCGCTCGCGGTGCCGGCGCCGGTGGTGTCGGCGCCGCCGATATTCGGGTGATTGAGCTGGCCGATCTTCTCGGCGAGGCTCATCCGCCTCAACAGATCGTCGATGTCCATCGTGGGTCTTAGGCTAGCGCGGCCACGCGGTTCCGCACAGGCCCATGGTGCAGCCTTGCGCCGAGCGGGCTGCGCACGAGGTGCAGGACGCGCGGATGGAACGCTTCGAGCCCCGGACGGTGGCCGATCGAGACTACGGTCGCGCCGGCCAGTTCCTCGTCGAACATGGACATGACGCGCTTCTGGCTGAGGTCGTCGAGCGCCGAGGTCGCCTCGTCGAGGAATACCCAGCACGGCCTGTGCAATAAGAGGCGCGCGAAGCCGATCAGCTGCTGCTGGCCGAGCGAGAGGCTCTTGTCCAGCCGCGCCGGCACGTCGAGCATGGCGAGGTACTCGGCGAGGCCAACGCGCTTCAGCGCGCCCTCGATCGCCGCGGTCGGGAACGCGTCCGGCGCATCCGGATAGGCAAGCGCGGCGCGCAATGTGCCGAGCGGCAGGTAGGGCCGCTGCGGCATGAACATCATCGTGTCCGGATCGGGCCGCATGATCGTCCCGGTGCCCCACGGCCACAGGCCCGCGAGCGCGCGGAACAAGGTGCTCTTGCCGGCGCCGGATTCGCCGACGATCAGCACGCGTTCGCCGAGCGCGATCTCGACCGAGGTCTCGGCAATGACGACGCGGCCGTCGGCGAACAGCACGCTCACCTCGTCGAAGGCGAGCTTGCCGTGCGGATGCTGTGCCATGCGGATGTGCTCGACGGTCTCGTCGCTGCGGTCGAGCCGGTCCATCGCGGCCTTGAAGGCGCTGACGCGGTGGAGCGTCGCGCGCCAGTCGGCGACGGCGGGGAATTGGTCGACGAACCAGCGCAGCGACGCCTGCACCTGGTTGAAGGCGCCGACGACGACCATCAATCCGCCGAGGGTCAGCGTGCCGCTGAAGTAGCCCGGTGAGGCGACGAGCGTCGGCACGATGATGGCGAGCCAGCCATAGCCCGAGGTGATCCAGGTCAGCCGCGACGCCGCGCCGGTCAATTTGCTCATCGTGGCGATGACGCGGTCGACATTGCCCTCGAGCTGGCGCCGTTCGTCGCGCTCGCCGTGATGGAGCGCGATGCTTTCCGCGCTCTCGGAAACGCGCACAAGCGCGAAGCGCAATTCCGCCTCGCGCGAATAAAGCTGCGCGTTGAGCCCGATCAGCGGCAGGCCGACGCGCCAGGTCATGAGTGAGCCGATCAGCGCGTAGACGATCGCGCACCAGACCATATAGCCGGGAATTGAGAAGTGATGCCCCTGCACGACGAAGACCATGTGGCTCGACAGCGACCACAAAATGCCGATGAAGGAGATCAGCAAAATGCTGGCCTGGAGCAGCCCGATCGCGAGACCGGCCGACAGGTCGGTCAGCTTGCGCGTGTCTTCCTCGATGCGCTGGTCGGGATTGACACCGAGCTCGCCGGCAAGGCCGAGCCGATAGGCGCGCCCGCGCGCCAGCCAGTCGTCGAGCAGATGCCGCGTCAGCCATTCGCGCAGGCGGACCTTCAGCATCTGCTGCATCCAGGTTTGGCCGACGACGAGCGACAGCAGGAACGCGACGATGCCGCCGAAGATCAGGAGCTGATGGCCGAGTTCGGCGACATTGCGCTTGGCGATGGCGTCAAAGAACGCGCCGTTCCAGTCGTTGAGTCGGATCTGGCCGAACATGTTGCCGATCAGCATGACGAGGATGCCGCCGGCGAGCCATGCGACGGTCGCGCGATGCCGGCTGCGCCACAGGAGCCGGATCAGCGCGAGGCTTTCCGCGGCGGCGCTGCGGCTTTCGTAGGCGATGCTCGGCGGTTGAAACAAAGGCAAGGGCGGCGCGTCGGCCGACACGTCGGCGCGGTCGCGAAGCGAATCCAAGAGCGTGGCGACAGAGCGCGCGGGCGCGCTCTCGCGGTCGGAATGTTGCCGGTGTTTCACTTCTGGTCCGTGTTGCCGGCCTCCCCCTGACCGGCGGCGCGGTCGTGACATCACGACTCGCAGCGTCGTATGAAGACTTGTGTCTGCGCGGTTGGATTGCAAGCAAACTCTGTCTTCTGCTTTGTCGCAGGTGCACGAGCGATGCAAAATTGGCACTGTGCGACGTGCGGCGGTTAAAATGGAACTTCGCGGCTGGATCGACAGACAGGCGCAATTGAGCGCCGATTTGATGGAGCGCGCGATCTCGGCGACGCATTTGCAGCGCGTTCGTGCCCAATTTGCGCAGAACGTCAAACCGGCGCGCGGTTCCGTGCTGGCGTCGCCGGCGATCGCCGACTGGAATCCGGAACCGGATTATTTCTTCCATTGGGTGCGCGATTCCGCGATCGTCATGCGGACTGTCGCGGAACTGGCCGCGAATGCCGCGGACGAAAGCGAGCGCCGGCGCTGGACGGCGCATTTCGCGGATTATGTGGCGTTCAGCCTGCGGCTCACGCGAATCGATATCGCCGCTTTTGAATCCCATCTTCCGCGCACCGAAGCCGCGTTTCGCAAGTTCCTGCGCGCCGATGACGACATTCGCGCGCTCGGGCGCGATGCGCTGCTCGGCGAACCACGTTTCAATCCCGACGGCACCGTCGACATCCTCGGCTGGTCACGGCCGCAATATGACGGTCCGGCGCTGCGCGCGCTTGCCTGCCTGCGCTTTCGCCAGATCGCCGGCGCGAGCGCCGATCTCGACGCACTGCTGCGGATCGACCTCGACTTCACCGTTCGGCACGCGGGCGAGCCCTGTATCGGTCCGTGGGAGGAGCCGGAGGAGCACACGCACCATTACTACGTTGCACTGGTGCAGCTCGGTGCGCTCGTGCACGGGCGCGCGCTCGTGCAGCACGCCGACGCTGAGGTGCGGCTGCGCACGGTGCTCGAACGGCACTGGTCGGACGAGCACGAGGTTTACGCCGCTGTCTTTCCCTTCAAGGCAAATGAGCGCGCCGATCTCGTCGATGCCGCCGTACTGCTCGGCGTGCTCGACGCCGATTTGCCCGACGGGCCGCATTCGGCCGCCGATCCGCGCCTGTGGCAGACGCTCTCCGCGCTCGAGGAACTGTTTGCGCGCGAGTTCCCGCTCAATCGCGGCCGTGCTGCACCGGCGCTGGGGCGCTCGCGCGCCGACCGCTATTTCGGCGGCGGCGCCTGGTACGTCACCACGCTCGCCGCCGCCGCTCTGTGTTACCGGCGGGTCGCCCGCGAGGCCGACGTGAGTTATCTCGCGCGCGGCGATGAATACATGACGACAGTCCGAGACCTGATACCGGCCGATGGACACATGGCCGAGCAGGTCGACCGCAGTACCGGCGCGCCGGCCTCCGCGCGGGATCTCACCTGGAGTTATGCGGCGTTTGTCGAGGCGGCCCGCCTGCGCCGAGAGGCCGTGCGGCGCACAGCTCCGCGATCCTGACAATCCTGCCTTGCGGCTGCGAAATATTCGCCGGCGTCAGAAACACAGCGAGCCGATCCGCGTTCAGGGGAAAGGCGGGGGAGCGATCGCCCCTGCCTGTATGCCGGCGTGGTGGCGGGAGAGCGGAATGGACGACGAGCGGGAGCCGGACGGCGTGTCGCGCACGGCTGGCGGCTGGTACTGGCTGGTTGGCATCGCCCTGACGGCGGCGGCCTTCTATTGGGCCATTCCGGCCGGCCATGGCAGCCCGACCTCCGTCACGGTATTCGGCGTCAACGCGCCTGACGCCCCGTCCGCCAGCTATCCGGGCCTGCGCCCGCCGGCGCCACCGCAGAGCCAATTGGCGTCCGCCGAGACGCTGCGCTGACCACCGTTCAATCGAGGGGATAAGCGCCGCGACGCCGATCGCTCAGTGCTAGGCCGCTGTGCGGGAAGGGTGGCGCGCCCGAGACGATTCGAACGTCCGACCTTTGCCTTCGGAGGGCAACGCTCTATCCAGCTGAGCTACGGGCGCACGCGCAAAGCCTGCATAGCCGAAAGCATCCCAGCCTTCAACCGCGGCCCAAGGGCACAAAAGTGCCGTCGCTTGGGCACTTTTCGCCCTCTTCCTGTGGTTAAGCCCCATTTTCCGGGGCTTCCCGCTTGCGCAGAAAAACGAATCTCTTAGTGCTCAACGAACGCGCATGGTGCGCTCAAGGAGTTATTTCTATGGCTAAAGCCGCCGCAACCGCCAAACCGAAAGCTGCCAAGCCGGTGACCAGCCGGAACCTGGCCGCGGCGCTCTCGGAAGCCCATCAGCTGACCAAGAAGCAGGGCCTGGAGCTCGTGGACAATCTGGTCACGATGATCACCAAGCACCTGAAGAAGGGTGAGCGCGTCAAGATCGCCGGCCTCGGCATCCTGCAGGTGCGCAAGCGCGCCGCCCGCATGGGTCGCAACCCGGCCACCGGCGAAGCGATCAAGATCAAGGCGTCGAAAAAGGTCGCGTTCCGCGCCGCCAAGGACCTCAAGGAAGCGATCTAACCGCTTCCGCTTAAGTTCTGCGTACCAGCAAGCCCCGTCGGTTTCGTCCGGCGGGGTTTTGTTTTGCGTTCTTATCCCTCCCCCGCTTACGGGGGAGGGTGGCTCCGCGCGCAGCGCGGAGACGGGTGGGGGCAGTCTCGATTGCGACGTGACCCCCACCCCCGGCGCTTGCGCGCTGGACCCTCCCGTTTCAGGGGAGGGATAAACAGCGCCTTATTTGCATCGCGGCCCGGCGCTACCATCTCCCCCGTCATGCTGCGCCGTTATCTGCTGCGCCCGCTCTGGATCGTCCTCGCCCTGCTGTTCCTTCTGGAAGCATGGCTGTGGGACCATTTGCAGCCGCTCGTCGCGCGGCTGGTCGCGCTCATCCCGCTCGCGGCGCTCAAGCGCGGGATCGCACGACTGGTTTCCAGCTTGCCGCCCTGGGCGGTGCTGTTCGTGTTCGCGGTCCCGTTCGTCCTGATGCTGCCGCTCAAGTTCGCGGAGGTCTATTTCCTCGCCCGCCGGCAGTGGCTCCTGGCGGGCGCGGTGATCCTCCTCGTCAAGCTGGTCGGCGTTGGCGTCACCGCCTTCATCTTCGACGTGACGCGCGACAAGCTCATGCAGATGGCCTGGTTCCGCCGGCTCTATGCCTGGGTGATGTGGGCGCGCGACTGGGCGCATGCGCAAACCGAGCCGATCCGTCAGCGCGTGCGCCAGCTCGCCTGGCTGTTGAAGTCGCGCCGCGCCGGCACGTTCCTGCGCCGGCTGATCCGGCTGCGCCGCCGTGCCTATCGCCGCTGGGCGTGATGCCTAGCCGGTGATGACGTGCAGGAGATGCGGCGCCCACAGGCCGCAGCCGGTGAAGGCGAGCCCGACGAAGCCGAGCAGCACCGAGCCCCAGCCGAGCAGCACCATGCCGGTGATGACCTGCGCCGAGGCCAGCACAATGCCGATCTGGAAAGCGGCGGAGGCGAATTCATAATTGTGATAGCGCGCCAACGTCTCATCGCGGTGATGCTCGCCGGCGCGGGCACGCGCGGACAACTGCTTGCGGCCTTCGTTCGATGCAGGCTCGTCGTCATAGCGCGCGACGAGCTTCTTCCACTCGTCGACCTTCTTCGCCAGCCGCGCCTTCTGGTCGGCGTCGGCGGCGCGGTCGGCCTCGAGCTGCATCTGCTCGGACGCCGTCGTCAGCACCGTCATGCGGATGGTCTTGGCCTGGAAGAAGGCCCACAGATCGTTGATCTCGACGTTGAGCGCGATGGCGTGCGTCTGCGCGCTCTTGCCGAGCGTCTCGGAGAAGGCAAGGAACAGCGCCAGCACCGAGATCAGCAGCGCGATCTTCTTGTTGCCGCCGTGCGAGGCATGCTCGGCGTGCTCGGCGTGCTCCAGGTTCTCGTGTGCGCTCATGTCCGTCCCCCTTGGATGACGGGACGATGGCAGCAATTCTAGGCGCGGGAAAGAGCGGCTTAGGCACGCGGATGCGTATTCACATAAACGTCGAGTAACCGCTCGGCGTCGACCGCGGTGTAGATTTGCGTCGTCGACAGGGAGGCGTGACCGAGCAGTTCCTGGATGGCGCGCAGGTCGCCACCACCGGCCAGGAGATGCGTGGCGAAGGAATGCCGCAGCGCGTGCGGCGTCGCCGTGTCGGGCAGACCGAGGGCGCCGCGCAGGCGCTCCATCGCGAGTTGCACGATGCGCGGCGACAAGGATCCGCCGCGCGCGCCGACGAACAGAGGTCCGTTGGCGGGCAGGTCGTACGGGCAGAGTGCGACATAGTCGGCGGCGAGCTTCGCCACCTGCGGCAAGAGCGGCACCATGCGCGTCTTGTTGCCCTTGCCTGTGACGGTGAGCGTGTCCGGCGCGCCGTTGAAGTCGCGGCGCTTCAATGACAGCGCCTCCGAAATGCGCAGGCCGCAGCCGTAGAGCAGCGCCATAACCGCCGCGTCGCGCGCCAGCACCCATTGGTCGCGCGCTTCGCCGGCGCGCATGTCGGCGTCGGTCACGGCGCGGGCCGAGCTCGCCGTGAGCGGCTTGGGCAGGCTCCTCGGGATTTTCGGCGTGCGTACCGCGGAGAGGGCGCCGACCTTTCCCTTGCCGTTGCGCTCGAGGAAGCGCGCGAAGGAGCGCGCCCCGGCGAGCTGGCGCATCAGCGAGCGGTTGCCGGCGCCCTCGGCCCGGCGCGCGGCGAGGAAGGCGCGCACGTCGGCGGGGCTGAGCTTGGCCAGTGCCTTCAGGCTCGGCGGCTTGCCGAGATGCGCAGTGAGAAAGGCGAGGAACTGCGCCACGTCGCGCCGGTAGGCGTCGAGCGTCTTCGGCGACATGCGCTTCTCGGCGCCGAGATAGGAAAGCCAGCGGCCGATCTCGGCCGCGACGTCCGGGGCTGTGGCGAAGGCCATATACATGCGCGCCAGACTGGCATTCCTTCCTTCACCCTTCCTTAACCGCGCGGAATCGGCCTAGACCACTCATATGCCCATGCGCGTCGTCGATATCCTGGTGCCGGTGGCGCTCGATCAGGCCTATTCCTATCGGGTCCCCGCCGACATGGAGCTTGCGCCCGGCGACGTCGTCGCCGTGCCGCTCGGCGCGCGCGAATGCCTCGGCGTGGTCTGGGCTGACAATCCAAATCCGAACCCGCGCCTGCACAACCGGCTGAAGGACGTCGAGGCCAAGGTCGATGTTCCGCCGCTCAGGCCGGAACTGCGCACCTTCGTCGACTGGGTGTCGAATTACACGCTCGCCGCGCGCGGCATGGTGCTGCGCATGGCGCTGCGCATGGGCGATCTCGGCCCTGCGCGCGAGCGTGTCGGAGTGCGCCTCACCGAGGCGAAGCCGCAGCGCATGACGCCGGCGCGGGCGCGCGTGATGGAGGCGCTCGCCGACGGCTTCGTTCGCTCGAAGGGCGAGGCGGCGCAGGCGGCCGGCGTTTCGGCGGGAGTCGTCAACGGCCTTGTCGACGACGGCGTGCTGGAAACCGTGGTGCTGCCGCCCGAGCCCTTGATGCGCGCGCCCGATCCCGACTTCCGCAAGCCGGATTTCTCCCTCGCGCAATTGGCCGCCGCCGACGCGTTGCGCACGACGGTCGATCAGGGCGGCTACACCGTGTCGCTGCTCGACGGCGTCACCGGCTCCGGCAAGACGGAAGTCTATTTTGAGGCGGTGGCCGAGAACATCCGCCGCGGTCACCAGACGCTCGTCCTCATGCCGGAAATCGCGCTGACGGCGGGATTTCTCGACCGCTTCGCGCAACGCTTCGGCGTGCGTCCGGCCGAATGGCATTCGCAGCTTGCGCCGCGCAAGCGCGCGCGCACCTGGGAAGCGGTGGCGAAGAACGAAGTGCCGGTCATCGTCGGCGCGCGCTCGGCGCTGTTTCTTCCCTATGCCGATCTCGGCCTCATCGTCGTCGATGAAGAGCACGACGGCGCCTACAAGCAGGAGGACGGCGCGCATTACCACGCCAGGGATATGGCGGTGGTGCGCGGCTCGATCGCCAAGTTTCCAGTCATCCTCGCTTCGGCGACGCCATCGGTGGAGTCGGAGGTCAATGCGCGCAAGGGCCGCTACCGCCGCATCCATCTGCCCGAGCGGTTCGGCGGCGCGTCGCTGCCGCACATCGAGCCGATCGACATGCGCACCGAAGGTCCGCCGCGCGGCCGCTTCATCTCGCCGAAACTGGCGGAAGCGGTGCAGATCGTGCTGGAGAAGCGCGAGCAGGCGCTGCTGTTCCTCAACCGCCGCGGCTTCGCGCCGCTGACTTTGTGCCGCGCCTGCGGCTTCCGGGTGCAATGCCCGAATTGCGATTCCTGGCTGGTCGATCACCGCTTCAAGCGGCGGCTCGTCTGCCATCACTGCGGCTACTCGGTGCCGCCGCCGAACGAATGCCCGAAGTGCCACGCGACGGATAGTTTCGCCGCCGTCGGCCCCGGCGTCGAGCGGCTACACCAGGAAGCGGCGGAGCTGTTTCCCGGCGCGCGCATCCTCGTCCTGTCGAGCGACCTCGTCGAATCGATCGAGCGTCTGCGCAGCGAGCTCGACGATGTTGCCGAAGGCCGCTTCGATCTCGTCATCGGCACGCAGCTCGTCGCCAAGGGGCATCACTTTCCTCGATTGAATCTTGTCGGCATCGTCGATGCCGATCTCGGTTTGGGCAATGGCGATCCGCGCGCGGCCGAGCGCACGTTCCAATTGCTGCATCAGGTGACGGGGCGCGCCGGCCGCGAGGAGGGCCGCGGCGTCGGCTATTTGCAGACGCATCAGCCGGAGCATCCGGTGATGCGGGCGCTGATCATGGGCGACCGCGAGGCGTTCTATCAGAACGAGATCGAGCAGCGCGAGCGCACGGGCTATCCGCCGTTCGGCCGGCTCGCGAGCCTCATCATCTCGGCGGGTGACAAGCACGTGGCCGAAGCCTATGGCCGCACGCTCGTGTCGCTGGCGCCGAAGGATGACGTCGTGCGCGTGCTCGGTCCGGCCGAAGCGCCGATTGCCGTCGTGCGCGGCCGCCATCGCTATCGGCTGCTGGTTAAGTCGCCGCGCGCATACGATCTGTCGGGCTATCTGCGCGACTGGCTCAGCCAGGCGCCGAAAACCCAGCGCAATCTGCAGCTCGAGGTCGACGTCGACCCGATGAGCTTTTTCTAGGAACTCCGCACATCCTCCGCCTTCGCTGCATAGGCGACGAGCGGCGGCTTGAGCCCGGCATTGATGAGCATGCGCCGCACGTTGGGCTTCACCGCCGAGAAATACACCGCACTGCCGGCGCGCTTGATCTTGGTGACGAAGGTCACGAGCGAGCGAGCGGCGGTCGTGTCGATCAGCGGCACGTCGGCAAAATCGAGCACCAGCACGCGCGGCGCGCCGACGCGCTCGAGCACCGAGAGCACGCGCGCGGTCGCGCCGAAGAAGAATGCGCCGCTGATGTGATAGACCATGACGTCGCGGCTGGTGGCGGGTGCGGCGTCGTAGCGGTTCGCAGGATCGGCCTTGTCGGCGATGTCGTCGACGCCGGCGCCGCCGCTCTCGACTTCGACCGCCTCGCCCATGCGGTGCATGAACAAGAGCGCGCCCATGACGACACCGACGCCGATGCCGGTCATGAGGTCGACGAAAATCGTCAGCAGGAACGTCGCGAGCAGCACGGCCGCGTCGCCGCGCGACCCGCGCAGCAGCGACCAGAATTCTTCCTTCTCGGCCATGTTCCACGACACCACGGCGAGCACGGCGCCGAGCGCGGCCAGCGGGATGTATCCGACGAGCGGCGCGAAGATGGCGAGGAACAGGATCAGATAGCCGCAGTGGAACATGCCGGAGATCGGCCCGCGCGCGCCGGAGCGCACATTGGTCGCGGTGCGCGCCACCGTGCCGGTGACGCAGATGCCGCCGAACAGGATCGAGACGATCTGCGCCGTACCTTGCGCGCCGAGCTCGCAGTTTGAGCGATGGCGGCGGCCGGTCATGCCGTCGGCGACGACCGCGGACAGGAGCGACTCAATGGCGCCGAGCACGGCGATGCTGAAGGCGTCGGGCAGGATGGACTGCAATTTGGCGAGGCTGAAGGTCGGCAACGCCGGCGCCGGCAGCGCGCGCGGCACGGCGCCGAATTGCGACGTCACCGTCGCGACGTCGAGATGCAGCGCGAACGACACGAGCGAGGCGCTCGCCACCGCGATCAGGAAGGCCGGCCAGGTCGGGCGCACTTTGCGCACCAGCGCGATGATGCCGATCGACATGAGGGCAACCGCGACCGTCGCATAGTTCACGCTGCCGATCGCACCGGCGATCGCCTCGAGCTTCGGCACCAGCGCTGACGGCTCGTGCGTTAGCTTGAGGCCGAGCAGGTCCTTGAGCTGGCTCGCCGCGATGATAACGGCGATCCCGGCGGTGAAGCCGACCGTCACCGGGAACGGGATGTATTTGACGTAGGTGCCGGCGCGCAGCAGCGCGACCGTGATCATGATCAGACCGGCAACGACGGTCGCGAGCGCGAGCCCGTCATAGCCGTGCCGCTCGACGATGCCGGCGACGAGGCCGATGAAGGCGCCGGCCGGGCCGCCGATCTGGAAGCGGCTGCCGCCGATCAGCGAGACGATGAAGCCGCCGGCAATCGCCGTGTAGAGGCCGCGTTCGGGCGAGACGCCGGAGGCGATGGCGATCGCCATGGACAGCGGCAGCGCCACCACCGCGACGGTGAGGCCCGAGACCGCGTCGTGGCGGAGGTCGCGCCAGCCATAGCCCTCGCGAAACACGGTGACGAGCTTGGGCGTGAACAGTTCGATGAAGCTCGGCTCGGCCGGGCGGATGGTCGTCATGGACATGCGGGCGGCCGCTTCGACTGGAGGGACGGGCGCGATTATCGCCGCCCGGCCGCGTCGGCCCAATTCAGGGATTGCCCTTAGGCGCGTGTGGAATAAGCCGGGCGTCCGACATTCATTCCGGCATTTCGTCGTGCTTGGTGCCCGGCTGGAGCAGCACGGTGGCGGCGGCGGCGAAGATGAGGGCGAAGCCGATCGTGTCGGTGAGGTTCGGCCGCTCGCCACTGATCAATGTCGAGCCGATGACGCCGACCACCGGCACCAGCAGCGTGCCGATGGAGGCGGTCATGGTCGGCAGTTTGTCGACGACGACGAACCAGACGAAATAGATCAGCCCCATGCCGATCAGGCCGTTATAGCCGATCCAGACGAGCGTCGCGGTCGGCACCGGGCCGGGCTGCGGCAATCCGTAGAAGACCGCCATGCCGGCGACGATCATCAGCCAGCCGAGGAGAAGCTGCCAGGCGGTTGCGGCGAGCGTCGGGATCGGAATCTGCGCCGCCTTCAGGTAGATCGTGCCGGCCGCCCAGAACCAGGCGCAGGCGAGCGCGAAAAGCGCGCCGAGCGGCAGGCCTTGCTCGAACAGCGGCCCGATCAGGATGGCGAGCCCGAGCGCGCACAGGACGAGCGCCGCGAGCTTCACGCCGGTGAGCTTCTCCTTCAGGACGAGCCAGGCCAGCACCGAGGCCCAGATCGGCATCGAATAGGCAATCACCACCGCGCGCGACGTCGTGCCGTAGACCTGCGAATAGGCCGAGCAGACATTGAAGATGCCGACATTGAAGAATGCGGCGATCGTCAGCTTCAGCCACGCGCCGCGCGGCACTGACAGGTTCGTGCGGCTCACCGCGGCGGCGATCATCAGGACGAGCGCGCCGAGGCCGACGCCAACCACGCGCAGCGACCACGGCGACAGCGCCTGAAGGATGACGCGCGTGGCGATCCAGTTCATGCCCCAGGCAACGCCCATGAGCACGACGAGCAGGCGCGCGCCGTTCGAGACGCCGGTGGCGGCTGGGTTCGCCTCGCTCACGCTCTTGCTCCGCGCAGCGCCGGCAGCAGCAGCACGCAGGCGGCCGCGCCGAAGATCAGCACGAAGCCTACGATGTCGTTCAGGGTCGGCCGCTCGCCAAGCACGACAACCGAACCGAGGACACCGATGACTGGGACCAGCAGCGCTCCGATCGACGCGGTAATCGGCGACAGCCTCCCGGCGATCGACCACCATAGGAAGTGTGCAAATCCGGTGCCGATAATGCCGACGAACAGGATCGCGGCCCACGTCTCGTAGGACAGGCTGAAGCGCGGCGCGCCCTCGAACACGAACGTTCCGGCGGCGATGAACATGAGGCCGAACACGAGCTGCCAGGCGGCTGTGGCGAGCGGCGGCACGGTCGACTTCACCCATTTGAGATAGACGGTGGCGCCGCCCCAGGCCCAGGCGCAGCCGAGCGCGAGGAACGCGGTCGCCGGCACGCCCTGCTCGATCAGCGGCCACACCAGCACGCCAAGCCCGACGATGCAGAGCAAAATGGCGGTCCCGCGTACGCGGTCGAGACGCTCGCCGAGCAGAACGCAGCTCATGATCGTGGTCCAGATCGGCATCGAATAATTCAGGATGACGACGCGCGACGTCGCGCCATTGGCCTGCGCGAATCCGGACAGGATCTGGAACAGGGCGACATTGAGAAAGCCGGCGATCATCACATGGATGCGCTGGCCGCGCGGGACCCTGAGCGTGTGACCGGTCAGGAGCGCTGCCCCGACCAGGGTGAGGACGGCGAAGCTCGACCCGAAGAAGCGCAATGTCCAGGGCGAGGCCTGGTGCAACGCGATGGCGCCGCCGATCCAGTTGCCGCCCCAGGCGAAGGCCAGCAGGAACACCAGCATCCTGTCGCGCCCGGTGACCTCGGCGGTATCGCGCGCCTGCGGCATTGAAGTGGGGTTTCCGGACCGGGGGTGGGACGCCCGCGAATCTCTCGGACCGCGGACGTGCCACGCTAGCCGCTACGCCACGGCGGCGCGAGGTATGGCTCGCATGCGCGGCTCCATGACCCACCCGGCGGCGACGCGGAACCCGTGCCTCTTGTTGCGCCGCGATTGTGGCTGTGTTAGCAACCCCTCGATTTCGCGAGGGGCGCTGCGGGGCTTTGACGCGCGTCCTCGCCAGATCGGAATTCCTCCTT
>Ga0068855_100003560_pt1 | contig 19045 bp, 17 predicted proteins | sample KBSCornC52_FD_66592 | JGI IMG/M metagenome (GOLD analysis project Ga0068855, IMG submission 66592) | Corn rhizosphere microbial communities from Kellogg Biological Station, Michigan, USA - KBS Corn C5-2 | ecosystem: Host-associated > Plants > Roots > Rhizosphere > Soil ...
CGCGGCGCCGCCACCGAACAGATCCTGCTCGCTCGGCCGATCGCCGAGCCCCTGCGCGGACGCGGCGCCGGCGGCCAGCAGCGTCAGGCCACCGGCCAGGCCGCGCACCCAGCGATGGTTCATCGGCTCTTGCTCTCGAGCCAGGCCTTCGTGAACAGGTTCGGCGGCAGCGGGTTCGTGTCGACCGCCTTGATCAGCAGCAGCGTCTGATTGGCCTTCTCGACCTCGTCGTAAAAGCGGATCTCCTCGGGGTAGTAGACCTCGCCCTTCTTCGACGGGCTGTAGATCTTCTTCCACTTCGGGTAGTACGACGTGCGCAAGAGGCGCCCCGACAGCGCGAACTCTTGCCGCTTGAGGACGTTCTTGGTGTCCTTGTCGATCCAGATGCGGATCACCGGGAACGCCAGGTCCTGCCCCGGCTTGCCCTTCAGCAACAGCTTCTGCGCCGTGTAGACGCCCAGCTTCTCCTCGCCTTCGTCGGAGGGATCGTACTCTTCCGCCAGGCGCGACTCGTCGAAGTCCGAGCGCCGCGAGTTGGTGCCGCCGATGCGCTCGCGCTCGGTGCGCCGCTCCCACTTGCCGACCGAGGGGTCGTAGAACCAGAGGTTCTTGTCGATGCGCAGGTAGCCCTGCCCGGCCGACGACTTGGGCGCGGTGAACAGGATCATGAACTTCTGGTCTGCGGACCGCCGGAAGTACTCCGTGTTGTAGACGGTGTCGACCTTGTCCTTCTCTTTCTGTTCCAGGTAGGCCTGCGCGCGCCAGTCGCCGTTGTTCTTTTGCCGGTCGTCCACCTGCTTGAGCAGATCGACCATCTGCTGCTGCGTCAGCGCGGCGTGCGCCAGGCCGTGCAGGCTCAACACCAGCGCAGCCGCCAGGATCATCCTTCTCATCGGAGCTCCCTCATCCAAAGTGCGACATGGCGACGACCGGACGCAGGCGCGCCGCCTTGATCGACGGGTAGAACGCCGCCGCGCCCGTGACCAGGGTGATGGCCACGACGGCCGTCACCAGCAAGCCGCCGTGCACGGCCAGGTTCAGGTGTGGAGACATCAGGAAGAACTGCAGCCCGTGCGGCACGGGGATGTGCGCCGCGTTGAGGCCGGCGGCGATGGCCCAGCCCGCCAGCGCGCCGGCAATGGTGGACAGCAGGCCCAGCATCAGCGACTCGAGCAGGAACATCCAGAGCACCTGGCGCCGGTGCATGCCGATGGCGCGCAGCGTGCCGATCTCGCGCGTGCGCTCGCGGATGGCGATCCACATGGTGTTCATGATCCCGATGACGATGATGGCCACCAGGATCGCGATCAGCACGACCGACAGCCCCTGCAGCGCGCTCAGCGTCCAGGTCATGAACGAGATCTCGTCCTCCCAGCTGGTGATGTCGAGCTTCTGTCCCGTCCAGTCCTCGCGCGAGACCGACTGGAACTTCATCCAGAAGGCGCGCGGGTCGGGCTCCATCACGCGGTAACCGGCCTGGTCCAGCGACTGGCGCAGCCGGGCCGCGATGGCCGGGATCTTGGCCAGGTCGTTCCGGTGCAGCATGATCTGGATGACGCCGGTCGAGTCCTGATTGAGCTGGTACAGCGCGCGCAGCGTCTGGATGGGGACGAAGGTGTTCCAGGTGCTGAGGAGGCCCAGGCTGTGCGCGATGCCGATCACGCGCACGTCGACCGTGTTGTTGGTGCCGCGGGTCGTCGGGGCCGAGATGGTCAGCGCGTCGCCCACCTTCACGCCCAGCTTCTCGGCCTGGTTGTCGAACAGCAGGATGGTCCCCGGCTGGCCCAGGTCGTCCAGCTTGCCGCTCTCCATCTGCAGCACCGAGGCGAACTTCGGCTCGTTGCGGATGTCGACGCCGGTCACGCCGGCCTGCATCGAGCTGGTGTCCGACACCAGCTTGGCCCACCCGCGGCCGCGCTGGACGGCGAACTCCATCTCGGGGACGGTCTTTTTGACGACCTCCAGCACCTTGCGGTAGTCGGTCACCACCGGCGCCGCCTGACCGGCCGTCACCTTGTAAAAGCCGCCCACGTTGACGTGGCCGGTGGACAGTGTGGTGGCGGTGTCGATCATCGTCTCGCGCACGCCGGTGGACAGGCCGTTCAGCAGCACCAGCAGCGCGGTCACCGACCCGATGGCGACCCCCAGGAACAGCGAGCGCCGGCTGTGCTGGACCAGGTTGCGGAAGGCGATCGTGAAATCGATCCAGAGCTTCGACATCGTTATTCCTCCTCCGCCATCGCCTGCCGCGGCGTCACCCGCATGGCGAGCCAGGCGGGATAGAAGCTGGAAAACGCGCTGACCAGCAGCACGATCAGGAACGCGGCGATGATGTTGCTGGTGCCGATGAACGGGTGCAGGCGCGGCCCCGAGAAGAAGAAGAACCAGACGTCGGACTTGGCGGGAATGCCGATCTTGCCCACGATGCTGACGGCGATGGCCCCCAGGCCCGCGCCCAGGCCGCCGAAGATGATCCCGATCACGATGGCTTCGATGACCAGCATGGCCAGGATGAACCGGCGCTGCGCGCCGATCGCGCGCAGGGTGCCGATCTCCTTGACGCGCTCGAGCGTCGCCATCACCAGCGCGTTGTTGATGATGACCAGCGCGATCAGGAAGATGATGAGGATCGCGACGTAAAGCACCATCCGGATCACGTTGACGAACTGGCCGATGAGGCCGGCCGCTTGCTGCCAGTCGATGGCCTTCAGCGTGAGGCCGTCCTTGGCCCCCTGCGCCTCGATGGCGGCCATGGTCTCGCGGATCTTCTTGGGGCTGGGGTCCTTGAGGATGACGGCGGCGTTCAGCACCACGCCCTTTTTGACCTCGTCGGGCGGAAACACGCGGCTGCGCGCCTCTTCCCGCTGCAGCTTGCCGGTCAGCGACTCGCCCAGATCGCGCATGGCCGGCGCCACGCCCGGCGTGGTGGTGGCGGTGACGTGCCGCGGGGGCGGCGCGGCGGCCGCCGTGTCGTCGGTCGACTTGCTGCCGAACAGCTCGGCCTCCGCGTTCTCGCGGCTGACCTCGTGGGCGCCGGCGGCCTTCTGCAGCTGCTGGATCTCGGCCAGCCGCTCGCCGCTCATGAAGCCGTAGAGCTCGCGGAAGCTGACCATGTCCATCAGGTTCAGCGCGCCGGCCAGGGTCGACTTCTCGAGCCCCTGGAACTCGAACACGCCGTAGACGGGGACGTTGACCGACTGCACGTAGCCGGAGCGCGTGAAGGCCTTGATGGTCAGCACGTCGCCGATGCGCACCCGGTACAGATCCAGCGACGGCGCCAGCTGCTTGTAGAAGAAGTCGTAACGCTGGTGCAGGTTGCGGTCGTCGGTCTGGAAGAAGGCCACCAGCAGCTTGCCGACGTCGTTCTCCTGGCTGCCCAGCTCGCGCTGCAGCTTGGCGCGGAAATCCGCGGTCTTGGCGGCGTCGAGCTGCAGCAGGATCTCGCGCACCTGCGACACGTTCTCCCGCACCATCCGCTTCAGATCGGGATCGGTGGCGATCGACAATCCCTCCGCGTCGACGCCTTCTTTGATCTTGTCCAGGCGCCGCGCCGCTTTCAGCTTCAGCTGGTCTTCATAGACCTGCTTCGAGAACAGGAAGCCGCGCTTGCCGGGCGGCACCATCGTCCCCTGGACGATACGCATGCGATCGAACGCCTTCTGGAAGGCCTGGAAATCGGTGCCGACGTAGTTGAGGAACAGCAGGTCGGCGTCCGCCGCCTGCGACGCGATCCGGTTCTCGAGGAACTCAAGGTCCTCGAACGGATGCTGGTCGAACTCGCGCCAGAACTGGTCGGACGACGCGCGCGTCACCGCCTCGGCGTCGTCCTTGTCGATGGTGCGCTCGTCCTGGATGGCCTTGGCGTTCTTGAGGTCGTTCTGCAGCACCTGAACGATCTGCCGGACGTGGCTCTTCTCGCTCTCGATCTGCGCGCGGTCCTTGGCCTTCACGGCGTTGCGCAGCTTTTCCAGCGCCAGATCGATGGTGTTGCCCGACGTGACCAGCGCCCCGCTGATCCCCATCGGGACCACCGACTTGACGTTGGGGACCTTGAGCAGCGACGCGCGCACCTTGGCGAAGTCGTCCAGCTGCGCGAGGTCCGGGTCGCCCATCATCATGCGCCCCATCACCTCCAGCTTGTCCTTGGACTGCGCGTTGTAGACCTGGATGTGGCCCGCGACGCTGCCGATGACGCTGCGGCTCATCGAGGCGACCAGGCTGTCCAGCAGCGAGTTGCCGGCCACCACCAGCAACCCGCCGAAGAAGATGATGCCGCCGACGATGAAGGTCTTGAGGCGGCTGGCGAACAGGTTCCGGAACGCCATCTGCGCGACGACGCCCAGCGTGGCAAACCAGCCCTTCACACCCGCGCTCCTTGCGACGTGGCCTTGGCCGCTTCAGCCGCCGAGACGCGATCGACCAGCTTGCCGTCGGCCAGCCGCACGATGAAGTTGGCGTTCGCCATCACCTTCTGATCGTGCGTCGAGAAGATGAAGGTCGTCTTCTCGGTCCGATTCAGCTCTTTCATGAGGTCGAGGATGTTCTGGCCCGTGACCGAGTCGAGGTTGGCGGTCGGCTCGTCGGCCAGCACCAGCTGGGGACGGGTGACCAGCGCGCGGGCGATGGCCACGCGCTGCCGCTGCCCGCCCGACAGCTCGCTGGGCCGGTGGGTGGCGTACTCGCGCAGGCCGACCTTCTCGAGCAAGCTCATCACGCGCTCGGTCCGCTGCGGTCCCGACAGCTGACGTTGCAGCAGCAACGGCAGCTCGATGTTCTGGAACACGGTGAGCACCGCCACCAGGTTGAAGCTCTGGAAGATGAACCCGATGGTGTGCAGGCGCAGGTCGGTCAGCTCGCGCTCGGACAGCTTGCGCGTGTCCTTGCCCGCCACCTCGACAGTGCCGGAGGTGGGCGTGTCGACGCAGCCGATCAGGTTGAGCAACGTGGTCTTGCCGCTGCCCGACGGGCCGGCGATCGACAGGAAGTCGCCGGCGGCGACCTCCAGGGTCACGCCGCGGAGAGCGGGGACCTCCACCTCGCCGAGCTTGTAGTTCTTGACCGCGTCCCGAACCGAAACGATGGCTGTCATGACGTCCTTTCCCGCTGTCCCAGGGTTGTCGGCCTGCGGACATGGCTCCGCCGACAAGGCCCGCAATAGTCGACGCTCTCCCTCGTGTCAAGGCGATCGACTAAATTGACGCCATGACGAAGCTCAAGTTCCCGATTCTGGCAATTTCGATTGGACTCTTTTTGGCGGGCGCGGCGCGGGCGGCCGACAAGCCCGCCGACGCGGCCGCGCCCAAGGCCGCCGCGGCGCCGAAGGCCGCCCCGGCCCCGACGGCCGGCGGGACCACGGCCACCTGGTGGGGGCACGCGGCCTGGGTCATCACCACGCCGGGCGGCGCCACCATCGCCATCGATCCCTGGCTGGACAACCCCAACGCGCCGAAGATCGAGCACCCGAAGACGCTGGACGCCATCCTGGTCACCCACGGCCACTTCGATCACGTCGGCAACGCCGCCGAGCTGGCCAAGAAGACCGGCGCCAAGCTGATCACCTCCTACGAGCTGGCCAGCCTGATCGGCGCGCCCAACTCGGAGGGGATGAACATGGGCGGGACCACCACGGTCAAGGACGCCACCATCCACGTCGTCGAGGCGCTGCACTCGGGCGGGTACGGACAGGACAAGTCCGGACCCAAGTACAGCGGACCGGCCGTCGGGTTCGTGATCGAGGTGGCCAAGGGGCCGGTCCTCTACCACGCGGGCGACACCGACGTGTTCACCGGCATGTCGCTGATCGCCGAGCGCTACCACCCGACCATCGCCATGCTGCCCATCGGCGGCCACTTCACGATGGACCCGGTGGGCGCGGCGCTGGCGGCCAAGCTGCTGAAGGTGAAGACCGTCATCCCGATGCACTACGGCACCTTCCCCGCCCTGTCCGGCACGCCCGAGCAGTTCCGGGAGGCGCTGAAGAAGGCGCACGTCAACGCGAAGCTCGTCGAGTTCGTCCCCGGCGAGCCTCAGCCCCTCAAGTGATTGCGCCCCGGCGCGGTCCATCACCCTGCTCCAGGGTGATTATTCAAGTTTGAGTAAGAAGATCAAGCCGAAGATTTTCGCCGCCCGCGCGGAGGTCGCGCGGGCGGCGGCGGCTTCGTGACGCCCACCTGATACACACCCTTGTGAAGGCGCTCGATCAGCGTGCGGGCCCAGGGGATCTCGGAGGCCAGGTGGGCCCGCATGCGGTCGTAGAGCTCCTTGACGTGCTCGGGCGTGTCCGGCGGCTGGATCTCCTTGCGCGAGAACTCGAGGTGCTTGATGGCGCCCTCCAGCGCGGTGATGCGGTGCTCGAGCGCCGCCACCAGCTCGTCTTGCTTCAGCGTCGGCATGAAGCAGAGCGCCGGCATCAGGTCGTCGAGCGGCGGCAGCACCCGCCACCAGGTGGCGCGCAACAGGGCCTGGTACTCCTTTTCGCCGTCGGCGGTCAGGCTGTACTGCGTGCGTTCGGGCCGCCCCCCCACCTGATCGGTGCCGGCGACCTTCAGGAACTTCTCCTTCGTCAGCGTCTTCAGCGCGTTGTAGATCGACCCCGGGGCCACGTTGGCCCACTGGTCGACGCGCCACGAGAGCAGCTCGCGCCGCACGTCGTACCCGTGCACCGGCTGAAAGATGCGGACGACGCCCAGGACCAGCAGGCGGGTCGAGGACATCTAGTGGGCGGGCTTGGGCGTCAGCTTGACCTCGACCAGCAGGTCGCTGCCGACCCGCTCCAGCTCGGCGCGCAGCTGGGCGACGTCGGTGGCGGGCGGCACCCGGACGTGGGCGCGCGCCTCGAACAGCATCTCGCCCGACATGGGCGCGCTGCTGCGGTTGGTGACCAGCTCTTCGACGTTGACGCCGTTGGCGGCCAGCAGCTGCGAGATCTCGCGGACGATGCCCGGGCGATCGAGGCCCATGAGCTCCAGGTCCATGCTCTGGTCGGGGGTGCGGGCGCCGGCGCGGGCCGCCGCCTCCACGATCACCTTCAACCCGCGCGTTTCCAGCTGCTGGAGGGCGGCGGTCGCCGCCGCCACGCGGTCGGCCGGCAGCTCGGCGCGCAGGATGCCGGCGAATTTTCCGGCCAGGTGGCTCATGCGGCTCTCCAGCCAGTTGCCGCCCTGGTCGGCGATCACCTTCGCCACCAGCTCGACCAGCCCCGGCCGATCCGGTCCCAGCAGGGTCAACACCAAGTCCGTCATGACCGGGAGAATACCTTCTCGGCGGGCGCGGCTATAGCCACTCGATGCCCAGCGAGAGATCCCAGGCCGACCCGAACCCGCCTTCCGTGCGCGTGGTGTTGCTGCCCGCCGGGGGCGGCAGCAGCATGACCCCCGCCGCCCAGGGCGAGTAGCCCGCCTCGAACGACAGCGCCAGGTTTTGAAGCGGGAAGTACTTCAGGCCGCCGGCCACCCGCACCTGCGCCACGGCGCCGATGATCTTGTTCGAGGTGGTCGGGTCGGACGTGCCGCGCGACTGCACGATGCTGGACGCGACGCCGGCCGACCCGTACGGGAACACGGCGGCCGCCGGCAGGTAGACGCCGAAGTTGATCGGGTAAAGGCCGATGCCGTAGGTCGCGTAGTTGGAGGCCAGCGACAACGGCACGTCCATCTTGAAGAAGAACCCGCCGCCGCCCAGGTGCAGCGTGGGGGTGAGCGTGGTCGCCGTCGAGCTCACGGTGTGCTCGGCCGTGCTGGTGGTCGAGCCGGTCACGGCGTTGTACGAGCTGACCAGCGAGCCGGGCGGATCCAGGTGAAGCCGCGAATAGCCCACGCGCACACCGATCCCGAACCAGCCCATCCGGCGGGCGTCGTCGTCATGCGGCGCGGGGCTGGTGGTCACAGTGGCGACCGCGTCCTGCGCGCGCGCCACGCGCGGCGCGGCCACGGCGACCACCGCCACCAACGACCACAACCAGAAGAAGTAGACGGGTCGAGACCTCATGCCGTCCCTTCTTCTGTTTGGGGTGCGCGGATGCGTTCGGCAACCGCGACCATGGGGATTTCCGCCTGATCGTGAGGCGCCTCACCCCGGAGGTCTGCTGCGAGCGAACGTTATTCCAGATTTGCTCGCACGCCGCCTCCGGCAGATTTCCGGATGGCGCGTGTCTTGGGCGGCTTGTCATCGGTGCGCGCCGCGCAGGCCGCTTCGATCAGATGGCGGCCGCAGGTGCCGGCGCGCGTGTCGCTGCGCTTGCCCGGCCAGCTCGCCTCGATGGTCTTGCCCCGGCAATCCGCCAGCGCCGTATAGATCGTGGCGTCGTTGCCAGGTGCCGCGCCGGCCACCGGCGCCCAGCGAAACAGCGTCTCGCCGCCCAGCTCGCGCACCGACTGGCGATCGAACACCAGCCGATCGCCCGACTCGCGCTCGCAGGCGACGTTCCAGTCACCCGGCGCCGGGTCGACGTCGGCGGCGGTGACGCTCATGAGCGCGCCGTGCGACGGACCCGAGGTCCCCATGGGCGGCCCGGCGATCACCACCGCCGTCTTGTGCCCGTCTCCGTCCGCCGACTCCGTGGTCGCGGCGTCAGCTTCCTGCGCGTCGCGCGCCCGCTGAATCTCCCGCCGCCACCCGAAATCGTCGACTCCGTGTCCCTTCTCTCGAACCGCAGCCCCCGCCAACATCATCAACCCCGTCACCACACTCCGCATAATGTCCCTGTCGTCCTTTCTCGCTGATCTTCAGTTGTCAGTCGAACCTGCTGACCCGCTCATCGGATCAGTCGTCGCGAATGTTGAGCCACGATCGACGGCGCCGCAACACCTCGGGCGAAAGTTAACTGGCGCTTCGCAGCAACGAAACGAAGTCGGGACCTTGGCGTCACCGCCGCGGCCCGGACGGCTGGATTTCCGTCGGAAACTTGACGCGAATCAGCGGACGACGGGGAGCGTCACGGCGCCCTCCGCGGCTGACGAGACCGCGGCGGCGTACTTCGCCATCACCCCGGTCACGTAGCGCGGCGCGGGCGGCGTCCAGCCGGCCTTGCGCGGCTCGAGATCCACGCCCACGTCGATGCGGCGCGCCTCCACGTCCAGCGTGATGGGGTCGCCGTCGCGCAGCAGCGCCAGCGGGCCGCCCACCTGGGCCTCGGGCGAGATGTGACCGACCACGAACCCTTTGCTCGCCCCCGAGAAGCGGCCGTCGGTCATCAGCACCACCGAGTCGTCCAGCTTCTGGCCGACCAGGGCGCCGGTCACGGCCAGCATCTCGCGCATCCCCGGGCCGCCCTTGGGCCCCTCGTAGCGGATGATCACGACGTCGCCGGCCTTGATCTCGCGGCGCTGGACGGCCGCGAAGCAGGCCTCTTCGGAGTCGAACACCCGCGCCGGGCCGGTGTGCTTGCGCCGCTCGTGTCCGGCCAGCTTCACGACCGCCCCCTCGGGCGCCAGCGAGCCGCGCAGGATGGCGAAGCCGCCGGACGGGCTCAGCGCGTGCGCCACGCTCCGCACGACCTCCTGGCCGGCCAGCTCCTGCGCGTCCTTGACCTCCTCGATCAGCGTGCGCCCGCCGACCGTGGGGTTGTCCTTCAGCAGGCCGGCCTCGAGCAGCCGGCGCGCCACCAGCCGGACGCCGCCCGCGCGATCCAGGTCCGCGGCCATGAAGCGGCCGCCCGGCTTGAGGTCGGCGATGACCGGCGTGCGCGCGGCGATGGCGTCGAAGTCCTCCAGCGTGAGGGGGACGTTGGCCTCCTTGGCCAGCGCCATCAGGTGCAGGATCGCGTTGGTCGAGCCGGCGGTGGCGGCCACCGCGGTGATGGCGTTCTCGAACGCCGCGCGGGTCAGGATCCGGCTGGGGCGCAGGTCTTCGGTGACCAGGCGCATGACGATCTCGCCGGCCCGCATCGCCACCCCCGGCTTGCGCGGGTCGACGGCCGGGACGTCGTTGAGCCCCATGGGCGACAGCCCCAGCATCTCGCCGGCCATCGACATGGTGTTGGCGGTGTACTGCCCGCCGCAAGCGCCGGCGCCCGGACAGGCCACGTCCTCCAGCGCCTGCAGCTCGCTCTCGCTGATGCGGCCGGCCGCGCAGGCGCCGACCGCCTCGAACACGTCCTGGATGCTGACCGGCTTGCCGCGGAAGTCGCCGGGCATGATCGTGCCGCCGTAGAGCATCAGCCCCGGCACGTCCAGCCGCGCCAGCGCCATCATCGTCGCCGGGATGGTCTTGTCGCAGCCGGACAGCGCGACCACGCCGTCGCAGAGGGCGCCGCGCACCGCCAGCTCGATCGAGTCGGCGATCACCTCGCGCGAGATCAACGACGCGCGCATCCCCTCGGTCCCCATGCTGATGCCGTCGGAGACCACGATGGTGTTGAACTCGATGGGGGTGCCGCCGGCCGCCCGGATGCCCTCCTTGACCTTCTCGCCCAGCGCCCGCAGGTGCATGTTGCAGGGCGTGGCGTCGGTCCAAGTGTTCGCGACGGCGATCAGCGGCCGGTCCAGGTCGGCGTTGGTGAGGCCGGTGGCCTTCAGCATCGCGCGCGCCGGCGCGCGGTGGATCCCCTTCTTCAGCGCGTCGCTTCGCACAGCGACGGGCTTATACCACGCGCGGGCCGAGCGGCCGGGTCAGGGCGGGGGCGCCACGACGGTGATCGGCAGCGGTCCGATGTCCGGCGTCCCGATGGCCACGCACCTCGAGAACCCGAAGCACGACACCACCACGCCCGCGGGCGGGCCCACCGACGAATCGCTGCTGGTCATCGTCACCGAGAAGCGGAACGGGCCGGTGTGTCGCGGCGCCGGAACGAGCAGGTCGGCGCCGTCGGCGGTCGGAGAAGTGTTCTCTCCGTCGTAGCCGGCGTCGTCCATCCCCAGGTACACGAACGAGGCCAGCGCCGGCTGCAGGTTCGCCAGCGCCGCGGGCACCGTCACGCGAATCTGGCCGCCCGGCGTGGTCGTCCCCGACACCGGCAAAGCGATGGTCGCGTCGAAGCCGGGCGCGAGGGCCCCCACCACGGCCTGGCCTTGGTCGGCGCTGTCCGGCGCGTCCCAGATCTTGACGTTCAGATCGCTGTTCCCGGGCAGCGGAACGTTTCCGACGAAGCAAGACCCGAACGGCCAGCTCTGGTCGCCGACGGTCAGGATCGCCGACGCCGACACCGGGCAGTGGCCGTCACCCATGTTGGCCAGCGTGACTCCGACCGTGTGGCTCCCGTTGGGAGACAGCGACGCCGCATTGTCCACCTGGACGGAGAGCAGCGTGTTGTCGAAGGGCGACGAGCTGCATCCCGCCGCGATGGCCGCCGTCCAGGCCAGGGCGGCCAGGGCTTTGGCCGAGCCGGAGATCATGGGGTCAGTCGGCCGCGATGCCGTGGGTCTCGGGACGGACCTTGGCGCCGTACCAGGCGATGTAGATGTAGCAGAGGGCAGCGATGATGAAGCCGTAGTGGATGCCGATCGCGTCGGCCAGCGCGCCCTGGGCGACGGGGATCAGCGCGCCGCCCACGATGGCCATGCACAGGATCCCCGACCCCTGGCTGGTGTGCGGGCCCAGGCCGTCGATGGCCAGCGTGAAGATGGTGGGGAACATGATCGAGTTGAAGAGGCCGACGGCGATGATGGTCCACATCGCGACGTTGCCGTGGGTGGCCATGCTGATCAGCACCAGCGCCACGGCCGCCAGCGCGTGGACGGCCAGCACCTTGCCCGGCTTCCAGATGCGCAGGGTCATGGTGCCGATGAAGCGGCCGATCATCGCGCCGCCCCAGTAGAACGAGACCAGGCGGGCGCCGGCGGCCTCGGTGAGGCCGCCGATGGACGGCTCTTTGAAGTAGTTGACCAGGAAGCTGCCGATGGCGACCTCGCCCCCGACGTAGAGGAAGATGGCCACGGCGCCCAGCACCAGGTGCCGGTAACCCCAGGCGCTCTTGTGTCCGCCGGCCGCCTGGCTGGGCGCCGCCGGCGTGACGTCCTCGATCTTCGGCAGCTTGAAGATGGCGATGGCCACCGCCAGCAGCACCAGCGTGATGGCCAGGCCGATGTAGGGGTGCTGCACGGACGAGGCCTCGGCCAGCCGGTAGGCGTTGGCCGCCTCGGGGGTCATCTGCTTGATCTCGGCCGAGGACTTGGCGGCCGTCGACAGGATCAACAGCGAGCCGAACTGCGGGGCGATGGTGGTGCCCAGCGAGTTGAACGCCTGGGTGAGCGTGAGCCGGGACGACGCCGTCTCCGGCTTGCCCAGCGCCGCCACGAACGGGTTGGCGGCCACCTGCAGCAGCGTGATGCCCGACGCGAGCACGAACAGCGCCAGCAGGAACAGGCTGTACGACCGCACGCCGGCGGCCGGGTAGAAGAGCAGGCAGCCCAGCGCCGCGCCGCCCAGGCCGATGATGATGCCGTTCTTGTAGCCGAAGCGGGTGACGATGCGCCCGGAGGGCAGCGACATCACGAAGTAGGCGGTGAAGAAGGCGAACTGGATCAGCATCGCCTTCGCGTAGTTCAGCTCGAAGACCGCCTTCAGGTGCGGGATGATGATGTCGTTCAGGCAGGTCAGGAACCCCCACATGAAGAACAGCGTCGTCAGCACCGCCAGCGGCGCGGTGTAGTTCGTCCGCGTGCCGGCCTGGGAAGCGCCGACCGTACCGGCCGACGCGATGGGGGCGGTTCCTGCCATGGGTGTTCCAGCCGCCACGTCAGGGCGGGCCGCAGACGTTAGCCGGCGCGAGCGGGGTGGTCAACGGTGCAAACCCACGTTCGCATTCCTGGCGCACGCGCGGGCTCATCCAAACGAAAGCTTCACGGCGACCCTCTCCTCGCCGCGCGACGGGCGCGCGGAGAGGGAGAGCCGGGCGCCGACTCAGGCGACGGCGGGGTGTGACGGAGGGGACGCCGCGGGCGGCGCGTCCGGCAGCTGGATGTTGAGCTCCAGCACCTCGCAGCCGTTGGCCTTGTCCAGGGTGACGGTGACGTGGGACAGGTCGATCTTCTCGTAGCGGGCGATCACCGCCAGCAGCTCTTGCTGCAGCTGCGGCAGGTAGTCGGCGCCGACGCGGGTGCCGGCGCGCTCACGCGCCACGATGATGGACAACCGGTCCTTGGCCAGCGTGGCCGTTTTCGGAGCCCGCCGGAAGTAGTCGAAAAACGCCATGATGGACCTCTCCGCCGGGGTTTAGCCGAACAGGCGGCCGAAGAAACCGCGCTTCTGCTCCTCGATGAACCGGTGCTGGCGTTCTTCACCCAGGTAGCGGAACACCACGTCCAGGTAGGCCTGCGCCACGTCGGTCGTCTCGTCGAGGATGGCCGGCGTCCCCTTGTTGGACGATTGCAGCACCGCCTTCGACTCGGGAATCACGCCCAGGAGCGGAATGCCCAGCAGCTCGAGCACGTCCCCCACGCTCAGCATCTCGCCCTTCTTCACCATGGCCGGCGAATAGCGCGTGAGCAGCAGGTGCGTGCGGATCGGGGTGCCGCCCACCTCGGCCCGGCTGGTCTTGGCCGACAGCAGGCCGAGGACGCGGTCCGAGTCGCGCACCGAGGAGACCTCGGGGTTGGTGACCACGATGGCCTCGTCGGCGAAGTACATGGCCATCTGCGCGCCCTTCTCGATGCCGGCGGGCGAGTCGCAGATGATGTAGTCGAAGCCCTGCTCCTTGAGCTCGCTGATGACGCGGCCCACGCCCTCGGCGTCCAGGGCGTCCTTGTCGCGGGTCTGCGAGGCCGGCAGCACGTACAGCGTCTCGACGCGCTTGTCGCGGATCAGCGCCTGATTCAGCTTCGCCTCGTTCCGGATGACGTTGACGAAGTCGTAGACGACCCGCCGCTCGCACCCCATCACCAGGTCCAGGTTGCGGAGACCGACATCGAAGTCGATCGCGACGACCTTCTTACCCTGCAGCGCGATCCCCGTCGCGATGTTCGCGCTGGTGGTGGTTTTGCCGACGCCGCCCTTACCCGAGGTGACGACGACGACTTTGGATGCGTTCGACACGGTTGCCTCCTTGGTGCTGCTCACAGAATCCATTCAACGGGCGAACCCGCCCGTTTCCAAATCTTTTTTGATCCCCGCACACGAATCTTTTCAGAGGAGCTGGACGCGACATTCTCCGGCTTCCAGATAGACCTGCGCCGCGCGGCCACGCGCCGAAGCGGGGATCTCGTCGGCCATCAGATAGGCGCCCGAGATGGCGAGGAGCTCGGCTTCCAGCTTCTGACAGAAGATGCGGGCGCCCGGCAGCCCCTGCGCGCCGGCCACGCCACGACCGCGCATCGGCGCGTAGACGTGGAGGTGACCGTCGGCGATCACCTGCGCGCCCGGGTTCACCGGCGCCAGGATGACGAGGTCGTTGTTCTGGGCGTAGACCACCTGGCCGCCGCGCACCGGCGTCGTGACGACCACCGGCCCGGCGTGCTGGGTCGGCAGGGTGGGCGCCGGCGTTCCGTGCGCCGAATCGGGCGCGGTGGTGCGGGCGATGGCGGACGAGGGTTCGGCGCCGGCGCGCACGCGGGTGGAGATCGGCCCGCGCCAGATCCCCAGGCCTGCCTCCACGGCCGCCGCCCGGAGCTGGTCCGGGATGTGCGCCACCGCGACCGGCACCATCTGGCAGGCGCGCACCAGCCGGGCCACCTCGCCCAGCGGCAGCGCCGCCACCTCGTCACCCAGCGGCGCCAGGTCGATGAGGACGGGCGCGTCCAGGAACAGGCTGGGGAGCTGGGCCGTCTTGAGGCGCAGCTGCTCCTCGACCAGCTCCAGGTCGGTGCTCTTGAGCCGCAGCACCGTGAAGGAGGCCATCGTCCCCTTCAGCTCGAACGGCTCGGGACGCCGCGCCTCGGGCTTGGCCCGCGACGCGACCCGGAGAGACGGCATGCCGATCACAGGCCCATTTTGGGCCTGCGCGCGACGCCGTCAAAAAAACTGGTCAGGGGTTGTCGATGCTGATGATCAGCTGGCACTTGCTGTCGCACATGGCGCCCTTGGTGCCGTTGGCGGCACCCTGGTCGCAGGCCTCGCCCTCGTCGGCGTCGACGATGCTGTCGCCGCAGCAGTGCGCGTTCTGGCAGTTCGACGAGCAGCCCTTGCCGCAGGTGGCCGAGTAGGCGACGCCGTTGTTGGCGCCGTCGTCGCACTGCTCGTTGGCGTCGGTCTGGACCATGCTGTCGCCGCAGAACGGCCCGTACTGGCACTTGGTGGTGCAGCCGTTGTACACGCCGTCGGCGTTCGGCCCCGAGCAGGCGGCCGGCATGGCGCCGCTGCCGTCGCCGCAGTCGCACTCCTCGTCGCCGGTCACCACGCCGTCGCCGCAGCGCGCGCCGCACTGCGACTGGTTGGTGGTGAACCCGCTCAGCGTGAGCTGGAAGTTCGACTCCGACGGGTGCCCGTCACGCTGGAAGATGGCGATCTCGTAGGTGCTGCCCATCTTCAGGCCCAGATCGAGATTCTTGCGCACGCGGCAGTCGCAGGTGGTCTCGCCGGTCTGGCAGTTGCCGGTCCCGACCTTGTTGAACGCGACTTTGGTCACCGGGTCGACGGCGGCGGTGCTGCCGTCGCAGGGGATGAGATCCCCGACCTGCGCGCCGGCCGGCAACGTCTGGCCAGGCAGGTAGACTTCGCCGCCCTCCTGCGTGGTGGCCAACCCGGTCGCGTCGACGTGGACCTTGCCCGGCAGGCGCTGGTGCACGCCGCTGAGGTCGATGACCAGCATGCCGTTGATGAACACGAAGGTGTCGTCGTCGCCGTAGAACTGCAGGTCGAACTGCCCGTTGAAGACGAACAGGTAGCGCGCCTCCGTGGAGAACCACGAGTCGTGATACCAGCCCTGCATGCCCGGAATCCAGTTGCCGTTCGGTTCGGTGGCGAACGACACGCTGGGCGGAAAGACGTATTGATCACTGGCGCAGTTGTGGCCCCCGCCGAACGTCGTGATGGTGCTGTTCTTGTAAGGGCTGTACCAGTATGGCCAGAGGTTGCAGAGCAGCTGCTCGCTCCAGGCCGCGGGCGTCGTGAACACGGTGCCCGGCCCGTTGGGGCTTCCGCCGTTCACCAGACCGGTCGTGGCGCTGGTGACGTTCAGGTCAGCCTGCGTGTAGTAAAGAGGGAACTTGTTGGCGGGCGGATCCAGCGGGAAGAAACCGCCGTAGACGCTGTTCTGGGCGCTGGAAAACTGGTAGTAGCCGGCCTGCCCGTCGACGGTCACCGGCGCGAGCTCGAGCGTGCCGATGGCGTGTTTGCTGGGCGTCGTGCCGTCGCTCTCCCAGGTGCCGTCCTGCCACCACTGCCCGAACGTGGTCGCGCTGGTCACGACCGGCGCGCAGCCGTGGTACATGGGGTTGCCGTTGCCGGTCGGGTTGCCGACGTAGGTCAGCCCTTCGGTGGGGCAATAGGTCTTCGTGCTGTCGTACCCGGGGACGTGGCCGCCGTTTCCGTTGTTGCTGTAGTCGGTGAACTGGCAGTCGGCCATGATCGGGTTGCCGCCGCAGCCGGTCCGCTTGGTGTTGAAAGCCGGCTTGCCGTTGGCATCCAGGGTCGCCTCAGCCATGTCCCAGGCGCGGGCCGTGGAGTCGTTCTGCCGGGCCGGACCGCTGGAGTTCGGCACGCAGTAACGCTTGTTGAAGGAGGTCGAGCCGGTCTGCCCCTGCACGCCCGCGATGGCCTGGTATCGCGGATCGGTCGACGACCAGGTCGCGCCCAGGAAGAAGAAGTCCGGATGTCCGCCGGTGACCGACTCGTTCTTGAAGTCACGGTACTTGACCGGCAGCTCCAGGCACTGCTGCATGGGCCCCATGTTCGGCCCCTGCACACAGTCGACCGCGTCGGACTTGGGGACGATGTTGCAGGTGAACCCCGCCTCGATCTTGCAGTCCTTGGAACAGCCGTCGCCGTCCTTGTTGTTGCCATCGTCGCAATCCTCGCCGGTCTCGACGTTGCCGTTCCCGCAGCTCGTCGAGCAGGCCGTGGTCTTGCCGGTCGAGTCGCGGCAGGTCGGCTCCTTGGTGCAGGTCTTCGTGCAACCGGTCCCGTCGCCGTTGAAGAGGCCGTTCGGGCCCGTGCAGGCCGACGGGAAGTTGGTGGGATCGTTGCCGCAGTCGCAGGCCTCGCCCGTCTCCTGGACGCCGTTGCCGCACTTGGCGACCGTGCACTTGCTGGGCGTCCCGGTGCAGGCGGCGCCCGGCTCGAGCTGACAGGTCCCCGAGCAGCCGTCGCCGCCCATCGTGTTACCGTCGTCGCACTGCTCGGTGCCGGTGATCTTGCCGTCGCCGCACAGCGGGACGCAGGGATGACCCGGAACGCGGCACTGCCATCCAGACTCAACCGTTTTGCAATCGGCGGAGCAGCCGTCGCCCGAGTTGGTGTTGCCGTCGTCGCAGACCTCGGGCGACGCGACCACGCCGTCACCGCACTTGATGTTGCGCGTGCAGCCCGACCCGAAGTTGGGACAGCTCCACCCATTCTCGATCTGACAGATCTTGCTGCAACCATCGCCACCGACGGTGTTGTGGTCGTCGCAAGACTCGCCCGGGTCCATCATCCCGTTGCCGCAGGTCATGGTGACCGACGTTGGAATGTCGACCGAGCCCCCGTCGAACGGGTGAGTTCCGCCGGAACCGGTGCTGCCACCTTTGCCGGAACCGTTGCCGCTGCCGCCGGTTCCCGTGGTTTGCATCGGCTTCACACCGGCGCATCCCGCGCCAATCATGAGCCCCAGAACGACCGACAAGACACTTAAGCGACGGCCCAGCTCCATGTCGCGGACCATACCGCTCGCGATCTGCCCCGGAACAGATAAATGACCTACCGGAAACAAATCAGGGGGAGGACCTGCCACATGTCGCAGGTTCTCCCGCCTTCAGGGCGCCACTTTCTATAAGTCGCGGTCAACGAGAGCCACTTCGAACGGCGCGCGCTACTGCAGCCCACTTACGCCGGTCCGCCACGATCGCCAGCTTTTCGGACCGCGCCAGCTTCTTGATCGCCGCCTCGACCCGCAACGCCGTGCCTTGATCCCGATACCGGCGCGCGGCGAGCAGCACCACGGGGCCCCGCCCACGCGTGTAGCGCGCGCCGCGACCCGCGCTGTGCGCCGCCAATCGCGCAACGACGTCGCGCGCGATTCCGCAATAGAGCGTGCCGTCCGCGCAACGTGCGACGTAAACCGACCAGGTCACGTGAGAATGATCGTTCAGCGCCTCAGACCTGCAAAGTCGACTTCGGTCAGGCTGCGCAGCAGGTCTTCCTGGATCGAACCAGCCCGGACGATCATCCCACACCGCGGCGGATGCTTGCGTGGATCCGACGAACGGAAACACCAGCAGGTCAAGGAACGGGGTCTGCCCTCCGAATAAACTGGACCGGGGGAGGTCCTTTCACCGTCGATCAGACCGGACCCTGGGAGGACTTCTTGAACGTTCCGCGGTTCGCGAACACGGTCGAGGAGAAGGCCCGTCCATGTCAAGGCAACTGTTTGGCGCATTCCTGGTCGCTGAAGGCTTGATCACCGAGGAACAGCTTCAGATTGCGCTCCGTCATCAGGCGCGCCTTCGCCAGACGCGGATTGGCGACCTGCTGGTGACGCTGGGCGCGATCTCGCGCGACACCCTCGAACGCGCGGTGAGGGCGCAGATGGAGGAGTCGGGAACACGGAGGCGAATCGGCGACTACCTGGTGGATGAGGAGTTGGTGCGCCGCGAGGACATCGAGCGCGCGCTGGCGCGTCAGGCAGATGACCGCGGCAAGCGAATCGGCGAGCTCTTGCTTGAGCTCGGCTTCCTGCGGCGGCAAGACCTGGACCGCGCCATCGCCGCCCAGCTCGAAGAGCGCGCGAACGCCTGACGGTTCGGGCAGGCCCCGCCGGCGCGCGGGCGGCCCAGCCGCCATGCGAGAGAATGTGGCGGCGAGCTCGGCCGTGTCGACCGAGGCAGTGGATTCAGCTTCACGAACCCCGTCCATGTCTGCGCTGGCTTGTCTGCCGTCATGCGCGCCTCCCAAGTAGTCGACGGACGGCGCAAGCGATCTTTCCCGACAGGGACGAGAACCGATCGAGCCCTCGGCCAGCTCATCCCGTCCCGGGGAC
>Ga0068855_100003561_pt1 | contig 19042 bp, 12 predicted proteins | sample KBSCornC52_FD_66592 | JGI IMG/M metagenome (GOLD analysis project Ga0068855, IMG submission 66592) | Corn rhizosphere microbial communities from Kellogg Biological Station, Michigan, USA - KBS Corn C5-2 | ecosystem: Host-associated > Plants > Roots > Rhizosphere > Soil ...
GGATGCGGGCCTCCATCGGCGCCCGCTGATGATGCAACGAGGAATGCCGCTGACGCTCGGTCGCCACCTTCACCCGCAAGTCGTTCAACTCCGCCGCCAGTTCGCCTTCGCGGGAACGGAGCACCTCGAGTTCATTTGCCCCCTCGGCGCGACGCGCCTGCAGGGCTTCGAGCTGCTGCATGTTCGAGGCCACTTCCGATTCGAGCCCATCCATGCGGTTGACCGCTTCCTGATAACGCGCTTCGCTGCTGGCCCGTTCGCCTTCGAGATTCTGCTGCTTGCGCTCGGTCTCCCTGGCCTCGCGCTCGACGAGGGCGAGCTGGCTGCGCAGCGTCGAGAGCTGCACGGTGAGGTTTTGTTTCTCTTCGCGAGCCTCATCCAGCCGGACTTGCGCCGACTCGATCTGCACCACCAGATCCTGCCGCTTTTGCGTCGCTTCCTCGACCTGCAGGCGAATCTGATCCGCCTCAGCCTCAAGAGCATGCATCTGGTTCTTACGCTCGAGCAGCGAATTCGTTGCACCTCCGGCCACACCGCCGATCATCAGGCCCTCGATCGTCAAAAGTTCGCCACCGGCAGTGACAAAAGCGGCCGGGTGACTGCGGCGCAATTCCAGCGCCTGCTCCAGCGAATCAACGAGGTAGGTATTGCTCAGCAAGGCATCGAGCAGCGGCGCGAGATCGTCCGCGCTGCGGACCAGCGAACGCACCGGTTGCAAGCCAGGGATCGGCACCACGGCGCTGCCTGCAACCAGCGGCATCAACTCCCGCAAAGCCAGCGTCGCCCGGCCAAGCCGTTGCGAAGTCAGCGATTTGATAACCGCGTCCGCCACCATCACATCCTTCATGACCACGGCCTGCAGATGACCATTGAGCGCCGTCTCCACCGCCCGCACGTGCTGCGGCTCGACTTCGATTAATTGCGCCAGCGCGCCCGCCACCGCGGGTTTGAAAAAGTCGGGGTTATCCAGGCCACGCAACACCGCCTGGGTGCCTTCGGAAAGGCCTTCGCCACCTTCGATCAAATTGCGGAGCACCTCGACCTTCGAGTCGCGTTCAGCCAGCGAACGCTGCGTATCGCGCAGCACGCGATCCGTCTCCGCCAGGCTCGCCTGAATCTCGCGCAATTGCGCTTCCGCATCCGCGAGTTGCGCGGTCCGCAATTCCGACTCCGACACCGTGTGGTCAATCTCCGCCTGGGTGTTGCGCAGGCGATCCGTAAATTCCGCGAAAGCAAACGTGAGTTGATCCAACTCGCCCGTAAGAATCTGCATACGTGCCTCAGCACCATCACGTTGCTGCGAGACGCTGGAAACCTGCCCACGCAGGCCGCTGACCCGGCTTTCGACCCGCGCCATGTCGTTCATGGCATTGCTGATCGCCCGCTCCGCTTCCTGCCGTTGCGAGGTCAGCGCGGCCGTTGCGGCCTGCTTTTCCTCCATCACCCGCAGCTCGCTGGCCAGCATCGTCGTGATCTGCTCCAGCTCCACATCGGTGTCGCGCAACTGCGTTTCGGCGATGCGGAATTTCTCCTCCGCGCCGGCCACGTCGCCGCGATAACGTTCGACCAATTGCTCGAATTCCAGCGCCCGCTCTTCGTTGAAAATGATGCGGTTTTCGTGATTCGAAATGCGCGTCTTGATATCCGCGACACCCTGCCGCGCGCTGTTCAAGCGCTGCTCGATTTCGTCCAACGCCGCCCGATGCACCGCCGCTTCGCTCTCCCGCGATTCGATCTCCTGCTGGCATTCGGTCTGTTGGTCGGAAAGGCGCGCCAGCTCCACTTGGGTGGACTCCTGTTGCTCCGCCAGCAGATCAAACTGCCGCTTGGCCGAATGCGTCTCGAGCAGCTTGAGGTCGGAGATCAGCGACTGGTAACGCCGCGCCTTGCCGGCCTGCCGCTGCAGGGAACCGATCTGGCGCTTCACTTCCTTGATGATGTCCGAGAGGCGCAACAGGTTGGCCTCCGTGGCCTCCAGCTTGCGGAGCGCCTCCTTCTTCTGGGCCTTGTATTTGGTGATGCCGGCGGCTTCCTCAAAGATCGCGCGGCGGTCTTCCGGCCGCGACGAGAGGATCATGTCGATCTTGCCCTGCTCCATGATGGAGTAGGCTGAGCGGCCGATGCCCGTATCCATGAAAAGCTGGTGGATGTCCTTGAGACGGCAGGGCGTCTTGTTCAGGAAATACTCGCTGCCGCCATCGCGAAAGACCCGGCGGGTGAGGGTCACCTCATGCCAGTCGAGGCCGAGCTGCTCTTCGCATTCGGCGAAGGTCATCGAGACCTCGGCCATGCCCACCGCCGCCCGGGAATCGGTGCCGCTGAAGATGACATCGGCCATTTCCCCGCCACGCAGAGCCTTGGCGGATTGCTCCCCGAGCACCCAACGCATGGCGTCGAGCACGTTGGACTTGCCGCAACCATTGGGCCCGACCACCGCCGTCACGCCGCGATGGAATTCGAGCTTGGTCTTGGGAGCGAAGGACTTGAATCCGAAGAGTTCGAGCGACTGGAGATACATGCGAACGAATTGAAGGGTTAAAAAGCTGCTGAAAACCGGCTATCCGGGGGTGGACGAGCGGAGAATGCCCCGGCCACATCACTCTTCGCAAGCGCTATCTGCAGTGGTCTCGAAAAATTTACTCCACAATATGTTGTGGGTAGCGATTTACGGAGGGTTACGCAGGAAGCTCCTCTGTAAGGTGCTTTCCCTCAAGGCAAAAAGCGCGGTTTGCAGTTCAAAAAGAAGGCCCTTCCCGACCCTTCTCCCCTGCCCTTTGGGCTTACCAGAGGCCCCACGGCTGGATATCCTGGCAACCGTTTTTGTTCCAAAGCCGGGCGCTCTGGTCGTGGACGTCCAGGAAATACCAGTCGAGGTCTTTATCGTAATAGAGCGTCTGGCAGATGCTGTGGTGTTGCCCTTGAAATGTGCCGAGGCCAACCACGGTCGCGTAAATGGGGGCGGTCGCCCCCTTGGCGTCGACGCCCTGCCGTACGGCGATGACCGTCACGTCGGTCCAGGCCATGGCTTCCATGATCCGTTGGGCGTCCGATTTTTCCAAAGGCGGAGGGTCCGCTGCGAAAGCTACAGAACCCGCCATCATTCCCAGCCAGACCAAATACAGGGCAACACGCTTCATTTGGTTATCTGACGTGGGACGCCGCGGTTTGCTTCACGGAAACGTTAGCCACCGGCGGATAGGAAGAATGGGAAGAATAGGAATAATGGGATCCTATAGCTCCTATTTTTCCCATTCTTCCTGTCTTTCCTATTGCCCTCGACGGTCATAGACCGCCGTGACAGCAAACCCGCTTCGCCGTCGAAGCCCGCCCCCTACGATGCCCGCGCCGGCACAGCGCTGAAAAGCGGGACCAATCCCTCGGCAATCGTCGGGTGGGTGAAGATCGCATCGCGCAGAGTCGTGTAGGGCGTGCCGGCCAGCATGGCCACTTGCACCACGGCGATGAGTTCACCGGCTTCCACGCCCAGAGCGGTGAAGCCGAGGATGCGATCGCTGTTCGTGTCGATGAGCGCCTTGAGGAAACCGCGCGTCTCGGAAAGCGTGCGGGTCCGCAGGATGGTCATCATCGGGATCTTCGCCAGCCGATAGGCGATGCCCCGCTTCTTCGCCTCAGTCTCGCTCAAGCCGATCCGCGCCAGTTCCGGATCGGTGAACATGCAAAACGGCACCTGGCGCCCATTCGTCACCCGCCGGCGGCCGGCGAGATTGTCGCGCACGATGCGGAAGTCGTCATAGGCGATGTGCGTGAAGTGCGGGCTGCCCGCGCAATCGCCGACGGCCCACACGCCCGCGGCGGTAGTCTCGAGGCGATCGTTCACTTTCACAAAACCGCGTTCGGTGATCTTGACCCCGGCGCGGTCGAGACCGATGCCGCTGGTATTCGGCGTGCGACCGCTGGCCACGAGGAGATGCGAGCCTTCGAGCACCAGGTCCTTGCCGTCCCGGGTCACATGCACTTTCACGCACGTGCCGGATTTTCCCTCCACGCGGTTGATGCGGGCGCCGGTCATGATGCGGACTCCTTCCTCGCCGAGAAATGCCTCGATCTCCTCGGTCACGTCCGAATCCTCGCGATGTAACAGGTGCGCATTGCGCTCGAGAATGGTCACGTCGCTGCCAAACCGCCGCATGGCCTGGGCCATTTCGAGACCGATGTAGCCACCGCCGATGACCACCAGATGGGGCGGAACGCGATCAAGCTCGAGCGCCTCGATATGGGTCAGCGGTTCCGCTTCGCGCAAGCCGGGGGTCGCTTCAATCGTCGCCCGGCTGCCGGTGCTGATGACCACTTTCTCCCCGCGCAGGAGACGCGTGCCGCCCTCGGCCAATTCCACCTCGATCGACCGTGGCGCGACGAAATGGCCGGTGCCGATGACGAGTTCCGCTCCGCTCGATTGATAAATATCGCGGTGCATCTGGACGAGGCCGGCGACCATCCGGCGTTTGCGATCGCGCACTGCGGACATATCGATCCAGCAATGTTCCTTGTGGATGCCGAACTCGCGTCCGCGCCAAAAGTAATTCGCCACCTTCGCGCTATGGATCACGTTCTTGCTCGGCAGGCAGGCGATGTTCGGGCACGAACCGCCGACGTATTTCCGCTCGATCACCGCCGTACGCAGGCCTTTTCGCGCCATCGTCCAGGCAAGATACTTGCCGGCTTCGCCGCTGCCCAACACGAGGAAATCATACTCTTCGGGTGACTTGTCAGATGTCTGCATGAAATTCGATGGGCTTCAGCCGCGGCAACTGTCCTCCACCCATTGAAGATAGGGCGGCAGGCCGGCACTCACGGGGATCGCGAGGATTTCCGGCACCTCGTAGGGGTGCAATTCGCGGATGCGCGTTTGCAGTTCCAGATAACGCGCGGCGGTGGTTTTGAAAATCACGATGACTTCGCTACTCGTCTCGACCTTCCCCTGCCAGCGATAGATCGACTCGACGCCGGGCACGAGATTGCCGCACGCCACGCGCTGTTCCTCGACGAGTTTCCGCACGGCAAGACGAGCCGTTTCGGCGTCGGGCCACGTGGTGAAAACGATGTAAACGTCGTTGGGGGCTGTTTGCGAGTCGATAGCGGTTTGTAATGTCTTCTATCGACAACACGCCAGCCGGATTTTAGTCGCGCAGATCGTTGAAAATGTTGTCCTCTCGTGAAAGGCCCGCAATTTCGCGGAGGAAAAATTTCGCCACGTCACGCGACGAGGCGAGCTCAACGTCGGAGGGATGCGCTCCTGCGCGTCCCATTTTTTGAATTAGGGAACGCGCAGGAGCGCGCCCCTCCGTCAGGCCGCCACCGGTGCCGCCGCCGTCTGTCGCACGATCCAGCCTCCACCGACCACTTCGTCCCCGCGATAGCACACCGCAGCCTGGCCGGGGGTCACGGCACGCGTCGGAACGTGCAGGCGCACCCGCGCTTCCCCGTTCTCGCCGGGATACACGGTGGCATCGGCGCCGGGGTGTGCGTAGCGAATCTTCACATTCACCTCGAAAGGTTCCGTGGCCGGCCCATCTGCCCTGAGCGAAGCCGAAGGGTGCCACAAGCAGTGGTCGATGGTAAATTCCTCGGTCATCAAATCCTCGGCATCGCCGAGAATGACACTGCTCGTTGCCGGATCGATATCGATGACATAGCGCGGGCGCGGCGAACCGCCGGGCAGACCCTTGCGCTGGCCGATGGTAAACATCTCGATGCCTTCATGCTCGGCGAGGCGATTCCCCGCCTTGTCGTAAATGCCGCCGGGATGAAATTCCCCCGCGCCCATGTGCGATTTGAGGAAGGCTTTGTAATCGTTGCCCGGCACGAAACAGATTTCCTGGCTGTCCGCCTTCTCCGCCACCTTGAGGCCAAGTTGGCGGGCGATGGCGCGGATTTCCGGCTTGGACATTTCGCCGAGCGGACAAATGGCGTGCTGCAACTGCGCCTGGCGCAGGCTGAAAAGAAAATACGACTGGTCCTTCCGCGGATCGCGCCCCTTGCGCAACACCGCGCGGTCGGCGTGGTGCTCGATAATGGCGTAGTGACCCGTGGCGATGTATTCCGCGCCGAGCGCCTTCGCCTTGCCCCAGAGGTTGCCAAACTTCACCTTCTCATTGCACATCACGCAGGGATTCGGCGTGCGGCCGTTTTTATATTCCTCGGTGAAGTAATCGATGACGAGACGCTCGAAATTTTCGCCCTCATCCACAACGTAATGCGGCACGCCCAGCGCATGGGCCACGCCACGCGCATCGGCGATGGCTTGCGGACCGCAGCACTTGTCCTCCGCCCGCGAGATGCAATCCTGCGGCCACACTTTCATCGTCACCCCAATGACGTCGTAGCCCTGCTGCTTGAGCAGGTAGGCGGCGACACTCGAGTCCACGCCGCCACTCATGCCGATGACGACACGGGGACGTTGAGCAGATTCGGAGCTAGGAATGGAGGTGAGCGAATTCACGGAGAAAAGCGGCCCGTACCTTCGACGGGAAAGCGGCTTTGCTCAACCGGTTTTTTCAGGAGACCAGGATGAGAGCCGATTTGGTAGCGCCCGGAGGATACCGCCGAGGCGCAGAGCGGCGCAGCAACCAAGGAATTTTAAACGCAGAGGTCGCAGAGCCGCAGAGAAAAAGTGTTGAGGGACTGGTTGGAACTGGAGCACTCGCCAAATCAGGTCTGGATAGCGGGAAGCGCGTTGGAGGGCCGAGGTGGCGGTGGGGAATAGTGGCGGTCGGTAATGGGCGAGCCACCGCCGAGGCGGTGGCGTATGGGACAAGCGGCCGCAGGTCTCAAGGTGAGCCACCGTCGATGCTGGAAGAATGCACTCACTCGGAAGCGACGGCGCGCTTCCCTCCAGTTCCGATTCGGTAACGCCATTGGGGAATGTATCCTTAATGGATTAAAGTCCACCGCTACCAGCATGGTATCGCTACGCGATTTATTGGCCGCGAACTTTTCCTCAGTGGAATTGTGGGAACGCGCAGGAGCGCGTCCCTCCGTTTTCTTCTCTGCGTCCTCCGCGCTTCTGCGTCTCTGCGTTTAAAATTACTAACCACCCGCAACTAGGTGCGCGCCGCGTGATATGCGCCGCTAACCACTACTGCAAAAACCGCGCGAGGTTTTCCTGTTCCCAATTCTTGGCGCGGCGGAACCAATGGAAGCGGCGCTCCTTCTCGAGGAACTTATCGTGATGCACGAGCCGGCGGCCATTCTCATCGTACTCATCCGGGACCATGGCATGTAACATCTCGTGATAGACGACGTATTCCAAAAACCAAGTGGGCACGAACGCACGGTCGAGCAACGGATGAATGCGAATGATCCTATCTTCCTCCTGGATCGTACCGAAGACCATGTAAGTCTTCGGGCGCTGCTTGCGCTTGCGGCCCCAGACAATGCTGTACCCGCGGAGGCGATTGCGAAAGTAGCGGGCGTTAATCTTATCGAAGATAGCGCCGAGATCGAAAAAGCGCCCCTTTTCGGCGAACGAGAACTGCCGTTGCATAGGCAGTTTTGGAACTGAGACTTTGCGCTTGCGCGTAGCCATTTTAAAGCGTGCGGATGAAGTTACGCGCGCAGGCTACGAGTGCGTTAAATAGCCAACAAGGATTAGCTTTCCCGGGATGAAGATTTCTGCTGTGAGTCCGAAACTTGCTCCAGCTTCTTGACGCGGGCGTAAAGCTTTGGCAAGCGGGCAATACAGGCCAATTGTTCCTTTTGTTCCTGAATCGGGGTGGCCGGATAGCCAAAGAAAATCTCTTTGGGTGGGACACTTTTACTCACCCCACTCTTGGCGGCAATGATCGCCTGATCGCCAATCTCGATATGGCCGACGATGCCGACCTGGCCGGCCAGAGTCACATAGTTACCCAGCTTGGTGCTGCCCGAAACGCCGGCCTGGGAAACGAGGATGCAATGTTTCCCAACTACCACATTGTGAGCAATTTGCACCAGATTATCGATCTTGGTCCCCTGTTGGATCCAAGTCCGGCCAAACCGGGCGCGGTCAATCGTGGTATTGGCGCCGATTTCCACCTCATCATCGACCTGAACGATACCCGTTTGCGGGATTTTGACATGCTTGCCTCCGGCAAACTCGAAACCAAAGCCATCGCTCCCCAGCACCACTCCGCTATGCAGGATCACGCGGTTACCCACCTGGCAACGCGCCCCCACGGTAACCCGCGGGGCAAACTGGCAATCCTGTCCAATGTGGGCCTCGTGGCCGATATAACCGTGGGCGCCGATAATCGTGTTAGCTCCGATTTGCGCGCTATCTTCGATGACCACAAAGGGTTGGATGGAAACATTCTCCCCCAGCACCACGTTTTTACCTAACACCGCGGTCGGATGCACCCCGGGCGGAAACCGGATCGGTTCCGGGGCAAACTTTTGCAGTAACTGGGCAAAAGCCAGCGACGGATTTTCCACCTGAATCGCCAGGGCGGAAATCGTCTCGGAAAAATCCGCGGGCACGAGCACCGCCGTGGCGCGCGTGGCCTTGAGCTGCGTGATGTACTTGGCGTTACCGAAGAACGTGATCTCGCCGGGCTCCGCCTCGGAAAGCGAGGCGACCCCGTGGACCTTTGTCTCCAGGCCGGAAACGGAAGCAAGCCGCCCTCCAACGAGGGCGGCTATTTCCTGAACCGTGAATTCCACGGTCAACAATTACTTCTTGGATTTGCCCGACGGAGCCGTGACGGGCGTCGCGGCCGGCGCTTCCACAGCGGACGAGCGATTCTTGTTCAGCGAGGTGATCACCGAATCTGTGAAATCATAGGATTCGCGCGAGTAGAGCACGATCGGCACGCCATTGAGGCTGGGGCCGGACTTATCGAAGACGAAATCGAAGTTCTCGGCCTTCACCTTATCGGAGACGATCTTGTTGATGTCATCGACGATGCCGGCGCGCATGCGGACCGACTGCTCCTGCAGCTGCTTTTCACGGGAAGCCTGGAACTCGCGGATCTCGCGATCCATGTTCTGCAATTCGGCCGCCTTGTCGCTGCGAACCTTGGACTTCTGTTCCTTGGATTCCTTGCTGAGTTCCGGCTTCTGGATGTCCTCGTCCAGCTTCTTCACCTCTTCGAGAAGCTTCTTGGCCATGTCCATCCGGTCTTCCAGTTCCTTCTTCGCCGCGTTACGGGCTTCGTTGATCTTCGATTCCGCGTCCTTGGTCTTGTAGTAGGAATCGAACACGCGCTTCATGTCCACGGTGCCGAACTTGGTCGACTGCGCAGAAGCCCCAGCGGTAGTGATGGCCGCCACGAGCAGGAAAACAGGGATTGCGAGGTATTTTTTCATCAGGTTAGGAGAATAAGAGTGCGGGAAAACGGAGGACAATCAGACCCGAGCCGGGCTGATTCGTTCAAAATTGATAGCCGATATTGAAGTTGAACTGGCCGTTTTTGCTGGAGAATTGATCCGTCCGCAGAGGGAAGCCGTAGTCGATGCGCACCGGACCGATCGGGAGATCGAGGCGGACACCGATACCGACGTCGTCGTTGATATTGCTCGTGCCGAAATCGTAGGTTCCGGAATTGACGAAGCCGACATCGTAGAAGACCGCGCCGCGCACTTTGTCGACGATCGGGAAGGTGTATTCGACCGTCAGGCGGGCGAGCGAATTACCGCCGATGGCCTCGCCATTTTCATCCTTCGGACCGGAATCGCGGAATTTGAAACCGCGCAGGTTGTTGGCGCCACCGAGGTAGAGGCGGTCCCAGATCGGAACTTCATCCCCACCAGCCCAGGTGCTGACCGAGGCCACTTCGCCGTTGATCGTCAGGATGCCGTCAAACGGCAGCGAGAAGTATTTCGAACCTTCGAGGTCGAAGCCGTAGATTTTTTCCTGACCGCCGAGGAACCCACCGGCCACATAAGCCGTCAAGTCGACGCGCTCGCCCTTGCGGGTGAGGAAGAGGGAGTCACGCGTATCGTAGGTCAGACCCAGGGAGATCTGGCTCTTCAGCAGACTGCGCTCTTCGGCCTTGATGGTGTCAGAAGCGCTGCTGTCGACCTGGAAGATACCGGCGTCTTCCAGGCGATACTCGGCGCGGCCGGTGAGGAACTGGTTGAGCCGTTTGCGGGCGGTAATGTCGAACCCGTAGTGGCGCTCGCTGTAGACGTCCGAGGTAAACGACGCTTCGCGGTAGAAGATGTCGGTGCCCACGGCGATCTCGCGATCCATGAAGTAAGGCTCGGTGAGCGACATGACGAAGTCTTTACGCTCGGTGCCGTACTGAACACGGATACGGAACTTCTCGCCACCGCCGGTGAAATACGGCCAGCGCGTGATGTCGAAGTTGCCCTGCGTGATTTCCGCGAAGCCGAGCAGTTTGTCGATCGAGCTGAAGCCGGCGCCGAAGTTGAACGAACCGGTGCGCTGCTCCTCGACGATGACGTTCAGGTCCTTGCGGCCAGGCACCAGGGTATCCGCGGGATACGTCTCCACCTTGGAGAAGTATTTGGTGTTCATGAGACGCTGCTTGGCGGCGTCGACGTAAACGGTGTTGAAGATATCACCCGGGTCGAGCGGGAATTCGCGGCGGATGACCTTGTCCTTCGTGCGGGTGTTGCCGGTGATATTGATGTGCTCGACGTAGCTCTGCGCGCCTTCCTCGAGATTGAAGGTCACGTCGATGGTGCTGCCCGGCCCAGGAGTCGTGGAAGCGCCCGCCTGGAAATCGATGTAACCGCGGGTCCCATAGAGATCCTGCACGGTCTTCACGTCGGCGCGGACAGATTGCGGCGAATAGACGGCGCCCGGCTTGATCTTCGCGTTCTTGGTGACCTCGGGGATGGTGAACACCTTCGCCCCGTTGTAGACCACCTTGCCCACGTGGTACTGCGGACCTTCCTGGATGACGAAAGTGATGTCGGCCTTTTCATCCTGCCGATCGATCCGCGGAGCGAGCACATTCACGTCGATGTAGCCGGCGCCGAGATACTTCTCCTTGATCGCCGCAACGTCGCCTTCCACGTTGTCGCTGTTCAGCTTTCCGCCGCCGGAGAAGATGTATCGGATGCTCTTCGGGCGGGTCTTGATCGCCTTGAGCAATTCGCCGCTGGAGAAGACGGTGTTGCCCTCGAACTTCACGTGCCGAATGACCATCTTGCCGCCTTCGTTCACGTCGAAGGTCACCAATGCCGTGCCGGCCGTGTCGTTCATGTCGACATGATATTTCACGTCGATTTCCGAGAAGCCTTTATCGCTGTAGTACTTGATCACCTTCTGGCGATCCTGTTCGAGGCCGGATTCGTCGAGCGTGTCGCCCGGCTTGGCCGAGATCTCCTTGCGGATGCGGCTTTCTTTCACCTTGGTGACGCCATTGAGGCGCACCTCGGTGATCTTCGCCTTGGACTGCACGACCACGATCACTTTCACGCCATCGGCCACGGGCTCGCCGAAGATACGGACGTTCGAGATGTTGCCCGTTTTATAAAGATTGCGGATGTCTTCCTCGACCGCCTGCTCCGAGTACGGCTTGCCAACCCGGGTGCGCATATTCGCCAACAGCTTTTCCTTGCTGACCGTGCTCGCCCCTGCGTACTGCACCTCGATGGAACGCACGATGGGTCCGCTGAGCGGTTGGGTCTGACTGCCCGCCGGAGGCGGCGTCTGCGCATGAACCGAAATGACGATGGGGTCCGCGGTCAGGGCGCCAAGAGCGGCCAGGACCATAAGATGGCGAAAATTCATGAAATAATGGGCTGCAAATCCCCGGCCGGGAGCGCACTCCCAGCGGAAAGCCCGCGTATATGAGGGGTTGGGCGCGAGGCGTCAAGCAGCCTTTTTCCGAGGCAGACCCCTCCCAGAAACCGCAACGCCTCATCCGCTATAAGCAGTTCTAATTCAAGAGCTGGTACCAATTATTCCGGCGTCGCGCCTCATAGCCGGCATCCCGGATCAGGAACTCGATTTCTTCCTTGGCCAGCCGGAAGCTGGTTCCGGCGGAACTGACCACGTTTTCCTCCATCATGACGGAGCCGAAGTCGTTGGCCCCATATTTCAGGGCCACCTGGCCGATCTTCGGCCCTTGGGTGACCCAGGAGCTCTGCAGGTTCTCGATATTGTCCAGATAAATGCGGGAAAGCGCCTGCATGCGCAGGTACTCGCCGCTGCCCACCGGTTCGGCGCGCAGCTTGGTGTGTTGGGGCTGGAAGGTCCAGCAGATGAACGCCGTAAAACCACCCGTGGCGTCCTGTTGCACCCGCAGGCGGTCGAGATGTTCAATCCGGTCCTCCAGCGTTTCCACGTGGCCGAACATCATCGTCGCGCTGGAGTTGAGCCCGAGTTCGTGGGCGATCTCCATGACCTTCAGCCAATGGTCGCTATCGCATTTGAGGGGCGCGATGCGATTGCGCACTCGATCGACGAGAATCTCTCCCCCGCCCCCGGGAATCGAGCCGAGGCCGGCTTCCTTGAATTTCGCGATCACCTCGCGCAGCGGCATCTGGAAGACCTCGGAGAAGTGGTTGAACTCCGGCGGCGAGAAGCCGTGGATATTGATGTGCGGATACTTCTCGCGAATGTGACCGAGCATCGCCAGATACCAGTCGATATCGAGCTTCGGATGATGGCCGCCCTGCAGGAGAATCTGCACGCCGCCGATGGCGGAGAGCTCGTCGAGCTTTTGATCGAGCTGCTCGTGGGAAAGCACGTAGTGGTCATCGTCCTTCTCGGTGCGATAGAACGCGCAGAACTTGCAATACACGTTGCAGACGTTCGTGTAGTTGATGTTCCGGTCGATGATGTAGGTGACAATGTCGTTGCCCCGACCGTCGAAGGCATCCTGCTTGATGAGATTGCGCCGGCGATTGGCCAGTTCCCCGAGTTCGACCAGTGGGAGGCGGTAAAGTGCAAGGGCGTCTTCGCGAGTGATACGCTCCCCGGCGAGGACTTTGTCGATCAAGGCATCTTCAACTGTGGCAACAAACATAGACGGCGGAGAACATCCAACATCCAACCCCCAACGTCCAACATCCAATTTTGGTCCAGGTCACGGCGCCCGCAGACGGTGGGCGGGAGGGGAAGGAAACATCCAACATCCAACACCCAACGCCCAACATCCAATGGCGCAAGCGCGCTGCGGGACTGGTGAGCGGTCGGAGAATTGGATGTTGGGCGTTGGATATTGGATGTTGGGTGTTCGCCGAAGGCGCCCCTACCCTCTCTGCAGCAGCGCCCGGCAGATTTTCCCAATCAGCCCCGGCCCTTCATAGATGTAGCCGGTGTAGAGCTGCACCAGTGCGGCGCCGGCGTCGAATTTCTCCAGCGCGGCGTCGGCGTTCATGATGCCGCCCACGGCGATGACCGGGACTTTGCTGTGCTGGGTGATGAAGCGGATGATTTCAGTGGAGCGAGCCTGCAACGGGGCGCCACTGAGGCCGCCCTGGGTGCGCTTCGACTCGGGCACGCTGGAGTGGTCAATCGTCGTGTTCGTCGCGATGAGACCGGCGATCTTGTGCTCCTCGACCAAGGCGAGGATTTCCTCGATGGCTTCCCAGGTCAGGTCGGGCGCGATCTTCACGAGCACCGGCTTGCCGGCGGTATTGCGGCGCTGGATGTGGCCGAGCAATTCGTCGAGCGCCGGGCGGTCCTGCAGGTTGCGCAGGCCGGGCGTGTTGGGCGACGAGACATTGAGGACGAAATAATCGCCGAAGTGCAGCAGGCGCTCGAAGGAGAGCAGGTAATCAGCGGTCGCTTCAGCCAGCGGCGTGACCTTCGATTTGCCGAGGTTGATCCCCACGGGGATCGTCGGCCAGTTGCCGGAATCCTTTAGGCGCTGCAAACGCGAGGCGACCAGGTCGCAGCCGTCGTTGTTGAAGCCGAGGCGATTGATGAGCGCGCGGTATTCCGGGATGCGGAAGATGCGCGGCTTGGGATTCCCGGGCTGCGCCCGCGCGGTGATGGTGCCGATTTCGGCGAAGCCAAAGCCGAGCCCTTCCCACGCCGGCAAGGCCACGCCGTTTTTGTCAAAGCCGGCGGCCAGCCCCACGGGATTCGGGAAGCGCAGGCCGAAGACCGTTCGCTCGAGCCGCGGGTCGGGCTTCGGGGCGAAGCGCTGGAGCAAAGGACCTGTAAACGCCAGCGAGTCCATGGCGAGATGGTGGATTTTCTCGGGGTCGCCGAGGAACAAAAAGGGACGGATGACTTCTTTGTAGAGATTCATGCAAAAACAGCCACTGGGGCCGGAGAGCTACTTTCCAATACAGAATGTGCTGAAGATTTTGCCGAGTATTTCCTCGCTGTCGGCCTTGCCTACCACGTCGCCCACCGCGTCCAATGCTCCGCGCAATTCTTCGGCGACGAACTCCGGTGACATCCCGCCGGTCAACGCCCCGCGGGCCGCCTCGATGAAACCGCGCGCCCGGCCGAGGCAATCCGCATGGCGCGCATTGATGGCCAGCGACCAGTCGCGATGCGCGGTCGAGCCGCCCGCGACCCGGGCGACGATGGCCTTGGTCAGCGCGTCGATGCCCTTGTTCTTCAGACACGAAATACGCACCGCGTCGACCTTCCGCCAGCCGGGATGCTCGCCGAGATCGGTTTTATTCAAGACCGTGAGGACAGTGCCGTTCGCCTCTTCGCTCGGCGCCTCACTGGCGTCGAAAACGTGCAAGGCCAGGTCGGCGCGCGCCAGCTCCTGCCAGGTGCGCTTCATGCCTTCCTGCTCGAGTTCGTCGTCACTCTCGCGCACCCCGGCGGTGTCGATGAGACGGATGGGCAAGCCGCCGAGATTGATCGTCTCCTCGATGACGTCGCGCGTGGTCCCCGGGCGCGCGCTGACGATGGCGCGCTCGTGGCCGAGCAACAGGTTGAGCAACGAAGATTTACCGACATTCGGCGCGCCGTAGATCACCGTGCGCACGCCCTCGCGCAAGACCTTGCCGCGATCCGCCGTGTCCAGCAGCGCTTCCATGTCCGCCCGGGCGGCATCCATTTTGGCCAGCAGTTTCTCGCCGCTGTCCGGGTCGATGTCTTCGTCCGGAAAATCGATGTAGGCCTCGATGTTGGCCAGCAGTTCGATGATCGCCTCGCGCAAGGCGCGGATGCATTCGCCCAGGCGGCCCTCGAGCTGTTCGGTCGCCGCGCGCATCGCCAGATCGGTCTGCGCGCTGATCAGATCCATGACCGCTTCCGCCTGCGTCAGGTCCATCTTGTGATGGAGATAGGCGCGCTGGGTAAATTCGCCCGGCTCCGCCGGACGCGCCCCGGACTTCAAGAGCGCCCCGAGGATGCGCCGCGAGACGAGCACGCCACCATGGCAGGCGATCTCCACCACCTCCTCACCGGTGTAGCTCTGCGGCGCGCGGAAGACCGTGAGCAGCACGTCGTCCAGCTTGCGCTTCTTCGCATCGTAAACCGCGCCGTAGTGCTGCACCCGCGGCGCGAGTTCGGCCACCGGCTTTTTCCCCCGGAAAATGGCGCCGCCGATTGCGGCCGCACGCGGCCCGCTCAAGCGGAGGAGAGCAATCGCTCCTTCACCAAAGGGTGTCGAGATGGCAGCGATCGTGTCGTTCATTGAGGCTCGCATGTTAGAGACATCGCGGCGCAAGGCAAAGGTGTGTCGCCAAAAATTTCTGCATTCCGGAGGCGACGGGTGAAATCACGGGCACTTTCTGTACGGCGGTCTGCAACCGTCGACGGCTGGCTGTCAGCTTCGACGTCACAGACCTTATCACCCCAAATCGCCAGCACCCGCTCCCCTACTCGCGGCCCGCCTTTTCCGGCCAGGAAGTGACGTTGGCCGAAGTTCCCCAGCCCGAAGGGCTGCAGGACCGTAGCCGGGGGTAAGCGAGCTTGCGAGCGCCACCCCCGGAAACCGGTTCAAAAAGGGATGCACCCCGAAGGCGGTGCCGGAACTGCTCTCCACGGTGAAATTCCGTCACCCCTCCCGGGGTGGGGCCGTTGGGGGATGGTAGCCAGGGGTATCGCTCGCCAGGCTCGCTTACCCCCGGCTACGGTCCTTTAGCCCTCCGGGCTGGCACCTGCGCGCTGAACGAATACGACGGGCCGGCGCGGCGTCGCCGTCTAAATCCGTCTAAATATTGGGGCGCTGACGGAGCAGCTCCTCCAGCCGTGGCGGCGCGTTCTTGCCTCAACAAACAATCCCACTTCGGCCTTTGGGTCTCAGAACGACCCGCGCGGAGAGCGTGTGATGGTTGTCGCGCTCTCTCAGGCCGGCACCACCTCGCGGAGGGCGAGATTGGGCAGCGCCCTGAGTTCGCGCAGGAAGCGCTCGTTCTGCTCCATGGTGCCGATGCTCACCCGGATCCACTCGGGCAGGCCGTAACCGGTCATGTCGCGCACGATCACTCCGCGCTTCATCAGCGCCTGGAAAACGGCCTTGCTGTCGCCGACTTTCACGAGGACGAAATTTGCGAAGCTGGGCACGTATTCGAGCCCCATCGCCCCAAACTCGCGCTGGAGATAATCGCGCCCCTCGATGGTGATCTCGCGCGTCTTGATCTGGTGCTCGTCGTCGAGCAAACCGGCAAGCGCGCCGGCCTGCGCGATGCCGTTGACGTTGAAAGGTTGACGTGTCTTCTGCAGCACCTCGACGAGTTCCGGCTTGGCCAGTCCATAGCCGATGCGCAAGTTGGCCAGACCCTGGATCTTCGAAAAGGTCCGCAGCACCACCACATTCCGCCCCTCGCGAATGTACTTCAGCGTGTCCGGCGGGTTCTCGAGGAACTCGTAGTAGGCCTCATCGAAGACGACGATCACGTGATCCGGCACCTTCTCCATGAACCGATCGATCTCGGCCTGCGAGAGTAGCGTGCCGGTCGGGTTGTTTGGATTGGCGATGAAGACTTCCTTGGTCTTCGGCGTAATCGCTTTGGCCATGGCGTCGAGATCGTGGGCGAAATTCGGGTCCGCCACCTCGATGGTCGTCGCACCGAAGAGCGTGGCCATGAGCTTGTAGACGACGAAAGCGTGCCGCGCGACGACGATCTCGTCGCCCGCATTGAGGAAAGCCTTGCCGATGAACTCGATGATCTCATTCGAGCCACAGCCGAGGATCACCTGGTTGCGCGCAAAGCCGAACTTCTGCGCGATGCCCTCGCGGAGATAATAACCGCCGCCATCGGGATAGAAATTGGCCCGTTCCAGCGCCTCGTGCATGGCCGTGAGCGCCTTGGGCGACGGACCGAGAGGGTTTTCGTTGGAGGCCAGCTTGATGATCTCGCTGGGTTTGAGGCCGAGTTCGCGCGCCACATCCTCGATCGGCTTGCCAGGCTCGTAAGAGACGAGGTCGTGCAGCCAAGGGTGGGCATTATTCCAGAGTGACATAGGGGCGGTGACGTTAGCCCGCCTCGGGGAAAATGCCAGCGGGAAGGGTGGAGGGGCGAAGAAGTTAATAGTGGATGGTTGATAGTGGATAGACCTCCACGTTTCCGCTGACGCGACTGCTCCGCAGCAGTGGTCTCGAATCCTCTCCGCGCGGAGCGCGCCGGAATGCGGCAAAGTGGCGGACTATCAACTATCAACCATCCACTATCAACTGCTTCCCCTCCCCTAGTCCCTCGGCAGCGCGCGGATCGCGTTCTCGATCTGCTCGATGGATTTCTGACGCTCCACCGGATCTTTGGACGCGGTCATCTTCTTCAGGGCCTGCCGCCCCAGTTCCAACGTCTGCCGCGCCTCGGCGCGTGAGCCGAAGCTCAACTGGTAGCTGGCCAGCTTCTTGCAAAGATGTTCGACCTCCACCGGGGAAACCGGCCGGCCGTCGGTCACAAGATCGAAGGCGTCCAGGTAAGCCTGCAGCGCATCGTCCCGCTGATGCCGTGCCAGCAGGGCGTCACCTCGGCTGACCAAGGTATGCCAATCGGCGGAAGGATCGATAGCTTCCGGCGCGGGCGTTTCCGCTGGCGGAGGAGCCGTCTGTACCGGGATCGCCGGACGCGGCGCTGGTTCCAGGTTCGAAGTGCCCACGGGAGGAGGAACGACCTGCTCGACTCGCGTCGGACCGGGCACCGTCGTCACGGCCACGGGCGCTTCCGATGGCGGCAACGAGACGGGAGCGGGCGGCTCGCCGGTCTTCGGCGGCAGCGCGGCAATCGGCGTCTCGGGCTCGGCTTTCGGCGAGCGCGGTTCGGCGGCGGGTTCCGCTTTCGCGACCGCCGGCTCGGGCTTCTCTGCGGAGGCATCGGCTACTGGAAGAGAAGGAGGCCCCGCCGACTTCACGGGCGCCAATTCCGGCGCGGGCGGCGGCACCGCCGGGGCGACCGTCTCGCGATTCGGCCGCTTCATTTGAATGATCACTACGCTCACCGCCACGAGCGCGCATACTGCGGCGAAACCCGCCAGCCAGGGCGTGATATTGCTTTCCCGCCGCGTCTCGGGCGAGGAATTGGCGGAGGCGTCGGCTTTCTTCGCCGGGCTGCCGGCAGCCGCTTTCTTCCCGGCAGCGGCCGCCTTTGGCAACGGCGTGAGGCGGATATTCTCCACCTCGGTCTTCATCTCCCCGGTGTTCGGATACCGGCGATCCGGCTCCTGCTGCATGGCGCGGATGACGACCTGATCGATGCGCTCATCGACCGGCACGCGCTGCGAGGGCGGATCGAAAACGCCCTGCGGCACCTGGCCGCAGAGCATTTCGTAAAGCATGACGCCGAGACTGTAGATGTCCGCGCGATGATCCACCCGCGAGCCGCTCTTCTGCTCCGGCGCCATGTAATCCGGCGTGCCCAGCACCATGCCCGTCATCGTCTGTCCCCACTGCTCGGTGGTCGGAGCATCCACGCGCGCCAGACCGAAGTCAGCCACTTTCACGCGGCCCTTGGTATCCACAAGCACATTGGCCGGCTTGATGTCGCGATGCACCACACCTTCGACGTGTGCATACTGCAACGCCTCGCAAATATTGACGATCAGCTCCAGCGCCTGCGTCGGCTTGAGCCCAGTCGATTTGATCAAATGATGGAGCGTCGTGCCCTCGACAAATTCCATCACGAAATAAAGATGCCCCTCGGGAGTGGTGCCGAAGTCGTAGACCGAAACGATGTTCGGGTGATTCAGCTTCGCCATCGTCCG
>Ga0068855_100003562_pt1 | contig 19042 bp, 20 predicted proteins | sample KBSCornC52_FD_66592 | JGI IMG/M metagenome (GOLD analysis project Ga0068855, IMG submission 66592) | Corn rhizosphere microbial communities from Kellogg Biological Station, Michigan, USA - KBS Corn C5-2 | ecosystem: Host-associated > Plants > Roots > Rhizosphere > Soil ...
GATCCCAATCTCAATGCGAAGTACGACGTGATCATCTTTCCGCCAGGCGGCGGAAGCCCACAGTCGATCGTGGCGGGATTGCCGATGTGGCGAAACCCCATGCCATGGAAGAAAACCGCGCTGACTCCGAACATGGGGATCGACGAGACGGACGACATTCGCCCCGGACTCGGCCTCAAGGGGCTCGACAACCTCGCCACGTTCGTCAAGAACGGCGGGGTATTGCTGACAGTCGAGAACACGGCGGAGTTGGCCGTCACTTTCGGGCTTGCCAGCGGTGTTTCGCTGAACCAGGCGGGGCGCCTGCACGTCGTCGGCAGTCTGCTGCGGTCCAAGGTCATGGATGACGCGAGTCCGCTGGCGTACGGGATTCGCGATAGCCTTGCGCTGTATAGCGATGACGGATCGAGCTTCAGCGTCACCAACGTGTTGGGCACGCGCGGCGGAAGATTCGCCGATTCCGCGGTATCCCGCGCGACGGGCCGAGGAACGGCGGACGAACTGGATGTCCCACAGGGAAGATTACCGCTCGATCCACGAAATGATGTTGCTCGGCGGCGACCAGTAGAACTGTGGCAGGCGGCGCCCGTGACGGACGAACAGCTCCGCAACCCGCTCACGGTGATTCCGCCGGCGCTGAGGCCTCGAGTGATTCTCAGGTTTTCCGATCAGCGCGAGCTGTTGGCGTCAGGGCTTCTCGATGGTAACGACGTCGCGCAGAGACCGGCGGTCGTCGACGTACCACTGGCGAAAGGGCACGTGATTTTATTCGCCAACAACCCGATGTACCGAGGCGAGACTATTGGAAGCTATTTCCTCGTATTCAACGCGCTGCTCAACTTCGATCATCTGGACACGGGACGAAAGCTCGATCAACGCTGATTCCTCGGCGATCAGAGCGCGACTTTCGGAATGTTTATCCCGAGATCGTCGAATAGTGATCTACGCTCGCAAAAATACGTACGTTTCCAAAAAGAAATCTCAATTCAGTCACGAATAGTCAGCTCTTTGGCACCTCGTCTGCAAAACCATAATTCGTCAGCTGGGGCCTTTACGCGGGAATCGCGCGAGGAGGAAGCGGGTGAGTTATCGGACCTTTGTCGATTCGGGGGGCAGGCGGTGGGAAGTGTGGCTGGTAACCCCAGCCGCTGCCGAGAGACGTAGGGTCGATCGCCGCGCCGCAGCCGGAGGGTCGATGACAAGAGAAGGGACCAGCTTCGACGGCGTTTCCGATAGACGAATCACGCCGGAGCGGCGAAGGAATCCGCTTCGGCGAAACCTCGAAGTTGCCAGCGAATACAGCAACGGATGGCTTTGTTTCGAGGGCGGGGGAGAGAAGCGGCGGCTTGCCCCCGTACCCGACGGGTGGGAGCAGGCAGGCCCTGACAAACTCGCAACCTGGCTTCAGAGCGCAAAGCGCGTCGTCAAATGTGCCCCGTGATTGTCAAACGTGCCCCGTGATATAGATTGAGCGACTCGGGATTAGAATCCCTCCCTGGCTCCGCGAGAACTGATGGCACAAGCACGCCAGATCCTACGCGAACATGACGCGATGATTTGCCGGTCCTGCAGCAACGAGGAGCGTGCATCTGAAGGTTATCCGTGCGAGGACTGCGGGACGTTTATCTGCATCATCTGCACGTTCCGTGGCGTCGTCAGATGCCGCAAATGCGAGGAGCAGCGCGTTGCCGCCCGCAATCAGAGGAGAGCCTGAGCATCCGCTGCGATTGATCGTTCCCTCCATACCAACACAAGCGAGAATGAAAAAACTATCCAGGCTCCTTTTCGTCGGGCTCGTCATCGGTCTGCCTCTCATCGCATCCGCGCAGGAAAAGCAGCGGTTCGCAAACATGGACGAGGCAATGCAGGCGGGTGCCATTCTCAATGGCCGAACGGGGCCGCGAGGCGTCAACTGGATAGAAGGGGGACAGCGATACTCCTACACGGACCGCGATGCCGCGACTGGCACGCCGGTCATTCGGGCCTACGATCCGGCCACAGGTAAGGACACGGTTCTTTTCGCGGCGACGGGACTCACCTTTCCCGGCACGAACCAGCCATTCAGCTACGACGGGTTCGAATGGGCGCAGGACTCGAAGCATCTCGTCTTTCAATCGAACTTCCAGCCGATCTACCGCCGTTCGGGGATCTCCGATTTCTACATCTACTCGCTCGCCGATCGCAGCATGCAAATCGCCACCAAGGGGGCGAGAACCGGCGAGCTATCACCCAACGGCGCGATGCTCGGCTTCGAGCGCGACGGTGACATGTATGTCACGAATCTCTCGAATCACCAGGAGAAGCGGCTGACACGTGACGCCTCGGAGCACGTGTACGATGGGCATTTCGACTGGGTGTACGAAGAGGAGTACGGGATGGCGCAGGCGTGGAAGTGGTCGCCCGACAGCCGCTACATCGCGTATTGGCAGCTGAACGACGCAGCGGAGCCGGAGATCCAGATCTCCGACTACTCGGGCCTGCACCAGGACTGGGAGAGGCTCCGGATTCCGCAGGTCGGCGACACGAACGCAACCGTGCGCATTGGAGTGGTCAACGTTGCAACCGGGAAGAATACGTGGCTCGACACGGGCGAGAAGGGCGAGTTCTACATTCCGCGGATTTATTGGACGAGCAGATCTGACACTTTGGCGGTGATAACGCTGAACCGCCCGCAGAACGTGATGAAGCTGTTCTTTTTCGACGTCAACACGGGCGGCCGGCGGCAGGTGATGTCGGAGACATCGAAGACGTGGCTCGACGTGTACGACTTCTACGCGGGCGTCGACGACATGATGACGTTTCCGTCGGACTCTCACGAATTTTTCTGGCTCTCCGATCGCGACGGGTTCCAGCACCTCTATCGCTACGATTATTCCGGAAAGCTCGTCAACCAGGTGACGCACGGAAACTGGAGTGTGACGCGCGTCGAGGGGAGCGACGCGAAAAAACAGACTATCTACTACACGTCGACCGAGGCGTCGCCGCTTCAGCGGCAACTGTACTCGATTCGGTTCGACGGTTCTGACCAACGCCGAATTACGACGGCCGAAGGGAATCACCGGATCAACATGTCGCCGACGGCGACGTTCTTCCTCGACCGGTACTCTTCCCTCAAACAGCCGACGCAGGTCGAACTGTGGTCCGCGTCTGGCCAGAAGCTGCGAACGCTTGAAAGCAACCCGGCGGTGACGAAATGGCTCGAGACCCACGCCTACTCGCCGGCCGAGATTTTTTCGTTCACCACGTCCGATGGCGCCAAAGTCGACGGAAGCATCGTCAAGCCGATTCCGTTCGATCCCAACAAGCGGTATCCGGTGATCTTCGATATCTACGGCGGCCCGGGGTCGCAGCAGGTCTACGACGCGTTCGCGACAAGCGGCTGGACGCAGTGGCTGGCGCAGGAAGGCTACATCGTCGTGGGCCTCAACAACCGTGGGACGAACAACTACGGCAGCGCGTTCATGAAGGTCGTGTACAAGCAGCTGGGCAAGTACGAAGCGCTGGATTTCGCCGAGGCCGCGCGGTACCTCGCAAAGCAGACGTACGTGGATCCAAAGCGCGTGGCAATAATCGGGACGAGTTACGGTGGCTACAGCACCGTGATCACAATGGAATTGTATCCGGAGCTTTTCCCGGTCGGTGTCGCGAACTCCGCGGTCGGTGACTGGAGGCTCTACGACACCATCTACACCGAACGCTATATGGGTCTCCTCGGCGACAATCTAAGCGGGTATGTAGCGAGCGCGCCGATCGAGCAGGCGGCGAAGATGCGCGGCAATCTGCTGCTCATTCACTCGATGATGGATGACAATGTTCACCCGCAGAATACGATGCAGCTACTGACCGCGCTCACCAACGCCGGGCGTGACGCCGAGCTCCGCATCTATCCACCCGGCCACCATGGGGCTGCGTATAATCAGGCGAGCGCACGGTTGATCAGGCAGGTGACGGACGCGTATCTCGCGCGCTATCTGAAGAGTCCCAATCCTCCGGCGCTCGGTCCGGCGCGGTAGGGGGGAGGCGGGAAGCGGGAGGCGGGAGGCGGGAGGGGGAAATGTGAAGCGCCCACCGCTGGAGCGATCCAGGGTGGGCGCTTGCATCTGGCGCGGACTTTACTTCTTTGCGTCTTTCCGAATGTCGCGCAAGTCCTTCTGTCTATCCTTGCGATCCTGCCGCAGATCCTTGCGGTCGGACTTCAGCTCTTTTGCATCCTGCTTGGCTTCCTTCTTATCGCCCGCCTTGACGTCCGCCTTTACTTCTTTGCGGTCGGCGAGGACTTCCTTGCGATCCGAGCGAACTTCACGATTGTCGGCGCGAACGTCCTTGCAATCCGCCGTCGCCTTCGGATGGTTCTTGCACCAGGTCACGAGCCTTGCCCGGGTCATGTGCGGGGGCGCTTTCAGCGACGATGTGCCTTGCGCTGATGCCTGTGAGCTGACTGCCAGAACCAGGGCTGCAGCGAATGCCGCGAGCTTTGCTTTCGACATCTCTTGTCTCCTTCCTTAGAGAGAAATCCAGTTTTCGGGTGGGCGTATTCGCGCACCGTTCAGCATGAGAGACGCGCGACCCGCCCCGACGTTAACGGCGGAGATTGAAAAGAATTATTGCGGTGTCCATTCGGGTTACCGAAAGGTCACACCTACATGTGGATTGCTATCGTGGCCCCGCGTTGGGCGCGGTTTTGGCCAGTACGTGATAGTCAGCGTCCTCTGGCTTGCCGCCTCGCGGCCAGTCGCGCGCCTTCGCGGGGAAATCCGGGCGAGGACGTGTGTTGATGTAGGTCGCGACGTCGAACGCCTGTTGCACGGTGAGGCGCTGCGCCCGATCGATCGGCATTAAGCCGTGAATGAACGACGCGGCCGTATTGATTCGCGCCATTCCGGCTCCGACGTTGTATGAATGCGGTCCCCAGAGCGGCGGCGCCAAAGCCGTGCCTTGCCCATTTGCGCCATGGCAGCGACTGCATGTAGTCGCGAAAACGCCAGCACCGCGTCCAGCGTCACCTTTGAGCGGCTGCAAGCGGGGGAACCCCTGTCCCTCCATTTCTACCCCGACAGGCATGCCGCTCGAGAGAAACGCGAGGTAGGTCACGATGTCCCGCATGTCTCGTCCCCCGGGAGCCAGCGCCGTCCCGTTCATACTACGGCGGAAGCAGTCGTTGATCCTGTCCTCGATCAGATCGACCTTTCCGCTCCTCGCGCGATATTGCGGATAACGCGCGAAGGCACCGACCCATGGCATCGCGTCGCGGCGCAGTCCGCCGTCCAGATGACAGCTGGCGCAGCGCAGGGAATTCCCAACATTACGCGGTAGACTGTCGCGCGTCGCAAGCAGAAGGGCGCGCCCACGGAGCGCCGACGCGCGGTACGCGCTGTCTTTGAGCTGGCTCTCGGACGGAACGCGAAACGGTACGCGCGGCGTCGCGGTCTGCTGCTGTGCAAGCGCGGACGATTCAGGGCGAACGATCGCGCGTCCGACGGTCACGACAATCAGTGCGCCAACGACGGCCGCTGCAGCGTGGGTCCGGTGGGGCAGCATTCCTCCGTGAGCATGGCGAACGGAAGGCGGGATTGCCTCCGTTCGCGGCACCACGGATTTAGGGGGATGCGTTTATCAGCGCAAGTGAGCTCTTAGTCCGGAAGTGGGCCAATTCCGGAGACGTTCGCATGCGATTGCGGATTGAGGATTTTGCGGACTCAGGACCAAGAGCCACTGAGGATCGGGGATTAAGGGAGGATTGAGGATGTCCGCGGAACGCCTCTCTCCGCAGTCCTCACTTGATCGCCGATCCTAGATGGCCGTTAGTCCTGAGTCCGCAAGAATCCTCAATCCGAAGTTGTCAATGACATGCCAAACTGACCCACCACTATTAGTCCGCCCTGACTGGTACGTCGACCGCCCGGTCGTTGTTATTGATCGGCCTGCCACTCGTCGTTCCACGAATCGAGGAGACGACGTCTTTGACCGCTCCATCGATTCTGGACTGAAACGCTTCCGCGACTCCAGCGATCAAAGCCGCTAGCACACCGTCGAGAGCCGTTCCGATTTTGCTCCCGGTCTCCTTCGTGGCATCGGCGGTCACCTTCGCCGCTCTGACATCGGCGCGCGACGCGCTCAAAGCGATGCCCGCGCCGAATGCGACACCGACGGCTGGCCAGGGATTGTCCCTCACTCTTTGCGTCAGATCCACCTTCCGCTCCAGCTCGGCTATCGCGCCTGACATGCGCGCACGGGTCTGCTCGATCTCCGCGCGGACTTCCGTAGTAGTCTCACCCATCCTTGTGTCTCCGTAGAGTTGCGAGTGTCTGTTCGGGCTTGATGTTCCGCGGCGAAAGAAGCGCTGTTCCTCGCTTCAACAGAAAGAATGCGACACCGCCCAGAATAACGGTCAGCACGAAAGCCGCGATCCAGTAATGTCCGCGGAAGAGTGCGTCGCCGAGCAGCAGCACGATGCCAAACACGAGCATTTGTACTGTAAGGAGGCCGAGCATCGCGGCCGCGATGGCGAGCACAGTCCCCTTGCCGATGTCGCGCGCGATCTGGGTGAACTCGATGCGCGCCAGCTGAACCTCCTGTCGCGCCAGCTGTGCTCCGTCTTCAGCGACCTCGCGGAGGAGCTGCCCCACTCCGCGATTGATCTGGGGTGCGCCCGCTGACATTGGGCTACCGGCGGAGAATCTTACCGATCAGATAACCCGCGCCGAGAGCGACGAGAAGGGAGCGCGTTGGATGTTCCTTCACCTGATTCTCGACGCCTGACTTCAGCTTGTCGATATCCGCATCCCGGAGCCACTCGGCGCTCGACTGCATTCCCGTGGCGAGCGTATCGGTGACGGCGTCGATGCTGGAGTCGCTGGCGACTGCTACCGAAGTACCGGGTGTCGTCGCATTCGGCGATGGCCGGCGCTGACGCAGAGCTTCGGCTCCTGCTTCCAGTCCGTCGGCGAGCATCGCGGGGATGGTTGATGCCTTTTGCCTGACCGACGTTGCGACGCTCTTCACACGACCCGAAACTCCACCGTCGTCGATGCTCGGTTGGTCGCCACCCGAGTTGGTGCTGATGCTCTCGTTATCAAGTCGTTCCATTGACCCAGTCCCCCACCAGTTGTTGAGCCTTGTTGAACGGTCACTCTGTGATCTTATATGCATGGGCCGCGCCGCCGGGCCGACTGATTTTGCCCGGCAAGTTCCGCGGAAGCGCCCTAATGTGTGCGCTTCGAACCAACTCGAAGTCAGCGCCGTGCCTTGCTACGATCGGCTCGCGAGCTGGCTGATTGTCAACATGTCCGACGCGCGGCGCTTGAGAGCGCGCTGGCTCTGCTCGATCGTGATCAATTGAAACCTGATGCTCTCCCCCGGCCGGCGCTGCGCAAGGATCGGAAGGTCCGCCTCGCTAACGACAGCGATCTTGGCATAACCACCCACAGTCGGCGCATCGGCCATCAGTGTGATCGGTAGGCCGTCGCCTGGTATCTGGATTGCCCCCGGGCAACCGGCTTCCGAAGGGAGCATGCCGAGCGAGTTCCTGAGGGCGGGCCCTTCGAGCTTGTAACCGGTGCGATCCGACGCCGTAGAGATTTTATAGTCGCTCTCCGTGAGAGTGCGCCAGCCTGATTCGTCGAACAGATCTGCCTGGGTGCCGCGAGTAACGTGCACGATCTCGCTATCGTAGCGCGGCATGAGATCAGCGGCGGAATGAAATCCTTCGGCCGGACGCGTGAACGGCCGCTCACCCAGCTTGAGCGTGTCTCCGGTTCGCAGAGTCCGTCCCTCGTACCCACCAAAGTGACCTGGGAGATAAGTGCATCGACTTCCAAGGAGGATGGGGACGTCGATGCCGCCATCGCAGGCGAGATAAAGAAATCGGCCGCTCGTCAATTGCTCCACTATGAGCTCGTCGCCCGCGCGCGCGTAGCTGGCGGTGCAGGGAGGGACAATTCTTCCCGCCAGCGTTGCTCGCGCTGTCGCGCCCCCGATCGCGATAACGCAACCGCGCTCGAATCGGACAGCGCCGCCGCCGAGGGCCCACTCCAGCGCTGCAGCCTCGAGCGAATTCCCGACGATCGCATTAACCGCACGGATTGCGAACAGATCCATCGCGCCTCCACGCGGTACACCGAGGGAGCGGGAATACCGGCGGCCCCCGTTTTGTACCGTGAGGTATGGCGGTGACCGTGTGATCGTGATCACTGAACGCGCTCGAATTGCACGGTGTCTCCCGGAGCGAGCAGCGCCGGAGGGTTGCGGGCGGGATCGAACATCACAGTCGACGTAAATCCGATGATGTGCCAACCGCCGGGTGTGTCGAGCGGATAAATCGCGGTTTGCGCGGCGGCGATGGCAACACTGCCTGCTGCTACGCGAGGGCGTGGCTGTTCCCGACGTGGCAGATGGAGCGCCGGGTCGAGCTCGCCCAGATATCCAAAGCCCGGGACGAAGCCGAGTAGATCCACCGTGTAGCGTCGTCCTGAGTGGCGGGCCACGACCTCTTCTACTGATAGGCCGGTCGATGACGCAACGAAATCGAGATCGGGTCCATCGTATCGAACAGGAATTCGATGCGTGCGCGGCGCAGGTCCCTCGCCGAAGTCCGCCCTGCGATCGCACGCAGCCAGAAGGGCTTCCGAAATCTCTCCATACGATACGCGAAGCGAATCGTAAAACACGGTGAGGGCGAGGTAGGCGGGTACGACATCCTCAACGTGCGGAATTCTAGCGGCCTCAAGCGCACGCGAGGCCGAATGGATCTGGTGAAGGAGTTCCGCGCTCCGCTCAGTGCCGAACACGATGGCGACTGCAGAATCGCCGAGGGGGTGGGCGCGCAGCGGCGAAGGGTGGGAAGAGGGGGTCAAGCGGCGAAGGGCGCGATCGTCACGCCGGATTCTTTCAGTCGGAGGTTTAGTGCGCGGAGGATCGAAGATGCATCGGGATTGTCACCGTGAACGCAGAGTGATTGCGCGGTGATGCGGAGCTCGGAGCCATCGTCAGCAGTGATTGTCTGTCCTTTGACGAGCATCACCGCGCGTTGCACCGCGCCCTTCACGTCGTGGATCACTGCATCGGGCTGGTCCCTTGGCACGAGCGTCCCATCTGGTTTGTAGGCTCTGTCGACAAAGGCTTCGGTCGCGAACGCCATTCCGGCCCTCGCGGCCGCGTGATCCATCTCGCTGCCGGCGGGCCCAAGAAGCGTAAGCGATGCCTCGACATCTCGAATCGCCGCGACGATTGCCGTCGCTGCATCGCGGTCCCGCGCTCCGCGGTTGTAAAGAGCGCCATGCGGCTTCACGTACGAGAGCTTCGCACCTTCCGCCCCACAGACTTCCCGTAGCGCGCGGATCTGGTAGACAACGTGACGTGAGATCTCCTTCGGGGAAAGTCCAAGCTCGCGTCGGCCGAACCCCGGAAGGTCGGGATACGATGGGTGCGCGCCGATCGTGACGCCGCGCAGCTTCGCCGCTCTTACGGTGGCTACCATCGTGGTAGCATCGCCGGCGTGGAAACCGCACGCGATGTTGGCAGAGGATACCAGATCGAGCAGCACCTCGTCGTGGCGTGCGCGAAAATCCCCGAGCCCTTCTCCCAGGTCAGCGTTTACATCGATCGAGAGTGGCAAGCCGCGGAGTCTCTATTTCTTGCGGCTTTTTTTCCCGTCGTTTTTCAGCGGCTTGGCCTCGACGACGTGCCACGCCTGCTCGTCGTCCTCGAAGCCGCCACGCGTCACCTTGGGCAGAAGCTTTTCCCTCACTACAACGGGTGCGAGCCAGTAGGTGAACCCATCATCCGCCTCGACGGGAAGCCACGCGAACTTGGTTCTTACTCGCTCGTCACCGAGCTTGCCGTGCGGATCATTTCTATTCTTCCACTTCACGCCGTAATCCTCGCTTTTGCGCTAGATGCGGTCTTCGAGCCCCTTGATGCCCGACATCTCGGCGCAGCTCGCGCAACAATAGAAAATTCCCTTACTCTCGACGCCGTGGCCGATGATCTTGCAGCCGCAGTGCGAGCACTTGGGCGCCAATGCGTGGATGGCGCACTCGAACGAGTCGAAGACGTGCGCGGTCCCCTTCATCGTGACGGTGAACGATTTGTCGTAATCGTTGCCGCAGACTTCACACTTCGCCATGCCGCCTCCGGTCGGTTACTGACGAGGCTCTACGGCGAATCTAATGCCGCTGGAACGATGATTTCAGCGGAAAACTTTCCTCATCTTGGTATCGGGGTCGCGAGCAAAGCGAAAGGCGAACCAGGCGAGATCGGTCACGAGCTCGTCGTAGGCCTGGGGGTCCATTCTGTCCTCGACGACGCTCATGCGTCCCGAGATCTGGGTCTTGAGATGCTCGATCCATTCCTTGGTGAAGTCGGCCATGCGTCGGGCTCCAGTGTCGATGAGCTAAAAAGTGATGGAATGGCCTGGTAGACGCCAGCGGGGTCTAACAGCTTACGCCCACCTGACTTGCCGCAAAAAAAACGCGCCACCGCTGAGCTGAACGTGGCACTCTCCTTGACTATCAGTATCTGCATTCCGCGACAGCGCGGAGCAACTTTTTAGGAGAGTAGAGTTATGAAGTATGCCTTTCGCTCGATGGTCGTACTGGCGGCAACGCTAGCGGCCGTTCCACTCGCTGCTCAAAACTCGCAATCAGGCGAGCGCGCCCGAGCTGCCGCCAACTCGAGCACGCAGATGCCGGTCATCATACCAGCCGGGACCCCACTCACGGTTGCAATCGACGAGGATCTCTCGAGCGCATCGGTCAATCAGGGGCAACAGGTGGCCTTTCACCTGACAACGGATTATTCGGAGTTCGGTCACGTACTGATCGCATCGGGAACGCCCGTGCGAGGAACCGTGTCTCACGTTGCCCGTCGCAAAGCCGGTGGAAATCCCGGATCCGTGACTGTATCCGTCACCTCCGTGCGCGCGGTCGATGGCACGAGGATCCCGCTTCGCGGCACCACCAAAGTCAAAGGCAAGAATCGTCAGGGACAAGCCGCCGCGCTCGGTATCCTGACGTTCGGAATCGGCGCGACCAAGAAGGGGTTGTCCGCGGTTATTCCCGCGGGAACACAGTTTTCCGTCTTTACCGACGCGAAGCGCACAATCGTAGTTCCCAGATAGGCAATTGAGTCGGGCCCGGCGCGAAATCATCTCGCGCCGGCCACCCCTCGGGTCATGTCACCTCGGGGGTCGCGTCCGATTTGGTCTGCTTTCTGCCAATTAGCACCGCTGTGTCGCGGAACAGAGCGGCGGTCGAACACAATTTTCGAGGGCTAATTCGGTGCGGAATATCACTCTCACAATAGGCGCAATCGCGCTGCTCGCGGGGTGTGGGGTCTCCACCCAGCAGGAAGTCCAGATGGGCCAGGATGAGGCGCAGCAGGTCAACGCGCAGCTCCCCATGGTTCAGGACGCCCAAATCCAGAACTACGTCAACCAGCTCGGCAACCGGATTGCCCGGACGACATCTCGCGCCGACCTCAACTGGCAATTCCAGGTCGTGAACTCCGACGTCGTGAACGCGTTCGCCCTCCCGGGTGGCTTCGTTTACGTGAATCGTGGAGTGCTCGCGCGGGCGAGCAACATGTCGGAGGTTGCCGGAGTGCTCGGCCACGAGATCGAGCACGTGGTGAGGCGCCACTCCGTGAAGCAAATGGAGCAGGCGCAGGGCGCCAACGTCGGGGTCGGTATCCTTTGCGCGCTGACTGGAGTTTGTCAGAGCGGCGTCGCCCAGGCGGCGATCAACATCGGTGGCACCGCGGTTTTTGCGAAATTCAGTCGCACCGACGAAGTGCAGGCCGACGAGGGGGGCTTCAACAACGTCATGCGTGCCGGAATCAGTCCACGCGGGATGTACACCTTCTTCGAGAAGCTGCTGGCGGAGGAGCAGAGCTCGGGCGGCGGTAACGCGTCGGCCTGGTTCTCCGATCACCCGGGTACTCAGGACCGTATCGCGGACATTCAGCGGATGCTGAGCCAGGTGCCAGCGTCGACATTGAATAGCCTGGCGACAAATGATGCCGGGTTCAGCTCGATGAAGAACCGGCTCGCGCAGCTTGGACCAGCCCCGAAGGTACAGGGTCAGTAAGCGATTTCGTGCGTTACGCAAAAGCCACCCGAGCAAGGAGCTCGGGTGGCTTTTTTTTGTTGCACTTGCTGACGGAGGGTGAGGGATTCGAACCCCCAAGCCCTTGCGGGCGCCAGTTTTCAAGACTGGTGCAATAGCCATTCTGCCAACCCTCCAGCCACAAGATAAGAGTCGCTATCTGGGCGGGCAACGCGCGATGTGCGCGCGCATGCGCGCGCATGCGCGCCTAGCGTGACGCCTGAGCGAGGATATCGTCGAGCTGCGTCGCACGCGCGATCGACTCGACCTGAGAACGAATCCGCGTCGCTTCGGCAGTCTGTCCACGTTGCGTGAGCACCGCGATCAGATCCAACCCTGTCCGCAAGTAAAGGAAGGGAATCCCCGCCGACGGACGGTCGACCCAGAGGTCGCGTCGGGCGATCGACTTCGTCGCCGTGAATACGTTTTCCCAGAGCGCGCGCGTCGTCTCGAGATCGATTGCGCCTTCGCCCGGAACCATTGCGATGCCGTCGCCAGCCTTTGGCATCGTGGGCACCAGCTTGCGTGCGAGTCCGGTCATTACGGTGAATGGAGCAAAGCCCATCTCCTCCGCGTAGCCACCAGTCGTTCGGCTGAAATAAAACGGACGCGCTGGATACCCGTCCCGAATCATGTACAACACGAACAAGTCTGCGCGCTCCAGGCCCGCGAAGTCACCAAACTGGCGCGGCTGGATGTTGACGACGATATCAGTCCCTTCCTTCCGGAATGTCTGGGGTGAGGACAACTCGACGGCGGATGGAACGACGTCCGCCTGCTGCATCGTCAAGTTGAGTGGCGGCCCGCTCGGCTTCTTCCACACCTTGCCGCGATAGATCGCTGGACCGCGCAATGAGTCGTACTCGTAGATTGGTCGGCGAAGCATCTGACGCGTGTACCAGTCAGTATTGAGCAACGACAGACATGCGACGATGACGTCGCGTCGAATTCCTTCTACCTCCTGAGCGTACCAGAGCGGAAAAGTATCGTTGTCGCCGGCGGTGACGAGAATCCCATACGGCTCGACTGAGTTGAGCAGATCAGCGGCAAAATCAGCCGTGTCGGTCTGACCGGCCCGAGATGCTGAATGCCAGTTCGCGAAGAGCGGAATGATCGCCAGCGCCAGCACGGGCGTCGCGAGCAGCCAGCTGCGGCGGCGTGGGAGATTCAGCGTTTCGGCGCCTACGTGCACCATCTCCGGTCCGAAAAGAACGGCAATCGTTTCCCACACGAAGACGAGTCCCAGCGCGATCCACACGCTCAGCCCCGAGAAACTCCACAGATAGAAATAGTCGCGGTCGCGCACTTCACGCGGCACTCCCTCGCCCAGCTCCGGAGACTGCGAAGAGCCGTACTTGAAGTTCATGTAGTAGATGAGCGCGAGCGTCACCATGAACATGAGCGGACCGAAGTACGAGAATGATTTTCGATCGCGCTTCCAGTGCACGTAGCCGCCGAGTCCTCCGAGAAGGAGGAACAGCGTCGCGAGCATGGCCTGGGGTCCGGGATAATTACCGAACGGATCTCTGAGCCACTGCCACCGGAAGTACAGCCACCACATCTCGACCTGAGCGATGAACGGCGCCTGCCGGTCGGTGAGGCTTGGCTTCCCATATTGCCCGCGATTGAAGTTGTACATGAACCGGTCGTACGTCGCTTTGCTGAAAGTGCAGCCGACGCCGATTCTGGTGGTGCACCCGGTCGGCTCGCCCTCGTTAATCGCAGGGAAGCGTGCTGCTCGCAACGGCTGCGTCAGGAACGGGGTCATGCCTAGCAGCAGTGCGCCTAGAATCGCAAGCAACAGCTTTGGACGCAGCAATGTGACGACTCGTCGAATCGCAATCGCCGCTCCCACTGCTGGCAGCGCGAGAAATCCGGCCATGTGGTTTGCGTAGCCGAGCCCGCTCAGGTAAGCGATCAGAACGAGGAGACGATCGGCTTTGGGTCCGTCGGGATCGTCGCACCAGCGGACCGTCAGCCAGGAGACGATCGCTACGCCTAGGAGTGAGACCGTGTAGACCTTTTCGTTGACCACCGATTGCGCCCAGACCGTAAACGCCGTCGCGCCGATCAGCGCGGCAAGAGATCCTCCAACGATCCGCTGCCAGCGTTCAGCCAGCCATCCAACGAGAACGCGCTCGGTAATGAGAAACCACATTCCAGCCGCGCCCGCACTGCATAAAGCAGCGAGAATGTTGATGCGCATGGCCACGTTGGGTGCAATGGGCAGAATCGCGAAGAATCGTCCGAGCAGGACGAAAAACGGATTTCCCGGCGGATGTGGCAGTCCAAAGGTGTAGGCGGCCGCGATGTACTCGCTCGTATCCCACATCGCCGTTGAGGGCGCGAGCGTGATGAGATACAGAATGAAGATGAGCGCCGATGCAGCCGCGGCGGCTCGATATGAGGGCCGACTATCCAGTTCTTCGTTTGGAAGAGGTGTTGCCGTCATCACTAATGGCGGAATTGACGCTTACCCGTGAACACCATCGCGATGTCGAATTCGTCAGCGGCCTGAATCACCTCTTCGTCGCGGACCGAGCCACCCGGCTGTACGATCGCCGAGACACCGGCCTCGGCCGCCTGCTCCACGCCGTCGCGAAATGGGAAGAATGCATCCGAGCCCATCACCGCGCCCTTGGTGTCATGGCCGGTGATGCGCGCCTTGTGCACCGAGAGAAATGCGGCATCCACTCGCGACATCTGTCCAGCGCCAATGCCGATCGTGGCGCCGTCCCTTGCCAGAACGATTGCGTTCGACTTCACGCTGCCAACTGCGCGCCACGCGAATTGAAGGTCTTTGAGCTCTGTGTCCGTCGGGGGTCGCTTCGTCACCACCCGCCACTCTTCGCCGCGATCGCGCGCGGCGCGTTCCTGCGCGAGAAAGCCGCCTCGCACCCGTTTGTAGTCGAGCGCGTGCTCCCGCCACTGCGCTCGGCCCTCCAGCACGCGAAGGTTCTTCTTGCGGCCGAGTATCTCGAGAGCGCCGGGACTGAATTGGGGGGCGACGATGCACTCGACGAAGAGACTCGAGATCGCCTCGGCGGTCTCGTCATCTACGGGGACCGTAAAAGAAATCACTGAGCCGAAGGCGGAAACGGGATCGCAGGCGAGGGCCTTCTTGTAGGCATCAAGCGGGTTCGTGTCTGTGGCCAGGCCGCACGGAGTCGTATGCTTGACGATGGCGCACGCGATCTCGCCCTCGAACGGGTCGGTGGCCAATAGCGCGCCCTCGAGATCCAGAAGGTTATTGAACGAAAGCTCCTTTCCACCCTTCTGAGCGAGCGCGGCGATTCCATCGTTCTTCCTCTCGATATAGAAGGCTGCGCGCTGGCCAGGATTCTCTCCGTATCGAAGTCCGCTCTTCTTTTCGAGTGGGATCGAGATGCGTTCCGGGAATATCTCAGAGCGTTCGCAGCCGAACCAATACGCGATGGCCGCGTCATACGCTGCCGTCCGGGCGAACACCTTTTCGGCCAGCAGTCGCCTCAGGTCGGAATCGTCGTCCTTTGCCTCGAGCGCGGCGAGGACGCGACCATAGTCGGTTGGATCCACGACCACGGTGACGAACTCGAAATTCTTGGCGGCCGATCTGAGCATCGACGGCCCGCCGATGTCGATCTGCTCGATGACTTGCTCGGGTTTGGCGCCGGGCGTCGCCGCAGTCTCCTCGAAGGGATACAGGTTCACCGCCACCAGGTCTATCGGCGCGATATGATGGTCGGCCAACGCCTTCAGATGCTCGGGAGAATCGCGACGCGCCAAGAGCGCACCGTGGATTACGGGATGCAACGTCTTCACCCGGCCGTCCAGCATCTCGGGAAACTGCGTCACGTCGCTGACGTCACGGACGCTGACGCCGGCGGCGCGCAGCGCCTTGGCCGTTCCACCAGTGGAGATGAGGTCCCAGCCCAGGGTGACCAGGCCCTTGGCGAAATCGACGAGACCCGTTTTGTCGGAGACGGAAAGCAGTGCGGTTGGCATATCAGGCAGAAACGCTGGATTCGAGTTGTTGTAGTAGCGCGATCATTTCGATGGCGCGGGGATACACGATGTGCTCCACGTTGAGTACGCGTGCGGCGAGTGAGGTCGCCGTGTCGGATGGCTCGACCGGAATCCGCCACTGCGCGACAATGGGGCCACGGTCGTATTCATCGTCAACCAGATGGACAGTCGCGCCGCTTTCTTTCGCGCCCGACTCGATGACGGCCTCGTGAACGCGAGCGCCGTACATGCCCTCGCCACCGAACGCGGGAAGAAGCGCGGGATGAATATTTACTATTCGTCCGGCGTATTCGCTGATCACCTTGCTCTGAACCCGCTTCAGGTATCCGGCGAGCACGACGAGGTCGATTCTGAACTTGTGGAGCAGATTCAGAAGCTCCGACCCGTCGTCGGCTGAGTCGAAAGTGGCAATGTCGATTGACGCCGTAGCAGCCCGCACAAGCACTGGAGAATCGGGGCGATTGGATGCTACGAGCACGACGCTCGCGACTCGTTCGCGCGCGACGTTCTCGAAGTGGTCCATTATTGCCTGGAGATTTGATCCGCGCCCGGACGCGAGCACGGCGAGTCGTGTCGGCATCCCCGATTTTACGCCGAGCGGGGTGTCTCAGTAAGGTCAAAAAGCATCTCGACTGCGTGCCCGAGGGAGGCCGCGGTCTCGATCCCGTCGGCCTGCGCCCGGCGGCGATCTTCATCGGTGGTCATGTGTGAGGAGATCATGATCCCGCGACCGCCGAGCTTCTTTGACGCGACGACGTCTCGCCACCGGTCCCCGACGTAAGCGACCTTCTTGGGATCGAGCGCGAAGTCACGAATGGCGTCCTCGAACATCCTGGTCGCCGGTTTTCGACAGTCGCAGGCGCCGGTAATCGTGGGATGGTGCGGGCAGTAATAACTGGCGTCGATATGCGCGCCGTGGGCTTGCAGCAGCGATTCGAAATGGCTGCGTACCGCTTCGTAGTCCGCCACGGTGAAGATCCCGCGGGCGATGCCAGACTGATTGGTGACGACGATGGCGGGTACGCCGGCGTCATTGATTCGCTTGACCGCTGCCGCTGCGCCGGGGATAAGGCGCACCTGGTCGGGTGACTTGATGTAGTGCGCGTCTTCCATCACGGTGCCGTCACGGTCGAGGAAGACCGCGTCGGGAATGCGCTTCACAACCGCGCCTGAACAATCGCCTTGACGAGCACAGCGTCCTCGCGTGGAAGCACGCTGCGGAGATCGAGCAGCAGCTTCCCGTCCGCGATCCGTCCGATTACGGCCGGCTCTCCCTGTCGCAGTCTTTCCTCCGTGCGATTCGCGTCCGACTGAAGCACGATTGCTCTCGAGGGAATGTCAGCGGTCGGAAATGCGCCGCCACCGACGCTGGCTATAGTCGGCGCGATTTCCGAATCGACGTTGTGGGCCCGCAGCGACGTGGCGACCGACCGGGCACGTGACTCGATTTCCTCTACACTCTGGGTCAGCATCGCAAGGATGGGAACTTCCTTAAACGCGCGCTCGGGCTCGAGGTATAGCCTGAGCGTCGCTTCGAGCGCCGAGAGGGTGAGCTTGTCGACCCTCATCGCCCGGGCAAAGGGATTCTTTCGGAGTCGGGCAATCACCGCGGCGCGGCCTAGTATGATTCCTGCCTGCGGTCCGCCGAGGAGCTTGTCCCCGCTCATGAGGACCAGTGTCGGGCCCGCGGCGACCGCGACCGATGCGGTTGGCTCGCCGGAAAGTCCGTAATCGTCGAGCGGAAGAAGCAGTCCGCTTCCCAGGTCGTGAATCACCGGCAGGCCATGCTCCGCCGCGATGAACGCCAGGCGCTCGACGCCCACGTCTGACGTAAAGCCCTCGATCGAGAAGTTGCTGCGGTGCACCTTGACGATCGCGGCCGTCTTTGGAGTTATCGCCCGTCGGTAGTCATCGTCGTGAGTGCGATTGGTTGTTCCGACCTCAACGAGTCTGGCGCCGCTGCGAGCCATGATGTCCGGAATGCGGAAGCTGCCGCCGATTTCGACGAGCTCTCCTCTGGAGACCAGAACTTCCTTCTTTTGCGCGAGAGCATTGAGGCTGAGCACCAGCGCCGCCGCGCAATTGTTGACGACGAGCGCGTCCTCGGCGCCAGTGAGCTGCCGGAGCAATCCGACGCAATGCGAATAGCGCGAACCGCGCTGACCGGTCTCGATGTCATACTCGAGATTGCTGAATCCTTCCGCGACGTGAGCGATGGCTCTGATCGCGGCGTCGGCGAGTGGAGCACGTCCGAGATTGGTGTGAAGCACAACTCCAGTGGCGTTGATCACGCGCCTCAGAGAGGGGCGCGTCGAGTCTCGCACCACTGACGTGATTGCCTCGACCCATTGCTCCTCGGTCTGTTGTGATCCGCCAGCGGCGCGCGCAGCCTCGACGGTGCTCCTCACGGCATCGAGAACGATTCGTCTCGGATGTTGCTCCAGGAGCCACTTCACCCCAGATGTCTCGAGGAGCGAGCTGACGCTGGGCAAGTCGCGTCTCGAGTCTGTCATCCGATTACCGCTGCAAGTGAGGGTGGCGGAGTTGACGACGGCGGGGGCGTCGCTGTTCCAGGCTTGGCGGTCGTCGGGGGGATCGCTCCCGGCTTAGCTACCGGCAAAGGCGGAGGCGCGGGAGCCGGGGCCGTGTAGCTGTGCTCGCTATCTCCGGTTCGTCCGGTGAGTCCGCGAATTCCGATTGCACGTATGTGGTAGATGATCTTCGGAGTGAGCGGGTGCTGCAGCTTGATCACCACTTCTGTGATCGGCAGTGGACGCGGCATCACCGGGTTGGCCGCGAGGCTCGTGTCACGTGGCGCGGGCGTCGGCGCCCGTCTCGCACCAGGCCGCGCAACTGGATTCGCCCGCGTTGGCGGATTTGCACCGGTCGCAGGATTTGCGCCGCTCGGTGGATTTGCACCAGCGGGTGGATTCGTC
>Ga0068855_100003564_pt1 | contig 19033 bp, 16 predicted proteins | sample KBSCornC52_FD_66592 | JGI IMG/M metagenome (GOLD analysis project Ga0068855, IMG submission 66592) | Corn rhizosphere microbial communities from Kellogg Biological Station, Michigan, USA - KBS Corn C5-2 | ecosystem: Host-associated > Plants > Roots > Rhizosphere > Soil ...
GCTCATTGCGCTTGCCGGCGCCATCGAAGACGATATCGGACACGGTCTCCCATCGTCCGCTGACCGTTCCCGAAGGTTCCAGTTCCTGAATTCGAGCGGTCTGACGGTAGGTGTAATTCTCCCGCGCCTTGGCGAACTGCGCCTCGTTGGCCGCGAATTTCTGAATAATTTCGTCGATCTGCGCCTGCGACAGCTCCGGCGAATCGGCTGCGAACAATCCCACGGCTCCGAGAATGATCAGCCCAATTACGCGCATGGCAAACTCTCCCTCAATCAGACGCCGGCAGGCCGCCTATGGTTTCCCCAGCAGCTGCTTGGCGATGGTCAGCCGCTGCATGTTGCTGGTTCCCTCATAGATTCTGCCAATTTTAGCGTCTCGGTACAGTTTTTCGACCGGGTAGTCCTTGGTAAATCCCACGCCTCCGAGAACCTCGATGGCTCTGGATGCCACCCTTTCGGCCACCTGCGATGCGAAATACTTGCACATGGCAGCTTCCATCAGATAAGGTTGACCGGCGTCCTTGAGCCGAGCAGCGTTGTAAACCATCAGGCGTGACGCTTCTACTTCCACGGCCATCTCTGCTAATTCCAATTGTACTGCCTGGAATTCTCCGATCGGCTTTCCGAACTGCTTGCGCTGCTTGGCGTAGGCGACGGCGTGATTCAGCGCGCCTTGGGCCAGGCCGGTCATCTGAGCGCCGATTCCGATACGGCCCTGATTCAGCGTCTCGATAGCGATCTTGTAGCCCTGCCCTATTTCCCCGACGACGTTGCCTTTGGGCACACGGCAATCATCCAGAATTAGCTCGCAGGTGGATGAGGCGCGGATGCCAAGCTTGTCCTCTTTCTTGCCGACTGCGAAACCCCGAAAATTTCGCTCGATCAAAAATGCCGTGATGCCTTTGTATCCGGCTTCGGGGTTCACGGTCGCGAACAGCAGAAACAGGCCGGCTTCGGCCGCGTTTGTAATCCACAGCTTCCGTCCGGTGAGACGATATTCCTCGCCGGCTTCCACGGCGCGCGTGGTCAGCGCAAACGCATCGGAACCCGATCCGGCTTCCGATAGTGCGTAGCTGGCGACGGTGTCTTTCGCGGCGCGAGGCAGCCAGCGCTGGCGTTGGTCATTGGTTCCCCAGCGTAGAATCGCGTTGTTGAACAACGTGTTCTGTACGTCCACGATGACGGAGGCAGAGGGATCTACCTTGGCTAGTTCCTCGATCGCCAGAATCGCCTGAAAAAACGTTCCTCCCTGTCCGCCGTATTCCTCTGGAACGTCGATGGCCATCAATCCGAGCTCGAACATCTCGCCCATCAGTTCTTTGCGGAAGACGCCGGCCTCGTCCATGGAGCGGACATGCGGAGCCAGGCGTTCCGCGGCGAACCGCCGGACCGAATCCTGAAACATGCTTTCTTCCTCGCTGAGATGGGTCAGCGGGGCGGCGGCGACGTGCTTGTCGGCGGCCAGCATCAACTTGATTGTATATTGACAACGAATCGTGAATACGAGAATGACTGATTTGAAAGCGCTTGCTGCCGCCATGGATCCGCCGGTACCGGAAGAACTTCTCCCACAAGTGATTCCGCCCTTGGAAGCATTGGAGGCCGCGTTCCGACCGCTAGTGCAGAACGTACCTCCCGACACCTTGATGTGGACTGGTCCCGAGGACGAAGCGTGACCGTCGTCGAGATCGGTGACGCGCTGCGATCCAAAAAGCTTTCCGTTCGTGAACTGACGGAAGACACTCTGCGGCTCGTGGCGGACTCGCAGGAACGCTTGAACGCGTTCATCACAATTACCAGCGACGCTGCAAGGGCGCGGGCGGCGGTACTCGACGATGAGCTCGCGCGCGGCGTCGACCGCGGCCCTCTGCACGGCATTCCCATCGCGCACAAGGACAATATCTTTACGCAGGGCGTTCGCACTACTGCAGGGTCCAAAATCTTCGCGGACTTTGTTCCGGATGGAGACGCCGAAATCGTGCGGCAGTTGAACGACGCGGGCGCCATTATGATCGGCAAGACCGGTCTGCACGAATTCGCCTATGGCGTGACGTCCAACAATCCGCACTTCGGCGCTGTTCGCAATCCTTGGGATACCGAGCGCATTCCAGGCGGCTCAAGCGGCGGATCCGCGGCGGCCTTGGCGGCGCATCTCATTCCGCTTGCCACTGGCACCGACACAGGCGGATCGATTCGCATCCCGGCGTCGTTCTGTGGCGTGGTGGGACTCAAGCCGACCTACAATCGAGTGAGCCGCCAGGGCGTGATGCCGTTGGGGCTGACGCTCGATCACGTCGGACCACTGGCGGGTAGCGTGCGCGATGCCGCGCTGGTGTTCAGCCTGATTGCGACGCATGGCAGCGGCTACGTTCCACCGCCGCACGCGGATCTCCGCGGCATGCGCATCGGCGTGCCGGATACGTTCTTCATCGAAAATATCGCTCCGGAAGTGATGCTATCTTTTCGCGCGGCTGTGCAGACGGCTGCGGCGTTGGGAGCGCACGTCACCGAAGTCCGGCTGCCGGACGCCGGATCTCTCAACGTGATCGGTCGAATGGTGCAGCTTGCGGAGGTCTCGGGGCTCTTAGCGAGCTATCTCGATCGGCGTGCAGATTTTGGGGCGGATGTTCTGGCGCTGCTGGAACAGGGACGCCTGATTGCCGCCGCGGATTACGTGAACGCGCAGCGGGCGAGAACCTTGCTGGCAAGGGATTTCGCCAAGATTTGGATGGATCTCGACTGCCTGATGACTCCAGCGACGCCCATGACTGCACCGAAGATCGGCCAGATGTCCGTCGCGTTTGGTTCGCACAACGAGGATGTTCGCAGTGCCGCAACGCGTCTGGCCCGGCCGTTCAATGTGCTCGGCTGGCCGGCGCTGGCGATGCCCTGCGGGTTTTCGAGCGAAGACTTGCCGATAGGATTGCAACTGATCGCTCCGGCCAGGCAGGAAGACACGCTGTTGCAGGCCGGCGCGGCACTGGAGGACGCTTTTGGGGTCGCCGGGCGGCAACCAATGAGATAACTGCGGCCTACTTACCACTATGGTGGTATGCCCACTCCTCGAAAGGTAGCCGTTTCCAAGCTTCCGGTTCCCGTGCAACTGGTGGACCGGCGTATTTACATGATCCGCGGACAGAAGGTCATGCTGGATGCTGACCTGGCGGAACTGTATCAGGTGCCGACAAAGCGCGTGAATGAGCAAGTGCAACGCAATCGCGGCCGGTTCCCGAAGGATTTCATGTTTCGACTGAGCGCAGCCGAAGCGCGAAACTTGAGGTCGCAAATTGCGACCTCAAGTTGGGGAGGACGCAGAAATCTTCCGTTTGCGTTCACTGAGCACGTCGTAGCAATGCTATCGGCCGTGCTGGCCAGCGAGCGAGCGGTCAAGATGAGTGTTGTAATCATCCGGGCGTTCGTGCGAATGCGCGAGCTGTTGGCGAACCACAAGGAGCTGGCTCTGCGCGTACAAAGAATCGAAGATGTGCAGCATCGCCGGATGTCGGTGATCACAATACTGGCGGATGAGATTGAGGAGTTGAAACTTGTCCCGCCGCCCGGACCGAAACGGCGTATTGGCTTCCCGCGGTCGGCCTAGAAACAGCCAGTCTGGCGGCTTCCGATGATACATTGGATGAGACCATGCAAAGAACCAGTGACGCCGCGGAACTGGCTGCAATCGCCAAGCGCATGCGCGGAACGGCGATCCAAATGATCACCGAAGCCGGGTCGGGGCATCCAGGCGGATCTTTGTCGGCCGCTGACATCGTCGTCACGCTGTTTTTCGACGTGCTGCGGCACGATCCGGAAAACCCTCATTGGCCCGATCGCGACCGGTTCATTCTTTCCAAAGGCCACTGTTGTCCGATTCTCTACGCGGTGATGGCGGAGTGCGGTTATTGCCCGAAAGATAAGCTGATGACGCTGCGCAAGCTCGGCTCGATCTATCAGGGACATCCGGACGTGCGGTTTCTGCCGGCTTTGGAGGCGTCCACGGGATCGCTGGGACAAGGTCTTTCGCTGGGCATCGGAATGGCCGAGGGACAACGTCTGGATAATCGCCCGTCGCGCACATACGTCGTGTTGGGAGACGGCGAGATCCAGGAAGGGCAAGTCTGGGAATCGGCCATGTTTGCTCCCTTCCGCGGTGTTGATAATGTTGTCGCTATCGTGGATTACAACAAGATCCAGCTGGACGGATTCGTGAAAGACATCATGGATCTGGAGCCCCTGGCAGCCAAGTGGACTTCCTTCGGATGGCACGTGATCCAGATCGATGGTCACGATATTGGTGCGTTGCAGCGCGCTTTCGCCGAAGCGAGCCAGGTGAAAGGCAAGCCGTCCTGCATCATTGCGAACACGATTAAGGGCAAGGGCGTGTCGTTCATGGAAAACAATCCAAAGTTTCACGGCACCGCGCCCACGCGTGAAGAATGCGCCCGCGCATTGCAGGAGCTAGGGTAATGCCGGTCAAGACGAAATACGAATTACCGATGGGAGCCGCGACGCGCGAGGCGTTCGGCAAAGCGCTGGTGGAAGTGGGGCGGATGAATCCGAACGTCGTGGCCTTGGATGCGGACCTTTCGAAGTCCACCTATACTGCGGCGTTTGCCAAGGAGTTTCCCGGCCGATTTTTCGAATGCGGCATCGCGGAAATGAACATGCTCGCCATTGGTTCCGGGCTCGCGTCGGCAGGAAAGATTCCGTTCGCATCCACATTTTCGGTGTTCGCGCTGAACAAGGGATTCGAACAGATGCGCGTCACGGCCGCATTCCCCAACGTCAATTTGAAAGTGGTCGGCACGCACAGCGGCATTTCTATTGGTGAAGACGGACCTTCGCAGATGAGCGTGGAGGATCTAAGTTTGGCTTGCTCGCTGCCTGGGTTCACGGTGCTTTGTCCGGCAGACGAACTGGCGATGATCGAGCTGGTGAAGCTGGCGGCAGCGCACGTCGGGCCTGTATTTATCCGAGCTGGAAGGCCCAAAGTCCCGCGAATTTACGAAGCGGATCAGCAGTTCACCATCGGGCAGTCCATCGAGCTGATGCCGGGTTCCGATGTTACGTTGATCGCCACCGGACTGCTGGTGGCCGAATCGATTCGCGCCGCGGAGAAGCTGCAAGCGGAAGGTATCTCGGCGCGTGTGGTGGACTTCCACACGATTAAGCCTCTGGATCGTGACGCCATTGTTCGGGCGGCGCGCGAAACCGGGGCCATCGTGGTAGCGGAAGAGCATTTGGCCGATGGCGGACTGGGTGTGCGCGTCGCGCAGGTAGTTGCCGAAACCCATCCGGCGCCCATGGAATTTGTCGGGATTCAGAACACGTACGCGGAATCTGCTACTCCGGAACAGCTGATCGATAAGTACGGTCTTCTGGCGCGCGACGTGGCCGCGGCTGCCAGGCGCGTCGTTAGCAGGAAACGTTAGCACGAAAACTTCCTTTCATGACGGCCAAGTCCACGCCGCTTCGCAGCCAAAAAAAACCTAAGCAGACGTTGAAGAGCGACGCGGAGCAGATGGCTGCTCTCTATGTTCAGGCTAGGTCAGCTTTGGTGCGGGCGGGGCGCGCGCTTCACGATCACGTAGGTTCGCCGCTCACCGCCGCTGGTGTCCAATTGCAGCTTCTGCGCATGGACCTGCCCGACGCCAAAGTCCAGATCGACGAAACCCTGCGGATTCTCGAAGAAGCTTTGGATCGAGTACGGAGCATTAGCCAGGATCTCTGCCCGTCGCCGGCCTACCGCGGCGGTCTAAAACAGGCGCTGCTCCGGCTCGCCGACCAGCATGCCTCCAGCGGCTGCCATATCGACGTTGAGTATTCATCGACTGCCGTGGTGCCAGGAGAGTTCGCTGCGGCCATTCATGAAACGGCGGCGGCCGCGGTTGAAAAAGCCGTCTCCGATGGCGCCTCGCACGTCAGTATTACAGTCCGGGGAGCGGACAATCTGGTTGTACGCATCTCGGATGACGGCCGCAAATCCGGCAGGGCGCGGGCGCTATCGACACCTGCCATGCTGGCGCGGGAGCAGGGACTAAGGTTCGAGTGCGGCGCGGGAAACGGTACAATTGTTATCCGTTATGCCCTTCGACGTTCTCCTCGTGGATGATCACAAGATCATGCGCGATGGCATCAAGGCGATTCTGACCCGCGCCGGCGACTTTCGCGTCGTGGGCGAGGCCGAGAACGGTACCGATGCCGTGCAGTTCGTCAAGAAGTCCAGCCCGCACCTGGTTCTGATGGATATCGGTTTGCCGGGATTAAACGGCGTGGAGACCACGGCGGAGATATTGCGCCATCAGCCGGACTGCAAGGTCGTCATTCTTTCGATGTACGACGATGAGAATTCTGTCGTAAGCGCAGTGCGTGCCGGCGCGCGAGCGTTCATTCTCAAGCGGGCGTCCGACAACGATCTTCTTGAAGCGCTTCGAATGGTGGCGGCCGGCGGGATGTACCTGAGCCCGCAAGTTTCCGACCGGCTGCTCACCCGTATTCAGAAGGGCGATCTGGAATCCCGTCAAACCTCGACTGCGCTTGAGGCGCTTTCGCCCCGCGAGGTGCAGGTGCTCCGCCTGGTGGCGGAAGGCAAGACCAGCAAAGAGATCGCGGTGATGCTGGATCTGCGGGAGCAGACCGTGCGCAGCTATCGCAAGACCATGATGAAGAAGCTGGGCGTGAACAACGTGGCCGGCTTGACTCAACTGGCGCTCTCCACTGGCCTGACTCAATCGGGTCGCGCGGCTATCGAAGGTGAGTAATCGCATCACCCGGCCTTCGCCCTGGGGCCCGCTGGCCGTGGCGGACGCGCACGTTCATTTTTTCTCGCACAGGTTTTTCTCCGCACTGGCCGGGCAGGCCAGCATGACGATCGAGGCTGCCGGCACGCAGCTCGGCTGGCAGCTCCCGCCGCCTGAGCCGGAGACACTGGCTTCGTCGTGGGTCCACGAGTTGGACCGCCAGGGCGTGTACGCGACGGTTCTGATCGCCAGCATTCCGGGCGATGAAGGCTCCGTGATCGCTGCTGCGCGCGCCTTCCCGGAACGCTTCTTCGCGTACGCCATGGTGAATCCAAGAGCGTTAACGCCGGGCCTGCCGGCGGCATTTTCGGAAGTACGCGCGGCGTGCTTATTTCCCGCGATGCATGGATACTCTATTCAGGACGAATGCGCCAAACCGGTATTCGAATGGGCGCAGACCAACCGGCGCGCGGTGTTTGTCCACTGTGGAGTTCTCAGCGTGGGTGTCCGCAAGAAACTAGGGCTGCCGTCGCCGTTCGATATGCGCTATTCCAACCCGGTCGATTTGCATGGCATTGCGCTGCGCTATCCGGACGTGCCGCTCATCGTGCCGCATTTCGGGGCAGGATATTTTCGCGAGGCGCTGATGCTGGCCGACCAATGTGCCAACGTGTACCTGGATACGTCAAGTTCCAATCAATGGATGCGCTATCAGTCCGGACACGTTACGCTGCGCGAGATATTTCGGCACGCGCTGGATGTCGTCGGGCCTAAGCGCCTGCTATTTGGGACGGATTCGTCGTTTTTCCCGCGCGGCTGGCACCACAGCATTTTTGAGGATCAGGCGCGGGCGCTCTACGAAATCGGCACATCCGAAGCGGATGCAAAAGCCATATTTGGCGAAAATCTCCTGAGAATTCTCACTGCCTGAAGCAACGTCATCTCATGTATGACGTTTCCGTTTAACCGAAGGTCGGTGTTCCGGTATCCGATGGATCCGGCGCCGCGCACGGCCGTGCTAGCGGCCTGTTTCCGGCAGGCACGGTTTCCGGCCAAGTCTCCGATTCGGGTGTTCCCGCACGGCTGGTCGGAAGAAGCGGCCGCATTCGCACCGGCCGCGGTGGCCGCGAATCGCGAGCAGTTGTTGGGGCTTGCGGCGTTGGACCGGCCGCCGGTATTCACTCATGCTGTGATTGTGCTGGAATCCCCTGGCGATGCACCGCTGTCGATTGGCGAACGCCAGCAGCTGTGGCGCGCTTTCCGGGTTCCCGTATTTGAGCAGATCATCGGGCCTGACGGCAAATTGCTCGCAGCGGACTGCGAAGCTCATGATGGTTTGCACGTCGAAGCTTCCGGGATGCTATGGGCCGATGTGCAGTGGCCCGGATACCGGTTGGAATCGGCGGCATGCGGCTGCGGCCGCAAAACTCCGCGCCTGGTGTCCGCCCTGCCGGCTGAGAGAGCCCGCAGCGCGGCTGCGTCCGCGAAATAGCCGATATAATGCGAAGTACCCACCTCGTGCGAGCGTGGCGGAACTGGCAGACGCACTGGATTTAGGTTCCAGCGCCCGCAAGGGCATGGGAGTTCGACCCTCCCCGTTCGCACCAACAAACCAAGGCGTTTCTAAACAGATGGCAATCCGTGGCTAGAAGCTATACTTCAGTCCAAGCTGGATGACGCGCGGATTCACGCTGGTTGACGTGATCTGTCCGAAGTTCCCCGCCGCGAAGTTCGGCAGAGCGTAGATGGCGCCCTGGCCGAAATTTGGATTGGTGAACTGCGGGTGGTTGAACGCGTTGAAGAATTCGGCCCGGAACTGGAGGGTCTGGTTCTCCCGGATCCTGGTGGTCTTCAGGACCGAAAGATCAAAGTTGAACTGCCCCGGTCCCTGGATGATACCCGTTCCGGAATTGCCGAACAGCGTGCCGCAGGTAATTCCCGGATTCGCCGCGGCGCATTGAGCCTGTCCGGAATTGCCTGGGACAGAGTAGTAGGTAGTCCCAGTGGGCGACATCGCCGGCGGCGCGATGAAGGCCGCCTTGTTGAACCAGCCCTGCCCGCCGCTTGCGCCGCCCAACCGCTCTTCCACGCTGCCGGGAGTGGCGAGGTCGGCATAGGTCACGCCAGGAGCAATCTGGGCGCGGCCGAAACCGGCCTGGCTGGTGCCGTTGGTGCCGAAAAGAGTGCCGGCCGTTTGGTCGGCGATCGTCATGGGAGATCCGCCCTGGAGGACCGTGACGCCTGAAAAGTTCCAGCCGCCGAGCAGCTTCTGCTTGAGGCCGGTATGGGTGCCGAAGGGCAGATCGTAGCTGTAATTCGCGACGAAACGCTGCGGACGGCTGAAGGTAGCCGGCCCATACTGCTGTCCCAGATCACCCGCGTAGTTACTGTTCGCCACATTGTTATATTCGACCGTCATGGTTTTGCTCCAGGTGTAAGCCCCCTGGAAGGTCAAACCACGGGAGAGCTGCTTGCGGACCGTCACTTGCATGCTGTTGTAGTTCGAATATGCATCAAACGCCGTTCCGCGCACACCCACCGCCTGGTAGCCGAGATACGGCACCCGGAACAGAACGTTCCCCGTCGTATTCGTGGTGATGCCGTTGATCGGGTTGGAGGGACTGGCCAGATTCGCCGTGTTGTTGTTGTGGTACATCTGCATCAAATTGATGGAGCTCGATCCGACGAAACCGGCTTCGAGAACCCACTGCTGCGCAAACTGGTATTGAATGCCCAGGTTGTATTGGCGGATCAGCGGGGTGTGCAGAACCTCGGTCAGGAACGGAACGTTGAGGTTCGAGGTGCAGCCGGCAAGCGCGGCGTTCGCCAAACAGGCGGGCGTGAAATTCGCGTATCGCGACGAGAAGCTGCCGAGCACCGGTGTGGCCGGGAATGGACTCGCCAGAGTCAGGTTATTGAACGAGTTGAAGTCGATGGTGGCTGAATACGGGTTGCCTTGCTCAACGGCGAAGACGATGCGGTCGGCCCCGACGCGATCATAGAAAATCCCCGTGCCACCGCGTATCACAAGTTTGCTTTTCGCCTGATACGCAAAGCCAATGCGCGGACCGAAATTGGTCCGCGGCGCGCCGATACGCTGGGAGGTGTTGTTCGAGTTGACCAAAACACCGTCCGGCGGCTGACCATAGTGGTCAACGAAGTTGTTAGGAACCACCCATTGACTGATACCGGGGCCCGAAGTCGTCGGCCCGGACGGCGGACGAGGCACCGCCTGAATCCGGCTCACCCAGCTCTGGGTAAGGTTTCCATACTTATCGGTGAGCGCTCCGTTGTACTCCCAACGTATGCCGAGATTGAGCGTCAGCCGGGAAGTGGCCTTGAAATCGTCCTGGAAGAAAGCGCTGCCGCCAGCAGCGTTGTAGCCGTGGATAATGCCTTGGGGTGCGCTGCGAGTGCAGAACAGGCACTGGTTTATGTTACCTGGCTGTCCAGTCGCGGTGTTCTGGGGTCCCCCTACCAGCAGATCGTTAAAGCTCCCGACCGTAAAGTTCCCGCGAGTTCCAGACCAGACGATGGGCCAGTTGTTTCGTTCCCATTCAAAGCCGGCGCGCATCAAGTGTCGGCCGCGAGAAATGGAGACCTGGTCGGCCACCTGCGTCTGATTGGTCACGCTGAAGGTGCCGTTGTTAATACCGCCCAGGATCGTAAAGCCGCTGGCCGAAATCGCGAACGGCGGGGGCAAATCAACGCCCGGGACATTCGGCGTGATTCCCAACCCCGAATTGGTGACGCCCGGGACCGCTTGAGGGACTGTCTGCGAGAGGTTGCGCTGGTAGGATATGCGTCCTTCATTGATGATCGAATTTGTGACGATCGAGGTCAGCTTGAGGACCGCATTGGTATTCGAAAAGTCGGGAAAGTTGGGAGCGCCAGGAAGTTGCCCTCCCAAAGGCGCGATTTGAGGATCATGGGTATAGAACCAGCGCCCTGACACCGTGTGCTTGGAGTTCACCAAATAGTCGAAGTTGACCAGTCCCTGGTTTCCGTTGTAGATCGCCGGACTGGTGAAGGTAGCTTGCTTGTAGCCTGCAACGCCGGACCCCGGGATGTAGTATTGCCCGTTCGGCAATTTGATGTTTAGGATTTTCAGCGCCACCGGGCTGATATTGGATCCGTCGCACGACACGTTCTGGCTTCCGCTCGGCGTCCTGAAGTTGTTGTCTCCGGGATGATTCTGCGGGCAACTCACGGCTCCCAGCGCGGCTGCGAATCCCGGCGCTGACCGGTCACCGTCTGGAATCGGAGGCAGCAGCGCGGTGGTCACGCCCTGCGAAGCCAATCCATTCTTCTGACGGGTTCCTTGATAGCTTCCGAAGAGGAACAGCTTGTTCTTGATGACCGGGCCGCCCAGCACGCCGCCGAACTGATTCTGGTTCAGAACCTGCTTGGTGGTGGCGCTGGCCGGGTTGTTGCGATTGTAGAAGAAATCATTCGCGTTGAAGACGGTGTTCCGCAGGAACTCAAACGCCGTCCCGTGAAATTGATTCGTTCCGGACTTCGTCAGGACGTTGACGTTTGCGCCGGGGTTCCGGCCGTAGCTCGCGTCGTAGGTGGACGTTTGGACCTTAAACTCCTGAATGGAGTCAGGATTGGGGATACCGACTCCGGCATAAAGACCGGCGTCATTTGCGCTGCCGCTGTTGGCGAAATTCGTGATATTGACGCCATCCATCTGAAAGTTGTTCTGTCCCGGGTCATTGCCGTTCACGCTCATATTCTGCGTGCCCTTGCCCAGGGCGGTGGCGTTGTTCGCGCCGGTATTGGTGCCCGCAGACAGTGCCAGGATCTGCGTGTAATTGCGGCTGCTCAAAGGAAGCGCGGTCACGGTGCGGCTCCCCACTGTATTTCCCAACGTTGACGTCGCGGTTTGCAGCACTTCCGTTTGGGCCTCGACCGTCACTTGCTCGGTCTGCGCGCCGACTTCGAGCCTCCGGTCCAGTACGGGAGTTTCGGTCACGTTGACCGTCATCGCTGAGACTTCGGCGGTCTTGAACCCGACGGCGCCGAACCTGACCCGGTATGTTCCAGGGGGCAACAACGCAAACTTATAGCTGCCGTCCGCACCCGTGGTGGAAATTCTAGTCTGATTGGTGCCGATGCTGACCAACGTCACTGTGGCGCCCGGAATCACGGATCCTGAGGGATCGGTTACGGTCCCCGTCAATGCGCCTGTTCCGGCCGACTGGGCCGACAGCGATGGAGTGAGAGCCATTAGTCCGGCAATCACCAACAAAATCGCAAGTCGCGAAACCGATAGCTTCACAGTAGTCATAAACATCTCCTCTGTGCCTTGTACCCCTACGCCTTGCCCACCGGCCACGAACTCTATACAAGAGGGGTTTGCGTGTCAAGGGCCCTGACGGACAAGCGCTGCCAGACATTGCGACTTCGCTCCTGATGCCAAGCGATTTTTCGCGCCATTTAGATCAAGACCCTGCAGAGCATGCACCGGAGGGGTTGCGTCAGTTCTCCGTCGGCTTCTTTTCCAAGTGGTCCACGACGATCGTCTCCTTAGGAACCTTGCGGGTCTCCAGCTTCAGGCCGGCGGCTTCGATCATGGCTTTGAAGGAGCCTTGCGTGGCTTCTTGGTGGGCGGACGGAGATCCCGCACCCAAGTGTAGATTCCGTCCAGTCCGGTTTCATCTACCATCTGGAGCCCGCCGAAGGAGTTCATAACGGGAAACAAGGATGCCACGTTGTGGGTGGTCCCGTACGGAAGGCGCGCTAACTGCCTCAGGAAGTTGCATGCAGGCTTATCAAAAGAAGTGATTAAACGTATCATCCAAAGCGTATTGACTCTGCCGAAGGACGGGGTCAGAATGCACGGAGGTCTGTGGCTTGGGAAAGGGGCTCTTTGGTGACTAAGATTTCCTATTTGCTCGTAGTCTGTCTTCTCTTCTCGATTCCAGCGGCGTTCGGACAGGTCGGGAGCTCGATCACCGGCACTGTTACCGATACGACGGGCGCGGTAATACCTAACGCGGCCCTCGAACTCAAGAACTCGGAAACCGGCGCGGTGTATTCCAGCGGCACGTCTGCGACTGGAAACTACACAATTGTTGTACCCCCCGGGACCTATGAGCTGACCGTCACCCAGAAGGGCTTCAAGAAGGCCGTCCAGAAGAATCTGGTTGTGGGTGTCGCAACCTCTGTCCGCCAAGACTTCCTGCTCACCATCGGCGATACGGCCGAGATCGTGACCGTCACGGATGCGGCCCCGCTACTGAAGACCGAGAGCGCCGACATCAGCCATGTCGTCAGTACGGACCGTGCCAACAATCTTCCAGTTCTGACGCTCAATGGCAACATTCGCAATCCCCTGCAGGTCCTGAACCTTGTGGCGGGCGCCTCGTTCACTAGCGACGTCATGGTCCGGATTAACGGTCTGCCGGCCAATACCCAGGCCATCCGCATCGAAGGCCAGGACGCCACCAACGGCATCTGGAAAGAGCAAACTCAGATCGCCCAGTCGAGTATGGACGCCATTCAAGAAGTGGCCATCCAGACCAGCAACTATGCAGCGGAGTTCGGCCAAGCCGGCGGCGGCTACTTCAATATGACGATGAAGTCGGGCACGAACCAATACCACGGAAGCGGCTACTCATACTTAGTAAACGAGTTTCTCAATGCGGGGACGCCCGACACGAACGCCGGCGCCACAAACAGCGTGAAATGCTATAAGGCGGGCGTTAACTCATCAACCGGGGCGGCAAACTGCGCCGAGGGCGAGCACGTTCGAAACAGGCTGCGCCGCGTGGATTACGGTGTCACTGTCGGAGGCCCCATCAGGATTCCAAAACTCTACGACGGCCACGACAAGTCCTTCTTCTTCTTTAACTTTGAGCAGTATCGTCAAGCGACGACCACCGCCACCGGGTTGACGACGGTCCCAACCGAGGCCTATCGCAACGGGGACTTTACTCAGGCTGGGACGTTTGCCGGAACGATAACTCCGGTTACCTGGACGGGCTGCGCCAGGAACGCGGGCGGGACGTGTGTAGGTGCGGACGGAAACGTGGTACCCCGAAATGGAATTTATGATCCCCTGACGACCTATCAGGGGCCGGACGGCAACACGTACCGGAAACTCTTCGCGCCCTTCAATGTGGTGCCGGTGACCCGCCTGGATCCAGTTGCAATAGCGGTCCAGAATCTGCTCCCGAAGCCGCTTGGACCGAATGCCACAAGTCTGATTAACAACTACAACATTCCGGCCTACACCAATTTCAAACACACCACCAATCCGTCGATCAAGATCGATCACTCAATTAGCTCGACGATTAAGATATCCGGATTTGCATCGCAGACCGGAACCCGATCACCGAATGCGAACGGCTTTGTCGGTCAGCCGTTCAACTCCAGCGCGGAGCAGGATGACGTATCTCGCACCATCCGAGTGAACTACGATCAAACTCTCACGCCTACACTGCTGTTGCATTTTGGCGCAGGCTATCTGTGGACCTATAATCCGACCATTTACCCGACCTACGATCCTGCCGCGGCAGCGCCCACTGGCATCGGTCTTGCCGGCTTCGAAGCGAAGCTGTTCCCGAACCTGGCCGGCTTGAGCGACACGACCCAGGGTGGCACCACGATCGGCTTGGGCGCGGGCGGCGGCTTTCCTAGACTGCTGTGGGAAGAAAAGCCCACCGGGAACGCCAACCTCACGTGGATCAAGAACAACCACACCATCAAGCTGGGCCTGGACCTAACAATCGACGGATTCGTTCACCGCAGCCCAGGCTACTCCAATGGCAATCTCAGTTTTGGGGCGCAGCCTACCGCTCTTCCGGCGGAGAATGTGGCCCCCATACTTACCGGCCGGGTCAACGCCACCGGGTTCGGCTATGCCAGCTTTCTGATGGGCCAAGTCGCTAGCGAAAACGTATCCGGGACCTGGGCCGCCCGCATCGGCAACCGGGCAATTGGCATGTATCTCCAGGACACCTGGAAGATAACCCGGAAGCTGACTCTGGACTACGGCCTCCGCTACGACTACCAGACCTATCTGAAAGAGAGTTATGGCCGCCTGATCAATGTCAGCTTGGACACCCCGAACCCGTCTGCCGGCGGCCGGCTCGGCGCCGTTATATTCGAAGGTAACGGACCTGGGCGCTGCAATTGCACCTACGGATCCAACTATCCCTATGCGATTGGGCCGCGGATCGGAGTGGCGTACCAAATCGACCGCAAGACCGTATTGCGAGTGGGTGGCGGTCTCTCTTACGGAACGACTGCTGAAAACGCGCAGATCTCCTACAATATCGGTCAGGCAGCCAACATCCTCCAGCCTGGCTACGGACTCACAGCGTGGCCGGTCGTAAATGCGGCAGGCAATGAGCTCGTCGGCGGAAACCCGTTTCGCCCAGGCAATCCGTATGGCAACGCCACGATTACGTGGCCCAACTTTGATCCGGGTCAATATCCCAGCAGATCGGGAACGGGAGCAGCCACCGTGTTAGCACCGTCCACGCCTTTGACCGGAAGCTTTGACCGGAACATGGGCCGGCCGCCCCGGATTCTCTCCTGGAGTTTCGGTATCCAACGCGAAGTAATGCGCGACCTGGTGGTGGAGGCTGCCTATGTGGGGAATCGCGGAGTGTGGTGGACGGCGCCGTCGCTTCAGGACATCAATCAAAATGCGTATAAGCCGTCGGACCTTCTATCCAGGTATGGGCTCGACATCAACAAGTCGATCACCGACCCGGTAAGCGGAGCAGTCAGTTATCCCGACCAAGCGTTGCTGCTGGCCACTCTGAACAGCACCACTGCGATCAACCGCGGCTTCGCGAAACCCGCATACGCCGGAATGCCGCTCACCCAAACTGTGGGCCAGCAGTTGCGGCCCTACCCGCAGTTCGGAGCGATCAATCCGTTCCTGGGACCGCCTCTGGGCGATACCTGGTACGATTCCTTGCAGACCAAATTGACCAAGCGCTATTCCCACGGCTTGGATTTGCAAGCCGCCTTTACTTGGCAAAAGGAGCTATCACTGGGAGCGAACTCCAGCACCTCCTATTTCACACCAGGCGGGCTGGCCATTAACGACATCTTTAACCGGAACTCCAACAAGACGATTTCTTCGTTGAGCCGCCCGTTGCAGCTGGTCATTTCCGGGAGCTACACCACTCCTCGAACCAGAGGCGAAAGCGTGGCGTTGCGGGTTCTATCGCAAGTGGTCCGCGACTGGCAGCTCGGCGCTGTTCTTCGCTACCAGAGTGGTGCGATTCTGCAGACGCCTACATCGAACAATGGCCTCTTCAATGTCCTGCAGCGGACCAACTTCTTTTACGCACTGGCAACGCCTGTAAATAGGAATCCCGGAGTTCCACTATTCGCGACTATGCCCGACGGCGGACACGATCCGAATTGCAAGTGCTTCGATCCGAATAAGCAACTCCTGATCAATCCCGCCGCTTACGCCAATCCTGCTTCCGGACAGTTCGGTTCGTCCTCGCCGTTCTTCAACGATTACCGCTGGATGCGGCAGCCGTCCGAGGCCATGAGTTTTGCTCGGAATTTCAAGATGGGCAAGGAAGGCAAGTACAACCTTCAGATCCGTGCCGAGTTCCAGAATGTGTTGAACCGGCGCTTCTATGGCGCTCCGAGTGGGGGAAGCATAGCCACGGCGACCACGTTTAATACGACGCCTGGCAGTGCACTATTCGGCTCTGTCAGCGGTGGTTTAGGCTACGTGAACGCTGTCAACGGATTCGGATCGACCCCTCGATCTGGCCAGATGGTGGCACGGTTCACGTTCTAGGAAAACATATCAGAGTCAGTGCGTCATCGAATACATGACGTAATTGACGCCGATGCGGATCCCCAGCGCTGAAAAGCGCTCGGGATAGGCAGGCAGATCGGCGAACTCCCAGGAGTCGCCGATGTCGGAGTTGAACGACACCGCTACCATGAGGCGTCCCTGATCGTCGCGGACGCCTAACCACTGGGGTGTGATTCCGCCGTCCCGAGGTCCACGCCGCAAGCCCCACTCGCCCAGAATCTGGAAGCGATTGTCCAGATCGTAGACGGTATGAAACAGCGCGTCTTCGTCAGGAACTTCGACGATGTCGCGGTTCGGAAAGATCTTCTTCATGCCGGCTTCGAAGCCGTGCCACTCGTCCGGTCCCCAGAAGTCGTCGGCGTAGAGGAAGCCGCCGCGCAGCAGGAATTCCCGGATTTTCGCGGCTTGTTCATCGGTCAAGTCCCAATTGCCGGTGAGGCCCGTGTACATCCAGGGCCAATTGTAGATGTCGTCCACGTCGTCGGGATTCACGGGCTGCTCCAGGCCCCGTGCATTGATGCGGCTCAGGCGACGGAGCGCGGTGATGAAATGCCGATCGGCTCGCGGATAATCTTCTGTCCAGCTAGTGCCGCCTTCTCTCCAGTCCCTGCGTCCGCGGAATTCGAACTTCGCGTAGGGAAGAGAAGGGTACATTAAGCGCGCAAATACGAACTCCGCGGGATCCTGACCGTCGGGCGGAATGGGAATATCGTCGTAGCGTTCCAAGCTTTCAAACAGCCGCCAGGGACGCTGATACGCGTATAGGCAGCCGGATAGCGCGATGCCGCCGACGACCAGACATAGCGCGCTTTTGAGCTTGATCACTCGGACACTTTCAAGCCGGCATCAAATCGAAGTTTACCCACAATAGATTCCAAGGGCGAATGGTCCATGATACAAAGACGCCGCCGGTCCCGAAAGGATCCGCCTTGATCATCTCTTCGACTTCTTCTTTCGTCTGGGCTTCGTAGATCAGCAACCCGCCGCTGTCATCGGTGAAAGGCCCGGCCATGGCGGCCTTGCCGTCCTTCCTGAGACCGGCCAGGTATTCGCGATGTGGAGGCCGGAACTCGGCGATCTTACCCGCGTCTGGCGTGTATTCGATGATAGCGGCAAATTTCATAGGGATGTCCCAGTTTATCCCTTCAACGATCCTGTCCGGTAAGCCACAGCATCGCCTGCAGCATCATCCGGCGGATGCCGGGATCGGTCCAGGTGCTGTCGAAATGTCCCAGCGCACTGTAAAACACGCGTCCTGTCCCGTACCGCTGGGTCCAGGCGAGTGGAAACTCAGTGGCGCCCGGATTGACGCCGTTCGCCCTCATGTCCACCGAACTGGTATCCAGCGACAAAAGCACATGCAGCCGGTCGCCCTTGAAATCCCGAACCTGATAGATCTCATCGCGAATCCGGAACGACGGCGCAAGGTGCGCCACCAAGAGGCTGGATGGATCCGTCACTCGAACGCTCACATCCTGGGTCCAGGGGTGGTTCTGGAAATACGCTCCGATCAGTTCTCCATACTCCGGCCACTTGTAGAAGGTATCTGTCGCGCTGTGGACGCCGCCGAATCCCTTTCCGCCGCGGACGAATGCCAACAGATCGCGCTTCTGTGCGTCGGAAATCGGCAGCTCGCCCGTCGTGAAAAAGATGACCGCGTCAAAATTTCGTAGTCCAGCAGCGCTCAGCAGTGACACATCTTCCGTCTGAACGACTTCGAGTTTTCCGCTCTGCCGGGCGATTTCCCTAAGGGCGGTGATCGACGCAGGGATGGATTCATGCTTGAATCCCGCCGAGAGCGTCACGTAGAGGATGCGCTTTGGCTGGGCAGCCACGTCGCTGCCAGCACGCATAGGATGGCCGCTATTCGCGATAAAAACATCCGATTTCATGGTACCGCCGTGCAAGTGCGGGAGAATGGAGTAGCGTGCTTTCTCCCCTCTCCAAACCCGCCATTTCCAAGCCGGAGGTCAAGAGTCCCGCGGGCCACTGGCCGCAGCTCCATGCGGCCGTGGAAGCCGGCGCGGATGCGGTCTACTTTGGGCTGACCCACTTCACAGCGCGCGCCAAATCCGGATTCACTCTGGCCGAGCTGCCGGAAGCTTTGCGGACCTTGCATACCCGCGGCGTCAAAGGCTACGTAACATTCAACACGCTGATCTTCGACGACGAACTCCAGGAAGCCGCTCGAGCCCTTGGGGCCATAGCTGAGGCGGGCGCCGATGCAATTCTGGTGCAGGACTGGGCGGCGGTGGCGCTGGCTCGCCGCATTGCGCCGGATCTCGAGATCCACGGAAGCACCCAGATGAGCATCACCAGCGTCGAAGGCGTCACACACGCTCAGCAACTGGGAGTGCGCCGGATGATCCTGGCGCGCGAGCTTTCTCTGGATGAGATCCGCGCCATCCGCCAGCAAACCGATGCCGAGCTTGAGCTGTTCGTGCACGGAGCGCTGTGCGTCTCCTACTCCGGCCAATGTTTTTCTTCTGAA
>Ga0068855_100003569_pt1 | contig 19024 bp, 15 predicted proteins | sample KBSCornC52_FD_66592 | JGI IMG/M metagenome (GOLD analysis project Ga0068855, IMG submission 66592) | Corn rhizosphere microbial communities from Kellogg Biological Station, Michigan, USA - KBS Corn C5-2 | ecosystem: Host-associated > Plants > Roots > Rhizosphere > Soil ...
TGCGATGGCCCAGTCGGGGTGGAGGTGGTCGACGTGATCGAAGGGCAGAAAGCCGTGGAGCGGGGTGTCGATGGAGGCCGCGACGGGGTTGTTGCCGAAGGCGATCAGCGGATAGAGCGCAACCATCTCGTCCTCGCGCGCGACGCCGGGGTAGACCTTTTCGAGCGCCAGCAGCTTGTCGAGGTAGAGGGTGGCGAAGCCGGAGCGCTGGATGCTGCCGAGGTCGCCGCCGGAGCCTTTGACCCAGAGCACGCGTTTCGTCTGGCCGTCGAGTGGATCGGCCTGGTCGAGTTTGGAGCTGGTGTTGCCGCCGCCGAAGTTGGTTATGCGGAGGTCGGAGCCGAGGAGGTTGGAACGGTAGCGGAGCAGCTCGGAAGGATCGAGTTTCGAGGCCAGGGCTTCGTCCCATTTGTCCTCGAGAAAACGCAGTTGGGTGCTGCCCGGCATGTACTGACCTCAATGCGGAGATTTTACATGGAACATCATTTCACATGAGAAACATGGGTGCAAAGACGGGAGTCAGTGCAGAAGGAAGCGTAGCAGGCGGTCCTGAGCCTTGCGAATGCCGATGCGCGGCGTGGCCTCGATGCGGCCGGGTGTGACACCGTCGTCCAGAACGCGCAGGGCCGAAGTGGACTGTGTGACGTCGAGGCCGTTGTGCGCCAGCCGGGTGATGTCGAGTGCCTGGCAGAGCTTGCCGGGGCCGCCGGTCAAGGCCTTTGCAGGTGAGGTGGGCGGGATGCCGCGCAGCATGGCCATGGTATTGATTCCGGCGACGGGCTGGAGCGCGCGGATGAGCACGCAGCCGGCGTGGCCCTCCGGCTGGCAGGAGAAGTTGAGGCAGTAGTACATGCCGTAGATGAAATAGACGTAGGCGAAGCCGGGCGGTCCGAAGAGCACTGCGTTGCGCTCTGTGCGACCGGCGAAGGCGTGGGCAGCGGGGTCGGCGAGGCCGAGATAGGCTTCGACTTCGATGATGCGGCCGGCGAGCTCTTCGCCCTCCAGCGAGCGGACGAGCAGCTTGCCGAGGAGGGATTTTGCGACCTGCTCCGGGTTGTGCTGATAGAAGCCGCGCGGTAGAGGTGTGGCGTCGCTAAGGTGCTGCGTGGATGTCGGAAGGGCTGCGGCGGAGGAGCGGGGCATGGGCTAGTGCGAGCTCCAGGTTTTGTCGCTCGAGTTGCAGAGGGGCTCGAGCGTGCAGTCTGCGCAACGGGGGTTGCGGGCGATGCAGACCTGGCGTCCGTGGTGGATGAGCTGGTGCGAGAACTCGATCCACTTCTTCTGCGGGATCACCTGCATGAGGTCCTGCTCGACCTTGACGGGATCTTCCTGCCGGGTGAGCTCCAGGCGGCGAGAAATGCGGAGCACATGGGTATCAACTACAACGCCGACGGCGATGCCGTACCAGCTTCCGAGCACGACGTTGGCGGTCTTGCGTGCGGCTCCGGGGACACGCAGGAGCTCTTCCATGGTTTCGGGCACTTTGCCGCCGAACTCCGCTGCGATGACTTTGCCCGCGCCCTGGAGCGATTTGGATTTATTGCGGAAGAATCCGGTGCTGCGGATCATCTGTTCGAGCTCAGGCGTTGCGGCCTGAGCCATGTCCGCGGGAGTGGGGAAGCGCCGGAACAGCTCGGGCGTAACCATGTTGACGCGGGCGTCGGTGCATTGCGCGGAGAGGATGGTGGCGACGAGGAGCTCCCATGCGTTGCGGTGCTGGAGTGCGCATACGGCATTGGGGTAGGCCGTCTCCAACGCATCGAGAATGGCGGCGACGCGTGCGGGAGCGAGCGGATCGGCGGTGCTGCCGCGCTTTTTATTTGGCGAGATGGATTTGAGGGCTGCGGCGGCAGGAGGCCGATCGCGGGGCGGCGTTATGGGCGGTAGTACCGTCGCATTCGCGGACGTTCTCTTTCGAGCGGTACTGGACGGCTTCGCGGGTTTTTTTGATCGAGATGATGCCATTCTTAGAGGCTCGGGAACTTCCGGTTGCCGTGGTCCGGCAAGGAAGGTGGTTTAGCCAAGGGTATGGCCTAAGGATGGGAAAATGCCAGCCGGGATGGAGTGGGAGGTCCGGGCGACTGGAGACATCAGCTCTCGTCTACCTTCTCATGGAGGGCTCTTAGTCGATTCGGAATACTCGACGGACCCATGACGTGGAGCAGTCCGATGCCAATGAAATAACGGCCGCCACTCTTCAGGAGTTCGACAACTTTGTTGGCCCACCATTCATTTCGACGTGTTTGCATTGCCTCATAGAGTTGCGGCATGTCGATCATGCGCTTCAAGGAACGGGTCATCGCAGGCGGATGCCCCGTTGTCCAATCGTAGGGTTTCGGCTCCTTTATGCCCTTGTCCTGATCGTCGAGATAGGAGAGCAGCCACGACACATATTCGTTTTGGATTGCCGGTGACAATTGCGCCATGCTTTCCACAAACGCCTCGTACGAGGGCAGTTCGAAACGGATCTTCATGTTCTGAGAGACGGCTCTTCTGGCCAGGAATTCATCGACATATTTTGTTTCGGCCTGTGGATGGCGGCGATAGTACGCCGACATAATGAGATAGTAGCCAGCCCAAGGACGGAGATTGGCTATGTCATTCTGCGCAATTTGAAGATCGGCAATTCGCTTCTCAGCACGCCTTCGAACATCGGGGGTGAGCCAGTCGAAGAATGTCTTTCCTGTCGTGTGCCGCAACTCGTCAATCCTATGGAGCACAGCGGGGCTTTGCGGGGCTGCCAGGAAAGGCGGCACCGTCTCAAGCCAGAGCTGATTGCATCCATCGAATGCAGCACGGACTTTTGGCGAAAACCAGGAATCATCCCGAGCGTCAGCGAATCCGAGAATGGTGACTTGGGAAGGCCCTCTGCTTACTTCTAAAAGCTTCGGTCCTTGGGATAGAGCAGCCATTGCTCGAGTTCTCGTTGGCAGCCAGACGGCAAGTGCGGCAAGGGCCGCGCTGAATTCCCGGCGAGTCATACCATTCATTGTTTTCCACTTTCTTGCTGAATTTCCGCGATTTACTGTGGTGTTCTACTATTTTTATAGTAGTAACATCTAGGCGTCTCTCTAGTGAGTCGACGGTTGGTTCTTTGGTGGTGAGGTAGTCCCTTACGGCTTCTGGTAGGTCGTGTCGTATTTCCGATACTGATCGGTGATCGGATCGTATTGGCGGTATTGCTGGTAGGCGTTGTATTTCCGATAGCTATCGGTGATCTGCTCGTACTGCCGGTATTCGTGGTCAGGGACGTCGTGTTGCCGAGAACGACTGGGCATTTGTTTCTCGGCTTTGCTCTGCTTGCCTTCCTTCGCGAGTCGCAGTGTTGAGCTTCGACTTTGTGGATTTCCAGGGCCAACCAGTGCAGGGGAATCGGCTCCCAATGCTGCTTGTGCCGCTATGAGGTAGCCGGTATCAGGATCGAAGCCAGAGTTCTGGGGGGCATTCGTGGACGGAAGCGAACTTGCAGTTGCGGCTGTTATGCGAGGCGTGGCGATTGCGATCCCCGCCAATGGCAATATCGATAGGCCGCAAAACGCTGCCAACATGGGACGGCGGATGGTTGCGGAGTCCGTCATGAGAAGAGAGTGCACCCTTCGACCCAACTGAGACTTGTCAGCGGCAACGCTGAGTGCCAGAGGCGAGGGCTCACAGTCCAGTGCGAGGCGGGCATAGTCGACCAAGGCTCTGGCGAATTGAGCAGTGCCCCCGTACTTTGCCGCGGCTATTGCGTCACAGGCTTTCTCTCGCTCTTCGTTGAGGCGGCGATTCATCCAATGCATCACCGGATTCCACCAAAGTATCGCCGTGAGGATTCTCTGGGCCAAGGCTGCCCAGGTATCGCGTCGCGTCACGTGCGCGTATTCATGCGCTAGAAGCGCACTCAAAGTGTCGGACGAAAGACGATCGGCTAAGTCGGGCGGAAGCAGGATGAGCTGTCTGGTGTAACCAACGACCATAGGGCCGGGCACAGCGCGATGGGTGGCTACCGCGACCTCGGCGAAGCGAGAACGTATTGCGGCGGTTCGCGCGATCTGTCCGAGTCGCCGTAGTTCCAACACGATGCGTACGCCACTCACCACAACGCCGACTGCCCATAATGCCAGCAAGAAGTCACTGATGGAAAAATGGCGTGCCAAAGGTGTCGTGCGCGAGATGGCTGCGTGGATCTCCGGAGAGCGCAATGCGACAGGCGCATAGGACGCAAGATGATGCCAGGCCGGCAGAAAGGCGCACGATGGCATGAGAACTGAAATTGCCATCGCAACCATGGTGAGTCTGTAGCGAAAAGCCGCCCGGCAGTCGCGGCTCGCGAATAGGGCCAATTTCAGAAACACCGCGATCGCCAGACTCTGGGCGAACTGATCCAGGCCAAGAGAGAGGATGAACGAAGAATTCATCAGGAATCCTTCTTCGCCAGGGCGACCTGGATCATCGATTCCAGAGATTCCAGTTCCGCTCTGCTGATGTCTGGCTGCCGAAGTATGTGCTGCGCTAATGCAGTCTTTGAACCGTCGAAGAACTCCCCAACGAGGTGGCGCAACGCCTGGGTTTGAGCTTTGTTTCTTGATGATTTGGGTCTGTAGATCAGGATCCTTCCGTCACGACTTGCCGTCACGTAGCCCTTTTCCTCAAGCACCTTGAGAACGGTCATGACTGTTGTGTAGGCGACGGGTGCGGTTTTCGAAACAATCTGCAGAACATCGTTGACGCTGGCCTGTTTGAGGGTCCAGACTGCGTCCATCACGCGACGTTCGGCGGGAGTGAGGATGTTGGATTTTGTCCGCGCCATAGAGTTCTACTATATAAATAGTAATGCGCGATTCTGTCAAACAGGCACGCTACGGTCCCGCTTTGGCGAAGAGTTCGCGCCCAGCCTGATCAGCCGGAAGTTTTCGAAACAGTTGAGCTCAACTCCATTTTGAGAAAGACCGTATTCGCCTGCCCATTGCCGCCCAGAACCTATCCCAGGCGATCCAGCATTTCCTGCGGCGGGACCCGGACGCAGCTGAAGATGGGAAAGTCCTTGAGGGTGTACATGCTGATCTCGGTCTCGCGGAGCTGCTGGACGAGGTCGAGGAAGTCCTCCGGGAAGTTGGTCTCAAAGGCGACGACGAACTCCTGATCATCCAGTCCAAAGGAGTAGGTGGTGTTGAGCTTGACGCGTGGATAGAGCAGGCCGATGCGGATGTGCTCATCCATCAGGCGCTTGCGTTCGCCCATAGGCAGCAGGTACCAGGGGCGGGTCTTCCAGAAGGGATAAATGAAGATGTATTTTTGTCCGCCGGGGCGAATGGCTCCGCGGCCTTCCCCCTCGCTCTCATCGGCGCGGTCGATCTGGTACTGCGAGCGCTTGGTCATGGCCAGGAAGCTATGCGGAGTGCTCAGGTATCCGCCGAGCGGAGTGCGCAGCAGCTCGCTGCGCATCTGGTTCAGCTCATCGACTCCGTACCCAATGGACCAGACGCACATATCCACATCGCCGCGGGTTCCGACGGTGGAGTAGGTGAGGGAGAGGAACTCGCCGGGTTTGTCCCAGCGGTGGAGCACCTCAGCGAAGGCTGCTTTGTGCGCGGCCTTTTCGGCGGCGGGCAGACGCCTCCACTCCGGCATCACCTTGTAGAAGCTGAAGCAGACGATCTGCCGCTTCACCGGCTTATCGCCGTGGGTGCTGGGAGCGTATGCGGGCCGCCCGGCGGGAGCTTCTGCGGTTTCGGTTGGTTTGGTGATGATTTCGGCCATATACCGATTCTCTCGCGAACCATCGCCGGGTGGCAAAGGCGGCTTAGCGCAGAAAGTCGAAGTTGCCCTGGCCGCGTGAGACTACATTCTCGATACGATGGGAGTGGAGCACCTCGTTGTCTGGGTACCAGAGCGGTACGGAGGGCATCTCGTCGGCGAGGATCTTCTGGACTTCGATGTACTCGGCGTGGCGCCGGGCCTGAACCTCCGCGGGCGGGCCGGTCTCGGCTGCAGCGCGGGCGAGCAGCGCATCGACCTGGGGATTCACGTAGTGGCCGCGGTTCGCGCCGCGAGGCGGGAAGCTGGCCGAGGAATACATGTAGCGAAAGATGTCCGGGTCCTCGTTGGAGCCCACCCATTTGAGGATGTACATCTGAAACATTCCGCGGGTGACATCGGAGTAGAAGGTGCCGAACTCGGCGGATCGGATGGTGAGCACGATGCCGGCCGCGCGAAGCTGCTGCTGCATAGCAATTGCGGTCAGGCGCGTATCCTGGGCGGTGCTGATCTTGAGGGTGAGCCGGAGCCGCACACCGTCAGGGCCTGCAGGGTATCCGGCAGACTCCAGCAGCGCCGCGGCACGGGCAGGGTCGTGCGGATAGATTGCGAGCTGAGTCGCGTCGGCCTCGGCCCAGTGGCCGGGCGGCAGCAGGGTAGCGGCAAGGCGGCCGTGACCGCGCCACAACGAGGAGAGGATGGCGGGCCGGTCGATGGAGTAGGCCACTGCCTGCCGGACGCGCTTGTCCCGAAGCGGGCCGTCCTGGGTATTGAAGTTGAGGTACCAGACGTTCGACCCGGGGCCGGTGGAGGTCTCCACCTGCGGGGAGCTGCGCAGGGCGTACACCTGGTCTTCGGTGAGGAGGTTGCTGGCGGCATCTGCCGTGCCCTTCTGGAGCTCCAGTGCAGCGGTGATGGCGTCTGGAACGATGTTCACCTGGAGGCGGTGAATCTCTGCGGCCCGGCGGCCGCCGCGGGGGATGCCATCGCTCCAGCAGTGCGGCGCGCGGTCCAGCACTAGCTCCTTGTCCTGCACCTGGCTGACGAAGCGGTAGGGGCCAGAGCCGATGGGGTGCAGGCCGAAGTCGCCGCCGGAGCCACGCGGGACAACGCCGAAGAGGCCGTCGCTGAGATTGAACAGCAACCCGGCATCCGGACGCTTCATATGGATGACGAGCGTCAGGCGGTCGCGAGCTTCGGCACGGGCGACAGTTGCGAAGGCGCCCGCCTTTGGCGAGATCAGCGAGCCTCCGGGAAGGTGCTCGGTGAGGCTGGGGTCGATGAGGCTCTCGATGGTCCAGACAACGTCGGCGGCCTCAAGCGGTCGGCCGTCCTGGAAGCGGACGCCGTCGCGCAGATGAAAGACCCAGGTCAGCGGGTCGGGCTGCTCCCAGGAGGTGGCAAGCCAAGGCGCGAGGTTGAAGTGCTCGTCCTTTTTGACAAGTGCGTCGAAGATGAGGGCACCGAGGTGCTCGGACTGGGCATCGGTGCCCTGGCGCGGATCGAGATTGTTGGGAGAGCTTTCAATGATCAGCACCAGCGTGCCGGGCGGTGCTACCTCGCGATGGCAGCTGCTGAAGCCGGCGCAGAGGAGGGCGGCTGCGAGCACGCGTGCGAGTTTCATCGGGAGACGATCCCGTCCGGACTGGTGATCTTCCCGAGGACCACGGGCCGGGAGGCTCCGGTTGCGCTGGGCACGTTGCCGGGCAGTCCATGACAGGTGAGCCAGGCGAGCAGGGCAAAGGCGACGGCCTCTTTGGCCTGCGCGGGAACGCCGAGCTCGTCGCTGCTGCGCAGTTTGACCCGCAGGGGTGCGAGCCCGGTGCGCAGCATGTCCATCAAGGTGCCGTTGTGCGCGCCGCCCCCGGCGACATAGAATTCGACGCGAACGCCGGGTGCTTCGGCCTGAAGGTGCGGCGCAGCGAATCGCTGATAGGCGTCGAGGATCGAGGTTGCGGTGAGCGCGGTGGCGGTGGCAACGCAGTCGGCGTCACTGCCGCGCGATTTGCGGCACAGAGAAAGGAAGCTCCGGGTGAAGCCTGCACCGAACTCTTCGCGGCCGCAGGATTTGGGCGGTGGGGCAGAGAAGTATGGCTGGCGCAGGATGCGCGTGACTACCTTCTCCAGCACGCGGCCCTGCCGAGCGACGGCTCCGTTGCGGTCGAATCTGCGGCCGAAGAGGGTCTGCATCGTCTGATCGATGACCATGTTTCCCGGCCCGGTATCGAAGGCGATCAGGCGATCTACGGACGCCCCTGCCGGGATCACGGAGAGGTTGGCGATGCCGCCGATATTCTGAAGCACCCGGCTCACACGGGACGAGCGGAAGAGGCACCAGTCGAGCATGGGAACCAGCGGAGCTCCCTGCCCACCGGCGGCGAGATCTGCCGGGCGGAAGTCGCTGACGACGGGGCAATGGAGACGCTCGGCGATGGTTGCTGCTTCGCCGATCTGCCATGTGGATCGCACGGCAGCGCCGAGGAAGCGGGTGGGCAGGGTCTCATGATGGATGGTCTGTCCGTGGCAGCCGACGAGGACAGGCTTCGCTCCGACTTGATCGGAGGCTGCGGCGACGCAGCCGGCATAGATGGTGCCCAGGCGCCAGTTCAGGCGGCCCAACTCGGCAGCCGTGCGCGGCTCTCCGGCCATGAGCGCCAGCACTTCTGCGCGAACCGGCTTTGGGTAGGCGAAGCTCTTCATGCCCAGCAGGCGAATGCGAGGGGAGAGGCAATCCGATCCCGGATGGATGCGGCACAACGCGACATCGACTCCATCCGCGGAGGTGCCGCTCATAACTCCGGCGACGATCATCGACCGGGGAGAATCGCTGCGCTTCATGAGGAGGCTCCGAGCTCGCGTTGCAGCTCGGCGAGCAGGTTCAGAGCTTCTCGTGGCGTAAGGCCATCGAGGTCCAGCGCGCCGATGCGATCGACGATGCGCTGCGACAGAGGCGTGAACATCGTCATCTGCAAGGCAGCCGCTGCCTGCCCGGCCGGCTGCAGCGCGGTGGCAACCTGCTGGGTTTCCGCCCGCTCATGCAGCTTGAGGACTTCGCGTGCGCGGGCGATGACGGACGCGGGGAGTCCCGCCAGCCGCGCAACCTCGATGCCGTAGCTTTTGCTCGCAGCGCCGGTTTCCACGGTGTGCAGAAAGACTATGCCATTCGCGGTCTCCTTTACGGTGACGCGCAGATTCTTGAGCCGGGGCAGGCGGTCGGCGAGCAAGGTGAGCTCGTGATAGTGCGTGGCGAACAGGGTGCGTGCCCCGATGCGCTCGTGCAGATGCTCGACTGCGGCCCAGGCGAGCGAGAGGCCATCGTAGGTTGCGGTGCCGCGGCCCATCTCGTCGAGCAGGATGAGGCTCTTGGGCGTAGCGGTGTTCAGGATGGCGGCGGTCTCGGTCATTTCCACCATGAAGGTGGAGCGGCCGCGCGCGACGTTGTCACTGGCTCCGATGCGGGTGTAGATGCGGTCGACCAAGCCAAGCCGCATGCGTTCGGCGGGGACAAACGATCCGCATTGCGCCAGGATGACGAGCAGCGCGGCTTGGCGCAAGTACGTGCTCTTGCCGCCCATGTTGGGGCCGGTGATCAGGGCAACGGAGGGCTCGCGGGAGTCTTCCGCGGATGCCGAGCATAAGGATATGGAGTTGGGCACGAAGCGGCCACTGCCGGACTCTTCGAGCCGCAGCTCGACCACAGGATGGCGCGCTGCGACAAACTCAAGCAGCCCGGATTCCTCTACCTCTGGCCGCGCCCAGCCGCGGAGGGAAGCCAGATGGGCGAATGCGCCGAGCAGGTCGATCTCGGCAGCTCTTCGCGCGGTGTCTCGGAGCCGCGCGGCTCCCTCGAGAATGCGTCGTCGAAGCTCCTGGAAGATGCGGCGCTCGATCTCCACCGAACGCTCCTGCGCGGTGAGAATTTTTGTCTCGTACTCCTTGAGCTCGGGCGTGGTGAATCGTTCGGCGTTGACCAGCGTTTGCTTGCGTTCGTAGTCCGAGGGAACGGCCTTGGCGTTGGCCTTGGTGACCTCCAGGTAATAGCCGAAGACAGAGTTGAATCGCACCTTCAGGCTGCCGATACCGGTTCGCTGGCGCTCGCGCTCCTCGATGGCGGCCAGCGCCTGCCTGCCGGAGCGGCCGAGCTCGCGGAGTTCGTCCAGCTCCGTATCCACGCCTGCGCGTATGAATCCTCCTTCCGCCATGCCGAGCGGCGGCTCGTCGGCAATGGTGGCGAGAATGGCCGTGTGGAGGTCCTGGAGCGGGTCGAGTCCTTGGGCCAGCGCGGACCATTTTGCGGCGCCGAAAGCGCCCGCTTCTTGCGCCACTGCCGGAAGGCAGCCCAGCGCGCCAGCGAGCGTCATCAGGTCGCGCGGCACGGCAGAGTCCAGCGCCACCCGGCCCAGCAGGCGCTCCAAATCCAGCAGCCCACCCATGGCGCGCCGGAGCCCTTCGCGCCGGGGAAGGTCCTGTGCTGCTTCGGCAACCGCGTCCAGACGGCCTGTGATCTCCGCCAGCTCGCGAGAGGGGCGCAGCAGCGTGGATCGGAGCAGCCGTTTGCCCATCGGAGTGCAGCATGCATCGAGGGTGTGGAAGAGAGTGGTCTGCGCGGATTCGCCGGAGAAGAGTGGCTCCACCAGCTCCAGGTTGCGCACGCTCGCCGCATCCAGTTGCAGGAAAGCGGCGCGTTCGTAGTAGTGGAGCGCGTCAATATGCTCCAGGCCGCCCTGCATCGTCTTCTGCAGATAATGGACCAGCGCTCCGGCCGCGATGGCGGCGGACTCGTGACCACCGAGCCCCAAGCCATCGAGGGAATGCACCGCGAGCTGTTTGCGCAGGACAGGTACAGCGTAGTCGGCGGTGTAGATCCAGTCTTCGAGGGGTGTTTTGGTCCGCACATCGGCGAGCATGCCGCCGGCTTCTCCGTTCCAGTTCTCCGCGGCGATTTCGCTGAGGCTTCCTTGTGCGCCGCGGACCAGGCCCGTGCGGCCACTCTCCGGATACAGCAGCTCCGCGGGGCGGATCCGCTCCAACTCATCCAGGCACTGCGCCGAGGCGGCGGGGCCAGCGAACTCAGTGGCGCGGAAATCGCCGGTAGAGAGATCGAGCAGTGCCAGGCCGGCCGTAACTGTCGCTCCCGAGCCCTGCAAGCAGAGGCTGGCCAGCCAGTTGCTCTGGTCTGGAGCGAAGCCGGAGTCGAGCACGGTGCCGGGCGTTAGCACGCGCGTCACTTCGCGTCGGACGAGCTTCTTTGTGAGCTTCGGGTCCTCGGTCTGCTCACAGAGCGCGATGCGATAGCCCTTACGCAGCAGCCGCTGAATGTATTGCTCGGCAGCGTGGTACGGGACGCCGCACATGGGCTGCTTCTTCTCGCGGTCGCGTGCGGTTAGCGTAAGCTGCAGCTCGCGCGAGGCTACGATAGCGTCCTCGTAGAACAGCTCGTAGAAGTCGCCTATCCTGCAGAACATCAGGCAATCCGGATGCGCCTCCTTGGCAGCAAAGTACTGCCGCATGGCGGGGGTCATCGCGGGATCGCCGGTTGCTGTGGGGGGCATGCTGAACGCCCAGAATACAGCAATTCCGCAGCGTATCTGACTTCGGCATTGGCCGACCGATATACTTTCTAGTGGTGCAATGACTCTCCTCTGGCTCAGACTCGCGGTGGTTCTGTACGGCATAGCTTCGCTGGCCGTCCTGCCGGCCGCGCTGTATAACCGGCCGCGCTGGAGTCAGTTCGCGATACCGGCGGCCATTGGAGCAGCGGGGCTGCATTTCGTGTCGCTAGCCGAGATGCTCAATGCCGCGCATCATCGGTTGCCGGTGGAGGCGCACGAGGTACAGTCGCTCCTGGCTCTGATTCTCGCGCTGCTGTTTCTGGCGGTCTACTGGAGGCACCGTTCGGTGTCGCTGGGCATCTTCGTGCTGCCCATCGTGTTTCTGTTAGCTGCGCTAGCCGCGTTCCGACCCGGGCAGGAGAGCTTTTCGCAGCCGGTCCACACGGGGTGGGTGATTGTCCATATTGTGCTGCTGTTGGCTGCCTACGCTGGTCTGATCGTTTCGCTGCTTGCGTCGGTGTTGTACCTGATCCAGGAGCGGCGGCTGAAGAACAAAGGCTCGCGTCTGGACAGACTGCCCGCGGTTGATATGCCGCTGGAGACGATTGATCAGATTGCGTTGAAGACTCTGCTCTTCGGCCTTCCCTGCATGACCGCTGGGTTGCTGATCGGCGCATTGATAGCTCAGGCGGATTACGGGGCACGGTACTTCGCAGACCCGAAAATTCTACTCACGTTCGGCCTCTGGATAGCCTATATCGTTTCAATTTTCATCCGCCGCTCGTCCGGATTGCGCGGACGGCGTGCAGTCTATCTCTCGAGTCTGATCGTGCTGGTTGTGTTGTTTGTCTGGGCAGCCAACCAGTTCTCCGTCGTCCACAGGTTTGCCACGCCATGAGTTCGGTGACGCAACAACGCGTTACGCCTGCTGCAGAGCACGTCTCTGCGAGCTCGGGAATATTGTTGCTGGTGGGCGTGAATCACACGACGGCGCCGATTGAGGTGCGCGAGCGGCTCTCGCTCTCTGCAACGCGGCTGCCCGATGCGGTGCGAACCCTGACGCAGCAACCCGGGGTGCGCGAGTCGATGATCCTCTCGACGTGCAACCGAGTCGAGTTCCTGGTGTGGCAGGAGCAGGACGAGGGCAGGGGAAACACGAACCTGCTGCGCTTTCTGCACGAGTACTACGCGATTCCTGCCAGTTCGGTCGAGCCGCATCTGTACGAATTCCGCGACCGCGAGGCTATTCGGCACCTCTTCCGTGTAGCCTCTTCCTTGGACTCCATGGTTGTGGGCGAGCCGCAGATCCTTGGGCAAGTGAAGGAAGCCTATAGCTGCGCGAGGGAAGCCGGAGCCGTGGCCGCCTGCCTGGAGCCTCTGCTGCAGCGCGCTTTCTCGGTGGCCAAACGAGTTCGGTCCGAGACGCAGATTGGGTCCAGCTCGGTTTCCATTGCGTCGGTTGCCGTAGAACTTGCGCGCAAAATCTTCGGTTCGCTGCAGGGTAAGACGGTGCTGCTGGTCGGCGCAGGGAAGATGTCGGATCTCGCAGCGCGCCATTTGCTGCAGCAGGGAGCCACATCCATCCTGGTCTCCAACCGGACCCGCGAGCGGGCGGCCCTGATCGCCGGGCAGATGACCGAGCAGATTTCGGCGCAGATCGTAGCGCAGCCGAATGCGCCGCGCTGCAGTATCGAGGTGGTTGCATTCGAACAGCTGTACGAACAGGCTGCACGCGCTGACATTGTCGTTACATCGACTGGGGCGGAGACGCACATCTTCGATCGCTCTCACGGCCTTCGTCTGATGGAACGCCGCCGCAATCGGCCCATGTTCTTTATTGATATCGCCGTGCCCCGCGATGTGGATCCCGGAGTCAATGAGATTGAAGGCTGCTTTCTGTACGACATCGACGACCTGCAGCAGGTCGCAGCGGCTCACCTGGCGGATCGCAGCCGTGAGTCAGCCGAGGCGGAGAAGATCGTTACGGCGGAGGTGGAGAAGTACCACCAGCACCTGGAACGGCGCGAGGTGGTCCCGGCGATTGTTGCGCTGCAGGAAAATGCCGAGGCGGTGCGGCAGCTGGAGCTGGCGCGAGCGGCCAAGCGTCTGGGGAGCCTTACGGCGGAGCAGCAGGCTGCGGTCGAGGCTCTGACCAGATCGCTGACGGCTAAGCTACTCCATCCGCAGATTGTCGATTTGCGCAAAAAATCCGAAGAGCGGTAGTCAGCGCTGGTTCTTCACCAGCATGGGTGCGTCCTGATCCAGCTCAACTTGGACGCTGGCCCCAAGCTCGCGCAGGAAACCCGCCACGGAGTTGAGCGATGCCTCATTCGTTGCCGCCGGATATAGAAGGCGCACCGCTCCGCCATGCTGGATCTCACCAAAGGCGCCGCGTACGGCAAAGCAGTGGTCGCTGCGATAGGTGCAGGAGGCGAGGTCGGTGATGCTGAGGTTCTCCGACGGAGTCAGCAGCAGCGTCTTCGGCGGCGCCATGCGATCGATCAGGCAGAAGATCTCGAGCTTGGATTCGAGCTCGTCGGGCACGAAGTCGACGATCAGGTCGGCCTCACGCACGGCGGCTTCGATGGTGCCTGCGAGCTCAAGCGTCCCGGAGATGGCTGCGGGGTCGAGCTGCGCGAGCTCCTGCTGGGCATGCCGAAGGTTGGCGGGCATGACGTCTTCCAGGATGACGCGGTGGCCTCGGTGGGCGCAGAGAAAGGCGAACGCTCGGCCGGCTCTGCCTGCTCCGATGACCGCGGTGGTTTTGAGTAATTGGGACGGCGAGGAGGTTCCGCCGGCCGCTGGGGAATTCACTTCTTGGCCTGCAATGCCTGCAGCACGCTGTCGTAACTGGGGTCGGCCTTCTTGATGTGGTCGGAGACACGCCGGCGCTCTTCTTCCGTGAGTGAGGGGAGGACCGTAAGAATCCGGCGCAGCGTTACGGAGATGTCATCGACATAGTTCATGGTGCGGATTGCTTCGCCAGAGAGAGGCATCGTTGCTCCTGTAATGAGTGGTACTGCTCTTTAGTTTAGAACGGATACCGCAGTCGGCAGGATGTGCAGAGCAAGTGCCAACGTTCCTTTCACGCCTCGGGCCCATTCCGGATCAGTCTGGAAGCCCTGCGATCGCATCTTTTGCGGGCACATAGCCATCCCGATCGGTCATCTCCATCAGCCGGGCAAGCGTGGCGGCGATCTCCGGACGCAACTGGTTGCTCGAGTAGCGCCACGTCCAATTGCCGTGCCCGGCGGCGGGAGTGTTCATGCGGCCTTCGGAGCCGAGGCAGAGGATGTCCTGCATGGGAAAGATGCAGATGTTCGCGACGGAGCGAGCGGCTGTCCGCATCATCGCCCCGACGACATCGGCTTCGCCGGTCACGGGACCAAGGTACGACTCAATGTTTGCTTTTTCAATGGGCGTTGCCGTATCGCGCCACCAGCCCAGCGTGGTGTTGTTGTCGTGAGTGCCGGTGTAAACCACGGTGTTGGGAACGTAGTTGTGGGGAAGATAAACATGCGAGCCACGTTCGCCGAATCCGAACTGCAGGATGCGCATACCGGGCATGGCAAAGCGCTCGCGTAGGTCTTCCACCTCCGGTGTGATGAGGCCCAGGTCTTCGGCGACGAAAGGCAGGTCTCCCAGCAGCTCACGCAGTCGCTGGAAGAGGTCATTGCCCGGAGCCTTGACCCAATGCCCATGCATGGCGGTGTCTTCCTCGGCGGCGATCGACCAATAAGCCTCGAAGCCGCGGAAGTGATCCAGCCGCACCAGGTCGTGCAGCGCGAGCGCGCGGCGCATGCGTGCCACCCACCAGTCGAAGCCTCGTTCGCGCAGGATGTCCCAGCGATAGAGAGGATTGCCCCAGCGCTGCCCGGAGGCGGAAAAGTAATCAGGCGGCACGCCGGAGACGCGGATCATGCGGCGCTGCTCGTCCAACTCGAATATCTCCGGGTTAGTCCACACATCCGCGCTGTCGTAGCTGACGAAGATGGCGACGTCGCCGAGGATGCGGACGTCGTGCTCGTTCGCGTACTCGCGCAATGCGGTCCACTGCTGATGGAAGAGGTATTGGACCGCCTGCTCCATCGCGAGCTCCCGGCTGCACTCATTCATGGTCTGCGAGAGAGTCTGCTGGTTGCGCAGCGCGAATTCCTCCGGCCACTCATTCCAGCTCCGGTAGCCGAAGCGTCGGCGGAGCACGTTGAACATGGCGTAGTCCGGTAGCCATGAGATGTTCTGCTCACAATATTTGAGGAACTCGGCGCGCTGGATTTCGCTTGCCCGGTCAAGGAAGTTGGATGCGGCGTCGTAGATGAGGGGCATCTTGCACTCCCACGCCGTACCGAAGTCAGCCGGCCCGCCGGGGCCGGGCACCGATTCGAGCAGGGCTGGCGCGAGCAGGCCATCTCCCACCAGCCGTTCCAGCGAGAGCAGCACCGGATTACCTGCGAAGGCCGAGAGGCCCGAGTACGGGGAGCTGCCATAGCCCGTGGGTCCGAGCGGAAGCACCTGCCACAGGCGCTGTTTGGCGGAGACCAGAAAATCGATGAACTCATAGGCCGCGGGGCCGAAGTCACCCACGCCCCCAAGCGAGGGCAGCGACGTGACATGCAATAAGACTCCACAGAGGCGGTCCTGATTCATCCCCGATCCTTCAGCGATCTTTTGCTTGAGATGCAGCAGCGGGCAATTTTGCCCACTGGATATTGAAGCTTGCAAACCAGAGGGCCTGCCCACTGCCGGCGAGCACAACCGGCGGAGGACAGGCCCCAGGCGAGTATTCAATGAGTCTTTAGCTGGCTGGCGATTGTGCCTGCCTGGACAGCCGGATTCCCCTGCCATCCTCATACCGCTTGGCCAGAGTGCCCACGAACACGTTGAACATCTGATCGCGTTGCTCACTGAGAAGCTGGTCGCGCATGCGATCGAAGTTCTTGGCGATCTCGTCCGCGCTCGGCTCCTGCTTGTCGGTGACGGAGAGGACGGCTCCGCCGTCCGCCGTGCTGATCGGGCCGGAGATGGCTCCCTTAGGCAGCGAGAACGCAACCGCTGCGCCGCCGGTCATGGCTCCGAGGTCGGGAATCTGGCCGTCCTGTCCCACGAGATCGCTGGACTTGACGGGAATCTTAAACTCGGCAGCAGCCTTCTTCAGATCGTTGAGCACCTTGGCGCGGTCATCCAGCTTGCGGAGCTCGTCCTGGATAATTACGGGGGCGCGCTCGTTGCGGTAGTCATCGAGGATGTGCGACTTGTACGCGGCAAAGTCAGGCGCGTGGGCCTGTTTCACGTCGAGCACCTGGAAGACGGCAAAGCCATCGCCGGTGGAGACGGTTGCAGGCGCAGCACCCTTGCTGGCAGAGAACGCCTGATTGAGCAGGGAAGAGGCGTCGGACAGGCCGCCAATCACGCCATCGCGCGCGACGTAATCGGTGGTGACCACGTGCAGCCCATGTGCGGCTGCAGCTTTCTCCATGCCGTTCTTGCGGGCATCGTCCGCAAGCTGACCGGCGAACTGCTGCTCTGCCTGTCCAGCCTTCTGTTGCTCGAGGACCTGCACGATCGAGTCCTTCACCTCGCTCAGCGGTTTGGTGCCGGCGGGCTGCTTCTGCTCGGTCTGGATGATGTGGTACCCAAACTGCGACTTGACCAGCCCGGAGGTCTGGCCGGGGTTGAGGGCCATCGCCGCCTTCGCGTAGGCCGGATCCAGGCCCGCAGTCGGCATCAGCGGAAGCTCGCCGCCCTGATCCTTGCTGCCCGGATCCTCGGAATACTTTTTGGCCAGTTCGGCGAAGTTGCCGCCAGCCTTCAACTGCTTCAGCACGTCCTCCGCCTTCGCCTTCGCGGCATTGTCGGACTGGGCGTCGGCGCCTGCCTTCGAGTTGATCAGGATGTGCCGGGTCTTCACCTGCTCTTCTGTCTTGTACTCAGCCAGGTGTGAGTTGTAGTAGGACTGGATCTCAGCATCGGTCACCTGCGGCTTGCCGCCGGGCAGGTTGGCAGCCGTAAACGCCACGTACTGGATCTTGCGCGTCTCCGGAATCGCGTTCGCGTAGCGGGCGGCGTTCTGCTTGAAGAATGTCTGCAGGTCCGCGTCGCTCGGATTGATGGTCTTCTTCACGTCCTCGGCGGATATCACCGCGTAGTCAAACTTCACCTTGGTGCCGGCCTGGATGTAGGCCTGACGAACGGCATTGTCCGGCACTGTGACGGCGCCGGTGATGAGTGACTGCAGCCGCTGCAGCTCGAGATCCTGCTTCAGCTGCTTCTCAAAGTCCGTGCGCGACAGCTGCGGGTCGATCATCTGGTTGATGAAGTTGATGTAGGCGTCATCGCCCACGTACTGCCCGTTAGGGAACAGGTACGGCGCAAAGGGGCCGGTGCGGAGGAAGTTGCGAAGGTCTTCATTGGAGACCTGAAGATGCAGCCGGTCCGCCTCCTGCTGCAGAATGGCCTGTTCGACCGAAATGGTTCCGGCGCGCTGCAGCACCATGGGCATCAACTGCTGCGCCATGCTGTCCGGAATGTGCTGCTGGACCAGCATCCGCCTCGCGGTGCGGTTCACCTGGTCCGTGCTGACCTGGGTATCCGGGCCAAACAGGCGTCCCCATATTCCGGGAGGATGCACGGTGGCGTAGACGCCCGTGGCATCCTCGGTTCCGCTATCGGACATCAGTCCGGGAACGAGGTAGGCCACCATGAAGATAATCGTGGCAGCGATGATAACGCCGAACAGAATCTTGGTTGCTTTGGTGTCTTGCTGGAGAATCCGAATCATTCTTGACTGCCAACCCTGGTTTCGCGCGAGATGCCTGGCATTGGTTCACGTCTGAACCACCGCGGGTTCAGACCGCACAAACCTGCCGGTCCCTATCGATGCTGCGCCTCTGCCTTTGATTTTGCGGGAACCCAACTGCGCTCCAAGGAGCATGGAGTCCATCGCAGGGCAAGACTTAAGTATAAATCAGCTTAGTCGCGGGACTGCCCGGCCATTTCAGCTACGGAACCTGTCCCTCAATCAGCTAAAAAGAGAAGGCCGCCGAAGCGGCCTTACGGAGACATTCGCACCCGCCGCCATCAACGGTACCGGTAGTACGGGCGGGGATAGTAGTAGTAGGGATAGTACGGGCCGTAATAGTAGCCCGGGCCGACGTAAACCGACGGCGGATACCGCCGCTGGAGTTGCGGCGGAGCCCCACGCACGGGACCAGCCGCCTGCGCCAGCCGCTCCATCTCCACCTGGGAAACAGTGGCCACCGTGACGGGCTGCGCGAGATGGAAGGTCAAGAGGCCTTCCGCGGGGATGTACACCTGCCCGTTGCCCGAAGCTGCAGAAGAGCCGATCCCGATGGCCGCGCCCACGCCGGCCCCGACCGCCGCTCCGGGACCGCCACCCGCCGCTGCGCCGATGATGCCTCCCAAGCCCGCGCCCACCGCAGTCTTATCCACCGTCTCGCTGGTTTTGTCGCCTCCGTGGTGCGCCCAGACGTCGGAGACGATGGGATAAATCGTGCCGCCAAGCGTGACCGAGGTGAGCTGGAGCGAGAGCTCGCCGCGGCCCTTCAAGGCCCCGGAGGATTGCGCATCGACGACCGTGCCTTCGACCGCTGCTCCTCGAGGAATGGCAATCGCACCGTCGGCCGCAACGTCGTTTACCACTACCCCGTCGAAACGCTCTCCAGGCTGCAAGCGGCCGCTGTCCAGCGGCTGGTTTATACGGATCCGCAGCAGTG
>Ga0068855_100003570_pt1 | contig 19024 bp, 16 predicted proteins | sample KBSCornC52_FD_66592 | JGI IMG/M metagenome (GOLD analysis project Ga0068855, IMG submission 66592) | Corn rhizosphere microbial communities from Kellogg Biological Station, Michigan, USA - KBS Corn C5-2 | ecosystem: Host-associated > Plants > Roots > Rhizosphere > Soil ...
GAGGGTGGAGGAGTCGTTCACAGTTAGATTAGCTCGTTCGCTGCTGGGCTCGAAAGGGACCAACGTGAGGGTGGCCTTGTCGCGGCGGAATAGCCGGCCGACATTCACCTCGCCCCAGAGCTGCTCCGACGGCGGGATGTTGTGCTTGATAATCCCGATCTCGGTCACGCCGCTGCCACGATCGATCATGCCGATTACCATGCGGGGCCTGTCAGTGATCGCCCCAGAGCCGCGCACCGCCGGCAACATGGCCGAAAGTGAGCGCACCGAGGCTTTTGAGAGGTGATGCACCAAAACGATGGCGCAGTTCTTGCGCTGCGCCATCGCGTTCAGCTCATCCAAGAACTGAGAGGTTGCCTCGGACGAGTCCTCATTGCCCGGCATCACCGCTCGCATCGGATCAACCCCGATGAGGTCAACATCATCGATTTGCTCGATCAGCGTCAAGATTTGGTGCCAAGAGAGTTCGGCCGTGACGAACGCAAAAGCGTCGGACGGCCCGTGGACCAACTCGTAGTAGGCATTGCGGCTGGCGATGAAGTCGAGGCCGTCCTCGCCGCTGACCAGCACGCCGCTGCCACGGTGCTCGATCTGGACGCCGAGGAGAGTGCGCGGGGCCGCGGACTCGCTGCTGATGACGGCCAGCATCTCACCTAACAGGGTGGACTTGCCCGCCTGCTTTGTGCCCACGAGCAGTGAGACATAGCCGCGAGGGAGAAGCCCAGGGATCACCCATTGGATTGGCTTTAAGCGGGCAACACGACCCGCAGCAGCACCGGCCGCCTTGAACAGGTCGAGATTGCCCCCGCTCCGCAGCCGCCGGCCGACGGTGCGGCGCACATCCTCAGCCGGCATCGCGACGCGCCCGAGCCAATCTTCCCTGCTTTCGCCAGGCGCGGGTGCAAGTTCAGGCGTGGCATGGTCCTGCCCCCATTCGCCCACAAGCAATCCGTGCGCCTGCGCTCGCTCAAAAATGATGGTTGCGTTGATGGGGTTGGATATGACCTTCACGGTTATGACGGCGCCGGGCACGGCCTGCGAAGTGATCCTGCGCTCTGCGAACTCGGCGAGAATATCGGGATTGATGGACACATCGTTGGCGCTGTGGACCAGAAAGAAGGCTGGCGCTCCGCTCGGCTCGCCATCGCAGCCTACCCAGCCGAGGTTGTCGGCCCGCACCAAACCCAAATCACGGTAGAGGGCGCTAAACCCGCTAAGAGCAGCGTCAATTTCGCCCTTCAGGATTTCTGCGGCCGTAGCATTGCGCTCGTCGTCGTCCGAAAACTCACCGAGATCGATGCGCATGGTGTCGTCCAGGTCGTCGTCATAGCCAGGCAGCCCCCGGCCGCAGAAGTCCAGCCAGAACACCAGTGCGCGATAATCGTCATCTTGCCGTTCCACGGCCTCCAGGCGCGCCTGCCAAGTTTCTTCACGCTCTGCCTCGTCCGCACTGTGACTGACCGCGGCAGCTTCGTTGCCTGTCTGACGTTCCTCCTCCACTGCGGCTGGTTCATTGTCGCAGGATGGTGGGCCAACCTTCCGGCACTCATCCGCAACCCGGTTGACCGCCAACTGGTCGGGAGTGCCCTGTGCGGCCGCTTGCGCAGAGTCAGTGTTGTGCGAAGCGGACGCGTGAGCAAGGACAGTCAGCCAGTCCGGCGACGCACCCGGCTGAAGCTCGGTGTCAGCCTCAAACATGTCGTGTTCGAACGGTTCGTCGCTCACGCGGCCGCTCCCATCACAGGCAGCGATGCTAGCCAGCGCGCCTGCTCTGTCCGCTCCACCAGCGTCCTGCGACCGGCCTTGCGGGCGACGAGCCGGCCCGCGGCAATCTCCATGTAGCACTTGGCCCTGCAAATCCCCATGCGCTTTGCAGCGTCACGAACCGGATCAGCGAGTGGCTCGATTGAATTGGTCATCTGCTTTTGCTCTTGATGGCTGGTCATGAGCAAAGAATGACGATGACAGACTCCTGTGGCAATAGATGGAGGAGAGCACTGTCCAAGGTACGCAGTGATCAGAGGTATGTGTATTCCGCCGCGATTAGGGCCTCTTGTTGTGGATAAATATTTCGTTACGCCCCCTTTTTGCGCTCCATCACGCAGGGTTATGAACCGCATTATGACGACATTTTGTCGCAACTAACATTCTGGCGCAAAAAATTAGTGCGGGCGCCGGGGATCACTATCCGGCTCAGCGCGAAGGTGGGGCCGGGGGGCGGGGGGCTGGGCGCCTCCGGACAACACTGCCGCCATTGAACTGCCCCCGCGTTGAGTGGGGCGGCCGCCGCGGCAGCCGCGTCGTCGCGCCATGCCTGCTCTAGGTGGCCGCTCACCACATCACCCAGGGGGGAGCCGAGATGCCGGACCGGTGTGGAAAAATAAAAAGGATCAGACGATTCCAACAAGTTAGACGTGGTTCCCCCTTGTTTTACAGCGTCCGTGGCTCTCTTCTGTATGATGCCACTACTAGTCGGCCGACAGATCAGATTTGCATGGGTTTGACACGGTCGATGGCTTCCGCATTACTCAAAGGGCAATTGAACAGGGGGACCAACATGACTGCAACCATTCTCTCATTCCCGACGATGTTCGACCGGGACCAATCGGAGTTCGACCAATGCGGAGCATCGCACTACACTCGCACGTTTGATGAGGCTGACGCGCTCGTGGGGGCAGTCGCCGCCGGCACTAGCGCAGCAGCACTGGCGCCCCGCATCGACGCGCTAGCTGCGGCCATTGAACGATTGGGTCGCTACCGTCCCGAGGCCTTGGCGCAGTTTGTCACCTTGGCGGGCAACCTACGGTTTGCGCTGGGGTGCGTACCTGAGTTGCTTAGAGCGTGGCCAGAGCCGATGACAGCTCATCGCCAGAACGCGCATATTAGGGAAGTTTTGGGGGAAGCATTCAAGGGTTCGTGACGAATGCCCCGGAAACCCTTGATTTTGGTGGTGACCCCTACGGGAATCGAACCCGTGTTTCAGCCGTGAGAGGGCCGCGTCCTGACCGCTAGACGAAGGGGCCAATAGTGCCGACCGATCATCCGTTCGGGGCCGAAAAGCCTGTCCGGATGGTGACCCCTACGGGAATCGAACCCGTGTTTCAGCCGTGAAAGGGCCGCGTCCTGACCGCTAGACGAAGGGGCCGTATCGGCTTGCGCCGGTGGCGAGGCCGCGCCTTTACGGGGGCGGGGGGGCGGGGTCAAGCCCCTGAATGGACGCGCGCCCGCGGGCCTCTTCAGCCCGGCAGCCAGGCCGCGTCTTCGAGGTGGAGCTCGGCCTGGGGGCGGCTGCCCCAGTCGTCGATCTTGGGGCGACCGGCGAGCCACAGGCGCTTGTCCCGCGAGCCGTGGAGCAGGGCCTGGCCCATGTCGCTGTCGGCCTGGCGGAAGGCGACCGCCTTGAAGCTGGCGCCGTCGTCGCCGCGAACGATCAGGCGGACGTGGTTGGTTCCGACCACGTCGGCCTTGACCAGCCGCACCGGGCCGACCGCCAGGCGCGGTGCGGGCCAGCCGACGCCGAAGGGGCCGGCGCTTTCGAGCCCATTGATCAGCTCCGGGGTGAGACCACGCGGGGAGAGGCTGAGATCGAGCAGCAGGTGCCGCTCGGCCGAGGCGGCGGCGACATCGCCGGCAAGGCGTTCGTCGAGCCATTCGGCCAGGGCATCGAGCCGATCACCAGCGAGGGTCAGCCCTGCCGCCATGGCATGGCCGCCACCGGCCACCAGCAGCCCCGCCTCGCGCGCGGCGATGATCGCGGCGCCGAGGTCGACCCCGGTGATCGAGCGGCCCGAGCCCTTGCCGTGGCCGTGCTCGTCGGCCCCGAGGGCGATGACCAGCGCCGGCTTGCCGGTCTTCTCCTTGATCCGCCCCGCCACGATCCCGATCACGCCGGGGTGCCAGCCTTCGCCGGCGCAGACGATCACCGCGCGGTTGTGCTGGCTGGCGAGCTGGGCCTCGGCCGCTTCCTGCACCGCCTGCTCGATCGCCCGGCGCTCCTCGTTGAGCGCGGACAATTGCGCGGCGATGGCGCGGGCCTCGTCAGGGTCGGTGGTGGTGAGCAGGCGCACGCCGAGCGTCGATTCGCCCACGCGCCCGCCGGCGTTGATGCGCGGCCCCAGGGCGAAGCCGAGGTCGCTGCAGGTGGGGGCGCGGTTGAGGCGGCTGGCGTCGATCAGCGCCGACATGCCGACGTTCTCGCGCCGCGCCATGACCTTGAGCCCCTGGGCCACCAGCGCGCGGTTGAGGCCGTGGAGCGCGGCGACGTCGGCGACCGTGCCCAAGGCCACGAGGTCGAGCAGGGCGAACAAGTCGGGCTCGGCCATGGACCGATCGGCGAAGTAGCCGGCGGTTCGTAGCCGCCGCACCGTCTCCACGGCCAGCAGGAAGGCGACGCCGACGGCAGCCAGGTGGCCGTGGGCCATACCCACGTCCCCTTCGTCGAGCCGGTTCGGGTTCACCAGCGCGGCGGCCACCGGCAGCTCCGGCGCGCACTTGTGGTGATCGACTACGATCACGTCGACCCCCGCCGCATGGGCCCGGGCCAGGGCATCGTGCGCCATGGCTCCGCAGTCGACCGTGACGATCAGGCTGGAACCCTGCTCGGCGAGGCGGACCAGGGCCTCGGCGGAGGGGCCGTAGCCTTCGAGCAGGCGGTCGGGGATATAGTACTGCGCGGGCAGGCCGAGCGCGCCGAGCAGCCGCAGCAGGAGCGCGGCGCTGGTCGCGCCGTCGACGTCGTAATCGCCGTAGATCGTGACGGTCTCACGCCCCACCACCGCCTGGGCGAGGCGTTCGGCGGCGGGGACCATGTCGCGGAACGCGGCCGGGTCGGGCAGGAAATCGCGCAAGGTGGGCCGGCGGTGTCGCTCGAGGTCCTCGCGCGGGACACCGCGGGCGAGCAGGAGCTGGGCCAGCAGGTCGTCGCCGAGGCTGGCCGCCGCATCGCCCTCCAGCGCCATGTTGCCGCCGCGCCAGAGCCATTGCCGACCACCGAGCGATTGGCCGAACTGGCTGGCATAGGTGGCGCGCGTGGTCATGCACGGGGGCTAACCCATCGCCGCGGCCAAGAGAAGGGTTCCCCCCGCGCGCGGGTGTTGATAGCCCGTCATCATGACGCATCTCGCCATAGTCTGGCACAGCCGCACCGGCGCGAGCGAGCAGCTTGCCGCTGCGGTGGCACAAGGTGCGGGGCAGGGCTGCAGGCTGATCCGCGCGGTTGACTGCGAACCGGAAGACCTGCTCGCCGCCGCCGGCTACCTCTTCGTCTGCCCCGAAAATCTTGCGACGATGTCGGGGGCCATGAAGGAAATGTTCGACCGCTGCTACTATCCACTGCTAGGCGCGGTGGAGGGCCGGCCTTATGCCACGATCATCGCCGCCGGCTCCGACGGTCGCGGCGCCCAGGCCCAGATCGACCGAATCGTCACCGGTTGGCGGCTGAAGCGGGTGGCCGAGCCGTTCATTGTAAATCTTGGTGCGCAGACGCCCGAAACCATATTGGCCCCTAAACAGGTATCGGCTGTGACGTTGGAACAAGCTAGAGATTTAGGCGCGGCGCTCTCCGCAGGACTGGGGCTGGGAATATTTTGACGGAGAGTTCGATCCAATTTGGAACGGGTCAATTTGTGGGGACTCGACGCAACGCTAATTTGTGCCAAAGGTTTGTTGATGGACAGGGCTGGCGAAAGGTTCGCCTCGTGGCAGGAGGGTATTGCAGTGCGCCGTGAGGCGGGTCTGACCCTGTTTTTCGCGCCCGCCACGGAGCACGCTGATACGCCCGCTCCCGGTCGTCCGGATGTTGCCGCGATTGAGGCTGTTGCTGCGGGCTCCGGGGAAACCGTATCTTTCGGCATCAGCCACGAACCCCAGGACCATCCCTACTGGGTTGAGCTGCTGGCCCTGGGCCTCACTTTCGATCTGCGCGGACTCGCTCCGGGGATCGAAGCGCCGGTCTCGCTGCCGCACCACGCCTTCGGCTTGGCCAAGCCCGAACCGCGCCAGTTCGAAGCGATCGACCTGCGGCCCGGACCGCATCTCTCCTCGGCCGCGGCGCTCTTGCCGGTGGTGCGGACCATGGTCGCGCTCGGCTGCGAACTGGCCGCGCTGCCCGGGCTGGTCGGGATCGGGTGGGAACCGGCCGGCACTGTGATGGCGCCGGACTATTTCCGCAGCGCCATGGGGGCCTGGCTCAATGACGGGCCGTTCCCCGCGCTCGGCCTCACCGCGCTGACTCGGTCGCCGCTTGGGGCCGTGCGCTCGATCGGCCTCGGCTTCTTCCTCGGGCACGAGATCGAGCTTGCCGCCCGTGCGGGAGAATCGGCGGGCGATGCGGCGCGGCAGGCGGTGCGGCTGATTCACGATTTGGTGCAGAATGGCTCCTACGCTCCGGGTGACCATGCCGGTCCCGGGGGAGAAATCCTGCATTGCAGCTTCAACACGGACCTCAGCCTGCTGCACATCCGCAGGGACGATTAGCGCCCTCCGCCCGGGCAGATGTCCCGCGCGCTGCCCTGCCGTTCCGCGCGGTGAACCGTCCCGGCGGCATCGGGCACGATGCCGGGCTCCAGCGCCATCACCTGCTTCCGCGCCAGCTCGTCGGGGTCACAGCCCTGTCGCGGCTGTTCGACCGGCTCGGGCGCGAGTCGATCGGGTTCGACGACTTCCGCCGCAACGGCCTGCTCCTGCCGGCGAGCGAACAGGCCGCGCGGATTCTCGGCCTGCCGCTGCACCGCGGGCCGCACCGGCTCTACAACAGCATGGTTATCGACCGGGTCGGGAGCATCGAAAGCTCATGGTCGCGCGAGCGGCTGCGGCGAGGCGATGCCGCGCTGGCCTCGGTGAGCTTCCGCCTGCGCCTGCTGCAACAGGCGCTGCGCAAGCGGCTGCTCCAGCCTCACGGGCGGCGCGTGGTGCTCAACGGCCGCGATCCGGCGCTGGCCGATGCCGCCTTCGCCGAGCTTGACGCCATGGCCGACCTGCTGTGGAGCGATGCCGCGGTAGCCGACCAGGGCGACTGGCTGGGCTGATCCGCCGCCCGCGCGCTGGACGAGACAGCCGGAAAACCCCCAACTCCGTTCATGTCGAGCGAAGTCGAGACACGTTGTGCGCGGTGTCTCGACTGACGATTGAAGATCGGCAGTTCATCCTGAGCCTGCCGAAGGGCTCGACACGAATGGGGCGGCGGGGGCAGACATATCCATAGTCGGCGACCTTTGGGGACCCCCGCTCTCCGGCGCTTTGGGACCCACCGGGAACGGCTCGGCGCTCAAAGGAGTTTCGATCCCTGATACTTCTGGTTTCATTGGGGAATGTACTATGTCGAAACTTCTCACTATGGCCTGCATGTCGGTGGTCTGCCTCGGCCTCGCCGGGTGCAAGGTCAAGCAGACTGAAGAAGCCAAGATGCCTGAGGTCCATGCCACTGGCGGGCAGTTGCCGTCCTACGACGTGCAGACCCCCAAGGTGTCGGTCACCAGCGAGCCGCGGACCGTCGAAGTCCCCAAGGTCAAGGTGACCCCGGCGCAGTGAACGAGGGAGGACGGACGATGAAACTCTTCACCCGCGCTGCGGCGGCTACGGCCATGGCTGCCCTGGCGCTTACAGCCGCGAGCTCCGCCGATGCGCGCACCTGCAAGCGCCTGAACAAGACGCAAGGCGCGGTGGTGGGTAGCGTCGCCGGCGGCGCGCTCGGCGCGGTCCTCACCGGCGGCTCTACGGCCGGCGTTGTTGGCGGGGCCGTGGCCGGCGGCGTCGGCGGGCACGAAATCGCCCGGACCAAGTACAACAAGCATTGCCGGACCTATCGCCGCTCCCGGCGATAAGACACGACGGCATGGAGAGGCGCTCCGAGTGGACCGGAGCGCCTCTCTTTATTTTTTGGGCTGCCCCGGAAGTTACTTCTTGCGGGCCTTGCGCGCCGCATAGCGGGCGTCACGGGCGGCCTTGAGTTCCTCGGCGCTGAGCCGGGGCTTTGGCTTGGCGGCTTCGGCGGCTTCCGCCTTGCGCTGCAGTTCCGCCGCCTTCCTTGCCTCACGCTCGGCCTTCGCGGCTTCGCGCTTCGCCAACTGTGCGGCCTCGCGCTCTGCCGCCTTGGCGGCGCGCGCGGCCAATTCCTCGGCGCTCGGCGGCGCCTTCGCCTTCAGCTTGGCGAGCGCCGCCGCGCGGGCTGCCGTAGCGGCGGCGGTCCTGTCGGCGAAACCCGGTTCCTTGTATCCTGCCATAAAGCTCTTGCTCGAATCTCTCGGTTATCTGTTTCAGTTCCCGGCCTCACAGGTAGCGCCTGCGGCCATCGTTCGATCCCGCCCGCTTGCAATAACCGCTGCGGTTCGTGATAGTTCAACGTTTTTTCAATAGGTTACTATCGAACTGCGTGTCGCACGGCGCCTGGCCGCCGGCCCCTATGCGCGCGCTTCCGCTCCGGATGCAAGAGTGTTAGGCTCTCCCGGGGAGATAAGGGTCCGGGAGAACTGCGATGCGAAAGCTTTCCGCGGTATTCGGGCTTGGCTGCGCGCTCGTCGTCGGGCTGGCGCTTCCGCAGCCGGCATTGTCTGACGCCGGCGGCGGTGGAGGCGGCGGCGGAATGGAGTCCCCAGCCCAGCAATACGATCCCTTGCCCGATTACCAGAACGGCGTCTCGGCCTATCAGCTTGGCGATTTCAAGGGCGCCATCAAGGCCCTGCGCCGGGTCACCATCGGCGTCCCCAAATTCGTTCCCGCGCAATATCTGCTGGGCTCCGCCTATCTTAAGTCGGGCGATGCCAAGGCCGCCAGGCGGCCGCTCGAACAGTCGGTCCGCCTCGATCCCTCGATGATCGAGGCTCACCGGGATCTGGCGATCGTCCTGCTCCAGCTGGGCGATGCGGCCAAGGCCGCCGATCAGCGCGCCGCCCTTGTGACCATGAAGGACAAGTGCGCCGGCACCTGTGACGACAAGGCTCGCCTCGACGAGGCGCTGACCGCGATCGACGGCGCCATGGCCGGCAAGCCCCAGGCCCTTGCCCCCCTGCCGCTCGGCCCGGCGGCCCATGCCGAAGGCGCCTATGTCGAAGCCGTGTCCCTGATCAACGAGCACCGGTATGGCGCCGCGATCGACCAGCTTGACCGGGCGATCTGGTTGGTCGGGCCCGATCCCGACCTGCTCACCTATCTCGGCTTCGCCAACCGCAAGCTGCGCAACTACGCCGTGGCGCGCGGGTGGTACGAGCAGGCCTTGGCGATCAACCCCAACCATCGCGGCGCGCTCGAATACTATGGCGAGCTCAAGCTGGAGCTCGGCGACGTCAGTGGCGCGCGCCGGCATCTCGCCCGGCTCGACGCGCTGTGCACATTCGGCTGCCAGCAGGCTGACGAGCTGCGTCGCTGGCTGCGGGAGGACGCGCGATCCGCTTCCTGATCGGCGCCGCGGCGTTCGCCGCCGCCGGAGCCGTGGCGGCAATAGCCGCCACGCCGCGTCTGCAGGCTCTGGTCTGGATCGCCCCGGGGCATGAGGTCGCCGCCCTGTCGCGCGAACCGGCCCAGTGTTCGGCTTCGCCGCTGAGCGCCGAGGCCAGCACCGGCATGGCCCTGTTCAATGCTCCGCAGATCCTCGGCGGGCAGGCCGCCCGGGCGCGGATCAGCTGTGCGACCTGCCATGCCAACGGGCGGGTCAATCGGCATTTTCGGCTCGAAGGGGTCTCCGGCGCTACCGGAACGGCCGACGTCAGTTCCAGCTTCTTCAGCCTCGCCCGCGCCAATGGCCGGTTCGACCCCAAGCCGATCCCTGATCTCGCACAGCCGGGCAAGATCTCCCGCGATCCGGCATCGGGGGCGCTGGAGCGCTTCCTGCGCGGCCTCATCGTCGAGGAATTCGACGGGCGCGAGCCAAGCCCCGCCGTCCTCCATGCGCTCGCGGACTATGTGCGCTCGGTGCGCGCCTGCCTGGGCGAGGGCGAGACTGCGCGGACCATCGAGGAGCCGCTGCGGCTGGTGCGGGCCTCGGTCAGCGCCGCTGCCGACCTCGCCGGGCGCGGGGAAACCGAAGCCGCGGCCGATCTCGTCGGCGCGGCGCGCTACCAGCTTGGCCTGATCGACGAACGCTTTGCGGGTCCGGGGCTCCGGCAGGAACGGGCCTCGCTGGTCGCGGAATCCCGTGCTCTCCAGCCGCAGGCCGACGCCCACAAGCCCGATCCGGCGCAGCTGCGGCGCTGGCTCGCTCACTTCGATGCCTTCATCGTGCCGCGGCTGCGCGCCCGCGCCGCTTGGACGCTCTACGACCGCGATCGTCTGGCCGCGGCTTTCGCCGGCCGCGGCCAGTAACCGGAACTCAGCCCTTGGCCGCGTTTGCCGCGCTGAGCACGGCGCGCACGCCGGCCGTCGCCACGTCCTCATCGATGCCCACGCCCCAGACGGTGCTGCCATCGGCGGCCACGCATTCGACATAGGCCGCGGCGCGCGCGTCGGAGCCCTTGCCGAGGGCGTGCTCGGAGTAGTCGCGCACTTCCAGCGCCACGCCGAAAGTTTCGGCCAGGGTCGCCACGACCGACGAGATCAGGCCGTTGCCCTTGCCCGACACGGTCTGCGCCTTGCCGTCCACCCCGATCTTGCCGGCGAAGACGCGGCTCCCATCGGGCGAGCGCATCTCGTTGTAGTCCAGCAGCTGGAAGTGCTGCGGCTCGTCGAGCCGGTAGGCCTTGCGGAAGACCTCCCAGATGTCGCCGGCCTGCAGCTCGCGGCCCAGTTCGTCGGCCAGGTCCTGCACGTAGCGGCTGAAGTGCGCCTGCATCCGCTTGGGCAGCTTGAGGCCCTGGTCCTGCTCGATCACCCAGGCGAACCCGCCCTTGCCCGACTGCGAGTTGACGCGGATTACCGCCTCGTAGCTGCGGCCCAGGTCCGCCGGGTCGATCGGCAGGTAGGGCACGGCCCAGAGCTGGTCGTTGCGGCTCTCCTGCGCGGCGAAGCCCTTCTTTATCGCGTCCTGGTGGCTGCCCGAAAAGGCGGTGTAGACCAGTTCGCCGCCATAGGGATGGCGCTCGTGCACCGGCAGCTGGTTGCAGTATTCGACGGTCTGGATCACCTCGTCGATGTCCGAGAAATCCAGTTTCGGATCAACACCTTGCGTGTACATGTTGAGGCCAACTGTCACCAGGCAGCAGTTGCCGGTGCGCTCGCCATTGCCGAACAGGCAGCCTTCCACCCGGTCCGCGCCCGCCATCAGCCCCAGTTCGGCCGCGGCGACGCCGGTGCCGCGGTCGTTGTGGGTGTGGAGCGAGATCACCGCGCTCTCGCGGTTGGGCAGGTTCTTGCAGAAGTACTCGATCTGGTCGGCATAGACGTTGGGCGTCGCCGCCTCGACCGTCGCCGGCAGATTGAGGATGATCGGCTTTTCCGGCGTCGGCTGCAGCACCTGCATCACCGCCTCGCAGCACGAGATCGAGAAATCGAGCTCGGCGGTGGAGAAGGTTTCCGGCGAATATTCGAAGTGCCAGTCGGTCTGCGGGAAGCGCGCGGCATTGTCGCGCAGCAGCTTGGCGCCGGTCTCCGCGATCCCGCGCACCTCGGCCTGGTCCATCCCGAACACCACCTGCCGCCACAGCGGCGAGACGGCGTTGTAGAGATGGACGATCGCCGCCTTCGCCCCCGCCAGGCTTTCGAACGAGGTGGCAATCAGGTCTGCCCGCGCTTGCGTGAGCACCTGGACCATCACGTCGTCGGGAATGCGCCCGCTGTCGACCAGCCCGCGGATGAAATCGAACTCGGTCGCGCCCGCGGCGGGGAAGCCGACCTCGATCTCCTTGAGGCCGACCTTCACCAGCAGGTCGAAGAAACGGTTCTTCTTCTCCGCGCCCATCGGATCGATCAGCGACTGGTTGCCGTCGCGCAGGTCGGTGGAGAGCCAGCGCGGGGCCTTGGTGATGGTGCGGCTCGGCCACTGGCGGTCGGTCAGCGGCACCTGGGGGAAGGGGCGGTACTTGACCGAAGGGTCTTTCAACATGGTCATGACGGAGTTCTCGAAAGCTGGTTTGCGACTGTGTGGAAGGCTCGATCCCCTGGGCGCCGCGCGCGCCGGGAGGACCGACGCATCAGCTCACGCCCAAGGGCGGGTAAGTCGCAGGGTAAGGCCAGGCAGCGGAACCATGGCCCAGCCTATGGGCATCGGGAGCCGAGATGTAAAGGGCGAAGGCGGGAAATTGACCGGGTGGACCTCACCAGTCCCTCTGCCGCAGGTTCTCCTGCACCATCCGCCGCCGCTCGAACCTTCCGGCCAGGAACCCGTAGAAGAACCAGTCCTTCGCCGCGAAGGGGGTGGCGTGGTACAGGACTCGCTCCAGCAGCGACCAGCGCACGTGGGCATTGGCCGAGCGGCGCGGGGAGGGCAGGCACCACAGCGCCATCGAGCCCGTGCCGCACCCCTGCTTGAACATGCGGTGCATCAGCTCATGGTCGTAGAGCACGAAGGGCCAGCCCGGATGGAGCGGCCCCCCAGCGGCGGCGAGCGCCTCGGCGCGGAAGCACTGGCCGTAGGAGCCGGTGTGCCCCTGGCGCGAGAGCAGCAGCTGCGTCAGCCGCATCCGCAGCCGCCGCAGCCAGCCCGCGGGGGAGAGCGGCTGCGCATAGACGTCGATCCCCTGCGCGACCACGGCCTTGCCGCCCGCCAGCAGCCGCTCGGCCTCGGCAAGGTAGTGCGGGGGGTAGTAGGTGTCCGCATCCCAGAAGGCGACGAAGGGCGTGGTCACGGCCGCCGCGCCCGCGGCGAGGGCGTGATTCTGCCCCGGCGTGTCCTCGCGCATGTAAACCACGTCGAACTCCGGATGCCCGGCCAGCACCGCGCCCGCGCGCGCCTCGCTGCCGTCGTCCGAGCGGTTGTCGACAAGGATCAGTCGCAGGCTGGTGCCGCGCTGGGCGAGGGCGCAGCCGATCGGCGTGGCGATGAAATCCGCCTCGTTGAAATAGGGGATGATGACCGACCAGCGCGGCTCGCCCACCACCGCCGCCGGAGCGCTGTCCGTTTTGTTGGCAAGCTCCGCGACAGTCATGCCGAATGCTCCGCTCGGGCCACCAGGAACAACTCCTCGCCCATCTCCTCGCCGGCGCGACGGCGGGCTTCGGCGCGGCGCATGTCGCGGTCTTCCGTCCACCACGGGAGGGGGCTTCGCGGGGGCAGGGCGGGGCTGACGCGGGCGCTCTCCCGATCTATAAACGGGGTGGCGCGGAACGAGGTGCGCGCCTCCCGCACGGCGAAGCCGGCCTCGCTCACCGCCCGGCACAGGGCCCGGAGGGTATACAGCCGCAGGTGCCGCGGCGCCTCATAGCCGCGCCACGCCGGGCCCCAGCGCGTCCGTCCGGCGGAATCGAGGTTCGGCGTCGTGATCACGAGATGGCCACCCGGCCGGAGCACGCGCCGAGCCTCGGACAGGGCAAGCCGCACGTCGGCAAGGTGCTCAACCACGTGGTGCAGGAACACGGCGTCCGCGCAGCCATCCTCGACGGGGATCGCCTCGGCGGACCCTTGCGCCACATCGCGACCCTGCTCCCGGGCCCGGGCCACGGCGACGGGGTCGAACTCCACGCCGCGCGCGCGGCCCCAGCCGATGGCCTTTAGGTAATCGAGCCGCTCGCCCCCGCCGCAGCCCACGTCAAGCGCCAGACCTTGCGCCAGCGGGGGCAGTGCGCCGGCATCGAGCACGTGGTTCTCGGCCTCGCGGAACAGGAACGGCACTCGGGGGAACCGGTCCCCGCGCCGTGCGAACTCCTTGGCGAACCAGCGCCCCAGCGCGATCTCGGCCGCCGAGGGCGGCGGCGCGTCATGGGTGTAGTAGCGGTCATAGGCCTCGGCCAGTTGCTCGGGCGGCAAAGGTTCAGCGATCCAGCCCACGCCGCAGGCTGCAGCCGTGCAACGGTCGTAGCGCCACTGGCCCGGATAGCCGAAGAACAGGTCCGCCAGCGCCGGCTCCAGCACCGCGCCGGGCGCGCCGCAGAGGGGACAGCGGCTGTCCGCCTCGCCGCCGGACAGGCCTTGCGCCAGAGTGGCCTGCAAGACCTCGCTCATGCCGCCCCCGTCGTCTTGCCGCGCAGCAGGCGGATGATTCCGGCCAGTGGCTGCAACAGGCGCGGAGCCCAGAAGGCGGCAGGGCCGTTCCAAGGCGCGACCCAGCCGAACCACCATGGCGTCAGCACCAGATCCGGACGCTCGCGCCTCAGCCAGGCCATGCAGCGTGCGCGCTGCACCACGCGTTCCTGCGTTGCAGTGAGGCCATTGGCGTAGACCCGGCCGTCGCTGGTGATCGGCCGCGTGTGGCGCATGGCCACGCTGTCGTGGATCACGGAAGGGGCCATGCCCAGCGCCTTCTCCAGCATCGGCCAGACGAACTGGTCGATCCCGTAGGATGAGGTATTGCCGGCGATCAGCGGCCCGCTCGCGCGCAGGAGGTCCCAGCGCAGGAACGGGGCCATGACCTCGACCCAATCGACCGCCCGCTTGCCGCCTCCGAGCCGCTGGACGAAGCGATGATGGGAAAGGTGGCTATCGGGCGTGAGGCTGGCGGAAAAGCTGGCGTGGCCGTGCTCGCGGGCGTCGGCAAGCATGGCATTGATGCCCGACAAGGAGATCGCCACGTCGTCGTCGATGAAGCCGACATAGCCCCAGTCGTCGCCAGCCGCTTCCAGGTCGGCGATCAGACAGAAGAAGGCTTCGCCCTTGCACTGGGTCTGGTGCGCGAAGACCTGCAGCCCCTCCGGGCGTTCCGCGGGCTCCCCGGTGTAGCAGAAAGCGGCCAGCTGGAACTGCGGCTCGGCGTCCCGCGCGATCAGCGCGAAGGGATCGCCGGTCCCGTTCCACGCCACCACGACCAGGTCACCGCTCAAGTCCGCTCCCCCTCCGGATGCGGTCCCGAGCCGATCCGTGGTGCAGCGCGTAGCCGGTTCCCGGCCGCTTGCAAAGTTCGGCGCCACACGGAACCGGGGATCGGGCGGGCGGGTTGGCTCAGGACTGCCCCTCGCGTCCCCTTTCCGTTCGCCCCGGCACAGGCTAGGGCCGCCCGATCCATGCCCGATATCGCCCGCATCCTCTCCGCCCGCACACCCCTGACGCTCGCCTCGCTCGCTCGCGGCGCGCAGCCGCTCGTCATGGCGGACCTCGCCCGCGCGGTGAAGGGAAGGGCCGTGTTCGTTGCGCCCGACGAAGCCGCGATGCGCAGCGTGGGCGAGGCGGCACAGTTCTTCGCGCCCGAGCTGGACGTGATCGAGTTCCCCGCCTGGGACTGCCTGCCCTACGATCGCGCCAGCCCCGCGCTTTCGATCGGCGCACGCCGGCTCTCGGCGCTGCACCGGCTGCAGCAGAAGGCGAGCAGCCCCCAACTGCTGGTTACCACGATCAACGCTGTGCTCCAGCGCGTGCTCACGCCATTCCGCATCCGCGAATCGGTGCGGCTGCTGAAGCCCGGCATGGAGATCGGGCGCGAAAGCCTGATCGCGCTGCTCCAGCGCCAAGGCTATTCGCGGACCGATACCGTCGTCGATGCCGGCGAATATGCCGTGCGCGGCTCGCTGTTCGACATCTACCCCTCGGGCCTCGAAGGCGGCCTCCGGCTCGATTTCTTCGGCGACGAGCTGGAAACGCTGCGCCTGTTCGATCTCAACACCCAGCGCTCGATCGGCGAGGTGCCCGAGCACCTACTGCTTCCCGCCAGCGAAGCCCTGCTCGACGAAGATACCGTCAAGCGGTTCCGCACCCGCTACCGCGAGAAGTTCGGCGCCAATTCGACCACCGACCCGCTCTATCAGGCAGTCAGCGACGGGCGGCGCCTCGCCGGCATGGAGCACTGGCTGCCGCTGTTCGAGGAGCGGCTCGACACCCTGTTCGATCACCTCGACAAGCAGGACCTCATCGTCATCGACAGCGCCTCGCTCGGCTCGGCCGACGAGCGGCTGACCGACATTGCCGACTACTTCGCCAGCCGCTCCGACAGTTCGGCCAAGGCCCCCGGAGCCTACCGCCCGCTGCCGCCCGACGCGCTCTATCTCGCCCGCGAGGAACTGGACGCGCAGCTCAAGGACTGGCCGGTCCACAAGGCCGATATCTTCGCCCAGCCGGAAAGCGCCACCGTGGTGGATTTCGGCTTCACCTCGGGCCGCGATTTCGCGCCCGAGCGGGCGCGAGGCGACAACGTCTACGAGGCCGCCGCCACTTACCTCACCGGACAGGCGCGGCAGGGCCGCAAGGCGCTGATCGCGGCCTACACGCCGGGCAGCCGGGCGCGGCTTGCCGCGATCCTCGGCGAGGCGGTGCGGCCCGCGCCGGTCATCGCCGATTCGTGGCAGGAGGCGCTGGGCCTCGCCGCACAAGGCAGCCCGGTGGCGCTGGTCCTGCCGCTGGAGACGGGCTTTGCCGGGGAGGGGCTGGAGGTCGTCACCGAGCAGGACATCCTCGGTGACCGGCTCGTCCGCCGCAAGAAGCGCAAGAAGAGCGCCGACGCTTTCCTCGCCGAACTCTCTGCGCTGACGCCGGGCGATCTCGTCGTGCACATGGATCACGGAATCGGCCGCTATGAAGGGCTCCAGTCGATCCCGGTGGGCGACAGCCCGCACGATTGCGTGATGCTGGTCTATGCCGGCGACGACAAGCTCTACATCCCGGTCGAGAACCTCGAAGTCCTCTCGCGCTACGGCTCCGACAGCGAGGCCGTGGCGCTCGACCGGCTCGGCGGCGAGGCCTGGCAGAAGCGCCGCGCCCGCCTCAAGGAGCGCATCCGCGAGATCGCGCACGAACTGCTGAAGGTCGCCGCCGCCCGCGCCCTCAAGCACGCTCCCGCCCTGGTGCCGGACGAGCACAGCTACGGTCCCTTCGTCGACCGCTTCCCTTGGGACGAGACCGAGGACCAGGACCGCGCGATCGAGGACGTGCTGGAAGACCTCGGCTCGGGCAAGCCGATGGACCGCCTCGTCTGCGGCGATGTCGGCTTCGGCAAGACCGAGGTCGCCCTGCGCGCCGCTTTCGTCGCCGCCATGGCCGGCCAGCAGGTCGCCGTGGTCGCGCCGACGACGCTACTGGCGCGCCAGCACTACAGCAATTTCAAGGAGCGCTTTGCCGGGTTCCCGCTCGAAGTGGGCCGCCTCTCGCGTCTCGTCTCGGCCAAGGAGGCCACGGCCACGCGGGAAGGGCTGGCCGTCGGGACGACCGACGTGGTCATCGGCACCCATGCGATCCTGTCCAAGACGGTGAAGTTCAAGCGCCTCGGCATCGTCATCGTCGACGAGGAGCAGCGCTTTGGCGTCACCCACAAGGAGAAGCTCAAGCAGCTGCGCGCCGACGTCCACGTGCTGACGCTGACTGCAACCCCTATCCCGCGCACGCTGCAAATGGCCATGTCGGGCCTGCGCGAACTCTCTACCATCCAGACCCCGCCGGTCGACCGCCTTGCCGTGCGCACCTACGTGATGGAATGGGACGACATGGTCATGCGCGAGGCCCTGCTGCGCGAGCATCATCGCGGCGGCCAGAGCTTCATCGTCGTGCCCCGCATTGCCGACATGCCCGAGGTCGAGGACTGGCTCAGGAAGACCGTCCCCGAAGTCCGCTTCGTCACCGCCCACGGCCAGATGAGCCCGACCGAGGTCGAGGAGCGCATGAGCGCCTTCTACGAGAAGCAGTACGAGGTGCTGCTCTCGACCACGATCGTCGAGAGCGGGCTCGACATCCCAAGCGCCAACACGATCATCATCCACCGCGCCGATCGCTTTGGCTTGGCCCAGCTCTACCAGCTGCGCGGCCGCGTCGGCCGGGCCAAGCTGCGCGCCTATGCCTACCTGACCACGCCGGCCGACCAGCAGCTATCGGAAGTGGCGGAGAAACGCCTCAAAGTGCTCGGCGACCTCGACAGCCTCGGCGCCGGCTTCCAGCTCGCCAGCCACGACCTCGACATCCGCGGTGCAGGCAACCTCCTCGGCGACGAGCAGTCCGGCCACATCCGCGAGGTCGGCTTCGAACTCTACCAGTCGATGCTGGAAGACGCGATCCTCGCGGCCAAGGCGGGCGAGATCGGCCTCGCCAGGGAGCGCAATGCGCTCAGCCCGCAGATCACGGTCGACGCCCCGATCATGATCCCGGAAGACTACGTGCCGGACCTCGCCGTCCGCATGGCCCTCTACCGCCGCCTCAACGACGCCGACGACCTCCAGGAAGTCGAGAGCCTCTCCGCGGAGATGATCGACCGCTTCGGCCCACTCCCCACGCCGACCGCAAACCTGATCAAGCTCATCCAGATCAAGCGCCAGGCGATCGAGGCCAACATCGCCAAGATCGACGTCGGCGCCAAGGGTACCCTCGTCACCTTCCACGAGGACACCTTCCCCGATCCCGCCGGCCTCGTTGCCTATGCCCAGCGGCTGGAGGGTACGGTCAAGCTGCGCCCTGACAACAAGCTCGTCCTCAACCGCGCCTGGGGCGATCCCAAGACGCGGCTCAACGGGCTGATGCAGCTGACCAAGGGGTTGTCCAGCATCGCGCGCAAGGCAGCCTGATCCAACGCATCATCCGCTACCGTACTCCCCGCTCACCCTGAGCCTGTCGAAGGGTGCTGTCGCCCACGCTGCGCCAGCGTGCTTCGACAGGCTCAGCATGAGCGGGGGGAGAGGATTGAGGCCTCAAACGCAAGAACGGAGGGGCTTTCATCCCTCCGTCCCGCATTCACCGTCGTTGCAGTGGCCTTGCAGGGCCGTTGCAGCGAACTCAGTTCTTCGACTTGTCTACCAGCGCGTTGGCGCCGATCCAGGGCATCATGGCGCGCAGCTTGGCGCCGGTTTCCTCGATCGGGTGGCGCTTGGCGAGGCCGCGGGCGGCCTTCAGCTCGGGCTGGCCGGCGCGGTTGTCGAGGACGAAGTTCTTCACGAAGCGGCCCGACTGGATGTCGGCCAGAACGCGCTTCATTTCCTTCTTGGTCTCCTCGGTGATGATCCGGGGACCGGTGGTGATGTCGCCGTATTCGGCGGTGTTCGAGATCGAGTAGCGCATGTTGGCGATGCCGCCTTCATACATCAGGTCGACGATCAGCTT
>Ga0068855_100003572_pt1 | contig 19016 bp, 15 predicted proteins | sample KBSCornC52_FD_66592 | JGI IMG/M metagenome (GOLD analysis project Ga0068855, IMG submission 66592) | Corn rhizosphere microbial communities from Kellogg Biological Station, Michigan, USA - KBS Corn C5-2 | ecosystem: Host-associated > Plants > Roots > Rhizosphere > Soil ...
AGCCGCCGCGACCCCTACTCGCCGCAAACCTCCAGTTACGATTACGATGCCCCTCTGGATGAGGCCGGTAATCCCACTCCAAAGTATTATAAGTTCCGCGAGATCATTCAAAAGCACCTGCCGCCGGGTGAAAAGCTGCCGCCCGTGCCGACGAGTAATAAGGCTATAGCGATACCGAATATCAAACTGATCCTTCAGTACCCGTTGTTCTGGAATCTTCCACAACCCGTTGTTGCCGATAAACCACTATGCTTTGAAGATTTGAACCAGGGGTATGGTTTTGTGTTGTATCGCACGAAATTGAAGAATGCCGTAAGCGGCCTGCTGAAAATCAAAGAGCTGCGTGACTACGCGATTGTTTATGTTAATGCCAAACGGGTGGCCGTTCTTGACAGGCATTTGAAACAGGATTCAGTGCAATTAAATAATATACCCGCTAATGCCAGGCTGGACATTCTCGTAGAAAACAACGGCCGCATAAATTATGGTCCATTTCTTACTGACAACAGACAGGGAATTACCCAAAAAGTGACTTTAGGAGGAACAGAGCTAACAGGCTGGCAGATGTACAAGCTACCCTACAGCACTGCACCAAAAACTCCAACAACAGGAGAAGTTGCTGAAGATGGGCCCGTAATTTTTATAGGAACTTTCAACTTGACCAAAACCGGCGACACCTATCTGGATATGAGCCATTTCGGCAAAGGTTTTGTGTTTCTCAACGGGCATAATTTAGGCAAATACTGGTACATCGGCCCTCAACAAACGCTGTATGTGCCAAAATCATGGCTAAAAGTGGGAACAAACCAAATCGTGGTATTTGATGAATTGAAAGATGGTCACCGCAGTATCAGCGCACTGGATAAGCCGATTTTGAATACCGTAGTGAAGGAACAATAAAATAACATCCATTTCTTTGTGCTCCTCTATGTAGAACCTCTGTGTTAAAAATTTAACCACGGAGGGCACAAAGAGAGTCACGGAGTTCGCCGAGAATAATATCGCCTTTGAGTCAGCGCCTACACTTCGCCTAAATATACCTCGGTATCATATTTAAAAACTACCTGCCCATCCCGTTGATGGGTGTCGAAAACATTTTTTAATTCTGCCTTAAATGCCTTTCCCGCTTCGGTGTTTTCCGCCGGAATATAAGATGAACTGAACGCCCGCCCGGCCAGTTGTTCAAAGTCAAAAATCTGCTGGTTGGAGAATTTGGTTAATGTGTATTTGCCGTTTTTATAAAATCTTACAAAATCCGGTTCCTTCAAATTTTGGTGATTGATCTTTTCATAATCGCCGCCGAGGGTTTTGAGCAATGCATCATAAGCTGCGGCGAATGCATCCGCTTCTATGTCACGGTTGTTCCAGATCAATGCGACCTGTCCTTCTGGCTTTAATATCCTTTGGAACTCGGTTTTGGTTTCGGGCGTATTGAACCAGTGAAAAGCCTGCGCACAAACTATAAGATCGATACTTTGGGATGTTAGCCCGGTCAGGTCGGCCTTGCCAACTATCGAATGATAGCCCGGAAATTTTGATAGTTGCCTGTCGGCCTCTTCGCGCATCGCATCGTTGGGTTCCACTGCGAAAACCTTATACCCTTTTTCAGCCAGTAATTTGGTAAAAATACCCGTCCCCGCACCAATATCAGCAATGGCTGACTCTGCGGTTAAATGGCATTCCTTTTCGAGGTAATCGATAATTTCTTTCGGGTAACCCGGCCGGTATTTCACATAATTGCTAACCCGGTCGGTAAAACGTTTGGTAGGATCGGTTGACATTAAATGATAGTGATATTAATTAAATAGTCGACGTCATGCGCCTCGCGCCAGCCGCTAAATACTTATGTAAAACGGCGCCTCAAACACGTGCCCGTGCTTCAGGTGTTGTATCGCTTCTTTTTTGGTGATGTCCACATGTTTGCCTTCGGTATCCGCGCAGCCCAGCCAGGGTTCGATGCACAAAAAATCCGCACCTGGCTTGGCCCAGAGACCGAGGTAATTGAAATGCGGAAATTCGACCTCCAATGTCTGATCGTGCTTATCGCTTTTGATCGTCACTTCGCGTGATCGCGGCTTTTTGAAAACCCAGGCATCATCCTTGAACATTTCCCGGGTCAGGTGCAGCTTCTTGCCATCCAGTTTCACGGGCTGCGTTTCCCCGGTAAAGAATCCGTCCGCCGAAAGCATGTGTCTTTCCAATTTTTCCTCCGACTCAAATTCCAAATAATAGTCCTCGTAACTGTCGCCCACATGGAACGGCACATTGAACGCCGGATGCCCACCAACCGAAAAATAAATAGTTTCATGCTCGTGGTTCACTACTTTGTAAGTGATACGCAGCGCATTTTCTATCAGGTCGTAGTGTATTTGGAAATCAAATTTATAGGGATAAACCTCCAGCGTATGATCGGAATAAGGCAGCGAGAAACGCGCCGATATTTCGTTTGAACCGATAAGCAGCAACTCACTTTCACGGTTAAAGCCGTGACGCTTCATCGGATAGGCTTTACCGTGTACCAAAAGCTCGTCATTGATCAGGCCGCCCACTACAGGGAAAAGATTGGGCGCATGCCAGGGCCAGATATTCCGGTCGCCCTGCCATAAATGCTCAACGCCGGACACCTTGTTGTACAGCGAGGTCATCTCGCCGCCTTTGTTGCGGATCTTTACTTTTAGAAAATCGTTTTCAATGGTGGTCATAGGTGCAAATTAATGATCGGAAAAGTATTATTTGGAACACACAAATTAAGTCATTTTTTCCAAGAACAGTTCGATATACTAACCAATAAAACTAACGCTTGTTTGACGATTTGCCACCGGCAAAACTTTCATAAAATCCCCCCATTTTGAATACTGGCTTTTCTAAAATTATAACGCCATATTTGTTCGAAAAAAACCTTCGCAATATGTATTCTGTTCAATTTCTGTTTCGGGTTGCGAAAACAATTTCTGTCGCGGCAATTGCCCTGATGTCAGTACTGATCGTTATTGGAAACACTACAGATTATTTCACCAATTACCAAATTGTAGAACATGTGCTGAAAATGGATACGATCTTTCCGGGTGGGACTATTCATTACCGGAGTATCCATAGTGTTTTTATTTTTCACGCATCGTACATTCTGATCATAACATTGGAAGCGGCCATGGCGTTCTGTTGCGTAAAAGGCACCTGGGTACTCTACAAAAACCTAAGAGCCAGGGCCGCATCATTTCACGCAGCCAAAAATTGGGCAGTAGCGGGACTTATCATCGCAATAGGTATATGGTTTTTAGGATTTGAAGTAATAGGCGGGGAATGGTTTGCGATGTGGCAAAGCCATACCTGGAATGGCCTGGCCAGTGCTGAACGTATTGTTAGTTTTCTGATGTTAGTACTTATCCTTTTACATTTTAAAGAGGATGAGCTATAACTACTCTTTTGTCAAAGAGATACTTATCGCTTTAGTCGTCGTCCTTTTTCTTCTGCTCTAAAATCACAAAGGCGCTTCGCTTTGGCGCGGGCATCACTGAGTTTTCACCTTTTACATATTTCCATATCACCTCGTTCAGCTCCAGGTCGGGCACTTTATCCTCTTTGGCCAGGTTGAAAAACTGCGACTTCCGGCTGCTTTCGTTATCCGCAATGTTGCGCTGCTCCAGGTCAACCTGCGGGGCTTTAGCCTTGTAAGGTGTAAGATCGGGCGTATTGCTGAAACATTCGTACATAGGCTTTGCAGCAGCGTCGTACTGGCTCATCGGCGGCAGACCGAGTATAAGTTCCATCGTACGCAGCACGCCTGAAGTAGAATACATCTCATGTATAACCGCATTGCGTTTAACATAAGGGCCCACGACATATACCGGCGACCGGTGCGCGTCGATATGATCCGGACCGTCCTGTGCATCGTCCTCTAAAACGAATACAACAGATTCCTTCCAGATAGCACTATGCGATAGGTGCTCGATGAATCTTCCTACCCCAAGGTCATTATCGCCCACGGCGGCTATCGGCGAGTATGAGCCTTTGTGCTGCCCGCTGGTATGATCGTTGCAGATACGAACCGAATTGAACTGCGGCACCTTTTTGATCGCCAGCAGCGAATCAAAATCATGTTCCCAAACGGCTTCGCGTTTCACGTCTTTAATATCGAGGTCGAAACTAGGCGCCTGCCGGCAATAATGCCCTTCCAGCACTTTGATATTGGGTTTATAATCGTCGGCAAATTCGCCATAGGTGCGGTAACTTACCCCGGCACGTTTGCAGTAATCCCAGATATAGCCATCTTTCGGGTCGCTTGCGGGGCGTGTGCCCTCTGAATCATAATTTCCTCCCCGACCGCCGTAACTCGTGGGCCATGTTTTCTCGATAAAATCGGTAGCATAGGCAGCCGTGCTCCATTGGTGGCCATCGGCGCTTACCTCAGCATCAACATAAAAGTTATCCAACAAAACAAATTGATCAGCCAGGGCATGCAGGTTTGGCGTTACATGCCGCCCGAATATGCATAAGGATGTATCTCCGTTGCCGTTTGGCATATCGCCCAAAACCTGGTCGTAGGTGCGGTTTTCCTTGATGATATAGAAAACATATTTGATGGGCGATTTATCCCCCACTTTGCGCGGGATGGGATTTCCGGCCAGGCCATCGGCCATTTCAGTTTTTTTGGCGGTGAAAGGCGTATTGGCGTACACCTGTTTGGTATATGTTTTCAATTGCAAGGGCTGCGGAGTTTTGATGAATGACAGCGTTCCCTTAAACAAGCCGCCGATGTATTGATCTTTTCTATGGGTGCCTCCCTTTTGGTAGCCTCCGTTGTTGCTCTTTATGAGTGGCTGCGGCCCTTGTGGGTTGGCCATAGAGGTAAAGCCCTTGCCATTGGATACGATGATCATATTTCCCAATGTTTTTACATTGGTTGGATACCATCCCACCGGGATAAAGCCTTTGCTGTGGCTGCCGCCCGCTTTGCTCACGTCAAATACCGCCAGGCAGTTATTATCGGCGTTAGCGATGTAGAGTGTTTTTTCATCTGGCGACAAAGCCAATCCGTTGGTGGTCGAGCCCGTTAGTTTCGTAGGGTATAATGTCGTGGAAAGTGTTTCTATAACTTTACCGGTCGCAGTATTGATCACCGACACCGAATTATCATTCGCGTTTGCCACGAACAAAAGCGTACCTTTCTTATTCAATAGTAGTTCATTCGGATGGCTGCCGGTTTTGATCTCTTTGGTCAGTGTTCCGGTTACCGTACTATAAACAGATATACCTTCACCTCCCCAAATGGATATGTAGAGAAGTTTTTCATCAGGCGAAAGGATACAGCTGTACGCCTCCGCTGGCAGTTTTACGCGTTTGATCACTTCCTTTTTTGCCGGATCAACCACATATAACGCGCTATCCTCCTTTGTTACGGTGTATAGGCGCGTATTGCCGCGGTTAACAGCGATACCCGTAGGGCAAACTTTATTCTTGTCCCAGGCATGTGGCGCAAGTTTGATGGTGTCGGCTGCGCCGATCTTATTACCTGCGATATGGTAAGCGACGATCAGGTTGTCGTTGCCCCCTGATGCATACAACATCTTCTCATCATGACTGAATGCGAGCCCATACCATGATTTTTTGATGATCCGTTCATCCAGTAGCTTCTGATTTTTGGGGTCAATTAGCTGGATGGACTGCGTGCTTTGCCCGTTATTGGTAACGGCCAGCAAGCGGCCCGAAGCGGATAATTGGATATTCAACGGCAGATCGCCTAACCGCATTGAGGTACCTACGGGGCTCAGTTTCCACCCGTTGGGCAATAACACCTGGCCGGTTTTTTGGATTTTGCCGGGATGCTGAGCCGAAGCCTGTAGAGCGATAAGTGCCGCGACACTGAATAAAAGGAATTTTGATTTCATGGGTAATTATGGATAGGGAAACCAAAATTACAAATTAGCCAAATGAAAAAGACGATTTAACAAAAACTTAATGAGTCCGAAATGCCTCCGTGATTCTCTGTGAAAATCTTAGTGCTCTCTGTGGTTACAATTTTCAACCACAAAGGGCACAGAGTGAGTCACAAAGAGACACTGAGAATTATCACGGAATCACCGCAATAATTCGGGCCTGATCTTATCCGTAAACTCTTTGGCGAACTTGTTTAGCTTGGGCTGGATCACAAACGAGCAATACGATTTATTGGGATTGTCCTGGTAATAATTTTGATGGTAATCCTCAGCCTTATAAAAGTCGGATGCCGGGGTAATTTCGGTCACAATAGGTTTATCGAATACCTTTTCATCGGTCAGTCTTTTGATCATCGCTTCCGACTGCTGTTTTTGCTCTTCAGTATAGTAGAATATCGCCGAGCGGTATTGCGTACCTACATCGTTACCCTGGCGATTTAATGTAGTAGGATTGTGCGTTCTGAAAAACACCAATAAAAGTTCGTCGAATGTTATTTCGTCTGCGTCATATTCCAGGTGGATCACCTCCGCGTAGCCGGTATCGCCGTTGCAAACTTCCATATAGGTTGGGTTGGGCTTATCTCCGCCCATATAGCCGGACGTAACCGACTTAACGCCTTTCAATGTTTGAAAAATGGCTTCGGTGCACCAGAAGCAGCCGTTGCCGAATGTTACCTGTTGAATGTTCATGTTGTCCTGATAGCGAATATAATGCCGATTAGCTAATTACGCCATTTTGGCTCGATTATGTCAATATTATTCCTATGTTTATTTTGTAAACCTGCTTAGCATGAAAGTCGCTGTAATTATAGCCCGTGTGGCGCTGGCACTGATCTATCTCATCTTCGGACTCGATTACTTCCTGAATTTTATATCACATATCGTCAATTTGCCCGCCGGGGGTAATAAGGCCGATAGCTTTTTCGGAGCGCTTGGCGCTGCGGGTTATTTTTTCCCGTTCCTGAAATCGATCGAGATCATTTGCGGGTTGTTTTTGCTGGTCAACCGGTACACGGTATTCTTCCTGGTCGCGCTCTTTCCTATCTCGGTCAATATATGCGTGTTCCATGCCTGCATGATGCCCGTTTATCTGCCTTTCGGCGCAGCTATACTTGTGCTCAATTTGTTTTTATTGTACGCTTACAGAAAATATTACATGAGCTTGTTTACTGTGAAACCAATAATGTAGCCTCCCCTAAACGGCGAAGCCCTCACTCATCCTCTCCAAAGGAGAGGACTTAATTGAGCAGCGGGGTTTAGCCCCTCTCACTTTGGAGAGGGGTTGGGGTGAGGCGTACCTTTGAATTAAAATTAGCGTTGTTATAAATAATTTATAATTTAGTGTCGATTATACATTTATTACCTAAATAAACCGCCATGCTGTCTATTCCAGTTAAAATTCTGAGGACTTTCTTGCTCCTGTCTTTTGTCTTTCTCTTTTCAAAAAGCTTTGCGCAATCGCCCCGCAGCCGCGCCGATTTTGATATGGGCTGGCGTTTTCATTTGGGCGACGTGCAGGGCGCAGAAGCGCCTTCATTGAAGGATGCCGAATGGCGTGTACTCAATTTGCCGCATGATTGGAGCATCGAAGGTAAATTCGACAAGAATTCCCCGGCGACCGTTGAGGGCGGTGCATTAACCGGCGGCATTGGCTGGTACCGCAAAACGTTCACCGTTCCGGCATCATCCAAAGGCAAAAAGGTGTATATCGATTTTGATGGCGTGTACTGGAAAAGCACAGTTTGGGTGAACGGGCACCAGTTAGGTTTCAGGCCGAACGGTTATATCTCCTTTGAGTATGATATGACGCCTTACCTGAACTTTGGTGGAAAGAATGTGATAGCGGTAAAGGTGGATAATTCAGTTCAGCCCAATTCACGCTGGTATTCGGGTTCGGGTATTTATCGGAATGTGTGGATAGTAACTACAAATAAAGTCGCGATAGATCACTGGGGGACGTCTTTGACTACCACCAATATCAGCGACAATAGCGCGACGGTTGATCTCAGCATCAGTATAAAAAATGGCCTTGAAAAGGACAAGAAAGCTTCGGATGATTTTGGCGTCGTACCTATCAAACTACAAACAACTATATACGATGCGAGTAATAAAGCTATTGCCACTATCACCTCGGATGGCACAACTAATCATGCAGGAGAGATCAAACTTTTTGCTCAAAAACTTTTGGTAGCAAGTCCGCATCTATGGTCGGTCAATGATCCTTACCTATATAGGGCTGTCACCAGGATATTCTGTTTAACTCATAAGCTTGAAGATGAATACACCACCCCTTTCGGCATCCGCTATTTCAACTTTGATGCGGACAAAGGCTTCTCGCTCAATGGCAAGCCAATGAAAATATTAGGCGTGTGCGATCACCACGATTTGGGTAGTTTGGGCGCCGCCGTTAATTATCGTGCATTGCAGCGTCAGCTTGAAATGCTGAAGGAAATGGGCTGCAACGGCATCCGCACCTCTCACAATCCGCCCGCGCCGGAACTGCTCGACCTCGCCGATAAAATGGGCTTCCTGGTAATGGACGAGGCTTTCGACTGCTGGCAGGTGGGCAAAGTAAAATATGATTACCACCTGTTCTTCGACGAATGGCACAAACGCGACCTGGAGGACCAGGTGCTACGCGACCGCAACCACCCGAGCGTCATTATCTGGAGCATCGGCAACGAAATACCGCAGCAGGGCGATACCAGCGCATTGCGCGTGGCGCCGGAACTGGCGGCCATCGTGCGCAGCCTCGACATGACCAGGCCGATCACTACGGCTAACGACCGCCCGGATACTTCCAATAAGATCATCAAATCGGGCGCGCTGGACCTCATCGGCTATAATTATCATGAATTTGATTACGCGGCCTTCCACAGCCGTTATCCCGGCAAAAAGTTTATCGCGACGGAAACTACTTCGGGATTAGAAACCCGCGGGCATTATGATATGCCTTCGGACAGTATTCGTGTGTGGCCGAGCCGCTGGGACAGGCCCTTCACTGACGGAAATCCCGACAATACGGTATCGGCTTATGATAATGTTCGCCCGGCATGGGGTTCAACGCACGAAGCCACCTGGAAGGTGATGAAAAAATATGATTTCCTGTCGGGCCTGTTCATCTGGACCGGCTGGGATTATATGGGCGAACCGACGCCTTACAAATGGCCGTCGCGCAGTTCTTATTTCGGCATCATCGATATGGCCGGATTCCCTAAGGATATTTATTACATGTACCAAAGTGAATGGACGGACAAAACCGTACTGCACATTCTGCCGCACTGGAACTGGGAACCGGGAAAAACCATCGACGTTTGGGCCTTTTATAACCATGCCGACGAGGTTGAACTGTTCGTGAACGGTAAATCGATGGGCGTAAAAAAGAAGGAAGGCGACGATCTGCACGTGATGTGGAGGCTCAAATATGAGCCGGGAACATTAAAAGCCGTTTCGCGCAAGGATGGAAAGATCGTCAAAACTGAAGTGATCCACACCGCCGGCAAACCCGCGAAGCTGCTGTTAATCGCTGATCGCAAAAATATAAAAGCTGATGGCAAGGACCTGTCATTCGTCACCGTCAAAATACTCGACAAAGACGGCAACGTTGTTCCTACGGCTGATAACCTGGTGAATTTCAAGTTAAACGGCGCGGGCTCCCTCAGGGCAACAGATAACGGCTGCGAAACCGACCACGATTCATTTCAAACCAAAGATCGACATGCATTTAACGGCCTGGCGCTGGCCATTTTGCAATCGAACGGAACGGCAGGCAGCATCACACTTACCGCAAGCTCAAAAGGCTTACAGGGAGCTACAGTGGCAGTTAGTTCGAAATAAGACTACTGCACTTTACGTTTATAGGTTAGATCATAAGAAACGGTTACGGTTTTACCATCGTCGTTGTTTACGTCCTGGTATTGCCTTACGGTGTTTTTGTCTATGTTGTAAAACTTAAAATTGCCGGTCTTTTTATTCCCTTGCTTATCGGTAAATTCATAGGTAAACTGCATTGCGCCATCCTTATAAACGCCGTTCAGGTAGCGTTGTGCGCCTCCGCCCGACCCTATCCAATCCTGTTCCCATTTGCCCGTAGCCAGGTTGTAATAATTGACGCTTTTACCGTCGCCTCCCTGCGATGCGGTCCAATTCTCCAGCAGCCCGCAACCGCCCGATATGCTTTGCACCAGGCTATGCCCCACCAATTTTTGGGCGCCCGTTGGATAAACATCCCATTCGCCGATCCAGAAATCGAAATCGTGCGTGTGCGGTTCCGACGCACAGGGGCTTGTTTGCTGTGCCATCGCATGGCAACCAAACGCGATAAATAATACAAGTAATGTTCTTTTCATATCATTTTTATTTAAGCCATTCCGGGTCAAATTTCACCCAATAAATATCGTCCATCCCGTTGCCGGGACTTGAAAGCAGCGCTTTTACTTGTTCGACATCCCTGGTTTTACCATCCGCAAATTTCGGGTTCAACCGGTTGCTGGTAAATATCAAGTATTGTTTGTCGCGGGTCACGTAAGGGCAATAATCCAGCGACGACGAATTAATTGAGGTGGGGAGATGCTTCACCGGCAGCCACCTTCCGCTCTTATCTTTATGGCTGATATAAATATCTCCCCGGCCCATATCATCCGTTCTGCCGTACGAGGTAAACAGGATAAACTGCTCATCCGGGTCGACAAAGGCGTTGAACTCATCGTATTTGCTATCGATATCTTCTGCCAGTAATTCGGGCTTGCTGTAACCATTCGCGGTGGGTTTACAAACAACAATGTCTTCGCTCCCCCTGCCATTCTCTAGCTCAGTTGTGAAATAAAGATTACCGCTTTTGGTGATCGAAGGATAAAACTCATCTTTTGCCGAATTGACGGTCAGCCCCAAATTTTTCGGCTCGCCCCATTGGCCGCCCGGCAGGCGTTTCACCCGCCAGATGTCGAAATCCTTTTTAGCGTTACCTGTTATCGGCCTGTCGGACGAAAAGTAAATGTATTGCCCGTCGGGACTGAACGTCGCCTCCAGGTCGCGCCATTTGCCCGAAAAGGGCGCGACTTCGGGCTTGCCCCACTGACCATCCGTCTTGATCAAATGCAAAATGGCGCTTAGCGCGAACCGGGGTTGCTGGATGGTGAAAAATATCTCGTCACCTGTAGGTGAAATGGCAAAGTCGCGGTTGCTTAACCCATCCGACAAAATGCCCCTGGCAAATAGCTTTGGCGTGTCGGTCGGCAGTACATTATCAGGGTAAATTATCTGCGCCGCCAGGCTGTTCCAGCAAAATATTAACGTCATTACCGGGAAAGCCCTGAAAATTTTCATTATCTAAATACTTACGTTACAATCAAATATACCGGCAAAGACAAAACAAAAAATCACCCATAAGGGGTGAATTACAATAACATCTAAATGAAAAATGATTAAGCGTCCTGGTGTTCGTTCCCGGTTTCCCCGGATTCAAGCGGACCGAATAACCTTTGCAGCTTGCGGATCTGCCGCTGGCGGTTAAAAAATTCGTCCATCAGGTAGGCCGGGATAAACCCGCCCATCCAGAAAGCGGCAACGAAAAGATTTGAAAGTCCCTGGCTTAAAAACAAGGCCGACAAGCCGAAAAATATAAATCCGAATACTGAATAGTAATTGGCCTGTTTGATCTTCAGTTTAAAGCCTTTTTCTTTATAGCCCTGCCTGAAAGGGGCCGTCAAAAGCGGGATAAAAATAAAATAGAACAGGTTTTTTTGCGAAAGCGTAAGATCATGCGCGATATTTTTCCTGATATAATTATTCAGTTTTTCTATCTGCTTCGACTTATAGTTTTTGATCTCTTCTTCGGATATTTTTCTGCCTGCCAATTCCTCAAACGCTACAGACACAGCAAGCTCAGTATAGCCAAATTTATTGTCTATAATTTCCATTAGCTTTTCGGTCGGGAGACTCGAATAAGTTAGTTGCAGCTCTTTTTTAGAAACCATTAAATGGTTAACAACTGGTTAATAATTGGTGTGTAGTTGACAGATAATACACAAAGGTAGGGGTAAGGAATGTTTAATCCTAATAATAAGTGACAAAATATTTGTTGTAATATTTACACTAAGTTTACAATCGACCTTTACTAAACCCGGAGATGGTTTTCTTTCCTTTTATAGCAATCGTAGTAACTGCCCCGGCAGCGCTTATTTTGCGTATCAAATTATTATTTTCGTCGGATACATAAACATTTCCCGCAGCGTCAACAGCCACACCCGCCGGCGTATTGAACGACGCCGCGTTACCTGCCCCATTGCCGGCCCCCCTGGCGCCGCTGCCCGCGAAGGTGCTTACCACACCGTCTTGTGTAATTTTTCTTATCAAATTATTGCCTGAATCGGCTATGTAGATGCTTCCCGCCGCGTCTACCGCTATTCCAAAAGGCGAATTAAAAGATGCCGCCCTGCCGGTTCCATTAGCATTGCCTGCGGTTCCGCCGCCTGCTAAGGTGCTCACCACGCCGGCCGGCGTGATCTTCCTGATGGCATTATTGCCGTTGTCGGCTACATAAATATTCCCGTCAGCATCAACCGCCAGGCTTTCGGGCAGGTTGAAGCGCGCAGCGGTATCCGCACCGTCGGTTAGGCCGCTTACACCGGCTTTACCTGCCAGGGTACTGACAAGTCCCGCCGGAGTGATCTTTCGTATCAAATCATTCTCGTAGTCGGCTACATATACATTGCCTGTATTATCAACCGCCACGCCCATCGGCGAGTTGAAAGTAGCCGTATCCTTCCCATCCGCTGCCCCGGCAATACCGGTACCCGCGAAAGCGCTGACTGAACCCGAAGGACTGATCAGCCTGATCATATTATTGCCCGCGTCGGCTACATAAACATTACCCGAATTATCCGCGGCCACGCCAAATGCCTTATTAAAACTCGATAGCGTATCCTGGCCGTTAACCGAGCCTGTTACATTCAGCATCCCTGCATAGGTACTCACAACGGTGTCGGGTGTCATCAAGCGGATCAAACTATTGCCCTGGTCTGCGATGTATAAATTGCCCGATTTGTCAAGTGCCAGCCCAAAAGGATGGTTGAATCTTGCGGCTCTCCCGGTACCATTAACGAAACCCGCAGAATCGGCTCCCGCAACAACGGTACTGTCCTGGTGAGGTGTAGGCGGCAACTCTTCCTTTTTACAACCAGGGACGATTGCGAAAAACACTGCAAACGAAGCAATGGCTAAAAGTATGGCAAGGTGTTTTCTCATTCGCTTTTTTTAGCTGAAGGCTGAAAGACCAAAGCTAAAAGCTTTTTATCAGATATGTGTAAATAATGCACTTGTATACGCTGCTTTCCGTTTTTCGTTTTAAGCTGTCTGTCCAAAAAAGTATCTTTACCCTTCAATGATTCGCTTTCCGCAGCTCGCCTTCCGCATTCCGCTTTCTGCTTTGGACCTTAGGCTTTGTGCTTTCTGCTTTCTGCTTTTGGCTTTTGGCTGTCATGATAACACATCTTCGCGCAAAACAGTGTTCAATATTAACCTGGATGAGGGTCTTACCTCGCTCGATCCCGCTTTTTGCCGCAATCAGAACACCATCTGGATGGATAACCAGTTGTATAACGGCCTGGTACAGATAGACGACAGCCTGCGGGTAAAACCGGCCATCGCCAAAAGCTGGGACATATCGCCCGACGATCTGCAATATACCTTCCATCTGCGCAATGATGTTTATTTTCACGACGACCCGCTGTTTAAGGACGGTATCGGCCGTAAGGCTGTAGCGTCTGATTTTGTTTACAGCTTTAGCAGGCTGCTCGACCCAAAGATCGCTTCATCCGGTTCGTGGATATTCAGCGATAAGATAACTACGTGCAACGAGGCTTTCAAAGCTGTTAATGACACAACCTTCCGTATTCAACTCAAACAGCCTTTTCCTCCCTTGCTGACTCTGCTTACCTCGCAGATCGCGTCGGTTATCCCGCACGAAGTGGCCGAACATTATGGCAAGGATTTCCGCAACCATCCCATAGGCACAGGCCCATTCAAATTCAAATACTGGAAAGAAGGCGAGGTGATGGTGTTCCTGAAAAATGATAAATACTGGGAGAAGGGTAAAGACGGTAGCCCCCTGCCCCATTTGGATGCTATCCGCGCTACCTTCATCGGCGATAAGCAAACCGCTTTTATGGAGTTTGTGACCGGTAAGATCGACTTTTTGAATGATATCGACGGCAGCTATCGCGATGATATCCTCACCAAATCGGGTAAAGTGACGCAGAAATATAAGGGCAAATTTATTCTGAATACCGCGCCTTACCTGAATACCATGTACCTGGGTATGCTGGTGGATACTACCTTGCCTATTGTTAGAGATTGCCCGCTAAAGATGCTCAAGATCCGCCAGGCTGTAAATTATGCTATCGACAAGCAGAAAATGATCAAATACCTGCGCAACAGTATGGCCACGCCGGGCGACGCGGGTTTCGTTCCGGCAGGTATGCCTGGCTTTGACAACAAACAGGTTAAGGGTTACAGTTACAACCCCGAAAAGGCCCGGACTCTATTGGCGGAAGCCGGCTATCCCAACGGGAAAAACCTGCCCGGGATCGTGCTGACCACTACCATCGGCTATCGCGACCTGATAGAATATGTGCAGGGCCAACTGGAACAGGTGGGTATCCATACGCGTATCGAGATCGTGCAGAGTGCCAGCCTGCGTGAACTGGTGGCCAAAAACGGGGTCAACTTTTTTTATGGCTCGTGGATAGCCGATTATCCCGACGGCGAGAATTACCTGTCACTGTTTTATTCCAAGAATAAAATACCATGGGGCCCAAATTATACCGGCTTCAGCAATAAAGAATTTGACCGCCTGTTTGAGCAATGTTACCACGAAACCAATGATCAACAACGCTATGCCCTGTATCGCCGGATGGATAATATCATCATGCAAAATGCCCCGGTAGTGATATTGTACTACGACAAACTGGTGAACCTGTACCAGGACAATATCACCGGTATCAGCAAAAACCCACTGAATTTGCTGGTGCTGAAGAGGGTCGTGAAGAAGTGACCCCCTACCGGAAAACGAAATAATATATTTTAGGTTTTGCGAATTTTTTTAGTATAAAATTCCTTAGTTTTATTAAATTTGGTCTTACAAAAAAATATGTCGTCAACATTAGCGCTCGAATTTCCCGAAGTTGAAATAAAGGGTAAGAAATGGTCTGAATCTTTGGTAATACACGGTGATACAAGAAGCATTGTAAACGACTTACCGGATAATTTTTATTCCTCCTGCGTCACAAGTCCCCCTTATTGGGGTAAAAGAGATTATGGTTATGATGAACAAATAGGTGCGGAAGAAAGTCTTAATGAGTATATCCAACACCTGGTAAGTATATTCAGGATTATAAAAAAGAAATTAAAAGATAACGGTACTTTTTGGTTGAATATTGGGGATTCTTATACAAGTGGTAACAGGACATGGCGCGCTGAGGACAAGAAGAACCCGGCACGGGAAATGTCTTACAGGCCACGAACACCCCAAGGGCTTAAACCCAAAGATCTGATAGGCATACCCTGGCGCCTGGCGTTTGCTTTGCAGGCGGATGGTTGGTATTTAAGATCAGATATAATATGGTATAAACCCAATTGCCAACCCGAATCAGTTAAAGACAGACCGACTCAATCTCATGAATATATCTTTTTGTTTTCCAAGTCAGAGGATTATTATTATGATTATGAAAACATTAAAGAGCCTGCCGCCGAAAAAGGAAAAACACGAAATAAAAGAAGTGTATGGCAGGTAAATACCGAGCCATTTCCTGATGCTCATTTTGCAACTTTTCCTGAAGAACTGATCAAGCCAATCATCCAAGCGTCTTCAAAAGAAAAAGAATTCATTTTAGATCCTTTTTTTGGTTCTGGCACTGTAGGTGTGGTATGCAATAAACTCAAAAGAAAATTCCACGGGATCGAACTAAAGCAGGACTATATTGATATTGCTAACAGGAGATTAAAGAATGGCAGCTTAAGTCGACTATCCTGTACTGTCCGCTGATTTACAAGTAGGATTTCATTATAGGTTAAGGGCTATTAAAGATTTGTACTTTAACGAAGCCTTGAGCAAAACAATAAAAATGTCAGGATTGCTGATATCGATAATGAACTTAACCTGTTTGTGTCAGAAGAAGCTTTACAGAAACTAGCTTCATTTTCGTTAAGAGGCGAAACGATATTTCCCATTCCGCTATTGCTGAGAGAAAACCCATTTCTAATCGGATATTATCGCCTATTATTAGGCTTCTCTCAAAAGGAATTCTATTCGAAAGGCCCCTTTGGCATTTTTAAATCAATGGAAGAAAATGGAAGGCTTTCTAAATTAGCAAATGATAATTTAGAATCACTTTGCAACAGCCTTATTCAAACATCTGAATCGTTGATTTCGCAGATAGGGGATTTTAGTATCTTAACATTGACAGAACTTCAGCTATTAACGGTTGGGCCACAACTTCGTGGTTCCAAGAATAATGAATACGGACAGGTAGCCACTCAAAAAACTTTTAGCTTGATAAAAGAATTCGTCAAAAGCTATATTCTGTCTTCGACTCCTACCAGCATTGATATAAAAAATGATTCGGGCAGGATAGTTGAGATAAAATTTTCCTCTGACCCTGATATTGAAATTACGGAAAAGCTATCGACGGGTACTCGAGGATTGATTTCTATCGAAATTAAGGGAGGGAAGGATATTTCAAACATACATAACAGAATTGGTGAAGCCGAAAAAAGTCATCAAAAGGCTCGAAACCGGGGTTATTTTGAATTCATGACCATCATTAGTGTTGAAATCGACTATACTTTTTTAAAAGCAGAATCGCCAACCACAAGTCACTTCTTTCATTTAGATAAAATCTCGGATAAAACTACCCAAGAATACGAAAGATTTAAAGATATACTTTCATCTGTTCTTGGAGTAAACATATAAAGGAATCGTTGATTGAGTTAACCATTCAACTCAGTCAACTCAATCAGCCTACTCAACTCAATCAACTTTCTTATATTTGGCCAACTTAAGATCAAAACTTAACCTTATTCAATGAAAAAACTTCTACTCTCCTTTTTGTTCGCCGCGAGTGTAAGCGCCGCCTTTTCGCAAACTGTCAGTTTTGGTATCAAAGTCGGGCTCAATCTTTCAGAATTGACACATGCTAACCAGGCCGATTATGGCAGCGCCCTGCTCACTGGTTTTAACGCCGGTGGTATTGTAGATATCGGGTTTGCCAATTTTTCCATACAGCCCGGGATCTTCTACAGCACTAAGGGCGAAAAAGACACAAAAGAGTTTACCGACCTCAATCAACACTATTATCCCTCAAAGTTTGAATTGGATTACGTCGAGATACCCGTTAATTTTTTGTATAAAGCTAAATTCTCGCCTGCGATAACGCTTGATTTTGGCGGCGGCCCTTATATAGGTTATGGTGTCTCTGAAACCCTGAAGGTTAGCTACCCCCCTTCCATTATCACTAACGACTACTCCAATTACCACCACTACGGATATCCCAATCCCGATTATGGTATTAACTTCTTAGCCGGCTTCACATTAAAAGGCAACTGGCTTATTGACGCAGGTTACAGTATTGGACTGCGAAACTTACCATCGCCCGAGGCCGCGCACAATCGTGTACTGAGCCTTTCTGTTGGTTACTTGCTGAAATAAAAAGCCCTGCATATTAGTACCATGCAAGATCTGACATCAGACTTATTTCTCGTCAGCTATTTTTGTTGGGGGACTATTGAGAATTATTATTCAAAGAAATTATTTAGGATCCGGAAAATGTGCCACAAAAAACGAATAATACATGTCATTGGTTGAATTTACCGGGTCGTTTTTTGTTCCGAATATTTTGAAATTGTATATAAAGAAGCCTATCATATCAATGTTACCGGCATTGTCGAAAGCGGCATCGTAAACAGATGGCCTGCCGACGGGGTCCGTGCCCGGTATCTTATTGGCATACACCAGGGTGCCGTCGGAATTAAATTTATCACAATACAAAGCTTGGTGAAACAGGTCGGTGGCACCGCCGGGTTCGGCGTTGTAATCGCCGCATACCAACACCTGTCCGCTGCTACTGATGCTTAAGGTTCGGGGGCTGCCTTGCCCCAGGTTAGTTTGTAAGGTCTTGCTCCATAAATTAGTCCCGTCCGCGCCAATTTTGTACAGGAGATCGCTGCCGTTTACATTAGCGGCGCTCCCTGCCACGTAAATATTGCCGCTTGCATCAGGTTTCATAACAGAATAGGATAAATATGGGCTTCCGTAAAACCATATCCATTTGCCGGTTTTATCGTATTTGTTTATAAAACCTCCGCCCGGTTCTGCCATGCCGATAACCTTGGTAGCTGTAATGTACAGAGTTGATAGAGACCCAGATATATAAATGTTCTGGTCCTGGTCCACCGTCATCAAAGTGCCGCCTTCTACCGCCAAAAGCAGTTTGGCCGTCAAATATTTTCCGTTTGCATCATATTTAACATAATAGGCATAGTCATTTTCATTGTCAGGGCAGGTCAGTGTAGTAAGCTGATCGCCATAAACCAAAAGGCCGGCGCTGGCGGTTCCCGTAGCATATACATTGCCTTGCTGATCGACAGCGATATCACTCATCCGAAAAGTACCCAGACCCGTTTCGGCTGAAATTTCATTGATCCACTGCATGGTGCCCGACGACGAGAATTTCAATATCAAACCGGCATCCCGCGGGTGTTTAACTGTATAATTATACTGATCAAATTTTACATAGCTCAGGTTGCCAAGGCAGTACAATGAACAATATACATTTCCTGAAGCATCAACAATCAGTTTAACTGCCGACGTACTGCCGTCCGAATCGAAAAATTTCGACCACAACAGGCCGCCTGTGGGACTATATTTGGCTAACGTGGCATGTGTCAGCAACGTACCGCCTACCACTACATTTGTTCCCGGATCGATATCTATTGCCCCATAATAGGTAAAAAGCACGTAAACATTGCCCGATGCATCGGCACCGACAGTATTCCGGTTAGAAAATTCCGTCGCGAAGCTTTGCTGGT